>Ga0206961_1006_pt1 | contig 62231 bp, 57 predicted proteins | sample Alteio_BWOrgHeat_30_FD_153238 | JGI IMG/M metagenome (GOLD analysis project Ga0206961, IMG submission 153238) | Enriched cells from forest soil in Barre Woods Harvard Forest LTER site, Petersham, Massachusetts, United States -... | ecosystem: Environmental > Terrestrial > Soil > Temperate forest >...
ACAAATCCTGAAATTCTTAAAGATAAACAGAACCTGCTATTTTTAGCTGAAGGAAATATCATTGCATTTATTGTTGCGATGTTGGCCATTAAATTTTTCATTACGTATTTGCAAAAGCATGGCTTTAAAGTTTTTGGCATCTATAGAATTATATTGGGTATCATTGTTTTGATATTGATCAGTCGCGGGATCATTAATTAGTTTCACGCAAAGGCGCAAGTCGCTAAGGTTGAACTTTGCGGCTTTGCTCCTTATGATTTCTTTGCGTGAAATACCTTTGGAACGTATCATTTAAAATAACAACATGCAAACAGCTTCTAAAAAAGTTATCAATGGTTGGAGTATGTACGATTGGGCAAACTCTGTTTACTCACTGGTAATTACCTCATCAATTTTTCCTGCTTATTACGAAGGCGTTACTTCGGGCAAAAGCATCGTTTTTTTAGGAAGGACTTTTAATGAGCCTTCTGCATTGTATAATTACGCAGTTGCCTTTTCATTTTTGTTTGTGTCATTGATATCCCCGTTGTTATCATCTATTGCAGATTCATTCGGCAGTAAAAAAAGGTTCATGCAGTTCTTTTGTTATTTAGGAGCATTTAGTTGCTGCGCGATGTATTATTTTACGCCCGATAATCCACAGTTAGGTATTGCGCTTTTTGTTTTAGCATCGATAGGATATGGTGGCAGCCTTGTTTTTTACAATGCGTATTTACCGGAGATCGCTTCTGTAGAAGACCAGGATAATGTGAGTGCTAAAGGTTTTGCATTAGGTTATGTGGGTAGTGTAATATTATTATTATTTTGTTTGATAATGGTAACCAAGCATGATATGTTTGGGATTGCAACAGCAGGCAAGGCATCGCAGATATCGTTTTTCTTAACGGGAGTATGGTGGGCAGCTTTTGCGCAGATCACTTTTTTTACTTTACCTAAGACAGAACCGAATCCAGTTTCAAAGAGCCATAATTTTTTAACCAAGGGCTACGAAGAGTTGCGAAAAGTTTGGAACGAAGTAAAACATCAGCCAACATTAAAACGTTTTCTACTGGCCTTCTTCTTTTTTGGAATGGGTGTGGAAACAGTAATGTATTCAGCAGCGATATTTGCCAAAGAAGAAATTTTTCCTAACACAGGCAATAAAGAAACAGATGCAAGCAACACGGGAAAATTAATGATGACAATACTGATTATTCAGATCGTCGCTATCGGCGGCTCTTATTTGTTCTCTTATTTTTCTAAGAAGATCGGCAATATAAAAGTGCTGATCGGTGGTGTATTGATATGGATCGGCATTTGTATTGCTTCTTATTTTGTTTACTCTCAGTTCTCGTTTTATATAGTAGCTGCAACGGTAGGTTTGGTAATGGGTGGTATACAATCCTTGAGCCGTTCTACATATTCTAAATTAATGCCACCTACAAAAGATACCGCTTCTTACTTTAGTTTTTATGATGTGTGTGATAAAGTAGGAACAGTGATCGGGACGGCAACATTCGGTATTGTAACAGAAATAACCGGTGGTATGCGCAGTGCCGTTTTGTCTTTAATGGCATATTTTATTATTGCATTATTCATCTTGTTTTATTCTTTGTGGAAAGAGCCTAAACTTCAAGCTGCTTTATAATGAATTTGTATACCATCAATGCCGGACATTTTAAATTAGATGGCGGCGCTATGTTTGGTGTGGTGCCAAAGAGCATGTGGAACAAATTAAATCCTGCAGATGAAAACAATATGTGCAACTGGGCGATGCGTTGTTTATTGATCGAAGAAGGCGATAAACTTATTTTGATTGATACAGGAATGGGTGATAAGCAGGATGCAAAATTCTTCGATCGGTATTATTTAAATGGTGATGATAGCCTGGAAAAATCTTTAGCAGCAAATGGATTTACTAAAGATGATATTACAGATGTGATTTTAACGCATCTTCATTTTGATCATTGCGGAGGCGCTATTATTAAGCAAGAGGATAAATTAGTGCCTGCATTTAAAAACGCTACCTATTGGAGTAATCAACAACATTGGAACTGGGCCATCAATCCAAATGAACGAGAAAAAGCATCTTTCCTAAAAGAAAATATTTTACCGATACAGGAAAGCGGACAGCTGAAAATGGTAAATGATAAATGGGTAATGGTAAATGGGATGGAGACCATGGATTCTTCAATCATTCCTGCCTTATCGTATAAGATTGTAAATGGCCATACGGATGCTATGATGTTGCCGGTCATTCAGTATGAAGGTAAAACGATTGTTTTTGTGGCAGATCTTTTGCCATCTCCGGCACATATTCCTTTGCCTTATGTGATGGCTTACGATATGTTTCCCATGAAGACACTAAGCGAGAAGAAAATATTTTTATCGGAAGCAGAACAGAACGGCTATATTTTGTTCTTTGAGCATGATCCAATCATTGAATGTTGTACCCTTCAATTAACAGAAAAAGGCATTCGTGTAAAGGAAACTTTTAAATTGGCGGATATCTAATCTTTTATTTGTGATGATAGTGGATAACGTAAGTTTTTATATCCTATCATATCTACCTTAACATTACCCACAACGATCGGCGTTTCAACTCTAAGCAATACGTGATTAGGATCATCGCTTACCCAGGCATTCATTTTTTCTCCATCAGTGAACATGGTGCCTTTGATTAGTAAAGGTTTAAAACGGATAGCATGGAAACGGCCAAATTTGGTCCTAACGATCTCTTTACCCATATAGCGTATGTACATATGGTATACCTGATCATCTAAGAACATATCAAAAGGGATCTTATCATTTGGTTTATAAGTATTGAAATCAATATTGCGTAAACCATAAATGGCACTTACAACATCTTGTATGCAATTAGAGGTTTTAAAAACGCCATGTGTGCTTATGGCAGTGCCTGCAGCCTCGTTAAACGTTACATTGTTATAGATGGTCGTGCTGCCTTCACTTACATTACGAATAAATTTAAGTGGCAACATTGTGGAAGTATCAATATAGCTTTCGTACCGGTCCCGCACTTTAAAAAAACCATCGAAAAATGAATATGATTTTCCTTCTCCTACGCAGTGGTAAACAGGTTTGCCATTGTATCTGTCTAAGCTTGTTGTAAAAGTTGCTTCGCCCGCACCGATATAAGCACCTAATGTGTTATAGAAAACTTTCATAGTAAGCACTTCACCCGGATTAAAAGCTGTATTCTTAATAGAGCAAAAATCAAAAGAAGGGGCAGGCCCTTGCGTGAAACTGCAAAACACGATCAATAAAAAAGTAGATTTTAAAATATTCCTCATTTTTCTTTTACAATTTTAACACTTAAAATCAATAACCCGCCAATTATAGCCGGGATTACTAAATTTATAAGCCAAATACCCAATGCTGCTGTACCAACTCCCAACTGGTTAGTGGTATAAAATTTTAAAATTTCCCAACTTGCTTTTGCCCTTATCGGTAATTCTATAAAACCAAGCGTAGGCGCTATGGCCATCACTAAATAGAACACTGATATCAACCAAAAACATATCAAACCTCCGATCTCTACCTGCATTACTTTTAATAGCAGCATATATTGACAAACAAAAACTGAGTATCTTATAAAGGATAAAGACAAAATACGCGCCAATTGTTTGCCATCAAACTCATCTAATACCGAAATATGCTGTACTGCTTTCTGTAAAGCAGGTATTTTCTCTATTAATTTTACTATCCAGCCAAGCCGTAAATAGAATAATAACAAAAAAAAAGTAACCCCCAGACTTAAGTATATCAATATGCTACTCCAAAAGTCTGGTAAAACATTTAAAGCATTGTCATTATTGTGTGAAAAGAACCTTAAAGTGATCAATCCTAAACAGCCCATTATCATGGTAACTACTAACTGACTAATGCTACCAACAATAGTCAATGAAATAGCTTTGATGCGGTTGCCTTCATCTACATACAAAATCCTACCTCCATATTCACCTACGCGGTTTGGCGTAAGCATCGTAACTCTACAACCTGATAGTACAGATTTAAAAGCTTTTAAAAAAGAGAACCGTTGGATACGGCCCACTAATATTTGCCATTTTCTTGCTTCCAGTCCCCAGTTAACGAACAATAAAAAAAGAACTAACCATAAACGCCAATCCTGCCAGCTGTTTTTAATTTGTCGCCAGCGATAGGCCAGATCGTCTTGGTGAATGATCTGTTGATATAAACTCCACGATAGTACAATAAATAACACCGGTATCAAAAAATAGTTGATTAATATTTTAATACTTTTATTCAAACAGGTTTTTGTTATTTTTATATGTGGAATAACCGGTAAGTGTAGCGAACGGCATTATACGGTAAATATCACGCTTAATATTAAACCAAAAAAATTGCAAAAAAAATCGACTATCATTTTGGGTATTGATCCGGGGACCGTTGTGATGGGTTATGGATTGATAGAAGTAAGCGGTAGTAGCATGCGATTGATAGATATGGGCGTTTTAAAGCCCGGCAAAATTGATGATACCTATAAAAAATTACAACTTATATACAATACCGTTAGTGGCCTTGTAATAAAACATAAGCCCGATGTTTTTGCCATTGAAGCACCTTTTTTTGGTAAGAATGTACAGAGTATGCTAAAGCTTGGCCGTGCCCAAGGCGTTGCCATTGCCGCAGCGATGAGACATGGCTTAGAAGTGACAGAGTATTCTCCTAAAAAAATAAAACAATCCATCACCGGAAATGGTAATGCTAATAAAGAACAGGTATTGCAAATGCTGAAACGTTTATTAGAATTTTCGGATGACCCTCAATATTTAGATGCATCGGATGCATTGGCCGTTGCTGTTTGCCATCATTTTCAATTCAATGCCATATTAGGTCCGGCTTCTTCGAAAAAACTAAAAGGTTGGGATGATTTTATAAAAAATAACCCCGGCAGAGTGAAGTAGGCTGGACGCTGAATGCTACATGCATAAAGCAAATGTCTGTATTTGCGTTAAGCGTTCGGCGTTGAGTATTTAGCGTAGCCTTAACTTTCGGTTAACATCAATTAACAGCATTATAGTAAATTAAAAAAAACCTTTGTACGAATATGAGTATGGTTATCCGTTCTAAAGCGTTGCGATTAGTTATATTGATAAGTACGCTACTTGTTGCGTTAATTATTACGGTACAATTGGTATGGCTGCAGAAAGTATATTTTTTTGAAGCAAAGCAATTCAACATCAATATCTCAAAAAGTATAAGAGGTTTATATGAAGATATGCCGCTTACACACGAGCCGGTAGGTGTTGAAAAACTGATAGAGAACCCGAGCAATGATGCTTATCTTATTAAGGTAGATCATGCCATTAACATGGATACGCTGTTAAAGAACTTAAGTAACGAGTTGGTAGATTTTGGCATTTTTACAGATTGTAAAGTAGCGCTCTTTGATAATACAACACAGCAATACGTGATTGAAAAATATATTGATCTGCCCGATGCGTATCATTTATCGGTTAACCATGATATTCCTGTTTTTGAAAGAAACTATCCGTATGTGATCATGTACTTTCCGCATAGGAGTCAGTACATTATTCAGCAGATGTTTTTCTGGATTGTGACGAGCAGTACATTGCTGATCGTATTGATCTGTTTTGGCGCAAGCGTTTTTTATCTGTACAGACAAAAATTTCTGAATGAGATACAGAAAGATTTTGTAAATAATTTTACGCATGAATTTAAAACGCCGTTATCTGTAATAAAAATTGCGGGTGATGTACTGCAGCAACCAAACATTACACAGAACCCGGAGAAGCTTAGCAAATACGCAGGGATCATTACAGAACAAACTGTTCACTTGCAGCACCAGGTACAGCGCTTATTAGAGATCGCGTTTACAGAGCAACGCAATTTGCAATTGGTAAAGGAAAAATTTGATGCCAACGACCTGATAAAAAATGCTATCAATGATATGCAGCCTTTGATAGAAGAGAAAAATGTGGTGATTCATACATCTTTTATTACCACCGAGCCGGTCGTTTATGCAGATAAATCGCATTTGTTTTTAGTGATCATTAATTTGATAGAGAATGCGATCAAATATGCACAGAAACCGGTGATAGAGATCAGCACGTATAGAAAAGAAAATTATTTTCATATTGCCGTAAAAGACAATGGCATCGGGATACCTAAGGAAGATCAGAAGAAAATATTTGAACGTTTTTATCGTGTAACTGATGGAAACCTTCATCAGAATAAGGGTTTTGGTTTAGGATTGCATTTTGTTAAAAAAATAATTGACGCGCACTTTGGTGAAATTGAAGTAGACAGCACATTAGGAGAAGGAAGCGTCTTTATAATTAAAATACCTAAAAATTATATTTAATGAGCAGGGGAAAGATTTTACTGGCAGAAGACGACCGCAACCTTGCGTTTGTGATAAAAGACAATTTGCAGGATGAAGGGTTTGAAGTAATACATGCTTCTGACGGCGAAGCCGCATGGCAGCAATTTCAAAAAAATGATTTTGATATTTGTTTATTAGACGTAAATATGCCTTTGCGCGATGGCTTTGCCTTAGCAAAAAAAATACGCGTTGAAAGCGATATGATTCCCATCATATTTATTACGGCAAAAAGTTTAGAGGAGGACCGTATTAAAGGATTCAACACCGGTGCTGATGATTATATTACAAAACCATTCAGCATAAAAGAACTGGTGCTAAGAATAAATGTTTTTTTACGCCGCTCTAAAAAATTACAATCAGATGTACTGGAAGAATACCAGATCGGCAAGCTCCGGTTTGCGTATACCGAAATGAAAATATATGTTGACAACGAAATAATATCACTCACACAAAGAGAAGCTGACCTGCTCAGGTTTTTTGCACAGCACATTAATAAAATATTAAAACGCGAAGAAGTATTATTAAATGTTTGGGGAAAAGACGATTATTTTTTAGGAAGAAGTATGGATGTATTCATTACCAAACTACGTAAACATTTTAAGGCAGATCCTGATGTTGTTCTGGAAACGATACATGGTATCGGTTTTCGTTTAAATGCAGGCTAAACTAAATGAGCAATAATTTTTTGCTGTATTGCTCTCAATTCATCCGCACCCAATTTCAATTTTTCATTTGTGAAATTAATATCATTGGCGCTATTGATCGGCATCAAATGTATATGCGCATGCGGTACTTCTAAACCGATCACAGAAACACCACAACGATTGCAATCAAAAGATTGTTCAATAGCATGTGCAATCGGCTTTGCGAAAAGCAATAGTTCAGCTAAATAATTATCGGGCACATCAAATAATTTATCTACTTCAATTTTCGGAACAACCAATACATGGCCTTTTACCAAAGGAAAAATATCTAAAAAGGCAAAGAATTTTTCATTCTCCGCAATTTTATAAGAAGGAATTTCGCCGGCAATTATTTTTGAAAAGATGGTCATGTGGCAATAGCTGATTTAGGATTGCTGATATATGATTTTATACACTTTGAGGAATTTGCTTGCTATCAGCAATCATAATCAGACATCAGAAATGTTTATACCGTAATATTTTCAACCTTAAACTTAAGTGTTCCTGCAGGAACGATCACATCAACAACATCACCGATCGCTTTGCCCAATAAGCCTTTGCCAATGGGAGAAGTAACGGATATTTTGCCCAACTTTAGATCAGCTTCTTTTTCAGAAACAATCTGGTAGGTAACCTGTTTTTTTGTACCAAGGTTTGTAACGGTCACTTTTGTTAAGATAGAAGCTTTACTTGTATCAATATTTGATTCATCTAAAATACGTGCAGTAGCAATTAAGCCTTCCAGGTATTTAATTTTTGCTTCCAGCATACCTTGTGCTTCTTTGGCTGCATCATATTCTGCATTCTCTTTCAGATCGCCTTTTTCGCGTGCTTCGGCAATAGCTTTACTTGCAGCAGGCCTTTCGATCTTCTTCATGTGATGAAGCTCCTGCTTCATCGCTTCGTAAGTATCTTTTTTTACGTAATTAGTCGTTGCTCCACTCATAAAATATCTTTTATACTAATAGAAAAAAAATACAACGCTCCGGACTTTCTCCAAAGCGTTGTATGTTACAAAGGTAATAAAAATTTAAATGCCCAACTTCTCCAAAATGACGGTACTCATTTTATAAAAAGCTTCATGGCTATAGCCTGCTATATGCGGCGTTACAATAACATTAGGCTGTTGGATCAAAAAATCCAGTTGTTGCCCCTGAATTTCTGTTAAAGTATCCAGTTTTTCGTTTTCCAAAACATCTAAGGCAGCCCCTGCTATCTTTTTATTTTTTAATGCTGAAATCAGCGCTGCTGTATTAGTAACCCTGCCCCTGCAGGCATTTATAAAATAAGGTTTTTGTTCCAGCATCGAAAAGAATTCATCATTCGCCATGTATTTCGTCTCTTCCGTTAGCGGCACATGAAAGCTGATCACATCTGCATATTTGCAAACATGTTCTAATGTTCCTTCTTTGATATTGTCTTTCGCAAAACCCGCTTTGTATTTATCATACACAACTATCGTAACATCGAAAGAAGAAAGCAATTTAGCCAGTGCAGTTCCTGTATTTCCATAACCAACAATGCCAACAGTCTTACCTGTTAATTCTGTTCCGCGATTTGCTTCCCTGATCCATTTGCCTTCTTTTACCTCGTCAAAACTTGTATTGATCTTATTCATTAAATTTAAGATCAATCCCAGAACATGCTCTGCTACTGCGTTTCGGTTGCCCTCCGGACTGCTTACACAAATAATGCCTTTGCTTTCCGCATATTCCACATCTATCAATTCCATTCCACTGCCTAAGCGCCCGATCCATTTGAGGTCTTTTGCTTTATCTAAGATGGGGGCATCGATCTTTAATCTTGTTGTTACAATCAATCCTGTTGCATCACTAATTTTTTCGCCCAATTCATCATAACTGATAGAAGGCACGTAGATAACTTCATATCCCTGCTGTTCTAACGTAGCGGGAAGAATGTCGTGCGTTTTCGCCGTTATAATGACTGTTGGTTTCTTTATCATAAAAAATTAATCAGCTGCGATCATGCTAATTTCTACATTAGCATTTTTAGGTAAAGTTTTAACAGCAACAGTTTCTCTTGCAGGAAATCCGCCAAAAGAATCGCCGCTAAAATATTGGCCATACACTTCATTCACCTGGCCAAAAAGATCCATATCACTTAAAAAAATACTTGTCTTAATTACGTTACTAAAATTCATGCCCGCTTCTGTTAAAACAGCTTGTAGGTTTTTCATTACCTGGTGCGTTTCGTTCACAATATTGCTATCAGCCAGATCTGTTGTTCCGGGAATCAGGGCAACCTGACCTGATAAAAATAAGAAATTGCCTGATTTAACAGCCTGGCTATAAGGCCCGATAGGCGCGGGGGCATTGTTTGTATTGATTATTTTCTTGCTCATGGTTAATATCTTTTTACTATAATGCAAATATATCTTTTCTCAACCACCTATTTTTGCCAAACAAACAATGAGTTTAATAATTAATATAGATACTGCAACAGAAGCGGCTCATGTCAGCATCGCGAAAGATGGCATTGTTTTGCAACAGGCATTCAACACCAATCAATTAGACCATGCAGGCTTTTTGCAGGTAGCCGTAAAGGTTGTTATAGATAAGGCTGCCATTAGTTTTGCTCAGGTAGACGCTATTGCAGTAACGATCGGCCCCGGTTCTTATACAGGATTACGTGTTGGGTTGGCAAGTGCTAAGGGACTTTGTTATGCACTTAAAAAGCCACTGATCGCTATAGGAACGCTTGATGTATTGGCAAAATCCGCATTGATCTCACCCGAAAAAGCGCAGTTAGGGCTCCGCACCTTGCTATGTCCAATGATCGATGCCAGAAGAATGGAGGTTTTTACCGCGGTGTTTGACCAGTCTTTAAAAGCAATTTTACCTGCTCAGGCACTTATATTGGATGAAACATCCTTTAAAGATTTAATAGAGAGACAACCGATCGCCTTTTTCGGCAATGGAAGCCAAAAATGGAAGGCTATTTGTCCTTATACTACTGCCTTGTTTCTCAATACCACTATTAATCCTCTTGCAATGAGTGAGTTATCTCAGGAAAAATTTGCTTCAAACGATTTTTCTGACCTTGCCTATACAGAACCTACGTATATAAAAGAATTCTATATTAACACAATTTAGTTTTAGAACTGACGTTAATACCATAAAATAACCGTTTATATAAAACCTATTACTTATTCCTTGCATATTTTATATATTTGCTTCTTATATAATAACAAAAAATAATAACCATGAGCCAAGATGTTGCAGATGAGGAGAAATCAACCATAGAGAAGGCTGCTATTAAAGTTGATTATTATAATGTAAAAAAAGCCGCACTTACCCTTAGAGCATTAAACCACAAGCTTCGCCAGCAATTATTGAAATTAATTGACGAGGAAAAAAAGATCACTGTAACTGAGATCTATGTAAGACTTAAACTGGAACAATCTGTTGCTTCTCAGCACCTGGCTATTTTAAGAAAAGCAGGCATCGTTAGTACAGAGCGCGATGGTAAATTCATCTACTACATTGTTAACCACAAAAGAATTGAAGAGATCAACAAATTTGTTGGTGAACTGGTTAATTAATTGTCGTTAAAAAATATATGTAAAGCGGATGCCATAACAGCATTCGCTTTTTATTTTTACCTTTACAGTAAGATGTACATCCAACAATTATATACTGGCTGTTTAAGCGAAGCAGCCTATTACATTGAAAGTAATGGAGAAGCCGCTATCATCGATCCGTTGCGTGATATTGAAGAATATATTACACTGGCTAAAGAAAGAAAAGCAGTGATCAAATATATTTTCGAAACACATTTTCATGCAGATTTTGTAAGTGGGCATTTGGACCTAAGCAAACAAACCGGCGCACCAATTATTTATGGTCCGCAAACAACAACCAATTTTCCTGCACATATTTCAAAAGACGGCGAAGTTTTTAATTTAGGCAAAGTAAGCTTTACGGTATTGCATACACCCGGACATACCATTGAAAGCAGCTGTTATTTATTAAAAGATGAAGCAGGAAAAGCCAATGCAATTTTTTCAGGCGATACTTTATTTGTCGGCGATGTTGGCAGGCCGGATCTAAGCAGTGGCGACATGAGCAAAGAGGAATTGGCCGGTATCATGTATGATACCATTCAAAATAAAATATTGCCCCTGGCAGATGATATATTAGTTTATCCTGCGCATGGAGCAGGCAGTAGCTGCGGAAAAAATTTAGGTCCGAATACATTTAGTACGATCGGTGAAGAAAAGAAAAGCAATTACGCATTACAATCACAATCAAAAGAAGAATTTATAAAAGTACTTACAGACGGGCTTGAAGAAGCGCCAAAATATTTTTCTATGAATGCAAAAATCAATAAAGAAGGATACGATAGTTTAGATGCCATCAAAGCAAAAGGATTAATTGCTTTAACTGTTGAAGCATTTAAAAATAAATTAAACGATGATGTGATCATTGTAGATACAAGGCCCGTTGATATTTTCACACAGGGATTTATTCCTGAAAGTATTTTTATTGGTTTAGATGGCCGCTTTGCAGAGTGGGCAGGAAGTATATTGCCCTTCGATAAAACATTATTGCTAGTTACAGAAAAAGATAAAGAAGAAGAAAGTTTAGTGCGTTTAGCAAGAGTAGGCTTTTCAAAAATAGAAGGTTATTTAGCCGGCGGTTTTGATGCATGGCAAGCTGCGGGTGAGAAAGTAGACATGATCATTGAAGTAGAACCCGATGAATTGGCAATGGATATTCCACACGATCCAAACCTGGTGGTAGTGGATGTTAGAAGAGAAGCCGAATTTGCAGAGGGCCATGTAAAAGACGCGATCAATTTACCTTTGGATGAAATGGTTGATGTTGCATCCATCGCTGAATTTGAAGAAAATCAAAACTTGTATGTGCATTGCGGTGGTGGATACAGAAGCGTGATAGCAGCATCATTAATGAAAAGGCAAGGCGTACATAATCTCCGCAATGTAACAGGCGGCTGGGCTAAGATAAAAGAAGAAAAAGGAATTAAGATCAAGAAAGAAACGAGTGCTTTAAATTAATTGTTGCATTGATAGAGTGTTTAATTGTTGGCACTTCAGAGTATTATTATCTTCACAACAATTAAGCAATAAAACTATTTAACCATTAAAGATTTGTCTTCAACTCTAACAAAAAAGCTTTCAACTTCTTTAACGATTCTATCGTAGCAAATTTCTCATCGGTCTTTTTGCTATTCTTTAAAAAGTCTTTGGCACCTTCTAAAGTATATTTTTTTTCTCTGATGAGATGATGGATTAGTTGTAGATTTTTAATGTCCTCTGGCCGGAACATCCGGTCGCCCTTTCTGTTTTTTTTCGGTTTGAGTATGTCAAATTCATTTTCCCAAAAACGGATCAACGATTGATTTACCTTAAACATTTCCGCAACAGTACCTATCGTGTAATATAATTTTAGAAACAGGATCTCATCAGGTGGTACGTCTATCAGGTCTGCACTCGCCGTCATTTCCTTCAAACTCTTTCTGCCTTTTGTTGATTTTTTTGGAGGATTGATCTTTTCGATTGGTATATCTATTACTTCCGTCTTAATGATAAGCGGTTTTTGTAACCCAACCGGTTTTTTTATCGGGTCTTCATCAAAGGAAAAAGCTATTTGGTTATCCTCAGGCATGATTAAAGTTAATCAAAACTTTTTGCACTCCCGGTAGAAGCGATTTTTAATAAGCGGTCGAATTGATCAGGGTTAATATCATTATAAAAGAAATAAACAGGATCAACTGCTTCGCCGTTCACATGAATTTCGTAGTGGCAATGCGGTCCGGTACTTTTACCGGTGCTGCCTACCCATCCTATCACTTCGCCCCTGGTAACGCTTTCGCCGCTATGTACTTTTACTTTGACCATGTGGCCGTAAATAGTTTCGTATCCATATCCGTGATTGATCTCAACATGGTTTCCATAACCTCCATCTGTAAAGCCAGCCACAGCAACAGTGCCGTTAGCGGTTGCATAAATAGGTGTTCCCTGCGGCGCAGCAAAATCTAGCCCTTTATGCATTTTAGGTGTGCCGTATACAGGGTCAATGCGCATACCAAAACCACTGGCAATTCTTGTAAGGTCCTTATTGCTAACGGGCTGTATTGCAGGAATACAAGCTAGTTTAACATCCTGGTTTTTTATCAGTTTTTCAATTTCGGCATAGCTATTTAATTGAAAAGTTGCCCTGGCAGCCAGGTGATCAAGCGTTACAGCTACCGCTTCAGCGATGGTATCATCACCAATAATATTTACTTTATCGAATTCTTTCTGGTTCTCTATTACCTTTTCGCGGGCGCTATCGGGCATCGGGTTAGCTTCAAAAATTGAGCGGTACACATCGTTATCCCGTTTCTCCAATACTACTAACTGGTCCTGCAAAGTCTTTACTTTATCATCCAAAGCGGCATAATTATCCTTCATAGCCGTGTATTTGCTATTCATGGCAAGGTCTTGCGGCTTAGGAATGAAGCGATTATAAACAGTAATAATAATAGCAGAAGTAACAAGGGCTGTAGAGATAAAACCGAATACACGCAAGAGTTTCACCTGAAGTGGCGTTACTAATTTTTCGTACCGTAACGTGTTGGTATTGTAGAAATATTTTATTTTTCTCATACTTATTAGGCAATCTTGCGCTCAACAGTGCAGCTGTCAGCCCTAATCCTTAAATTTGCAGCCTCTGTATTGTTAAGAGTGCACAAATATAGACTGATAAATTGCAAAAAACATCCTAAAAATAATTGGTATATGTCCACCAGTGTTGAAACGAAGTCGCCTACGGTAAATCAAAATATGTTAACTGCAAAGCAGATCCGTCAGCAGTTTCTCGATTTTTTTCAATCGAAGGGCCATGCCATTGTACCATCAGCACCCATCGTGTTAAAAGATGACCCTACTTTATTGTTCACTAATTCGGGAATGGTTCAATTCAAAGATTATTTTTTGGGCAATAAATTGGCTCCTCATAAAAGAGTAGCAGATACGCAAAAATGTTTGCGTGTTAGCGGTAAACACAATGACCTGGAAGAAGTGGGTGTAGATACTTACCATCATACGATGTTTGAAATGTTGGGTAACTGGAGTTTTGGAGATTACTTTAAAAAAGAAGCGATCGAATGGAGTTGGGAATTATTGGTAGATATTTATAAAATTCCGAAAGACCGTTTATATGTTACCGTTTTTGAAGGCGATGTAAAAGAGAATATTCCTAAAGACGAAGAAGCTGCAGCCGAATGGGCAAAGCGGGTTTCGCCCGAAAGAATTTTATTAGGGAATAAAAAAGATAATTTTTGGGAGATGGGCGATACAGGGCCATGTGGCCCGTGTACGGAAATTCATGTGGATTGCAGAAATGATGATGAAAGAAAAAAGATAGATGGCGCTACATTAGTAAACAACGATCATCCGCAGGTAATTGAAATATGGAACAATGTATTTATACAGTTCAACAGAAAAAAAGATGGTAGCCTGGAACAATTAGCGGCAAAGCATGTTGATACAGGAATGGGCTTTGAACGTTTGGTAAGAGTATTACAAGGCAAACAAAGTAATTACGATACAGATGTTTTTACGGGAACAATAGCAGCAACAGAAAAGATCACAGGAAAAAAATATGATTACAGCGATAGCAAAGAAGCAATAGCATTCAGAGTGTTAGCAGATCATATCCGTGCGATATCATTTACAATTGCAGACGGACAATTACCATCAAACACAGGCGCGGGTTACGTTATACGCCGTATTTTAAGAAGGGCTGTGCGTTATTATTATTCTTACCTGGATTATAAACAACCTTTATTGTATCAATTGTTACCTGTTATTGCTAAACAATTTGAAGATGTTTTCCCAGAGTTAATCAAACAGTCGGATTTTGTTGGCAAGGTGATCAATGAAGAAGAAGAAGCTTTTCTAAGAACATTGGATAAAGGATTAAAAAAGATAGATGAGATCATTACACAATCGCAATCATCTAAAATAATTAATGGCGCTGCTGCATTTGAATTATTAGATACTTATGGGTTTCCAATTGACCTTACAAGATTAATTGCATCAGAAAATAACCTGGGCGTTGATGATAAAGGATTTGAAGCAGAGATGTTGCAACAAAAAAATCGCAGTAGATCTGCCGCTGTTTTGGATACAGAAGACTGGGTAACACTGATAGAAAATGTACAAAATAAATTCGTTGGTTACGATTCGTTGGAAACAAAAAGCAAGATCGTTAAGTACCGTAAAGTAACTGCGAAAGGAAAAGAATCATATCAGTTGGTTTTGGATACAACACCTTTTTACGCGGAGAGTGGCGGACAGGTTGGTGATACGGGGCAATTGATAATTGATAATGAAAAATTGATCATTACCAATACAAAAAGAGAAAATGACCTAATCATTCATTTCACAGATAAAATTCCTGCAAAATTAACCGGTGATGTAATAGCTAAGGTCGATCTGGAAAGACGAAAAGCAATTTCTGTTCACCATAGCGTTACGCATTTAATGCATGCAGCTTTACGTAAAGTGTTGGGTACACATGTGGCACAAAAAGGAAGTCTGGTAAATGGTGAATACCTGCGTTTTGACTTTTCACATTTTGCTAAAGTAACGGATGAAGAAATTGTTGCCATAGAAAAAATTGTCAATGAAAAGATAAGAGAGAATATTCCGATATTGATAAAATCAATGCATAAAGATGAAGCGGTTGCGTTAGGCGCCATGGCATTGTTTGGAGAAAAATATGGAGATATCGTTCGAGTGGTGATCATGGATCCAAATTATTCATTGGAGTTGTGCGGAGGTACACATGTTGGCAGTACAGGCGAATTAGGAATATTTAAAATACAACACGAAAGTGCAGTAGCTGCAGGTGTTCGCAGAATTGAAGCGGTTTGCGGTAGCGCTGCAGAAAAATATATCGATGAAGAGTTTGCGCTGCTAAAAACAATTCGTGAAACATTAAAGAATCCAAAAGAGGTTACCAAGGCTGTTGATAATTTATTAGCGGAAAATTCAAACCTAGAAAAAAGAATTGAAGGATTAGAGGCAAGACAACTAGTAGGCATCAGAAATGAATTGTTGACTAAGGATGAAATAATCAATAACGTAACTTTTGTTGGCGAGATAATTGAAGTTGGTTCTGCGGATGTATTAAAGAAGCTATGCTTCGATCTAAAAAATCATTTGCACGATCATGTAGTGGTGTTATGTGCTAATATTGATGGAAAGGCAAATGTAGCGATCGGTATTTCTGACACAGTTGTTGCTGCCAAAGGTTTGGATGCAGGAAAGATCATTAAAGAACATGTATCAAAATTAATTAACGGTGGTGGAGGCGGACAGAAGAACCTTGCTACTGCAGGCGGACAAGATATTAGTAATTTGAAGCAGGTGATCGCAACAGTAAAATCATTACTATAATCGAATTATAAATATTAAAAATGGGAAGCTACAACTTCCCGTTTTTTTTTATGATATTACCTTAAGCTTTAATAAAAAAGTATATACATAACAACCCGCACAAAAACTTAAAAAAGACTCTAAAAAAGCAAAGCTCGCAAAAATGATCGCGAAAACAAATGCTGTTTTTGTAAAGCCGGTTAACAATAATATCACTACCAATATGGATAATACAAACCCTATTCCTGCTGCAAACCGCTTAGGCGCCTGATCAATTGGTTTGTTGGGAATTTTAAGTTGTTTTACAACCGCCCCACTTAAAATATTTAACGGACTGAATTTTCCAAAGTTAAAAGCGCGCAAAAAGAAATCGATCGCCAAAAAAATAAATACCGGCAATGCATATGTAAAAAAAGATACTATTACTAGTAGTAAAACCCACAAAGCGGTTAAGCGAACCCTGTTTTCGTTAACGGTTATAAAATCAACCGGACATTCTTTTTCCATAACAAAATAATTAATAATCTACCAATAAAGTGGACTATACAAATTTAATAAAACTCCAGCTTTATTCGATGATCAATTTTTCGCAAAAAAATGGCTGTTTGCGTCATATTCTCGTATAATATTTAACATTTTACGCTGAAAACTGCCTAAAATACCATTGCATAATTTTATGAATCTTATCAATCAAAGGTTAACTTTGCTGCCGTGATGAATAACTCTAAATATGAAGTAGTAATTGGCCTTGAAGTGCATGCCCAATTACTGACGAAAAGTAAATTATTTTGTGGCGATAGCGCTTCTTTTGGCGGCCAGCCAAATACGCATGTTAGTCCGGTTACATTAGCTCATCCGGGTACATTACCCAAAATGAATAAGAAAGCTATTGAATATGCCATTAAATTAGGATTAGCGCTTAACTGTGATATTGAACAAAACAATTACTTCGCCCGTAAAAATTATTTTTATCCCGATCTGCCAAAAGGTTACCAGGTTAGTCAGCATACTACGCCTATTTGTAAAAATGGCCATTTAACAATTAAGGCTGGTGATACTTCGAGAAATATTATCCTGAACAGGATCCACATGGAGGAAGATGCAGGCAAAAGCTTACATGATGTAGATGATAAATATACTTGTATCGATCTGAACCGTGCGGGTGTTCCTTTATTAGAAATTGTTACCGAACCTGATCTTCATAGCGCCGAAGAAGCATTTGCATTTTTAACTGAATTGCGCCGAATGGTACGTTGGTTAAATGTTTGTGACGGAAATATGGAAGAAGGCAGCATGCGATGCGATGCAAATATTTCTATTCGTTTACATGGCGCAGAAAAATTGGGCACAAGGGTTGAAGTAAAAAACCTTAACTCCATCAGAAATGTAAAAAGAGCGATCGAACATGAAGTACAACGTTTAATAACGATCGTTGATAAAGGCGAAAAAGTTATACAGGAAACAAGAAGCTTCGACGCAAATAACGGAACTACTTTTTCTTTGCGCAGCAAAGAAGAAGCGGATGATTATCGTTATTTCCCTGACCCTGATCTAACACCTTTTAATATTACGGATGAATTTCTAAAAAGCATTAAAGAGACGATCCCTGCATTGCCGGAAGAGCTGGAAAAAAAATACACAACCGTATTTAATTTGTCGGCAGCAGATGCCGCGGTGATCTGCAGCGATAAAGAAAGTGCTGATCTTTTTGAAGCGATCATTAAACATAGCAATAATTATAAATCTGTTGCCAATTGGTTAATGGGTCCTGTAAAATCGTTTACTAACGAAAAAAGTATTGAACTTGCTGACTTCCCATTATCTGCAAAACAAATAGCGCAGTTGATACAATTGGTAGATGATGGTAAAGTAAGTTTTGGTGTTGCTTCTTCAAGAATATTTAATGCCTTAATTGAAACACCTGAAAAAGAACCTTTACAAATTGCTACAGAATTAAACCTGCTACAAGAAAGCGATAGTAGTTTGGTAGAAACATGGGTAGATGAAGTACTGGCAAAGATGCCGGACAAAATAAAAGAATATAAAAGCGGGAAAAAGAATTTGATAGGCTTATTTGTAGGCGAAGTAAAAAAAGTCAGCAAAGGAAAAGCTGACATGCAAATAGTAAATAAACTATTAGCAGATAAATTGAACAACTAAAATATTTTAATGACAATCAATATGAAAAAATTATTCTCCATATTATTTGTTGCAGTGGTACTTGTTTCCTGCAATCATAAAGCTGCTAAAGGAACTTTTTCAGTGACGGGTAATATAAAAAATGCACCTGATCAAAAAGTTTATTTAGATCAATTGTTTTTTAGCAATGATGATCCGCAAGTGTTGGATACTGCTGAAATGAAAGACGGTAAGTTTACACTATCAGGTATTGGTCCAGATGAAGGTTTATATCGTATCCGTTTAGAAAAAGGCAAATCGGGTTTTATATTTATCAACGACCAAAAAGATATTTCTTTTACAGCTGATACACAGAACCTAAGTTTAAGCGGCCCATCTTTTAATAGTCCTGCAAACAGTTTATTGAAAGGATTCATTAATGCAGTTGATTCACAAGGAAATGCTTTAGAAGCACAACAGGCACAGTTGGAACAATTGAAATCGCAAAATGTAAGCGATAGTATTTACAAAGCCGGCGCCGATGACCTTGATAAAAAAACAACAATCATAAAAACATATATACTTAACTATATTGATACTTCATCGGATCCTATTGTTGCATTATTTGCTTTAGGGTACACGCGCAGTATCGATCCGGTATTATTGACAAAACCTATTAACGATCTTAGTCAGCGTTTTGCTCAAAATAAAACTGTTACGGCAATGGTAGCGCAGTTCAATTCGATGTTACAACAGAACCAGGCTAAACCTGCTGCATTAGGTGTAGGCAGCATGGCACCTGAAATTGTAATGCCCGATGTTAATGGTAAACCATTTGCACTAAGCTCATTGCGTGGAAAATTTGTATTGGTAGATTTTTGGGCAAGTTGGTGCGGACCTTGCCGCGGTGAAAATCCAAATGTGGTCATCGCATACAATAAATTTAAAGACAAAAACTTTACCGTATTAGGTGTGTCGTTGGATAATAATAAAAAGGACTGGACAGATGCTATTAAAGCTGACCATCTTACCTGGACAGAAATAAGTGATTTGAAACAATGGAACAGCTCCGCCGTTACTTTATATAATTTGGAAAGCATCCCATCAAATGTATTGATCGATCCAACGGGAAAGATTATTGCGATGGACCTAAGGGGCGATGATCTTCAAAACAGGTTGAGTGATCTTTTTAAATAATAAATAACTTCCAATAAAAAAGCGTCCCGGTTTAGTCAGGACGCTTTTTTTATTTGATAAATTTTCTATTCACTTTTCGGAAGCTCCTTTTTGGGTGCCATTAACAATAATAAAACAGGCAATAAAGTAAGATTAGTCAAAGTAGCAACTAATAATGTTACAGATGTTAACCAGCCTAAAGCAAATGTTCCGCCGAAGCTGCTTAAACAAAATATTACAAAACCCGCGATCAAAACAAGTGATGTGTACACAATACTTAACCCAGTATGTTTTATAGTTGAACTAACAGTAGCGCGTACATCATTATTATGCAAAGGAAGCTCTTGTTTATAATTGACTAAAAAGCGAATGGTGATATCGATCGCGATCCCCAGCGCCACGCTAAAGACAAGCACTGTTGATGGTTTGAGTGCAACGCCGGCCCAACCCATTATACCCGCGGTAATAACCAACGGAATTAAATTGGGTATCAGCGAGCAGATCAAAATCCTAAAAGATTTGAATAAATACAACATACAAAGAGCGATCAATAAAAAGGCCCAGAATATACTTTGTTTTAATCCTTTTATAATAAAAATGCTGCCTTCTAAAAAAGTAATGGTTGACCCTGTCAGTTCAACTTTATATTGTGCCGTATCAAACAATTCGTTGATGTGGGCTTGAATGCCATCTAATACCACAGGTAATTTAACAGTACCAACATCCGCCATATTAATACTTACACGGGTCGACTGCCTTGCTGTATCAATAAAGGAAGTCAGCATTTTTGTAAAATTATTCTGCTTGCTTTTATCATCTGCTTTTGCCGGCCTGAGGTATTCTCCTACAAATGCACCATCAAAAGAATTGGGTAATACATATTGTGTAGAATCGCCATCATAAAAAGCCTGCTTGGCAAATTTCAATCCTTCAGCAACACTGATCGGTCTGCTCATTTCTTTTTGGGCAGTAATATATTGTGATAAAGAATCTACTTTTTCAAATGTTTTTAAGGCACGCAATCCGGCAAGGCCGTAACGCTTTTTTGTATCAATCACAATTTCCAAAGGCATTACACCTTTAAAATTAGCTTCAAAGAAACGAAGGTCAGTATAGATCTTATCGTTCTTTGGTAAGTCATCTACAATAAAGGCTTCGCTTTTTAATTTGAAGATACCCGCAACAGAAAAGATCAATACAACAACAGTAAAAATATATACCCATTTGGCATGGCACATTACCCAATCTTCTAACTTCAGTAAAAAAGAGGTAATTAATTTACTATGCAGGTATTTTATCTGCGATGGTTTAGGCGAAGGCAAATAACTTAATGCCGCGGGCAATAAAATAAAAGAGATAACAAAGATCGCCATGATACTAATTCCTGCAACGATCCCAAACTCTTTTAAGATAGCGCTTTTAGTTAAGGCAAAAACTGCAAACCCAATAGCGGCAGCAATATTACAAAACAATGTAACAATACCCATTTTGCTGATCATATCGATCAGTGCATGTGTTTTGTCATTTGATTTTATATATGAGGTATGGTATTTATTAATAAAATAAATGCAATTAGGAATGCCTATTACAACGATCAGCGAAGGGATCAGTGCGCTTAATAAAGTAATATTATAGCCCCATAGAACCATTGTGCCTAAACTCCATATAACACCAAAGATCACTACCAGTAAGGATAACATCACAATGCTAAAAGAGCGGAAAAACAATAGCAATATCAATGCACTTAATAATATAGAGCCCAACAAAAAGATCTTCATTTCTTTTTGTACCAGATCACCGACTTCTGTTTTTATTAATGGAAGTCCGCTGATATGTGTTTCTATATTTGTTGCCGCCTGAAATTTATTTACCTGAGCAACTATGTCAGCAACGATCTTCGAACGTTTCTTAGAATTGATGGCGTCTTTGTTAATTCTGACAGCCATTAAATAAGCATGCGTGTCCGGATTGTATAATAAGGTTTGATAAAAAGGAAGGTTTAAAAAAACAGCTTTTGCCGAATCAAGTTGTTGCTGTGAGTTTATATTGTCATCAAATATTTTTGCCGCATTTAATTTTTCTGTTGCAGAATCTTTTACCAATGTGATAGAAGAAGGAACACTTAATATGTCTTCTACGTATTTAACTTTTTTTAGATCTTTATGTAAAGTCTGGTAAGCTTTAAAGGTCGTAAGCGTAAAAAGGCTCTTAGTTTGTATGCCGATCACTAATGTGTTTCCATCATCACCGAACTTCTGTTTAAAAGCCACATAATCTTTATACTTAGGATTATCAGTAGGGATGGCTTTTGAAAAATCGTAGCTCAATTTTACCTTGGTAGCAAAATAACCCATTATACCAGTTGCCGCGAATAATGCAATAAGAAGCGGAAGCCTGAACTTAATTACGAAATTTCCTAAACGTTGCCACATAAGCGATTTATTAGATTTGAGTTGCAAAGAAAACCTTTTTGTCTTTCTTAGCCATAAACATGCCAGTATAAGTTTGTTTACTTTTGTATTATATTATTTCTCAAGCTAATATTTTAATAAGAAGACAGGGCAAGTATGACGCATAAAACCAAGGGCATAGTATTACGGACGATCAAATATGGCGAGACCAGCGTGGTGGTCACCATATTCACTGAGTTATTCGGTATACAAACCTATATGGTAAATGGTGTGCGCAGTTCAAAGAAATCTTCTGCTAAAGCCAGTCATTTTCAGGCAGGAAGTATTTTAGATATGATCGTTTATCACAATGATCTAAAAACGATGCACCGCATTAAAGAATTTAAGTGGGCCTATTTATACGAACATATTTTAAGCAATGTAATAAAAAACAGTATTGCTCTATATATGGTTGAGCTGATCAATAAAAGTTTGAAACAACCGGAACAAAACACCAAACTTTTTTATTTTTGTGAAGATGCTTTAATGCAATTAGATACGGCCAGTAAAACCGTAACGGCAAATTTTGCGCTGTATTTTACTTTGCACTTAACACATTTTTTTGGTTTTAGGATGAATGATGATCATGATGAAGAACATTCAATACTTGATCTTGAAGAAGGAACGTTTGTACAGGAGCAACCAACTCACCCGAATTTTATTGATGGAGAACAGGCATTGCTGACATCGCAATTATTAAAAGTAATGCAGCCGTATGAATTGGAAGAGTTGAAATTAAACCACGAAACAAGAAGAAAATTATTATATCGCTACCAGGATTATTATGCTTTGCATATCCATGATTTTGGTTTGATGAAAACCTTGCCTATACTGCATGAAGTACTGTCTGAGGCTTAACGCTTAAGGCTTTTGCGTTTAGCATTCAGCATTCTGCAATTAAATAATTCTTCTCGCTGTCGATCCATCCGTTGTCAACGATCCGCTTACATTATCGATCAACACAACACCCGGTTTTTTCCCTTTTTCAAAACTTCCAAAATTATTTGTTATTCGTAAGGCTTTAGCACCATTGCTTGTTGCCCAGGTTAATATTTCCTGCAACGGAATATTGGTTTCTTTTTGAATTGTTTTTATTTCTTCTACTATATTTAATTGCCGGTTGCTGGCGTAACTATCTGTACCAATAACAATAGCATGTCCGCCACTTCTTAAGAGGTTAAATGGCGGAATTGTTTGCTCTATATATTTATTGGCATTGATGCAAACGCAAAAAAATAATTCCTGCTCTTTTGTATTCATGAAATTGATATCGTCGGCTTTTGTAAAAGTATTATGCACCGATATGATCGATTGCTTATTGGTGAAATACGGAAGAAAACTTTGCAAGCTACTTTTACCCGTTGGCTGAAAACCGCTGATATCAATGCCGAAATTTTTGTACAGCTCTAAAAATCCGCCCGTCTTGTTTTTGTATAATTCTTCTTCTGCCCCGCATTCCTGGTTATGGATCGTTATTAATTGATCAATTGTTTCATTGTTCAATTGTTGAAACAAGGTTTTTGACACACTATAGGGTGCATGTGGTGATAAAGTGCTTTTTTGTTTTTTGGAATTTGTTTTTTGGAATTTTTCCAGAATGGATTTCGCATCCTCTAATCTCTTTCCCGCCATCGCATCAACAAAGCCGCTTACTTCTACAAAATTGTGCCAATAGATATTGCTTTTTTGTTTGGTGGATATGGAATCTGCTGTATTGCAAATATCACCAACCGCGACTGTGCCGGTTTGATATAACTCTTGTTCTGCTTTTTGCATGGCATCCAGCTTTTCTTCGTCGGATGCGCTTCTTTTTGTCATAACCTGTTGTACAAATTGAACTAAGCCCGTTCCTGGCGGGACAATATTTTTCATATGGCTCAGTTCCAGGTGGCAATGCGCATTAATGAAGCCAGGCGTAAGTATGCCGTCAAAGTTTTCTATATTATCACCTGCATCTTTTGTATTGGTTATATCAATGATTAGGCCTTCATTATCAGTAATTAAAACCATTTCCGCACCCAAAAACTCCTTACCTGTAAATATATTATTCGCCTTAAATTTTCTAAAATGCATGAATTGTGTTTAAAACTTTAAATTTGCCGCCAAACTTGATAAAAGTTCAATAAAGGTATGCCGTTGAAGTGAGCCCCGAAAGCTTTCGGAGACGATGTTGATAATCTCATCAGCCGGCAAAAAATAAAAATACATCATGTTAGATAAACTGGATGCGATAAAAGCAAAATTTGATAACCTGGGCGTGGCACTAACCAACCCGGAAATTGTGAGCGATAATAAGAAATTCAGCGCTATGAGTAAGGAGTACCGTAGTCTTGAAAAGGTTGTTATCGCAAGGGACGCGTATGTAAAATTGTTAGATGATATTGAGTTTAATAAAGAGGTTTTAAATAGCAATGACGAAGAAATGAGGGACCTGGCGAAGCAGGAGCTTCCTGCAATGGAAGAAAGCAGGCTCGCTATGGAGAAGAATTTAAAGAACATGCTTATTCCGAAAGATCCTTATGATGAAAAGAATGCGATCCTTGAAATTCGTGCTGGAACGGGCGGCGATGAAGCCTCTTTATTTGCAGGCGATCTGTTAAGAATGTATTTAAAATACAGTGAAAAGAAAGGCTGGAAAACAGCGATCTTAAGCGAAAGCGATGGTACGGTTGGCGGCTACAAAGAAGTACAGGTAGAGATCGTTGGCGATGATGTATATGGAACAATGAAATTTGAAAGTGGCGTGCATCGTGTACAAAGAGTACCGGATACAGAAGGCAGCGGCCGCGTGCATACCAGCGCAGCAACGGTTGCGGTAATGCCGGAAGCGGATGAAATTGATTTTGAATTAAAGGAAAGCGATGTGAAAATGGAAACCGCACGAAGCGGTGGTGCAGGCGGACAGAACGTAAACAAAGTAGAAACGAAAGTGTTTTTAACGCACAAGCCTACGGGCCTTGTTGTAATGTGTCAGACAGAACGTAGTCAGCTGGGGAATAAATTAAAGGCGATGGACATGATGCGTACCAAACTCTACGATGAAGAAGTTCGAAAAGCAGAAGAAGCCATTTCTCACAAAAGAAAAAGCCTGGTGAGTACGGGAGATAGAAGCGCGAAGATCAGGACCTATAATTTTCCACAAGGGCGTGTAACTGACCACCGTATTGGTTTAACCGTGTATAATTTAGATACGGTTTTAAATGGCGAAGTACAGGAATTTATCGATGCTTTACAATTTGCAGAGAACACCGAAAAAATGACGGTCCAGAATTAAAAAGTACCCTTGCCACACCAGCGCTGGCATATTATTTGTCCTTTTACAAGTGTTCTTATAATAGATACAAGCAATCTCATAAACAGTTAGTTTTGGTAACGGCCTCTCGTTCTCGGGAGGCTTTTTATATAGTATGGCGGCAATATTATTATTAGCTTAATTATGTGTTTTAATTTTTATATAAGACCATTTAAAAACATAATTTTGCACCGAAATGAATAAGAATTCGGGACAAATATTTCAAACCAATAGTGTTGCTCGCTGGCGAAACTTTAAATGGACGTTTAGGGTTTTATTGATCATTGCCCTGTTTTTAATAGTCGTGATGGTCATTGCTTTAAAAACAGGGGTTAGCCCGTCTCCCGTAAATATCCAAAACAGGGCAAGGGCCTATGAGAATAAATTAGATCCCTCCAATCCATTAACCCTGGCCAATAGCCAGAATAAAAAGTACAAGGGATTTAAAAGCTTTTTGTTCAAAAAGATCAAAGAAGATTCTATCAGAAATATAGCGGCCCTGCAAAAAGGAAATACGCCCCAGTTGCCATTTATACGCGCAGGGTTTTATACACCCTGGACAAGAAAGACCTCTTTACCCGATATTCAAAAGAACGGCGATAAGCTGAACACTATTTTCCCCGAATGGTTCTTTATAGATAATAAGACCTTCACCATGCAATCAAGAATTGATAGCGAAGGGCTGGCTGTAATGCGCGAGAAAGGATTGCGTATCATGCCGATGCTTACTAACTACAGTTCTGCGAAAAATGATTTTGATGGTAAGCTTTTGCACTTGATCTTAACCGATACTGTCAGACAAAAAATATTTATCAATAACCTTGTTGATACACTATCTTTTTATAATCTGCAGGGGATCAATATTGATTTTGAAGATATAATCGAACCAACCAACGAGCCGCTTACTAATTTTCAAAAACGATTGTACCAGGCGCTACACGCAAAGAACATGATGGCTACAATGGATGTAGGTGTTATGAATGACGATTATGATTACAAAAAACTGTCAGATTATAACGATTACCTTATCCTGATGGCCTATGATCAGTATAGCGATACAACAGCCGCAGGCCCTATAAGCGCACAGAAATGGATAGAAGAAGCACTTGACTGGACAGCTAAAAGGATCGATAGTAAAAAAATTATTTTAGGCGTTGCAGGGTATGGATATGATTGGACGAATGATGATGATGGCAAACCGGTTGTAAGAGATCTTACTTATATGGAAGCTATTAACAAAGCAAAAATAGCCAACGTTAAGATCGACTATGATGATGATACCTACAATCTGCATTATAGTTATATAGAAGAACAAACAGATGACAGTACAGGGGAAGTTACAAAAACACCACACAATATCTGGTTCACCGATGCGGCCACTACATTTAATGTGCTTCGTTTCAGCGATGAATACCCTACTGCAGGTACTGCTTTGTGGCGCCTGGGCGCAGAAGATCCGCGGGTGTGGAATTATTATAGCACCAACTTAAGTAAGACAACCTTAGAACAACACCCTTTTGATTTCAATTCGTTGGTATCGATCCCTTATGATATCAATCAAAAACCAACTTCAACAGGAGAAGGTGAGTTGTTGAGCATTTTATATACACCGCAGCAGGGAAAGATCAATTTGCAAATAGATAGTTCAGATCTTTTGATATCAGAACAGGATTATGCTGTTTTACCTTCGGGATATGTCTATGAAAAATTTGGAGAAGACAGAACACCAATGGGGCCGGGACATAAAATGATCCTCACTTTTGATGATGGTCCGAGTGCAGAATTTACACCGAAGATCCTGGACATTTTGGAAAAAGACAAAATACCCGCGACCTTTTTTGTTATTGGATTAAACGCCGAGCAGAATATTCCCTTATTACAACGCGAATACAAAGATGGTTACGAAATAGGTAACCACACATTTACACATCATAATATTGCGGAGATGAGCCCTGAACGGGCTGAGCTTGAAATGAAAGCAACAAGGTTGCTGATAGAAAGTATCACGGGTCATTCAACTATTTTATTCAGAGCGCCATACAACGCGGATAGTGAACCTCAGACCTACGAAGAAATTGAACCCATCGCGCGAGCAAAAAAAGATAACTATATCACCGTTGGTGAAAGTATTGATCCTAATGACTGGGAACAGAATGTAAATGCAGATACGATCGTTGCCAGAACGATCCGTTTAGCAGAATCTACCAATGCCAGTATTATATTGTTGCATGACGCAGGTGGTAATACAAGAAAAGCAACGATCGAAGCATTACCAAGGATCATTGATTATTTTACTAAAAGAGGATGCATATTTACAAACATTTCTGATTTGATGGGTAAGACAAGAGCCGACGTAATGCCGGCGCTTCCACCAAGCAATGATAGCTGGATGCGTGATTTTAATTTCTTTTTTGCAGAAGCAACTTATTGGAGCAGCCATATTTTGTTCGCTTTATTTCTTGTAGGCATCGCTTTATCAGTTGGCAGAATGGCGGTAATGGCGCTTTTAGCATCCATACAAAGACAACGTGAAAGAGAAGCCGCAGAGATTGGTAGCGTTTCCTGGCCAAACGGGCAGTTGCCTGCAGTTAGTATTGTTGTGCCTGCTTATAACGAAGAAGTAAATTCGGTAAGAACGATACAGAGTCTGTTAATGCAGGATTATCCAAATCTGCAGATAGTATTTGTGGACGATGGAAGTAAGGATGCCACATTTGCTATTGTAAGTGATGCTTTTAAAAACAATCCCAGCGTTCACGTATATACGAAGGAAAACGGGGGTAAAGCATCTGCCTTAAATGTGGGTGTTGAAAAAGCAACCAGTGAATTTGTGGTTTGTATAGATGCTGATACACAATTAAAAACAGATGCGATTTCAAAGTTGATGGAAAAATTTCTACCGCCATTAGTGTTGAAAAAACCATTTATAAAAGTTGGTGCAGTTGCAGGAAATGTAAAAGTTGGTAATGAAGTAAATATGATCACCCGCTGGCAAAGTATTGAGTACATCACTTCTCAAAACTTTGATAGGCGCGCCTTTGATCTGTTAAACTCTATTACTGTTGTGCCGGGAGCTATTGGCGCTTTTAGAAAAGATGCTATCATAGAGGCAGGAAGCTTTACAACAGATACATTGGCAGAAGATTGTGATTTGACCATGCGCCTGCATAAAAAAGGATATGCCGTTCGTAATTGTAATGATGCAATTTCATACACGGAAGCTCCGGAAACAATGACGCAGTTTATGAAGCAACGTTTTCGCTGGAGCTTTGGTGTGATACAATGTTTTTGGAAGCACCGCGATGCCTTATTCAATGTTGAGTATAAAAATTTAGGAATGGTGGCACTGCCTAATATTCTCATCTTTCAAATTGTATTACCTTTTCTTGCACCGTTGGCGGATCTGTTTTTATTGTTGAGTTTAATTGCCGCGGGCCTTGGTATTATTCCCGCAAGTGTTGATCATATCCTTTTATATTATTTTGTTTTTACAATGGTAGATGTGATGGGTGCAGCACTGGCTTTTGCATTTGAAAAAGAAGATTACAGAAAACTTATCTGGCTAATTCCTCAGCGTTTGATCTATCGCCAGCTGATGTATTATATTCTTATAAAATCATTCAACAGGGCCATTAAAGGAGAATTACAGGGCTGGGGCGCTTTAAAGCGCACCGGAAACGTGAAGAAAGTAGCGCCGGTAACGGCGTAATAACGGCGCACTAATAAAAAAAGAGTTTTACTTTTGCAGCCTTAACCGCTTTGCAAAAACCCGGTAAATAAATAACATTGGCTACAGCAACAGATAGAAAATCTTTTTTTAACAGGCTCGGCGGTAAACCCGGCGATGATAAAGCAGAGATGACCTTCTTCGATCATATCGAAGAGTTGCGCTGGCATATTTTACGTAGCGTAATTGCCTGGTTAACGGGCGCCATTATTATTTTCATTTATATAGATTGGGTGTACGATCATTTGATACTGGCACCAACCATGCAGGATTTTTATACCTATGGTGCATTGTGCAGATTGGGCCATTTTCTACATTTAGGTGACAGTCTTTGTATGCCAGCTGTAAAAATAAATTTACAGGTAACAGAAGTAAACGGAACATTTACCTCCGCTTTAAATATTGCTACTATCGGCGGATTGATCTTGGCACTGCCATACATTTTGTGGGAACTGTGGCGTTTTATTAAACCGGCCTTGTCACCTAAAGAAAGAAAATATGGTGTTGGAAGCGTTTTTTGGGTATCGCTTTGTTTTTTTCTGGGCGGACTTTTCGGCTATTACATTTTAGCGCCGTTTACTTTTAATTTTTTGGCAGGATTTACTTTGGGCAAACAGGGTATTGTGCAATACCGGCCGTCGATCAATGATTATATTGATAGCTTAACAAATTTAATATTGGGTTGCGGATTGGCATTTGAATTGCCGGTTATTTGTTTTGTGTTAGCAAAATTGGGCCTGATATCAGGTACATTTTTGAAAAGATATTTTAAATTTGCTTTCGTAATAATATTAGTGGTAGCCGCCATCATAACGCCATCACCGGATTGGATCAGTCAATTTATAGTGGCAATGCCATTATTCGTTTTATACTGGATCAGTATTTTATTAGCAACTCGTGTTGAAAAGACAAAGAAAAAAGAAGAAGACAAAGAATGGAGTTAATCATTATCAATTTTAATAAAAATAAACATGCCAAGTTTCGATCTGAGTAAACCAATTGCTATCGGCTGCGATCATGCAGGTTTCGAATACAAAGAAATGCTTTTATCTTTTTTTACGAAAGAAGGAATAGCGTATAAAGATCACGGAACTTATTCAAAAGATTCTGTAGACTATCCTGATTTCGCACATCCGGTAGCATCAGCAGTTGAAGATGGTGATGCGGCATTTGGTATTTTATTATGCGGTAGTGCGAATGGAGTAGCTATTACGGCAAATAAACACCAGGGAGTAAGAGCCGCTATTTGCTGGGCAGAGGAATTAGCGAGTTTAGCAAGACAACACAATAATGCAAATGTGATCTGTGTTCCCTGCAGATTTGTAGAAGAAACTACAGCAAAAAAAATGGTAACCTTATTTATGAATACAGCCTTCGAAGCCGGCCGTCATCAAAACAGGGTTGATAAAATAGCCTGTTAGTTTTACTAACAAATTTCAAAAAGCAATAAAGAAAATAAAAAAATAAAGACCGCAGTTTATCGCTGCGGTCTTTATTTTTTAAAGCGTTAATCAAATTAATCAAAAAAATTAACTTCACCTGATAGCTATCGGATCAACGGTTCAGACACCCTACCATCCCAATATCCAAGAAAATATCAAAGGCACAACAATTGTTGCATCACTTTCCACAATAAATTTCGGTGTAGTAATATCTAGTTTACCCCATGTGATTTTTTCGTTAGGAACTGCACCTGAGTAAGATCCATATGAAGTTGTAGAATCGCTCACCTGGCAAAAATAACTCCAGAAAGGAACATCATGCCATTCAAGATCCTGGTACATCATGGGTACAACACAGATAGGAAAATCACCCGCTATACCACCACCGATCTGGAAAAAGCCAACGCCTTTTCCGCCGGAATTATTTCTGTACCAATCTGCCAACCAAACCATGTAGTCAATACCGCTTTTCATTGTAGTTGATTTCAGTTCCTGTTTGATAACATAAGATGCAAAAATATTTCCCATGGTGCTATCTTCCCAACCCGGTACTACGATAGGAATGTTTTTCTTGGCAGCAGCTAACATCCAGCTATCCTTAGGATCAATTTCATAATACTGTTCCAATACGCCGCTCAATAACATTTTGTACATGTACTCGTGCGGAAAATAACTTTCACCTTTATCGTTCGCATCTTTCCATATTTTATGGATATGCTGTTGCAATCTTCGGAATGCTTCTTCTTCCGGGATGCAGGTATCTGTTACGCGGTTGTAATGATTTTCTAAAAGGTCCCATTCTTCCTGCGGACTCAGATCACGGTAATTAGGTACTCTTTTATAATGGCTATGTGCCACTAAGTTCATAATATCTTCTTCCAGGTTTGCACCGGTACAGCTAATAATACTCACTTTATCCTGGCGGATCATTTCTGCCAAAGAAATACCCAGTTCTGCAGTACTCATAGCACCCGCGAGGGTTATCATCATTTTTCCACCTTCATCAAGGTGCGTTACATATCCTTTAGCTGCATCCATCAGGGCCGCAGCGTTAAAGTGGCGATAGTGGTGCTCTATAAATTGCGAAACAGGTCCTTTACTCATTGGTTTGTTTTTAGAAATGCGAAAATAGTAATAATAATTAGCTAATTTGCCGATATGCTAGTTAGTAATAACTTAATAATAATCGACACTGGAATTTTTAAAATAGCACATTAGCAAATCAGCTAATTAGCACATTGCTATATGAATCTACTGGCTCACGCGTATCTTTCTTTTGATCAACCCGAAATGTTGGTAGGAAACATGATCAATGATTATGTAAAAGGTAAAAAGCAATTCGACTATCCCGATGCTGTTCACAAAGGAATGATCTTACACAGAAGCATTGATGACTTTACAGATACACATCCTATAACAAAAGAATTAAAATCTTATTTTAAAGACGACTACCGCTTGTATGCAGGAGCTTTTGGCGATGTGGTATATGATCATTTTTTAGCAAATGATACCAAACAGTTTGCTAATGACGAAGCTTTGCAAAAATTCAGCGATACCGTATATAAAGTATTGGATGAAAATTTCGAATTGTTACCCGCGCCCTTTCGAGGTATGATACCTTACATGAAAAAAGAGAACTGGTTATACAATTATAAATTTCCGCAAGGCATAAAAAATAGTTTTGCCGGGTTGGTAAAGCGTGCTGCATATATAACAGATGCTGATACGGCCTTTACGATTTTTACAAATCATTACGATGATATTCAAATTTGTTATGATGAGTTTTTCCCGCAATTAAAAAAGTTTGCCAAAGAACAGTTCGATCAATTGTCATAATGTTGTAAGCTTATCTTCGCCTGTTTGATAAGGATGAATTTCAACTATATTTATAGTCAGAAATATCATTATGAAGAAATACATACTTGGCCTCTCATTCCTTTTTTTATTGACCATAACATTTGCACAAACTAATCCTGTAAAAGTTTTAGTAGTAGTAGCTCATCCAGACGATGAAGCCGCGATGTCTGTAACCATTTATAAAATAACACATCAATTAGGAGGAACTGTTGACGAAGCTGTGATCACTAACGGCGAGGCCGGATATAAATATTCTTTATTGGCAGAATCGATCTACAACATAAAACTCACCGATGAAAAAAACGGAAGAGAAAATCTGCCAAGAATAAGAAAACAAGAATTGATGAATGCCGGAAAAATAATTGGCATCAGAAATTTCTATTTTTTTGATCAAAAAGATGCGCACTATGGTTTAGATGAACACGAACCTTTAGATACGTCCTGGGATGTTGCTTGGGTGCAACAAAGATTGAAAGAGATCATCACTGCCAATCACTACGATTATGTTTTTTGCTTATTGCCTGAACCCGGCACACATGGTGGACATAAAGCTGCTACGATATTAACTTTAAAAACAGTTGCAGCGCTAAAAGGAGAAAAGCCGATCGTTCTATCTGTTAGTGGTTCAAGCAAAACAGATACAACGCAAAAAACTTTCACGCAATTAAAAGATTATGCTTTTACTAAAATATCAATTGGTAAGCCTTCTTTTTTTATTGATAAAACGGTTTCTTTCGGCTATAATAATAAATTGAATTATAAAATAATTGAGAACTGGGAAATAGCAGAACATAAATCACAAGGTACTATGCAGACTTTTATCAATATGGGCGATTATGAAAATTATTGGTATTATGATATCAATGACCCTGCACAATTTAATAGAACAAAATTATTTTTTGAAAATCTGAATAGCTTAATCCTAGGGAAATAATACATGAGAAAATATATTGTATATCTTTTTATAGCAGTAGCGATCTTATCAGGCTGTCATTTAAAAAAAGCCAAACAAAAACTAGTCATCTATTCTCCCCATGGAAAAGAAATGTTGGGCGAATTCGAAAAATTATTTGAAGCAGCACATCCTGATGTAGATGTACAATGGCTGGATATGGGTTCGCAGGAAGTATTCGACAGGGTAAGTACAGAATCCCAAAACCCACAAGCAGATATTTGGTGGGGTTCCCCATCAACAATGTTTATTCGCGCAGAAAAATTAGGCTTGCTTCAAAAATACAAACCAACGTGGGCCAATAATGTTCCTGCTTATGCGAAAAGTAAAAACGATTTTTGGTACGGTACATTTTCTACGCCGCAGGTAATTGCTTTTAATAGTAATAAACTTTCTGCAGATAAAGCGCCGAAAGATTGGAATGAAATTGCCAGTCCGGCCTGGAGAGGAAAAGTAGTTTTTAGAAATCCGTTGGCTTCGGGAACATTGCGTGCTATATTTTGCGCTATGTTGGCGCGCTCTGTTGCACAAACAGGCAATGAAGAACAGGGCTGGAAATGGCTCAGGCAATTAGACTCTAACACAATTGTCTACGCAGCAGATCCTACACAGATGTATAATAAATTGGGCGGACAAAATGAAGCGGTTACTTTATGGAACATGCCGGATATGATCTTGCAAAAAGATAAGTACCATTATCCTTTCGGATACAATATCCCGCAAAGCGGAACAATCGTTTTAACAGATGGGATTGCTGTTATTAAAGGAACAAAGAATGAAGCATTGGCTGATAGCTTTTATGAATTTGTAACAACGCAACAAAGCTTACTCATGCAAGCACAAAAATATTATCGCATTCCATCACGTACCGATATTCCCCGCGACAGCTTTCCTGACTGGCTAAAAAATACAAACTATACAACTTTAGATGTTGATTGGGATGTAGTAGCAGACAAAGAAACGGAATGGATGAAAAAATGGGACGCAACTATTAAAACAAGTAAATAATTTCTCTTGGCATTTCTTGAAATCAAAAATATCAGCAAAAAATTTGGCGATAGTATCGTTTTAAATGATCTGTCTATCAAAATTGAGAAAGGAGATTTCTTTTCTTTTCTTGGCCCGAGCGGTTGCGGCAAAACCACATTGCTCAGGATTATTGCGGGATTGGAATTTCCTGATGCCGGCCAGATCATTTTGGATGGCGTTGATATCACTAATCTGTCACCACAAAAAAGAAATACCGGCATTGTATTTCAAAACTATGCGTTGTTTCCGCATATGACAGTTTTTGAAAACATTGCTTACGGACTTAAAATAAAAAAGATCCCGTCTACAGAAATAAATAAACAAGTGGGAGATGTGCTTGAAAAAGTACGTCTCATATATAAGAAGGATCAAAACATTTCATTATTAAGCGGCGGAGAACAGCAACGTGTTTCTTTAGCCAGGGCTATCGTAATGCAACCACAATTAATATTATTTGATGAACCATTATCAAACCTTGATTATTCTTTAAGAATAGAAGCGAGGAACGAGATCAAGCGGTTACAAAATGAAATTGGTATTACCTCTATTTATGTAACACATGATCAATCAGAAGCTTTGTCTTTATCTGATAAGATCGCAGTATTGCAAAATGGTATTGCTGCGCAGATAGGAACATCAAAGGAAATATATTTTAAACCTGCCAATAAATTTGTTGCAGAATTTGTTGGCCACTATAATTTATTTGATAAAGAAAGCTCAGCGGAGCTTTTTAAGTATCCAATTACAGATAATGAAATTGCGGCGGTGTTACCCGAACATTTATCCATTCATAAAACGACTGAACTATCCCGTGTAATTATAAAAGATATTTTATTTGCGGGTTCATTTGTTGAATATATCCTAGATCATAAAGAGGTTATTTTTCGGGTGATCTCCACAACATCCGATAAGGCATTCACCATTGGTGAAAATGTTGCAGTAGCAGCAACGAGAGAAAATATACAAACGATCATCTAACCATGATAAAAAAATACTCAATAGCTAAAATATTATTGACTGTTGCAGTACTGTTCTTTGTTGTGGGCTATATCGTTTATCCGCTTTGCCAGCTATTGATCCAGAGCTTTTCGGAGAAAGGAACGTATTCACAGCTTTTTGATAAGACTGTTTACACTGCTTGTTTCAATTCTATTTTGCTATCAATCATTAGTGTTATAGGTAGCGCGATCACCGGCGTTGGCCTGGCGTATATTTTTCAGTATAAAAAGTTCGCATTCAAACCGTTCTTCTCAACCATGGTTTTGTTGCCGATCGCTATACCGCCGATGGTAGGCGTGATGTGTTTTTTATTTTTATTAGGTGAGAATGGACTGCTATTAAAACTATTACCTGTTAATGCTTTTAAGTTTGATGGCTGGTTCGCCATTATTGCCTTGCATTTATATTCTTTCTATCCGCTGTTCTTTCTTTTTGTAGGTGCGGCATTTAAAAATTTGGATAATAGTATTGTAGAAGCATCTTACACATTAGGTGCTGGCAAGTTCAAAACTTTTTACAGCGTTATTTTACCACAATTATTGCCATCGTTAATTGGTGCATCACTGCTTACGTTTATGGCAAGTATGGCATCATTCTCCGCCCCATTTATTTTTGGTGGCGAAACGAGGTTTTTAACAACGGCCATTTATTATGCAAAAATAAATAGCGATAATTCTTATGCCGCAGTATTGTCAATATTGTTAACTGTAATATCAATTCTCTTTTTTGCTTTTTTAAATTGGTACCGTAATAAACAACCGCTTACAGGAAGAACGAAAGGTGCTATCAAATCTATTATTTCTTTTGACAACAAAAATGTGAGTTATTTATCGTTAAGTATTGTACTCATTTTTTGTATTGCTATTGCTTTACCGATCGTGTCATTATTTATATTGTCGTTAATTCCAGAAGGTTCATTAATGCAACCTGGGTTGAATTATACATATAGCTTAAATAACTTTAAAAATATATTTATTGATAATGATGCCTTGCAGCCTTTTATCAATAGTATAGAAAGTTCGGTGATTGCCATTGTGCTTACATTGATGATCGGGTTAGCTGTTGCGTACATTATCAGGGGCAAGAAAAATGTTTTTAAATCTTTGGTAGAAATAATTATTGCATTACCCTACGGAATTCCGGGAACAGTAATAGCGATCTGTTTAATTCTCAGTTTTAACTCGCCTAACTTATTTTCTTTCCATACTATTTTGGTCGGCACATTTTGGATATTGCCCGTTGCTTATGCAGTAAGAAATATTCCTATTTTGTCTCAGGCAGTAATGGCAGGCCTGCATGCTATCGATCCATCTATTGAAGAAGCTTCTGCAACTTTAGGGGCTACTAATTTTAAAACCTGGCGCTCTATCACATTGCCGTTGATTTACCCGTCTATTTTACAGGGCTCATTACTTGTTTTTATAAATTCATTCGGAGAGTTTGTGGCAACTATTTTATTGTACAATTATTCTACTAAAACAATTTCTGTAGAAGTGTATTCGCAATTGCGGTTGTATAACGATGGTATCGCGGCAGCGTATGGCGTTATTATATTTTTGATAATTCTTTTGATAGTCTTCCTTTCAAGAAGAGCGCTCAACAGGTTTGCAACTATAAATAATTTATAATATTTTTTTCACCTAGATAGCATCACCGGATTTTTTAAGGATATTTACAACTATGTGTGGAATAGCAGGTATCATAAAGTATAACCAAGACTTCCAAACCTTTGGCAGATCTGAGATGTTGTTTCAGGTTCGTACAATGGCGGATGCTATTCGACACCGTGGGCCAGATGGCGAAGGCTATTGGGCAAGCCAGAATGCTTCTGTAGGTTTTGGGCACAGGCGGCTTTCTGTTATCGACCTTACCGAAGGTGCAGCTCAACCGATGCATTACCTGGAGCGATACACGATCGTTTATAATGGAGAAATATATAATTACATCGAATTAAGAGATCACCTGCATAAAAGAGGATATGATTTTAAAACAAGGTCTGATATTGAAGTGATCCTAGCTGCGTATGACCATTGGAAAGAAAAATGTATGGAGCATTTTGATGGGATGTTCTCTTTTGCTATCTGGGATGAAAAAGAACAAACATTATTTGCTGCGCGCGATCGTTTTGGTGAAAAACCCTTTTATTATTATGCGGATGATGCCCATTTTATTTTTGCCAGTGAAATGAAAGCGCTGTGGGCTGTAGGCGTTCCGAAAAATATTGATGATAAAATGTTATTGAATTATGTCACTATCGGGCATCTTCAAAACCCTGCCGATAAGGCACAAACTTTTTTTGAAGATATTCGTTCACTTCCCGCCGCTCATTATTTACTGTTATCAAAGTCTACACGAAAAATTGTTATAAAACGCTATTGGGATATTGATGCGGCAAAAAATATTTCTATCACAGAAACAGAAGCGGTCGAAAAATTAACTTCCCTGCTAACAAATTCAGTTAAAAGAAGATTGCGTAGTGATGTTGATTTTGGCACAAGCTTAAGCGGTGGCTTAGACAGTTCCTCTATTTTATCCTTAATAAATTATTTAAAAGGAGACACTAAGGTCACTAAAACTTTCTCTGCTGTTTTTCCCGGTTTTGAAAAAGATGAATCGCCGTTCATTCAAACCATAGTTGACAAATTTAAAACAGATAATTTCAAGATCGAACCAACAATTGATGATCTCATCAATGACCTGGAAAAAGTTTGTTATCACCAGGAAGAACCATTTTCATCCTCAAGCATTTACATTCAGTACAAAGTATTTGAGCTGGCAAAACAAAACAATATAAAAGTATTATTAGATGGGCAAGGTGCTGATGAAACGCTCGCAGGCTATCATAAATATTATCATTGGTACCTGCAGCAATTAGCTACTCGCGGAAAATTTGGCCAGATACATCGCGAAAGAAGATCCATAGCAGATAAAAATATCTCTGTCGATTGGGGCATGAAAAATTATATGGCGGCCTACTTCTATCCGCATACCGCTGTTTTTTTAGAAAGAAAAGAATATAATAAGATCATTAAAAGTAAAGATATCAATCCTGATTTTGTTGCTGCCTTGCATGGCAGAGAATGGGAAGGCATTAGAAAATCGAGCATTAATAAATTAAGCGATATCCTTTATTTCAATACAATGGAATTGGGGCTGGAAGAATTGTTACGCTTCGCGGATAGAAACTCAATGGCACACGGAACAGAAGTGAGGCTTCCATTTTTAAATCATAGATTAGTGGAATTTGTTTTTTCACTACCTGCAAATTTTAAGATACGTGATGGTTGGACAAAATGGATATTAAGACAAGCAATGAACAAAAAATTGCCCGACGAGATCGTTTGGCGGAAAGATAAGGTTGGGTATGAATCACCTCAACAAAAATGGATGAGCGACCCCAAGCTGCAGGAATATATTCACGAATCGAAAAGAAAACTGGTCGATAAAGGATTATTACAGCAAAACCTTTTAAATAAAAAAATTCTTCCTTTACCAGCGTACGATACCGATAATTTTGATTGGCGGTATTTAATTGCTGCACAACTGCTTTAAAAATTGCATCTTTGCATTCTCAATTTTTTTCTATGAAGTTAGCCACTAAGATCATTCATGCCGGTGCAGAACCGGATCCAAGTACAGGAGCGATCATGACACCTATTTATCAAACATCTACCTATGTTCAATCTGCCCCCGGCGTTAATAAAGGATACGAATATGCCCGTAGTCAAAATCCAACACGTAAAGCTTTGGAAGAAGCATTTGCGGTGATTGAAAATGGAAAACACGGATTGGCTTTTAGCAGTGGTGTTGCGGCAACAGATGCAGTTATTAAATTATTAAGTAGCGGCGATGAAGTAATTGCAGGAAGCGATATGTATGGTGGTACCTACCGTTTATTCACTAAAGTATTCGAGAGGTTCGGAGTTAAATTTATTTTTGTTGATACGGCAGATGTAAAAAATATTGCCAATGCGGTAACACCGAAAACAAAACTGATCTGGATTGAAACGCCTACCAATCCCTTAATGAGTATTACGGATATTTCTGCTGTGGCGGCTGTTTCAAAAAAGGCCGGCGCTTTATTATGTGTTGATAATACATTCGCAACACCGTATTTGCAAAATCCTTTAGACCTCGGCGCTGATATCGTAATGCATTCGGCTACAAAATATTTAGGCGGACATAGCGATGTGATACAAGGCGCTTTAGTAATGAATGATGATGCGCTTAGAGAAAAATTATATTTTATTCAAAAAAGCTGCGGAGCCGTTCCCGGCCCGATGGATTGCTTCTTGGTATTGCGCGGTATTAAAACTTTGCATGTAAGAATGAAACAACACAATGAGAACGGCTATGTTGTTGCCCACTTTTTACGCAAACATCCAAAAATTGATAAAGTATATTGGTGTGGTTTTCATGATCATCCAAATTATAATATTGCTAAAGTACAAATGCGGGGTTTTGGAGGAATGATGAGCTTTACTTTAAAAGATGATAGTGTTGAAGCGGCAGTAAAAGTTTTATCGTCTACTAAATTATTCTCTCTGGCAGAAAGTTTAGGGGGGGTAGAATCTTTGATCAATCATCCGGCAAGTATGACACACGCTTCTATTCCAAGAGAAGAAAGAATTAAAAATGGTTTAACAGATGGATTGATCAGGCTAAGCGTTGGTATTGAGGATGCGGATGACCTGATCGAAGATCTAAAACAGGCAATTGGTTAATCACCGATGGATCAAAATAAATTAAAAGATTTTTTAGATAGCAAGGTCGATGAATATAATCGGCCTTCTTTTATTAAGAACGATCCTATTTGCATTCCGCACCAATTCACTAAAAAGCAGGATATAGAAATTGCAGCTTTTTTTGCTTCTATTTTTGCCTGGGGTAACCGTACTACCATTATTAATAAAAGCAGGGAGATAATGAATCTTATGGATAATGCCCCGCATGATTTCTGTTTAAATGTTAGCGATACACAATTAAAAAAAGTATTGGGGTTCAAGCACCGGACTTTTAATGATACAGATCTTTTATACTTCATCGATTTTTTAAAATTTCATTATTCAACAAACGAAACTTTAGAAACTGCCTTTACGAAATGGATGAGTAAAAAGGACAAGACAACGGAAAATGCACTAAAAGGGTTTTACGAGTACTTTTTTTCTTTGGAAGATGTGCCCGCAAGGACAAGAAAACATATTGCGTCACCGGATAAAAAATCTACCTGCAAAAGGCTCTGTATGTTTTTAAGATGGATGGTGCGGAGTGACAAAATGAACGTAGACTTTGGTATCTGGAAAAACATTTCTCCGGCACAATTAATTTGCCCGGTAGATGTGCATGTTGCAAAAGTTGCCAAACGTTTTAATATCTTACAACGTACCCAAATTGATTGGCAGGCGGCCATAGAGCTTACAACTTATTTACGTACTTTAGATAGTAAGGATCCCGTGAAATATGACTTTGCATTATTTGGAATAGGTGTATCTGAACCAAGATTTGTGTAATTCGTATGGATAAACAGCTAATAGAAAATATCAGAAAGGATATGGCAATTGTATTGCCTGATAAAATTTCTTTGGTGGAACTTGAAGAACTCTTAACGATCTATGCTAATCAGCTTATTCAAAAAGATTTTCAAAAATTAGTCACACTTTTATATCGTATTGATGTCAGCGAAGCGAAGCTTAAATATTTATTGCAATTACAGCGAGATGAAAATGCGGGCAATATCATTGCAAAACTTATCATCGAAAGGCAAGTAGAAAAGATGAAAAGCAGGCAACAATTCAGTAAACAGAATGATGATATTTCTGAAGACGAAAAATGGTAGTTACTCAAAAACCTTTTCTTCTCTTGTTAATTGACCCATTTCATTAATTCCTTCAATCACTACTCTTATCTTTTTGCAGTTATCGCTATTATAAAAAGGAATGGTTATCCTGCGCGTAGTCTTATCCATTATTAAAAAAGGATTCCAGTAAAGTGTAGAACGGTAATCATTTAATTGTGGAGTAGAATTCGCTGAGTAATCAGGAGAATAGAATTCTTTTATCGCTGAATATCCATTGATCAAGGCAAAATCTAATCCTTGAGCAGTTGAAGTGATATCATTACCATTTTTTGTATACACTGCAATAGCACCTCCCGCACCACCACTTGAGCTAGAAATAGTTCCGGCTCCGGAATTACTACTACCAACTGAAGGTGCTCCAAAATCACCTAAGAAAGGAGGCCGAAAAACTTTTATCATTGCTACATCATTCATCGAAATTGATTTAAGTTCATTGATATCGGCAGCCATTTGATTTAAATAAAGGCTAGTAGTACTACCTCGCCAAGATATCGAACCCGGATCAATAAGATATACTTGCAATCCAGCAACTTTTCCTTGCAAATAAGTTAAAACATCAGGTGCTGATTTTGCAAATTCATTATCCTGGTTAATAAAAGAGATATCGTCACCGCCACTGAAAAAGCCGGATGTATATTCATCATCCATTTTCTCTTGAATTGTTTTTTGCCTTGTAGTTACTGTTACCTCTTTTAATGTCTTTACTGTTCCGGCAAAAAAATCTTGTCGCAGTAAATTAGTTTTTATTTTATTTTTCCTTGCAGTACTGCTGTCCGGTTCTAAAACTGTGTTCGATGAAAAAGAAAAAACTGCCGGTGGTTGTACATAACTCTTATCAAATAAAATACTTGCAATAGAAGTCAGCTTTTTATCCTTGTCATTATTGAATTGATAGAACAAGTGCGCTGTATCGAAAAAAGAAACGCCATCTGCTTTAAACGTTCCATCTTTATTAATAGGAAGGGATAATATTTTTGATCCACTTCCCTTGGCTTTTAAAATGCCCGTCAATTCTTGTCCTGCCAATAGATTTTTTGTTAAGCCGTATACTTCCCCTTTGATAGAAAGATAATGCTCGGGTAAATAATTTATCTGCGGCCACTTATTTGCTAATAGATCTTCCCATTTAAATCTTCTCCAGCCATTGGTCATCATTACAAGATCTAATTGTTGTTTAATAGAATCTTCATCGCTGGAAAAATAATAGTCAGGGTTGTATACGGAGCCTTTGATATCACTGGTAAGTAATAGATTCGAAAAAATATTTTCTTCTCTTTCGGGCTGCTGAGGATTTAAACTTTCATCAGTAACAGCGATAGAAAGATTGCTGATAAGGCTTCCGCCTACATCTACCTGTAAAGTATTGTGCCCGCGTTTCGTAATATTTTTTTCTATTGCATGCAGATCAGTAATAAAATAATAATTAGCATGATTGATAAAAACGATCCTTTCAGCAACTGGTAGCTGCGCAGCATTAAAAACTGTTAACTGAACAACACCATCAGGTAGACTATCAGTAGGTATAGATGCAGTGACAGTAGTTTTTCTACTCATATTTACTATCGCACTGTATAATAATTGTTGTTGCATTTGGGCTACTACATAATAAGAAGTAAAATCAGAACTAGCGCTATCCGGCCTGGTTAATGTAAATGAAATAGAACTTGTAGAATTATTTACAGATAAACCAACACCTTCTGTTTTTGCATCTGGCAAAGGTGTTTCATGCGGCAATCCTTTTTTATCTTTCCATACTGCTTTATAAGCTACGCCCCGCTGTGGTGTAAAAGAAAAGTAACCCATGCCATCATGCATAGACGAAAAAGAAGCTATCTTATTTCCTTTATCGTTTAATATGTTTCCGGTTACAGTAAAAGGTGTCCCATCTTGATCATTTGCTTTAAATGCCACGCGGGAATTAACGCTCAGGATCAAATCTCCTCCTTCAGGAAAAAAATGTAGACTATAAGATGAAATGATCATTGGTTTTTTAACAACATGAGATGAGTTAATGATTCGAATAGGCTTAACATATAATAAAGACGAATCAAAATTCAACATCCATGCGGTGTAAGCACGAACGTATAATAATGTGTTGCTTAAAGTATCCGGAAGATCAAAACTAGAAGAAGCGCCTGCTTCTATAACGGGCATTACTTTTCTTTGTAATATTTTTCCTTTTGTATCTATTAATTCTGCGTAAATATTTTTACTTATTAAAGATGGCAAGTTGCCTGAAGTAAGATAAGCTTTGAACCAGATCGTTTCTCCAGGATTATAATAGGGCCGGTCGAAATGCAGGTATATTTTTTCCTGCGGATAAGCAGAGTCTAATTTATTTAATAAAGAATCTAAGCGTTGCGCAAAAATACTTTGCGTGGTAATTACAAGGATAAGAAAGAAGGATAATTTTAAAAAAAGGCCTTTCATCAGTATGTTATTTCAATGTTTATGAATAACAAAATACGCCAATGTTTGCGTATAATAATATTAATGGTATGCTAAAGCTTATATTTTAAAAATGCTTATTTGGGATATACATAAATACATATTTCCACTCTTCTATTTTCCCACTGTTGATAAGGGTCGTTGTCATCTGCTACCGGAATTTTTGATCCCCAATAAGAAACCCTCATCCTGTCTAAAGTAACACCATAACTGTTCATATAATCCCGGGCGAGAAAAGCACGTTCCTTCGATATTTTTTGTGCGGATGTTTCCGATCCAATCCTTTCGCTATAACCCGAGATGCCAATGTATAAAGAACTATCAAGTCTTAATATCTCGCGGACATGATCGAGGATATCGAATGAAGCACTGTTTAATGTAACATCGTTCGGATCAAAATAAATGGTGTAACAATCCAGTACCTTATCAGTGTCATCGATTTGCGCAGAAGGTTTATGTGAAATGGTTTGTCCCATATCTACATCTTTTGTGGCAGAATCAATGGCTGCCTGCTCATCATTTGCAGCATTATTTACGGATCGATCATTTTTTACTGTCGGAGTATTTTTGTTATTTATAATATCATTCCCCGCTGTACTATTATTTTCAGTAGCATTAGCTGTAATGTGAGTGGTTTTGACTGTAGTTGAAGTATTGCTTTTCGAAGTAGTGGAACTAATATTCGCATCGTTCACTCCATTATCATTGTTATTTACACGCGAATTATTTTTTACAGTGAAAGTATTTTTGTTTTTTACTTTAATGGGTAACTTAGTTCCGTTTGCTACATCATCTGCATTATTCGTGTTAACAGTATTGTTTGATGTTATTGGCGATCTTTTTAGAGTACTATGGTTATCTGTATTATCAGTAGAGGTATTGTTTTTATCTTTCGATGCACCTGTAACAGTATTATCGGTAATATTTCTGTCTGAATTATCAGTGGTTGTTTGAACCGTATTTTTAACCGGGTTAATTTTACTGTTTGGTGTATCAATAGTGTTGGCAGGAGCAATATTAGTTACGGCGGACATATTACTAATATTGCCAGTATCTATACCTGCAGTAGTTGTATCACCTGAAAGCTGATCGTAATTTTTTACAACAACATTTTTATATACATATGGCTTCTTATTACCTGTTGTGTCAGCAGAAGTAGCCTTACCATTGATCCGGGGATTATTCGGTGTTGTTAAACCGTTCCTGTTTTTGACATGAATTGTTAGACTATCACTATTGGCTATCGCTGCCGCGGTATTGTTGGATTGATTATTACTATTTATGTCTTGATCATTCGGAGCTGCAAAACTGTCTTTGCCCTTGACCCTGATCCTTAGCTTGCCACTATTGACTGTATCTGTATTACTACTATTTGTAACCGTTGTGGTATCGACAGAATTATTGATTAGAATAAGAACATGCTTCTTTTTACCATGAGCAATTACTGCAGGGCTATTTATATCGGCCGAATTGTTATTGACGATGCCCTGGTCGTTATTTTCATTAACAGGCTTTTTCTTTTTATGTTTGAGTGCTGTTTTGTTTCCTGTATTATTTGCAGCGAGTATCGGTATTGCCTTTGGTGGTTTTTGGTAAACAGCTATTTCGACCCTCCTGTTTTTCCATTGCTCTAATCTGTTGCTGCGAGGCACAATTGCTTTTGTAGCACCCCAATAATAAATCCTCATCCTGCTTGCAGGAACATCATTATTCTTTAAATAATTTCTTACGATGATAGCGCGGTTTGCAGATTGTTTTTGAGCAATTTTTGCCGTGCTGTTTTTGTCGCTGTGCCCGGATATTTTAAGATTAAGCGTAGAATCTGTTTTTAGAAGCCTTTGTATTCTACTTAACTTATCAATGCCTTTGACATTTATCCTGATCTTGTTCGGGTCATAATAAATAATGTAAACCATTGTATCGCCTCGCATTGTATCGGCGGCTATTGATTCATCAACAGGACAGCCCTGGTATTGCGGCAAGCCAAATACAGTGGGACATTTATCTTCTTCATCATTAACGCCATCGCTGTCGGTATCAGGGATCGGACAACCCGCATATCTTTTTAACCCAAAAATAGTAGGACATTTATCATCATCATCATTGATACTATCGCAATCGGTATCAGGCACAGGACAGCCATTGTATTTTTTTACTCCTGGTACAGTAGGACAAAAATCTACCTTATCTAGAATGCCATCGCAATCTTCATCTGCCGTAGTATCAATTTGATCTGTTTTCTTTTTCTTTCGTTCACCAAGATAAACACCAAGTGTTACACTGAACACCTGGTTATTGAATGTACCGGAATAAGTAGAATCTTTATAAGCATTTTGTAAACCCCTGCTAAAATTGGCTGTAATGAATGAACCACCAAGATCTATGCCTGCCAGCGCATTTACACCATAATCAAAAGTTGCATATTGCCCTGGCCCGTTGCCATTGGGTAAATTGCTGATAGTGCCGGTAGAAGAATAATAGTTATTGGGGCCAAGTGTTGTAGAATTCGTTTTGCCATTATAGAAAAAAGAAAGATAAGGGCCCAGGCCAACGATCAATGCTATTTTTTTTGCCAACTGAAATTTGTAAACAAGATTTAGCGGGATATCAATATAATTAATATACTGAATGGCATTGGTTTGATATACTGCGGTATCACCCGTACCATTTTTTGTGGTCTGAGCAAATTTTCGTCCCTTGTTAAAGAACTGGATGCCTGGCTGAAAATAAAATTTTGATTTTGGAGATAAAGGAAAATCGGCAAGGAAGCCGATATGGAAACCCACTCTGGGGGAATATTCCTTTTTAATGCTGCTAAAATTCGGCTCATTACTAGTCTGTGATACGGTCGACTCGTTGACACCTCCCACTATAGCTATTCTAGCTTGAGCTGTAGTGGAAAAATTCATTACGGAAATCAAAAAATACGCGATTACAAATCCTTTTAAGGATTTTTTCGTTGACGCCATGAATCTTTTATGCAACTTTCGCGTGAAACTAATAAATACGTTACCGAATAACGAGCATTAGTTTCACACACCTGTGTATAACGTAAATGGCTGTACGATTGACTCTTAATAAGCTAGGTCGATCTCGAAATTTGCTAATTCAACAAACTCTTCCAGGCGGCTTTTGATATCTGCTTTCGTGATCTCTTTGATGCGGCCTGCACCAAATTTCTCCACGCAAAAGCTTGCCATGGCTGATCCTACGATGATCGCGGTTTTCATATTTTCAAAACTGATGTCTTTTGTTTTTGCCAGGTGGCCGATAAACCCTCCCGCGAAAGTATCTCCGGCTCCTGTTGGATCAAATACTTCTTCTAACGGTAACGCAGGTGCGCAGAATACCTGGTTGTTGTGGAATAACAAAGCGCCATGTTCGCCTTTCTTAATAATTAAGAATTTAGGTCCCATTGCCTGGATGACTTTAGCCGCTTTTACCAAAGAATTTTCTCCGCTCAATTGCCTTGCTTCTGCATCATTCACTAATAAAACATCTACTTTTTTCAGTACAGCCTTTAGATCATCCAAAGCAATATCCATCCAGAAATTCATGGTATCCATTACGATCAGTTTCGGCCTTGTTTTTAATTGATTGATCACACTCAGTTGAATGTTTGGAGATAAGTTGCCTAACATTAAAAACTCAGCGCCCTGGTAGCTATTCGGAACAATTGGATTAAAATCAGCCAGTACATTAAGGTCAGTGATCAATGTATCACGTGTGTTCATATCCAAATGATATTTGCCGCTCCAGAAAAAAGATTTTTTATCAGCAACGATCTCCACGCCTTCCAGTTGAACACCACGTTTCTTTAATTCTTCCATTTCTGCCTTCGGAAAATCGTATCCAACAATTGATATTTGCTGAATAGGAGTTACAAAATTGCCTGCGGCATAAGCTACATAAGTAGCTGATCCACCAACTATTTTTTCTGCTTTTCCAAATGGGGTTTCAATGGTATCAAAAGCCATGGTTCCAACGGTAATTACTGACATATCAAGTTTTTATTTTATAAATTTGTAAGAGAAACGCAAAAGTAATGGTTTGCACAGTGTTTTAGTAGTAACCTATCAAAAATTTAATCCTAAAAATCAATTTTATGCTTTTAAAGTTGCACCCGGTAAACCCACAGCCAAGATTGATCAAACAAATAGTAGAATGCCTTAAAGATGGCGGTATCATTGTGTATCCTACCGATACCATTTATGGTTTGGGCTGTGATATTGGCCAGCAAAAAGCTGTTGAAAGAATTTGCAAAATAAAAAATGTAGATCCACAAAAAGCACAGCTTTCTTTTATTTGCAGCGATCTTAGCCACTTGAGCGATTATACTAAAAGTATTGATACACCATTGTATCGAATGCTTAAAAATTACCTGCCCGGGCCTTATACTTTTATTTTGCCCAGCAGTAAGCAAGTGCCTAAAATTTTGCAAAGTAAAAAAGCAACAATTGGTTTGCGCGTGCCCGATAATATTATCTGTCATCAAATTCTATTAGAATTGAATAATCCTATTTTGAGTGCCTCACTGCCTGGAGAAATGACAGAAGAATATACAGATCCCGAAATTATATTTGAAAAATTTGAGCACCTCGTTGATATTGTGATTGATGGTGGTATTGGAGGAATTGTACCTTCTACAATTGTTGATTGCACTACGGATGAATGGACGATTACAAGACAAGGAGCTGGCCAGTGGCAGGCTTAGGAGTAAACTGTTACCAGCAGATCATCGATCAAAACTTCTTCTGTATTGATCGATCGAATATTGAAACTTTTACGATGGTATTTACATAAACCATGTTCTTCTATCGCTTTACGATGGATGGCTGTGCCGTAACCTTTATTCTGGTTCCAGCCAAAATGAGGAAATTCATTGTGCAATTGCTGCATATATTCATCCCGGTAAGTTTTCGCCAAAATACTTGCCGCAGCAATAGAGGCATATTTACCATCGCCTTCAATAATGCATTTGTGTTTGATATCTTTGTATTGTTTAAAACGATTACCATCTACCAATAAATATTTCGGCATTACCGATAAATTATCCAGGCTAAGGTGCATTGCTTTGAAAGATGCCTGCAAAATATTGATGATATCTATTTCATTATTGTCAACACTGGCAACTGCAAAATCGATACTTTCTTTTTCAATAATTGGTCGTAAAATATCCCGGTCCTTTTCTTTAACCTGTTTGCTATCGTTCAATAAAGGATGATGAAAATCTTTTGGCAAGATAACAGCTGCTGCAAAAACAGGACCTGCATAACAACCTCTTCCCGCTTCATCCAGGCCGGCTTCGATTGATCTTTTATATAAAAAAGGAGATAACATTTCAGGAAAATTAATAATTAATAATTGATAATTAATAATTATTTAAGCACAGTCCTTTAATAATTTAGGGTACTTCATTTCTTATTCCTTATTTTTTGTTTCTTATTTCTTATTGACTGTTCCCTAACTTTGCGGCAACTTATGCGCCTGATCAGAAACTGGATAATAACAACCTTTATTCTTACTTTTTTAGTAATCATTGCCGGAGGTATTGTACGCACAACGCATAGCGGGATGGGCTGCCCGGATTGGCCAACTTGTTTCGGCAGCTGGATTCCGCCAACCAACGCATCTCAATTACCACCTGATTTCGAAAAGTATTTACGCAAGCAGGATATAGACCATACATTCAACGCATTTCATACCTGGATAGAATACATCAACCGCTTATCCGGCGCTTTGCTTGGCTGGTTCGCGATCATACAGGTTGCTTTGCTGTTTTTCAAAAGAGATATTTTATCTAAAGCATACAAATTATCACTTGCTTATTTAGCAGTTGTTATCATAACCGGACTTTTCGGAGCCCTTGTTGTAAAATTAAATTTAGCGAATGCGAGCATCTCGGTGCATTTGTTATTAGCGATCATATTATTGGAAATTCAACTGGCAGTGCTACTATCTTTTCAATCAAAATTACTCTCTATTGAAGTGGATGAAAATGTAAAAAAACTATTCTACGCTTTCCTGATCATTTTATTGATACAGGTTGTATTGGGTACTCGCGTAAGAATGTATGTGGATGATGTTTCAAAAGCATTCCATTATGGTGACAGAGGCGAATGGCTGGCAGATAAACCTATTGGTTTTTTAATACACCGTAGCTTTTCATGGATCGTATTATTAGGTGCACTGTTTATGGGTTGGTATTGTAAAAATATTCCCGCCATACGCAATAAAGTATTCGTTTTAAATGTTATCATATTACTAAGTATGATAACGGGCATTATATTATTTTATGCCGATATGCCTGCTGTAGTACAGCCAATACATTTGTTGCTGGCTAGCTTTGCTATTACGCAAACCATTTCCATTTTACTACAAATGCGATCACAAAAAACTATTGCTGCTGTTTAAGCTAACTGCTTAAATAAAAGTACCGTACAAAATATTTAGTGTCTCTTTTTTTAGTACATTTAGGAAACGCTTTCTATAATGCGCCGGTTGCTAACTGACATCTATCATTCTTTTCCTATACAATTGCTGATTTTACACTTCCGTAAATATCAGGTAATATTGATATTCTGGTTATTATTGGCAAGCACCATCAACAGCGGCTTTATGCAAAGCTTCGGAGCTGATGCCTTATTCTTTGTTCCTGAATACCTTGGTAATGTAAATGCATTAAGTGCGGCTATCATTGGTGTTGCCATGGGCGTATTCTTTATGAGCTGGAACATTACTACTTTCATTTTGCACAGCAAACGATTCAAATTTTTAGCGACCACCTCAAAACCATTTTTAAAATACTGTATCAATAATTCGATCATTCCGATCGCCTTTTTATTATTTTATTTGGTGCGGATGTTCAGGTTTAACACCCACAAAGAATTAATGAATGCAGACGATATCATGGCATTGGTAGGAGGGTTTATCGGCGGACTTACTTTACACATTGCCTTTTCCTTGAGTTATTTCTTTGGTGCAGATAGAAGGATACTCAGAGAAATAACACCGGTTGTTGAAAATGCAGAAGCTTTTAAAGCACAATTTGATCCAACAAAAAACCAACAGCCTGATGGATTTGGTTTAAAGGTTGGGTATTATTTAAGCACGCGGTTTAAATTAAGAAGAGCAAGAGTTGTCTCACATTACAATCAGGATTTTTTAGATAGGATCTTTAAGCGCCATCATTTTGCAGGAATGGTAGGTATTATGTTAGCCTTTGTTTTTTTGATAACGATCGGATTTTTTCTTGATTTTCGTTTTTTTCAGATACCTGCAGCAGCCAGTGTGATTATATTTTTTGCGGTGATGCTTTCGGTGATCGGCGCATTAAGTTATTTTTTGAAGAGCTGGGCAGTTTTATTTGTCATCTGCCTGGTAGCTATTTTAAATATATTATACAGCGCTAACATTATTGATCCGCGCAATAAAGTATACGGACTTAACTACAACAATATAACCGAACGACCAGTTTATAACCAGGATGAATTAGAAAGTTTATGTACGCCTGCTAAAATAGATTCTGATAAAGCCAATATGTTGCAGGTATTGAACAATTGGAAGAAAAAACAAACAACAGATAAGCCGGTCATGATCTTTATCAATGTTAGCGGCGGAGGTTTACGCAGCGCTACATTTGTTATGAATACGTTGCAAAGACTGGATAGTATTAGTAATGGCGGATTAATGCAGCATACTTTTTTGATCAGTGGGGCAAGCGGTGGCATGTTAGCCGCTACTTATTACAGAGAGCTGTATCGGTTAAAAAGAAAAGGCCAGGATATTGATCTTGCCGATAAACACTACACCAATAATATTACACAAGATCTGTTGAATCCTATTTTCTCTTCAATGATCGACAGGGATATTTTTTCACCGGCACAAAAATTCTCTGTCGGCAATTACAGGTATATTAAAGACAGGGGATATGCTTTTGAAGAAAAACTAAAGGATAATACCGATGGTATTTTAAATACGCAAATAAAGGATTATGTAACGGATGAAAAATCAGCAACCATCCCTATGATCATTTATAATTCTGTGGTTACAACAGACGGGCGTAAATTATTGATCGGTACACAGCCGCTCAGTTTTATGATGAAACCCGCTGCATTTGCAAACGATAACAATATTATGCCTGACGGGATTGATTTTGCCGCTATGTTCGCGAAGCAAGATCCGATGAATGTGAGGGTATTAACTGCCTTGAGAATGAATGCAACCTTTCCTTACATATTACCCAATGTGTGGTTGCCTACAGAACCAATTGTAGATGTGATGGATGCGGGATTAAGAGATAATTTCGGACAAGAAACAACCTTACGCTTTATTGAAAACTTCAATGACTGGATAAAGCAAAATACAGGTGGCGTTATCATTCTTCAAATCCGTGATCGCATAAAAGATGGTTGGCAAAGCCCTTTAGAAAATGGTTCGATTACCGATATCATTACTAAACCCGGTACTATCCTGCAACACAACTGGTATAAATTTCAGGATTATACACAAACGGATCAGTATAGTTATTTAAAAGATTCAACAACCAATAATATTCACCGTATCACGTTTACCTATCTGCCAGGCAATGAAGATATGAGTGCAGCATTGAATTTTCATTTAACCGCTGCTGAAAAGCAGGATGTGATCGCGTCTTTTAATACATTGCCTAACCAGGCAATGCTTCAAAAATTATTGAAGTTGTTGAAATAGATTTAAGGATTAGTTTTAGAAATTAAAAACTACTGATAATGATATTAGATTGGTACTATGAAACATGGGTGGATGGAATTATTATAATGCGTTCTGTCCCCAACAATAAAATGTTGTGGAAATTTTACACAATGTTATTTATGACATTGGCTATTTTTGCTAACCTACTAACAATTATAACTATTCTTCAAAGGCTTTCTGGGCATGAATTTTTTACCTTGCACATTCATTTTTTTCAAAATCCAAAAATAAATTCGCAGATTGATTTCTTTTTGTGTTTTATAGCATGGCATCTTATTATCAACTATTTTCTAATTTTTAGAAAGAATAGGTATGAAATTCTTATTGCTAAGTATAAATTTTCTAACGGTAAACTTTTTTTACCCTATACAGTCCTTTCAATAATTGTACCTTTTATTATTATATTTCTTGCAGCTATAACACCTTAGTACGATAGCCTTGTACCCTGACTGCACATATACCAACGCAACGATGTTCAATAAAGAACAACGGCTGATAAACAAAAATAATTTTATTTATCAGCCGTCGAAATATGTTGTAGAATATTATTAAAAAACGTGGTCCTGCATTTCTGCAGCTTCTCTCATCGCTACTTCGTCGAATATTGATTCTTTGTTAGCGATCGCTTCTCTCAACACATCATTAATGGTAATAACGCCTCTGAATGCTTTGTTATCAAATGCAAGCAGGTAACGGGTTTTATGACTGTTTAATAATTGCATGCATTTTTCAACGCTTTCATGAAGATCAACTACCGGTAATGAAGTGCTCATTACTTCGCTAACAGGGCAGCTATCGCTATGCAAACCTTTTAAAATTACATTTCTGCTATAATCTCTTTCAGAAAAAATACCGCTAAAATTATTGTCCTTCATAACGATCAAATAACTAAGATTAACCGAGTTCATCATTTGCAAAGCTTCGATCACTTTTGCATTAGGACTGATCGTATTAAACGCAGGAGATTTACTCTCTAAGATATCTGTAACAGTACGCATGTGAGTATATATTTAGGTTATAAATTACTTATGTATGGATGATAAAATTATGAGAAACAGCAAGTAGTAAAAGCATTTTATTCGTTAAGCATTTTATTTTTTTGATACCGGTTTTTGTTTTTCATAGCAGCATCGTTGCGTCGCAATCACGTCATCGGCATACCATTGGGCAGCTGAGGCCGTCTGTTTCAAAGTTAACAATTATATTGAAACAACCTACAAGTTCCAATCTAATATTATGGCTGCAAAAGCCTGAAGGCATTAGGCACAACCTCGATGGTTAAAAGCCCGGAACTAACCGCCGGATCGCCGTCAATATGCAAAGGCGCATGTGAGGGGTTGCCGATAGTTAGCCTATCCGTTTGAAAGTATAAGATGTCTTTTTTGTGGAAATTGTTGTTTTTGTAATAATCTATTTTTCCATCAAAAATATGCTTGATCAATGCAGAGACCATTTTGAGCTTGCTCATTTTTTTTACTACTACGATATCCAGCAAACCATCATTCAGGCTCGCTTTTGGCGCTATCGTAAAATTATTGCCGAACTGGTTGCCATTGGCAATACTGATAAAATAGGCTTCTACAGTAAATTGGGTGTCAGGGGTGGCTATTTCAAAATGATGCGGAGTTGCTTTTATGAAATTCTTCCAGCTTTGTTGCATATAGGTCAGCAATCCTCTTTTCGATTGTTTGGCAAAATCATGTGCCACCTGTGCATCAAAACCAAGTCCGGATAACATACAGCTAAACCTGCCATTGATTAAAAGAGAATCAATAAAGGCAGACTTTCCCGCAAAAATAATATCCAATGCTTTGGTTGCCCCTCTCGGGATCTTGGCAGCAAATGCCAAACCATTTCCCGAACCCATGGGCACAATGCCAATATTTACACTAGTATTGATCAAAGCATTCACGACCTGGTTTACGGTTCCATCTCCGCCACAAATAACTATATCGGTGATTTGCTCAGTATTGATCTTCTCTTTCAGAAAATCATAGTTAGCTTCTATATTGGTGGGCAATATTTGGAAAAGGATATTTGCCGCCCTGGTTTTTTCTTCGATCATTTTCAGCAGAAACGCTTTGCCTTTGCTGCCCGAAATGGGATTAATTAAATAGATTATTTTACGCTGCATAATAAATATTCGCTACACTGCAAGATTACCCAAAATAATTGGTCCGCAGCCATTTACAATTGCAAAAAATTAGCCAACTCATTTTCATCTACCTGCGGCTTTAAGTATCTTTGCGCTCAATGGGACAAAAGAAATTAAAACGTTTTGCGGAGATAAAAACATTTGCGAATGTATTGGAGAAACCGGAAGGTATGCAAGGCAAATGGAGCAGTTTTTTTAAGAATGACAATCCATTGGTTTTAGAGCTGGCTTGTGGCAGGGGAGAATATACAGTTGGACTGTCAAGATTATACAGGGATAAAAATTTTTTAGGGGTTGATATAAAAGGGAACAGGATCTATATCGGCGCAAAAAAATGCCTGGATGAAAATTTAACCAACGGTGCTTTTCTTCGTACACAGATTGAAATGTTGCCGCTATATTTTGATAAAGAAGAAGTAGATGAGATATGGATCACTTTTCCTGATCCTCAGTTACGTACATCGCATGCAAAAAAACGATTGACACATCCCCGTTTTCTGAGATTGTATCTGCAATTACTTAAACCCGATGGCATTATTCATTTGAAGACAGATTCTCCCAAATTATACGCTTTTACCAAAAGGGTAATTGAATTATACGGCTTAACAAAACTCGATGATTGTGATGATGTATATAACAAAAGCGATAAAGCCGAATTAAAAATAAAAACACATTACGAAGGATTGGATATTGCACAGAGCAATAAAATATTTTACCTGCAATTTAAATTACCTACGACTATTGTTGATATTGACGAACAATTGCAAGAGGAATTAAAACTGACAGAACTTGAATAAACCACTCATAGAAGGAGAAGATTTTTATTACAATGAAGATGGCCTGTTTGTCTTCACCCAAAAATATCATTTAAGTAAAGGCTTTTGTTGTGGTAATGGGTGTAAACATTGTCCGTATGATTTTATAAATGTTCCGGAGCCAAGACGAAGCGAATTATTATCTTTAAAGCAAGATGAAAAAAGAAGTTAAAAAAATAACAAAAAGCAAGAAAGCAAATCCTAAGGAAGAAAAGCCTCGCATCAAGGGTGAAGCCAAAGCGTATTCTTTTTTTCAGGATGTGTTTGATGTGGTAAGACAAATCCCAAAAGGAAGGGCCACTTCTTATGGCGCTGTTGCTAATTATATCGGCACTAAATTATCTGCAAGGATGGTTGGCTGGGCGATGAATTCGGCGCATATAGCCAAACCAAAAGTGCCGGCACATCGGGTGGTAAATAGAAACGGTATGCTTACAGGCAGGCACCATTTTCCTACACCAACTATGATGGAGGAATTATTAGTGAAAGAAAAGATCAAAGTAAAAGATAATACGATCGTTGATTTTGAAAAAATATTCTGGGATCCTGCACAAGAGCTTACCTTGTAACACGAATAACAATTAACAATAAGTCTAACAATGGAAACAGTTCAGGGGAAAATAACTTTTATACACCACGAGAAGCAATATGCTACTATTGAGTATGTACAAAATGGCAAAACAAAAACCATCAACGGTAATATTTCAGAAAAAGAACAACTTAGATTAAAAGAATTAAGGATCATCCAAAAGGTTCATCATTATAATATAGGTGACGAAGTGAGTTTTATTGTTGCTTTATCTGCCAGGGGTGATAAACAAATTGCGGATTGTATGCAATTTCTTTTCAATAATGAACTGGATAATATTATTAATAAAGCAAATATCGAAAACAGGTTAGTTGGCTACCTTAAAAAAGTAGAAGATAATTATTTTGTAAAAGAGACCAGCAGTTATATTTTGTTCCCACTTATTTTATCCCCCTGGGAAATAAAACCACAAACAATAAAAGTAAATGAACCGGTATTTTTTAAATTAGATAATTTAAAGAAAACCGGAAAACATACCGCATCGATGTTTAGAAGTGAATACATTCCTGATTTTTTAAAGGCGATGGATCACTTCAAAAAGAAGACGGTTGTCACGGCTACCGTTTATAATGTGAGTCCACATGGTATTTACGTAGATATTATCAGTAATAAAATTCAGGCAAAACTTCCTGTAGATGAAAGTACAACGAATATAAAAATAGGGGATAAGCTACCGGTATTAATTACCTATTTAAGTGGCCTGAAAATTATAATAGAAAAAGCCTGACTATAACTCTGCAGCTTCTTTATCAGTTAATTGCAACTGAGATGCGACCTTATCTTTTGCCGGGGATAGCATTATAAAAGTTAATATCAATGCGCCGGCCAAGAATAAGAAGGAATAATCACCCGTCAACATAAATCCGCTGATACTAAAAAGAGAGGACAGTTCTATCAACGCCCACTGAATAATACAGGCGACACGGTAAGTATATAATTTCTTTGAAACAGTTTCATTTGTTCCTATCACAGAACTGATACGATTTTTAAAGATCAGGTTGCCGATAATAAACCCACCAACAGAAAGTAAGACTGAAATTAATTGTAAAGGTTTTTCTAATTGTTTCTGATGTGGTACAAACAGATTAGTATATACAAGATAAAAAGCCATTGCAGCGAATAATATTTGTCCGGCTGCAAAAGCTTTGTGCATTATGTTTAATGCTTTTATATGTGTGGCTGGAGTTTCATCTATTATCATAAGGATAGGGTTTGTTAATTATAATAAGGGCTGATCATTACATAAACAATAACACCTGTAATGGCTACATAGAACCAAAGTGGCCAGGTTATTCTTACCAGTTTTTTATGTTCTTCGTATTCGCCTGTTAAAGCACGATAAGCGGTGAATAAAACGAATGGCAAAATAACAGCCGCCATTGGAATGTGGGTAGCAAGAACAATATAATAAAATATACGCGCATTACCCGCCGCCACTTTTTCATCCGGACTTAAAATACCATCATGATTCAGGTCTCCGAATTTTGTTTCGCCGGCAAATAAATGATGACAGATATAGGAAACAAGAAATAATACGGATAGCACAATTGCTGTCAACATTATTTTTTTATGCAATTCATATTTTTTTTGTTTGGCTGTAATCAATCCTGCGATCAATAATATAGCTACCGTTGAATTGATAATGGCATTTACCAGTGCGAATATGTGCACATTAAATCCAAGGTTCAAGGGTAATTTAAATTCACTTAAAAAAGCTACGGCTGCAAACACTACAATTGAAACGATCCATATTAATAGTTTCGCTTGCTTATCATTTTTCTGTAACGAAGGTTCTGGTAACATAATGCTATAGTCTATTTTTTATTTTAACTTCTTTCAAATAATTCATTCAAAAAATCACCGAAGGTTCTTTTTTTGTCTTTTTCTAACATTAGTAAAGGAATATCTCTAACAAGTTTGGCCTGTTCTAAAGTATCAAACCCATTGTACCATCCTCTTACAACCCTGTCTCTATCTAATAAAAAGAAATCTTCTGTATGTATAAACGCGGTATCAATATCGGTATCAGCTACGCTTGCTTTTAATTCACGCAATCCAAAATCATAAATGTCCTTTCTGTTGCCGGTTAAGAACCACCAGCTATCCTGGTTCGACGTATACCTGTCAGCAAATTTTCTTAACTGCGCTACCGAATCATGATCAGGGTCGATGCTAATAGATAGGAACTGAACAATGCTATCATTCGCATTAGGAAACGATTTCTGTAAACGAGCCATTGATCTGGCAAGACCCGGACAAACAGCGGGACAACGTGTAAAAAAGAAATCAACCACCAGTATTTTTCCTTTCAAAGAATCCAGTGTAACCGTTTTTCCCAATTGGTTGATCAGTGTTATGTTTTTTGCCTGGTGCCAGATCGTATCGGTGACCGTTTTGCCATTGTCTTGTCTTACAGTTACGCTATCATAAAAGTATCGGGGAGGCATTTGTGTATCTCTCTCGCTATAATACTTTACGAGATAGTAGCCTGTAAAAGGCATAACGATTGCCAGTAATATTCCTAAAATCGCATTTTTATTCATCTTCTTTTCGGCTAGTTCTTAACGAAAAAACCACTGCAAAGGTGCAATGGTTTTGGCATATAAAGTAGTTAATTATCAATTATTCTTTTACTGGTGCAACTTGCTCTGTAGGAGCATCAGCCGGTCTGTTATAGCGGTTACGTAATTCTTTCCAGCTATTACCATCCACTAAGAAAGCCGTAATGAACCAAACAAATAAGCAAAGCGGAACAACGATCGTCATGATCAGGTTTCTTACTTCTTCACCTAAGTGCATGAATACAGAAACGATATAATAAGCTTTTGCTAAAGTTAAAATACAAACCATGCCTTTAAATGCTAACACAAGTGTAGCGTTTGGTACCGGTTCTTTGTGAATATTATAAATAGTTAACCCGATCGTTAATTCGATGATCGTTAAAACTGATAGTAACCAAAAGGTTCTCCATATTTTTTTTGTATCCTCAGCATGTGCAGGAACAAAAGTAATTTCAGGTGATATTGGAGTATGTTCGCTCATATAAATTCTATTTTTTTAAATGCTCAATTTTATTGTTTGTTGATTATACAAGATAAAAGCAAAGGAATACAAATACCCATACCAGATCCACAAAATGCCAGTATAGCCCTGCTTTTTCGATCATTTCATAATGACCTCTCTGATCAAAATGCCCTAGTTTAGTTTTGATATACATGATGATGTTGATGATAACACCACTAAATACGTGAAAACCATGGAATCCTGTAATTTCAAAGAAATAGCTACCGAATGCAATTGGCCCTGGGGTGTGTACTAACTGTCCGTTAAACATTACTTCGGGTCCAAAGGGATTGTGTGATACGGTTGTGTTCCAATGTTCAATTACGCCATTCACTAAAACAGGATGTTCGCCGGTTAATAAGTGATGCCATTCCCAAGCCTGACAGCTTAAGAAAGCAGCTCCACCAATGATCGTTAATATCATGTAGTTCTCAACGCCTTTGCGATTCATGTTATGTCCTTCATGAACAGCCAATACCATCGTAACAGAACTAAAGATCAAAATAAATGTCATCAAACTTACAAATGCCAAAGGCAAATTGTGCCCTTCTGCAAATGGGAAAGAGTTGAACACCTTATTAGGATCTACCCAAAAATTCTGACTGAACCTTAGAGTACCATAGCTGATAAGGAATGCACCAAAAGTAAATGCGTCACTCATTAAAAAGTACCACATCATTACTTTACCGTAGGTTGCATTGAATGGGCTTCTGCCACCACTCCACCATTTTGTTCCTTGTTGTGCTGTTGCTGTAGACATATAAAAAATTCTAAGTTTTTAGTTTTTGATCCTGATTAAAGAACCTGAACTATCGTATCATTATTAAAAAAATCAAAAGATAAATCCATAAAAAATCTACAAAATGCCAGTAGGTACTTACTACTTCAACCGGCACTATATCGTAACTTTTTACTTTAGTGTTGAATGCCTTTGCAAACAAAACAAATAAAGCAATTATACCACCAATCACATGCAATCCGTGCAGACCAACAATGATGTACATAAAGGAAAGCGATACATTTCTTTGTAGCGTCAATCCTTTTGCCCATAATTCACTGAAGCCTAAAAACTGCAATCCTATAAAAAGAACTCCTAATACTAACGTTACGACTACCAGGCTCCTGTACTTAGCCATTTCTCTTTGTTGAAAAGCGCTTTGCGCCATCCACAAAGTAATACTGCTTATTATGATCACCGCAGTCGAATACCAAAATACAATTGGTAATTCAAAAGAGAACCAGTTAGCCTGATTACGTTTAACAATGTACGCACTCGTTAAGCCCGCAAACATCATTATAATACTTGCAATACCTACCCAAAGGGTAAACTTATGCGGGTGTATTCTCTTTCTTTGTTCCATTGCCACTGTACTCATCAACTGTTTGTGTATGTTAAACAATTCTATTAGCAAATAATGCTAACAGAACGATCATTAAATAAAAATAAGAACTGAACATTACCATTCTTGCACTCTTCACATCCATATTTCTAAAGAGAATAATACTCTTATATACCATCCATAAATTACATCCTATCAAGATCCACATGCTTGTCATACCGGCCATTCCTACAAAGTAGGGTAGTAAACCGACCGGTATCATTAAACAACTGTAGATAACACATTGCAAAGCTGTAAATTTTGTAGGCCCCTGATCGCCCGGCAATAATTTAAAACCTGCTGTTGTATAATCTTTGTGTGCCAGCCAGGCAATTGCCCAAAAATGTGGGAACTGCCATAGAAACTGTATGCCAAATAATATCCATCCACCAAGCCAGATAATAGGATGATCACCAAAAGCGGCAACCCATCCGATCAAACAAGGCAAAGCACCGGGAACTGCACCAACCAATACGGCGACAGAATTAACTTTTTTAAGTGGCGTATAAATAAAGCCATATAAAAACAGACTGAATAAACCTATCAATGCACTTTGGTAATTGAACCAGTACCACAAAATGAATACACCCAAAGCTCCGGTAATGATCGCAAAAATGGTTCCTTCTGCAGGACTCATTCTGCCACTTGCCACCGGGCGTTTTGCTGTGCGCATCATCATTGCATCGGTATCTTTTTCAATCACCTGGTTAACGGCATTGGCCGATCCCGTAATTAGCATACCCCCGACAAAAAGTAAAAGAACTGATATTATTTTTGACCGGTCGAAATTTGCTTCATTCGGCGCGATCAAAAAACTTACAACAGTACTAAACACCACCATGAAACTTAAAGTGAACTTGATCAGTTGAAAATAATCTTTCACTTTACTTGCCAACGCAAACGAATTTGAATTAGCTATGGTATTTGTGTCTTGCTGCATCCTTTCAAAAATCTTTATTTATTTATCTCCTCAACGTCTCTTACACAAATTATTTACATTACTGATATTCTAGTGATGGCTTTCATTCGCTCCGATCGGTTCGGTTTGCGGAATGAATTCTCTTCCGTCTTTACCGTAATCGTATGCACCACGGAAAACTTCAGGAATTTCTCCGGGCCAGTTACCATGACCAGGATGAAGCGGTGTTGTCCACTCTAGTGTATTAGCACCCCAAGGATTCGTTGATCTAACTTTTCTTCCTTTGAAAATGCTATAGAAAAAGTTGAATACAAATAATAACTGCGTAGCAAAAACAACCATCGCAACAAAGCTGATGAATTGATTTAAGCCTGCAAACATTTTAAATGATTCCCAACCAGTGTAATCATAATAACGACGAGGCATACCTGCTAAACCTTCATAGTGCATTGGCCAGAAGATCAAATAAGCCCCAACGATCGTTACCCAGAAATGGATATAGGCTAATGTATTATTTAAATAACGGCCGTACATTTTAGGATACCAGTGATACACACCCGCGAACATCCCAAAGAAAGAAGCCACACCCATTACAATATGAAAATGCGCAACAACGAAGTAAGTATCGTGTAAGTGAATATCCAAAGCAGAGTTACCTAAAAAGATACCTGTTAAACCGCCGCTGATAAATAAGCTAACGAAACCGATAGCAAATAACATAGCAGGTGTAAAACGGATATTAGCGCGCCATAAGGTAGTTAACCAGTTAAAT
>Ga0206961_1007_pt1 | contig 59674 bp, 58 predicted proteins | sample Alteio_BWOrgHeat_30_FD_153238 | JGI IMG/M metagenome (GOLD analysis project Ga0206961, IMG submission 153238) | Enriched cells from forest soil in Barre Woods Harvard Forest LTER site, Petersham, Massachusetts, United States -... | ecosystem: Environmental > Terrestrial > Soil > Temperate forest >...
GGTGTGTTGCTCAATACTATTAATTATTGACCGGAAGCAGGCAATGACATTTTATAATAACATTAAAAATCGAAAAAAATAGCTTACATTGGTTTAGTACCATCGGCTGTTTAATCTTTAAACTTTCCGTTATGATATTTATACACCTATCTCAACAATTGCAATCTCTCAATAAATTGTTGTCTTCATTAGATGATAAGCAATACAGCAAAAAAATTGAGCATCTCGGCCATGCAAGCATTGGCTCACATACCAGGCATATCATAGAGTTATTACAATGTGCTATTACTGGCTATCACAGCGGGCAAATAGATTATGTGAACCGCTCGAGGGACCTGAAATTAGAATCAGACAGGTTTTTTGCTCAATCCGTTTTACAACAACTTGATAAAACTATCTCACATCCCGATAGACAATTATCCTTAGTCACAGTTGAAGGAACAAGCAATAAAATACTGGCGCATAATTCTAAAATGCCGGTTCCTATTCTTCCCCAGGGTTCTACGCCCAGTTTAGTAAACAATTCTACAGATTCGGGTTGTCCCGTAAACTTGAAATACAAGGTTTGTAAAAGGATAATGGCAGCAGTTAATCTAAGCAGCCATGATATAATTTTTTTAAAGGTCATGATGATTTTGTTGGTTAATTAAAACAGTAGACGTAGCCAAAAGAAAAACCTTACATAGATGTTGCTATAAAAATTACGAAGATTAGCCCGATACAGATTTTATAGAATAGAAGGTCATTTATTATTATTATGAATTGTATCATTTTGCTGAGTAAGCATACGCCTGATTAAATTTTTTTGGCATGGATATTGAGAAAAAAAATCCACAATTACCTCTTTTTATAATAAAACTAGAGATCAAAATGAAGAATCAGAAAAAAAACGGATTCATAAAAACCCCTAGCGGAATTAGTGGGCTTGATGAAATTACAAATGGGGGATTTCCCAAAGGAAGACCAATACTTATTTGTGGAAGTGCAGGCTGCGGTAAAACTTTATTTGCAACACAGTTTATCGTAAAGGGCATTACAGATTTTAATGAACCGGGTGTATTTATGAGTTTTGAGGAAACAAGTAAAGATCTGGCTCAAAATGTTAGCTCTTTAGGCTTTGATCTAAATAAATTAATAGCCCAAGATAAATTACGTATCGATCATGTTCGGGTAGAAAGATCAGAAATAGAGGAGACAGGTGAATATGATCTTGAAGGCCTTTTTATAAGATTAGGCCATGCAATTGATTCAATTGGGGCAAAGCGTGTAGTACTGGATACTATTGAATCTTTATTCGCGGGCATAAACAATACGGGATTATTAAGAGCTGAAATACGCAGGCTTTTTCAATGGTTACGTGATAAAGGAGTTACCACTGTTATCACCGGTGAGAGGGGCGAGAATACTTTAACCAGGCAGGGTTTGGAGGAATACATATCCGATTGCGTAATATTATTGGATTTTCGGGTGATCGATCAAATAGCTACAAGACGATTAAGAATTGTAAAATATAGAGGATCAACACATGGAACGAATGAATACCCATTTTTAATTGACGCTAATGGCATTTCGGTAATGCCAATTACTTCTTTAAAATTGGATTATAAATCTGCAACAGAAATAATATCAACAGGCCTGCCACCGCTTGATGCCTTTTTTCAAAAAGGCGGATATTATAGAGGCGGCAACATATTAGTAACGGGATCTGCAGGAACAGCAAAAACAATTCTTTCAACCTATTTTGCTTTAAGTAGCTGCAAGAGAAAAGAACGGGTACTTTATTTTTCATTTGAAGAATCACCTGATCAGCTTGTGCGGAATATGCAGTCGATAGGTATTAATATAGAACCTTATATCAAGTCTAATTTATTATTGATTCATGCATCAAGGCCAACCCTGCAAGGACTTGAAATGCATTTATTAGTACTCTTACGTTTAGTGAATGAGTTTAAACCTAAGACAATTATCATAGACCCAATCAGCAGCCTGATTACTATTGGCAGCACTAGTGAAGTAAGGGCAATGCTGGTTAGATTAATGGACATCTTTAAAGTAAATCAGATCAATGCATTGTTTACATCCTTAACAAATCCTAAACAAAATGAATATAGTGACCCCACGGTAGACGCCATTTCCTCTTTAGCTGACACGTGGATTAATTTAAAAAATGAAACCAAAGAAAATGAAAGAATTAGAAGTTTATTAATAGTCAAATCTCGCGGTATGTCTCATCGTAATAATGAATGTGATTTTGTGATCAATGATAAAGGCATTCAGTTGTTACCCAAAAATAAATAATATGGCAAAAGAAGAAAAATGGGAACTCAGGCTATATGTAGCAGGACAAACACCCAAATCGGTTCTTGCATTAAAGAACATTACAGAATACTGCAATAAATATTTAAAAGGCAAATATAGTATAGAGGTGATCGATCTTTTGAAAAAGCCTCAATTGGCGGAAGGCGATCAGATATTTGCTATTCCTACATTGGTAAGAAAAGTACCGGTACCAATTAGAAAAATTATTGGAGATCTTTCTAATGAAGAAAAAGTATTAGTTGGCTTGAATATTGTTCCACTTAAAAATTAATAAACCGTAAGGCGGGATTCAAATAAATGAGAAAAAAATCTACAATAACGCCTTTATATGTTTTAAAATTATATATAGCTGGTGCTTCCCCAAATTCAGTGAGGGCTATAAATAATACAAAAAATATTTGCGAAAAATACTTAAAAGGTAAATATCAACTTGATATTATTGATGTACATCAACAACCCTCTATAGCAAAATCTGAACAAGTAGTGGCTGTACCATTGTTGATTAAGTTTTCGCCTGAGCCAATTAAAAGATTAATCGGTAATATGTCTGATACTGAAAAAGTATTAAAAGCATTAGCGGTCGATGAAAATGTAATGAATAATAATGGTGAATACAGATAAAGAATATAACAAATTACTTTTGGAGATTAAAGAACTTAAATCTCAGGTAAGCGAGGCAAATGAAATAATTGATGCCATTCGCAGAGGAGAAGTCGATGCCTTTATCGTTAAAAACGAAGATGATCATGAAATATACACTTTAAAAAGCGCCGATAAAACTTTCAGAATATTTATAGAAAAAATGTCAGAAGGTGCCATCACAATTAATAGGGATGGTATAATATTATATTGTAATTCAAGCTTTGCTCATTTAATTAATATTCCTTTATCAAAAGTTATTGGTTGTCCGTTAAGTCAGTTTATACCTGATGTATACAAAGATTTTGTTGCCAACCTACTTGAGAAAGCGTGGAATGAAGAAGAATGTAAGGCCGAAATAATATTTCGTGGAGAAAAAAATTTGCCAATCCCTGTATTATTATCTGCCTCTACATTAGAAATTGATGGAGGGTTATCATTAAGTATTTTGATCACGGATCTTTCTATTCAAAAAAAATCGGAAGAACAATTACTTCAAAAAAATAAAGAACTGGAAGATGCTCAGCTTGTTACGAAAAGCTTAAATGATGGTTTAGAAAGAACAGTTAAAGAAAGAACCGAAGCGCTTGTTAAGGAACAGAAAAGGGCAATGGAAAAAAAGGATGAATTTATAACTATTGCCAGCCATGAGTTAAAAACTCCGGTAACCAGTATCAAAGGATATATACAGGTGCTTCGTTTCAATTTTGAAAAAGATGGGAATGCGATGGCTGCACAAGTATTAGGTAAGGTAGATACGCAAATCAATAAATTAACAACATTGATAAGTGATCTGCTTGACGTTAAAAAAATTGAAACAGGAAAGCTTAATTATCGTGAAGAAGTTTTTGATTATAATGAATTGGTAAAAGAGGTAATTGAAGAAACAGGCAGGGTTCTTACAAAGCATACTGTCAAACACCAGCTTGATGAAACAGTGTTAATATACGGCGATAGAAATAAAATCGGACAGGTAATTACAAACTTTATAGATAATGCCGGTAAATACTCTCCTCAAAATACAGACATTATTATTGAAACTTTTAAAGAAGGGAATAAAGTTAAATTAGCTGTTAGTGATTCGGGGATTGGTATTCCCAAAAGTCAGCAGCATATGATCTTTGATCGTTTTTACAGAGTTAGTGGTGCAAAAGAAAATACTTATTCCGGATTGGGACTTGGATTATATATCTCTTTCGAAATTATTAAACGTCATCAAGGAAATATCGGAGTAGAAAGCGAGGAAGGAAAAGGTTCTACTTTTTATTTTGAATTACCTATTTCTAATTCGCTATCACATGAATAATGCTCAGAAGAAAATATTTGTTGCAGATGATGACGCAGATATTCTTGAAGTCATAGAAATGATTTTAAAAACGGATGGCTATACTGTGGATGTAACTAAGAATGCCAAAGAAATATTTACTCAGGTACAAGAAAATTTGCCTGATCTTATTCTATTAGATATATGGATGTCTGGTGTGGATGGGCGAGAAATTTGTGAGCAATTGAAAAAAAATGAGCTGACTAAAAATATTCCTGTACTATTTATATCTGCCAATTCTAATATAGTAGATATAACTAATGAGTATTCTGCTGATGGGTATGTTAGGAAACCATTTGATATGGCTGCTCTATTGAAAAAAGTAAAAGATATAATTAATAGAAATTAGAAAGAGTTAACAGAATTGACACCTGAAAGTAAAAAAGCCTCTCAAACTCATTGTTTAAAAGCCTCTTAAAATCTACTTGTGGTCCCGCCAAGAATCGAACTTGGATCTAGAGTTTAGGAAACTCCTATTCTATCCATTGAACTACGGGACCAATTGGTTCAGGGGCAGCAAAAATAACGTTTTCTGCCAATTGGAAATCCAAAATCTAAAATCCAAAACCGAACCCTATCTTTGCCATCCAATTTTTAAGTTATGAAGTGGTTGAATGTCTTTATTAAGTACCGCCTTTGGCTGGGTATCGTATTTCTTGCGTTAGCAATTTTTGTAAATGTTGAGGCAGGTTTTTGGGTCTCTTTGATCCTTTATGTGGGTGCCGTAGTAATGATCGTGGGTCATTTTATATTTGGCCCAATGCGCCTCATACAAGACTACATGGAATCCGGCGATATGGAAGGCTCAAAAAAAGTGATCGATTCTATCTGGTTCCCGGGTTTGTTATTAACGCCCGTTCGTTCTGTATATTATACATTGAAAGGAAACCTTGCGATGGTTGCCCAGGATTATGATACGGCAGAAAAACTAATGAAAAAAAGTCTTGACCTCGGTGCACCTATGAAAGAAGCAGAGGGCGCTAATAAATTACAATTAGGTATGTTAGCCATGCAAAGAGGCGATGTAAAACAAGGCGAGAGCTACCTTCGGGGTGCTATTCGTGCCGGTTTGCCTGATAAGGAAAACGAGGCTGCAGCTTACTTACAGCTATCTTCTATCATGATCAATAAAAGAGAATTCAGAGCGGCTAAAGAATATTTCAGAAAAGCAAAAGGTTTAAAACCAGCTACGCCCCAAATTGCAGATCAGATAAAACAAATGGAAAAGTATATTACCAGGATGCCGGGGTAATGGTAAATGATAAATTATAAAAGGTAAATGATGTGAATCATTTCAATATAAAAAAAGCAGTTCAAAACGAACTGCTTTTTTGTTGGCAAACATTAACTCTACCAGTTCCTATGGAAGCGCCTCTTTGGCTGCGGTGCCAAGCGAATCGAGGCAGACAAAATCATGCGAAGCAGATTTCGTCAGTCGCCAAAGTAGCGCTGGAGAAGGAACGCAGCCCAGTGACTATGAACGATAAAAGTTAAACAAGCGTCCAACTGTTATAGTGGAATAAAAAGTAACACAACACAACAGGTGTTTTTGTAACTTTGAAACCATGCAGCATTACCGTGAAATACTACAAACAAAATTTACTGAAGAATACGAAAAACTGAATCCGCAACAAAGGATCGCTGTTGATACGATCGAAGGTCCGGTGATGGTGATCGCGGGTCCGGGTACCGGCAAAACCCAAATTTTAGCTGTCAGGATCGGAAAAATATTATTGGACACGGATGCATTGCCGCAAAATATTTTATGTCTTACTTATACCGATGCCGGCACCATTGCCATGCGCAAAAGATTATTGCAATTCATCGGGTCAGATGCGTACAAAGTCAACATCCATACTTTCCATTCTTTTTGCAATGATATCATTCAGGAAAATTTATCGATGTTCGAAAAAACATCTTTGGATGCACTGTCCGAATTAGAAGGCATACAACTTTTTAAACAACTGATCGATAGCTTCCCCAAAAACCATGCATTAAAAAGGTACCGCGGCGATGTTTATTTTGAAATAAATAATTTGAAGAATTTATTCTCTTCAATGAAAAGGGAAGGCTGGAGTCCTGAATTGATCAATCAAAAAATTGCCGAATACATAGCAGATCTACCAACGCGAGATGAGTATGTCGCCAAGCGTGCTGTAAAAGAATTTAAAAAAGGCGATGTGCGTACAGATAAGATCGAAGAAGAGAAAGAAAAAATGGAAAAACTGCAGGCAGCAGTGAACGAGTTCAATAATTTTCAATCGATTATGCGCCAGCGAAACCGGTATGATTTTGATGATATGATCAACTGGGTGATAAAAGTTTTTGAAGAAAATAAAAACCTGCTCGCCAATTATCAGGAAAGGTTTCAATACATTTTGGTAGATGAATACCAGGATACGAGCGGTACACAAAACAGGTTAGTTCAATTATTGATCAGCTACTGGGAAAAGCCTAATGTATTTGTAGTGGGTGACGATGACCAAAGTATATACCGCTTTCAGGGTGCTAATGTTGAGAACATGCTCGACTTTGCCACCAATTATACAAAAGACCTAAAGACAGTGATCCTCGGAAATAATTATCGCAGTACGCAACCGATCCTGAATATTTCTAAAATACTTATCAATAATAATAATGAGCGTTTAGTAAATCAGATCGACGGACTAAGCAAGAACCTTATCTCTTCTAATATAAAAATAAGTTCCTTAAAAAATGAGCCTGTTATTATAGAATATAATTCTGTAAAAGAAGAAATGGCGCATATCTGCAATCAGGTAGCTGAGTTAGTTCAATTAGGAATTGCTCCCGGGAAGATCGCTGTTATTTATAAAGAAAATAAATACGGGGCAGACCTCAATAAATATTTTCGCTTAAAAGGAATTCCTGTTTACAGTAAAAGAAGCATTAATATTTTAGATCATCCTTTTGCAAAAAAGATCATTCAGTTATTGCGTTATTTAGAAACAGAACATAATATCCCTTATGGTGGCGATGAGATACTGTTTGAAATATTGCATTACGATTTTTATCATATACCCCCGATAGAGATAGCAAAAATTACTGTTGCCGTAAACAGCAAAAGATACAATGGTGAAGCAACTTCTATCAGAAAACTATTAAGTGATAAAGCAACAGCCCCTAAAAAAGACCTGTTTGATACCGGCATAAACGAAGGACTAAAAAATATCAGCATCATTATTGAAAAATTAATTGCGGATGTTTCTAATGTTACGCTACAACAATTATTTGAAAATATTATTCGCGAAGCAGGTGTACTAACCTATATCATGAATAGTGATGACAAGATCATGCTGATGCAGGTATTGACTGCATTGTTTGATTTTATCAAAGAAGAAACAAGCCGCAATACATCACTTGATCTGAAAGGATTGATCGAGATCATTGACCTGATGGCGAAAGAAGGATTGTCGTTGCCAATGATACAGGTTGCAGGAAGCGATAAAGGCGTAAACCTTTTAACTGCACATGGCTCTAAAGGATTAGAATTTGAATATGTTTTTTTCGCAGGCGTAAATGCTTCTTCCTGGGAAAAGAAAAGAAAGCCGGGTGGCGGATATAAATTTCCCGACACGATGTTTTCTTCTCAACCAAAATCAGGAGACGAAGAAGAACTGCGTCGCTTATTTTATGTAGCCTTAACAAGAGCAGAAAAATATTTAACCATTTCTTACGCCAAGTTCAAGAACGATGGTAAAGAAATGGAACCATCTATGTTCATTGCAGAAATATTGCAGCAATATCCATTGCCAATTGAAAAAGTAGCTTTGAATGATGAAGAGATGGCCACATTCGAATTATTGCAATTTGCTGCACAGGCACCTGAAATTGAAAGAACAGAAGAAGATTTTATAACGCCACTGTTGGAAAAATTTGTAATGAATGTAACGGCACTCAATAGTTATTTGAATTGCCCACTTGGTTTTTATTATAAAAATCTTATCCGCATCCCTTCAGGAAAAAGTGAAGCAACAGAATTCGGAAGCTCTATTCACTATGCTTTAGAAAAACTGTTTAGAAAAATGCAGGAAGGCAAGCAGGATAAATTTCCATCAAAAGAAGAAATGCTGTCCGACTTTAAATGGTACATGAACCGACATCGGGAAAATTTTACCAAGCAGGCATTCGACAGAAGGATGGAACAGGGCGGAATAATTTTACCTGCTTATTATGATAAATATATCAGCAGTTGGAACAAAGTTGTTTCTGTAGAATTAAATATAAGAGGTGTAGTAGTAAACAATGTTCCGCTGAAAGGGAAACTGGATAAGCTCGAATTCAACGGCAAAGAAGTAAATGTAGTAGATTATAAAAGCGGCGATATAGATAAGGCCATTCCAAAAATGAAACCGCCACACGAAAAAGACCCTAATGGCGGCGATTATTGGAGACAAGCGGTATTTTATAAAATATTGATTGATAATTACAAATTGAAGGATTGGAAAGTAGTAAGCACTGAATTCGATTTTGTAGAGCCAGATAAGAAAAAAGAGTACCGCAAAGAAAAGCTCTTTATCAATCCGGAAGATATTGAAACAGTCAAACAACAAATAACAACCGTATGGACCAAAATACAGGCACGCGAATTTTATACTGGCTGTGGCAAAGAAGATTGCCATTGGTGCAACTTTGTAAAAGACAATAAGCTGGCAGTGGCCTTACACGAGCTCGACGAAGAAGAAGTGGCAGAATAGATTAAGGCATATTTATGATTTTAAAATAAGCGCAAACACCCGAAACAGTTTAAGTTTGCAAATAATTTCAAAACACGATGAAGTTTTCAAGTATTGTATATTTTTTATTGTTTGGTTTTATAGTGGCTATTTTTATTGTTGGTGGCGTTGGATGTGCCCAGATCGGCAATCCTACTGGCGGACCAAAAGATACACTTGCACCAGTATTGGTCAATACACATCCCGCAATTTTTACTACTAATTTTAAGGCTAATACCATAACGATGTCTTTTGATGAGTATATCAGCCTGAAAGACATACAAAACAATTTATTGGTATCACCCTATCCAAAAAAAAATCCGACAATTACTTTTAGAAATAAAACGGTAACAATAAAATTAAGAGACAGTTTAAAAGCAAACACAACGTATGCGATCAATTTTGGAAATGCATTGGTAGATGTACATGAAGGCAATATCTATAAAAACCTTACCTATGTTTTTTCAACAGGCAATGCGATCGATTCACTTAAAATAGGCGGTACCGTTACCCTGGCAGAAACAGGTAAAACAGATAGCTCTATATTGGTATTATTATATCCGGGCGATGCACCGGATTCTGCTGTACAAAATTTTAAACCCCGGTATGTGACAAGGCTGATGCCGGGAGGTAAATTCCTTTTTACTAATCTGCCTGCAAAAACATTTAGGATCTATGCGCTGGGAGATATAGGCGGTACCAAAATATATAATTCACCTACAGAAGAATTTGCATTTGCTGATAGTACAGTTCAACCATCCATTAAGGTAACAAATCCTGTGGAATTATTTGCTTACCAGGCAAAAAAACCAAAGCAGCCAGCAGTAGCTCCCGCTAAAACATCCAAGGCAGCAAAAAAATTCAAGTATACCACAAATATTTCTATAGCCCCACAGGATATTTTTGCCGGCTTAGAACTGGATTTTAATATCCCCTTGAAAAATTTTGATCAGAGTAAAATAATCCTGACGGATACATTCTATAATCCGCAACCATTTAGATTATTGCTCGATAGCACTGCAACAAAATTAACATTAAAACGTAGCTGGAAAACCGATGAGCATTATAAGCTGATCGTGATAAAAGATGGGTTCACTGATACATTGGGCCATACTTTAAACAAAACGGATACCATTTCATTCAGCACAAAAAAAGAAAGCGATTACGGAACATTGGTATTACGTTTTTCAAATATCGATCTGTCACAACATCCTGTTCTGCAATTTGTGCAAGGTGGTAATATAGTAGAATCAGCATCACTTACATCCACCGAATGGCATGCCGATCTGTTCAATCCCGGAGAATATGATCTGCGTATTTTGTATGATACCAATAATAACGGCGTATGGGATCCGGGCGATTATTTAAAACATTTACAACCCGAAAAAGTAATCTCTTTTGATAAAAAATTAAAGATCAAAGCAGATTGGGATAATGAAAGAGACATTAAATTATAATCATAACAGTTAACCATGGTTTTCTCCTCCACACTTCTGGAAAATGCGGTCAATGAATTTGCGAAGTTGCCGGGCATAGGAAAAAAGACAGCTTTGCGTTTAGTGTTGCACCTTATCAGGCAAGATGTAAATGAAGTAGAATATTTTAGTGAAACCATCGCTAAAATGCGGGAAGAGATAAAATTCTGTAGCCGCTGCCATAATATTTCCGATCATACTTTGTGCAATATTTGTAGTAACCCATCGCGCAAGCAAGAACTATTATGCGTGGTAGAAAATATCCGCGACGTAATTGCCATCGAAAGCACCCAGCAATTCAACGGTGTTTACCATGTGCTTGGTGGTATCATTTCTCCATTGGACGGTGTTGGACCCGAACAGCTCAATATCGATAGCCTGGTTCAAAGAGTTGAAAAGGAGCCTATCACCGAAATAATCTTTGCCCTAAATCCAAATATCCAGGGAGATACAACCTTATATTATATCAGCAAAAAGATAAAGAACAGGCCGGTAAAGATCACTACCATCGCCCGCGGCATCGCCTTCGGAGGCGAACTTGAGTATGCAGATGAGATGACACTGGCCAAAAGCATCAGCAACCGTATTTCCATTGATAATTATATTACCGGAAGTTGATAGAACGCAGATTTTCATGATCCTGAAGATTAATCATGATTTTTCATAACGATCATGAAAATCTGCGTTCTATTTCGACATCAACCATTTTGCATTCCCGTATTCTTTTAGTAATTTTGCCTTTGCCCTTCAGGCAGATTTGTTTATTGTTCAGCCTGGAGAAAAGCCAATATTTGTCACTACAAATATTTTCTTAGAACTAATAAACGAGATCAATTTGGCACATCTTCACACAGGTTGTTTATCGTTTGTTACATAAGATTATTTTTTTAGTGAACATTGGCTCATTGTTCAGCATCGTTGCGTCGCACACTTCAACGGCAATAATGCTACTGATCTTTTTTCTGAAGTGATTAAATAGATAGAAAATGAAAGACATCAAGGAAGAATTAAAAAAACGGATCCTCATCATTGATGGCGCAATGGGCACCATGATCCAACGCTATAAATTAGAAGAAGAAGATTATCGCGGCGAAAGATTTAAGAACTGGCATTCCGATGTAAAAGGCAATAACGACCTGTTAAGCATCACACAACCTCAGATCATCGAAGCCATCCACAAAGAATACTTGGAAGCGGGTGCAGATATTATCGAGACAAATACTTTCAGCAGCACTGTTATTGCACAGGCAGATTATGATATGCAGGCGATCGCTTATGAAATGAATGTAGCGTCCGCACAATGCGCCAGAAGTGCAGCAGACGAATACACCGCAAAGAATCCAAACAAACCAAGGTATGTAGCAGGCGCTATCGGCCCGTTAAATAAAACACTCAGCTTATCACCGGATGTAAATAATCCTGGTTTCAGAGCTGTAACTTTTGATGAAGTAGCAGCAGCTTACACAGAACAAATTAAAGGTTTGATCGAAGGTGGTGTAGATATTTTATTGATCGAAACAATTTTTGATACACTCAATGCAAAAGCTGCTATCTACGCAGTAAAAAAATATTTTCGCGAAATAAAACAACAAGAACTACCGATCATGATCAGCGGTACGATCACCGATGCATCCGGCAGAACATTAAGCGGACAAACATTAGAAGCATTCTATGTGTCAGTTGCACATGCCAATCCTTTAAGTGTTGGATTGAATTGCGCATTAGGTGCATCAGAAATGCGCCCGCATATTGAAGAGCTGAGTCATATTGCCGGCTGCTTTACATCGGCATATCCAAACGCGGGTTTACCAAATGCATTTGGTGAATACGACGAACAGCCGCACGAAACAGCACATATCATTGAAGAATGGGCTGCCAACGGCTGGTTAAATATTGTGGGCGGATGTTGCGGTACAACACCGGATCACATCAAACATATTGCAGATGAAGTAGCGAAATTTGCACCAAGAAATTTACCTGTAATAGAAAAAGAACTAGCATAAGATCCATGAGCGAGATAACACACATCAAACCATACTTAAGGTTAAGCGGATTAGAACCCTTGATCGTTCGTCCCGAAACAAATTTTATTAATGTTGGGGAACGCACCAATGTAACCGGTTCCAAAAAATTTGCAAGATTAATTCGTGAAGATAAATACGAAGAAGCTTTATCTGTTGCGCGCCAGCAGGTAGAAAGCGGTGCGCAGGTAATCGATATCAATATGGATGACGCCTTGTTGGAAGGCGTTAGCGCCATGACCACTTTTTTAAATTTAGTACAAGCTGAACCTGATATCGCCAAGATCCCGATCATGATCGATAGCAGTAAATTCGAAATTATTGAAGCGGGTTTAAAATGTGTGCAGGGAAAATGTATCGTGAATTCTATCTCCATGAAAGAAGGCGAAGCGAAATTTATTGAACAAGCTTTCATTTGCAAAAGTTACGGCGCAGCAGTAGTTGTAATGGCTTTTGATGAAGTAGGACAGGCCGACACTAAAGAAAGAAAAGTAGAGATCTGTCATAGAGCGTATAAAATTCTGACAGAACAAGTTGGGTACGATCCGCAGGATATTATTTTTGATCCAAACATTTTCGCGGTAGCAACAGGTATTGAAGAGCATAGCAATTATGCAGTAGATTTTATCGAAGCAACTGCAGAAATAAAAAGATTAATGCCGTTGGCAAAGATCAGCGGAGGTGTAAGTAATGTATCTTTTTCTTTCAGAGGAAATGATCATGTGCGGGAAGCTATACACAGTGTATTCTTATATTATGCTATTAAAGCCGGGATGGACATGGGTATTGTAAATGCTGGTCAGCTGGTAGTGTACGATGAGATCGAACCTACACTAAGAGACCTCTGCGAAGATGTTATCTTAAACAGAAATAACACGAACAACGAAGCAACAGAAGCCCTCATCAATTTTGCAGAAACTGTAAAAGCAAAAGGCAAAGTAGAAGTTAAAGATGAAAAGTGGAGAAATGAACCGGTAGAAAAAAGAATGGCGCATGCCCTGATCAACGGTATTACAGATTATATTGACATTGATACCGAAGAAGCAAGACAAAAATATCCTAAACCATTAGATGTGATCGAAGGTCCTTTAATGGATGGAATGAATATAGTTGGTGATCTGTTTGGTGCAGGTAAAATGTTTTTACCACAGGTAGTAAAAAGTGCACGTGTAATGAAAAAAGCTGTGGCAGTTTTAACTCCGTATATCGAACAGGAAAAAGAAGATAGAAAACAGGCGCATCTTGCCGCAGGTACAATTAATGTTGAAGCCGCAGGCGCCGCTAAAATTTTATTGGCGACTGTAAAAGGCGATGTACATGATATTGGAAAAAATATTGTGGGCGTAGTATTAGGCTGTAACGGTTATGATATTATTGATCTCGGTGTAATGGTACCTGCTGATAAAATATTAAGCGAAGCAATAAAACACAATGTAGATATAATTGGCTTGAGCGGATTGATAACACCATCGTTAGATGAAATGGTGCATATCGGCCGTGAAATGAAAAGGCGCAATATGGATATTCCATTATTGATCGGCGGTGCTACTACAAGCCGCATGCATACAGCCGTAAAAATTGCGCCCGAATATGATAATGGTGTTGTACATGTATTGGATGCATCACGCAGTGTAACTGTTGCCGGTAGTTTATTAAGCAAAGAACAAAAACCCGAATTTTTAAATGGCATAAAAACAGAATACACTAAATTAAAATCAGACTTCGGCAATAAAAAGACAGTAAAGAATTATTTAAAATTTTCCGAAGCGCAACTTAATCCTGTAAAGATCGACTGGGATAATTTTATTCCGGTTAAACCAGCATTTATCGGAACAAAAATATTTGATAATTACGACCTAAGCGAGATCGCGGAATACATTGACTGGCAACCATTTTTCATCGCCTGGGAAATGCATGGAAAATTCCCCGCAATTTTAACCGATGAGATAATTGGGAAAGAAGCAACGAATTTATACAACGATGCTAAAGTATTGTTGAAAAAGATCATTGATGAAAAATGGTTGAATGCAAAAGGCGTTATCGGTTTTTGGGAAGCTGATAAAACAGCACCCGATACTGTTGTTATAAAAAGAGGTAATGATGCAATCGATCTGCAGTTTCTGCGCCAGCAAATAAAAAAAGCACCCGGACAACCGAATTTTTCCTTAGCGGATTTTATAATACCTGCTGAATATGAAAAGCAAGATTATATGGGTGCATTTTCTGTAACGATCGAAGGTATTGAACCGCATATCAAACGTTTTGAAGATAACCTCGACGATTACAATAAAATAATATTACAGGCATTGGCGGATCGTTTTGCAGAGGCTTTTGCAGAAGTGTTACACAAAAAAACACGCCAGCAATACTGGGGTTATGTAAGCGACGAACATTTGACTAACGAGCAATTGATCAAAGAAGAATACATGGGTATCCGCCCTGCGCCTGGTTATCCTGCTTGTCCTGACCATACAGAAAAATACAAACTGTTTGATCTGTTAGGCGGTAAAGAAACTACGGGCATCACATTAACAGAATCACTGGCGATGTATCCCGGCTCTTCTGTCTGTGGCTGGTATTTTGCCAATCCTGAAAGCAAATATTTCGGAGTAGGTAAAATTGAAAAGGACCAGGTACTGGATTATACCCAAAGAAAAAAAATGTCTTTAGAAGAAGTAGAACGCTGGTTAAGGCCGGTGCTCGAATATGATGCATAACATGCCGTTCACATAATAGGTATTGATTTATATACACGGCTACTTTCTTTTATTTACTTTTACGTCCCAAATACAAATTTGATGATAAACAAAAAGATTGCAATAGGTTCAATAGCAACAATGATATTATTGACTGCTGCATTTTCTGCGAATGCACAAACAGAAAAAAAGAAAAGAAAACACGAGATCTATTTTTCCTGGGGATATAATAAAGAAACTTACACCAATAGTAATATAAGAGTTAATCAGCCTTCTCTTGGTAATAATTATACCTGGGTAAATATTAACGGACAAGATCATCCGGGGTGGGATGATGGGCTCTTTCATAAAGCATTATCTATTCCTCAATACAATTATCGGTTAGGGCTTTTTTTAAACAGAAAAAAAGGGTGGGCTGTTGAGATCAATTTCGATCATACTAAATTTCTTTTTGAAGACCAGACGGCCCGCTTGAACGGCACTTTACATGGCAGACAAGTTGATACTTTAATTCATTTTAATAATGCTAACGGTTATTATTATTATTTGAATAACGGCGCAAATTTTCTTTTGTTCAATTTGGTAAAACGTTGGAATTTAATGGCAGATAGAAGCGGAAATGTAAAGATCGATGCATTGGCTAAATTTGGCATTGGTCCTGTTATACCTCATGTACAGGATGGCTTCTTTTTAGATTCAACTTCAGGCGTTCTTCAGGAAAAACCTAATAACCCGCATTTTCAATTAGGTGGATGGAATGTTGGCGCAGAAGCAGCTGTCAGAGCTACTTTTGGCCACTATGTATATTTAGAATATTCTAATAAAGTGGACTACGCGCGTTATTCCGGCCTGAAAATTTATGATGGAACAGCCAAACAGGCTTTTGGTACTTATGAAATGATACTAAGCTTAGGTCTAACAATTCCTGAAGGCAGAAGATCGGAAGAATAGTATTTGTATATTAGCAGCCACTTAATTCAATCAATATGCGCATCATCTCTTATAATGTTAATGGCATACGCGCCGCTTTTAAAAAAGGATTTATTGATTGGTTACAAACTAATCCGGCAGATATTATTTGTCTACAGGAAACCAAGGCAACAAAAGATGATGTTGATTATAAACAATTAGAAGCTTTAGGTTTTGAACATCATTGGTTCAGTGCGCAAAAAAAAGGCTATAGCGGTGTAGCCATCTTCACAAAAATAAAACCCGATAAAGTACATATCGGCGTAGGACTTCCATCAAGCGACAGCGAAGGACGTGTGATACAATTAGATTTTGGCGAGATACGTTTGATCAATGCTTATTTTCCTTCAGGCACAAGTGGTGATGAAAGACAAGCGTTTAAATATGTGTGGTTAGATGAGTTTCATAATTACTTAACCGATCTGAGAAAAACAAATCCTAAAATAATTTTGTGTGGCGATTATAATATTGCTCATAACGAAATTGATATCCATGATCCAAAAGGAAATAAAAAAAGCAGTGGTTTTTTACCGGAAGAGCGTTCGTGGATGGATAAATTTTTAGGTAGCGGATGGATAGATACTTTTCGCGAATTTCATAAAGAGCCACATCGGTATAGTTGGTGGAGCCAGCGTTTCCCAACGGTAAGATTAAATAACAAAGGCTGGCGAATCGATTATATAACGGTTACAGAGCCATTACAAAAGCAACTGGTAGATGCTGATATTTATCCTGATGTAAAACACAGTGACCATTGCCCTATCTATTTAGAATTGAAACAAAAATTGTAAGCCTTCTATGTTTATTTATAACGTTACTTCAAAAGTTACTTGGGCAATTCACGATGAATGGATCGCGTGGATGAAAGAGATACACACAAAAGCTGTTGTAGATACCGGCTGCTTTACAAGTGTTACTATTTTACGTTTATTAGAAGTAGAGGAAGAAGAAGGACCAACGTATGCTATTCAGTATTCTGCAGAAAGTAAAAGTTTGTACAATCAATATATAGAAAAATTTGCTCCCGCATTCAAACAAGAAATATTTAATAAATGGGGAGATAATTTCATAGCCTTTCGTTCATTGATGCAGGTTGTTAATTAAGTGTGCAAAACAATTTAATTAACCTTTTATCAGTTATTAAGAAGAAATTACTATCGCTAAAACCCCAATGACAAAGGATTTGCCCGTTTCTCATGCTGAAACCCTTGCTGGTAAGGCATTTACAAATACGTATTGTTCACCTCGATATTTTTTTAAAAGCGACCAAATTGCTATATGCCTTGTTCCTTATGGATTATAGCGTTTTTATAAAAATAAAATTAACCAGAAAAAATTTTGTTGCAATCAAAAACCCTCTATATTTGTCGCAGTAAAAAAATTAAAAATTTAACTATGAACAAAGCTGAATTAATTGCAAAAATTGCTGACGACGCAGAAATTACAAAAACCCAAGCTAACGCTACTTTAGATTCATTTATTGAAGCGGTTACTAAAACTTTAAAAGGTGGTGGTAAAGTTACATTGGTAGGTTTTGGTACTTTTTCAGTATCTAAAAGAGCAGCACGTAACGGACGTAATCCTCAAACAGGTGCTGTTATTAAGATCAAAGCTAAAAAAGTAGCAAAGTTTAAAGCTGGTAAAGAATTGTCTGGCAAATTGTAATGCTATTAAAACAAAATTAAAAAGCAAGGCGTATTATATATGTCTTGCTTTTTTAATCTCACTAATCAACAAACACTAATCAAAATAAATTATGGGACGCGGAGATATTAAAACAAAAAAAGGGAAAATTTCTAATGGTTCATTTGGTAAATCAAGACCAGCGAAAGTTAAAAAAGCAGTAGTAGTTAAAAAAGCAGCCGTTGCAAAACCTGCCGCCGCTGAAAAAGCAGCTCCTAAGAAAAAAGCTTAAGTATAATTGTTAATGGTTAATTGTTAATGATAAATGTTTAGCCGCATTTAATTAATAATTAACCATTGATCATTAATCATTATTAAGGCGCCAGCCTTTCTATTTTCCATTGCTTATTTTCTTGCAATGAATACTGTATCCTGTCATGTAAACGGCTTGGCCTTCCTTGCCAGAATTCTATTAATTGTGGCTTAACACGATAACCGCCCCAAAAATCAGGGCGCTTAGTAGGGTTATTGGCAAACTCCTTCTCGTATTTTTTTACATTATCATCTAAATCACTATGTTTAATAACCTTGCTTTGTGGAGATGCCCACGCGCCAATACGGCTACCGGCGGGTCTTGATAAAAAATAGGTATCATTCTCTGCCGTGGTCAATTTTTCTATTATTCCTTCAATTCTTACCTGTCGTTCGAGCTCTTTCCAGAAAAAAACGAGGCAGCTTTGAGGATTTGCTGCTAATTCTGCTCCTTTATGACTTTCATAATTGGTGAAAAAGCAAAAACCCTGTTCATCATAGCCCTTTAATAGTACGATCCTGGCAGATGGTTTGCCCTGTAATGTAGCAGTGGCCAATGTCATAGCATTTACTTCATCAATATCGCTATTAATGGCTTCATCCCACCAACTACCAAATTGTTTGATAGGGTCGGCATCAATTTCCAGTTCGCTAAGCGTTTTTAGCTTGTAATCTCTTCTTATCGATGCTATTGAACTCATTTACAGGTGTTATTTTAACAAAATTCGAGTAAATAAATCACATAAAAAAGAATACAAATGATTACAAAAAGTGGTAACTTTCCCATTGGTAAGGACGACTTGCGAATATGATCTCTATTTACTAATGCAATCCATTCCTATAAAAAACTACATTCAGGCAACGTATATTTTAATCAGAGCGTCTTGCATTTGAAGAGGCTCAACTGTAAACAACAGTAAATTGACCGAAAATCAATTAATAAAAGCTTGCATTAAGGAAGATGCCGCCAGTCAAAAGGAGGTATTTGACCGCTTCAGTGGACGCATGTTAACTGTCTGTCTCCGGTACGCCCGTAGTTCAGCAGATGCTGAAGATATATTGCAAGATGCCTTTATAAAAGTTTTTGATAAAATGCACCAATTTAAATTTGAAGGCTCATTTGAGGGTTGGATAAGGAGAATTGTAGTAAATACAGCGCTAAAGAAATATTCGCTTCGTCGGTATGAAAAAGAAGTAGTTGGATATGAAATAAAAGATAAAGATGAAAGTAGTGTAGAAGCGTCGGCCTATACAGACCTTACAGCGAAAGAATTAATGGATCTGATCAACGCATTACCGAGTGGCTACAAATTAATTTTCAATTTGTACGTTATAGAAGGGTATCAACATGATGAAATTGCTGAAATGCTAGGGATACAACCTGGAACTAGTAGAAGTCAGTTAGTAAAAGCAAGGAATATGCTACAAAAGCAAATTCTGGAGCTACAAAAAATTGCTGTATGAGCGATATGAAGAATTTTGATGATTTTATAAATGCCCAACTGAGCAAACATAGTTCTGAAGTGCCTTCGCGCATTTGGGATAATATTGTTGCAGAAAGGAATAAAAGAAAGCCTTCTCCTTTTTGGTTAGGCTTCTTAACGAATCGAAATATGTTTCTTTTGGCGGGCTTATTACTTGCGGGTGGTGCAGGTATCGGTATATTAAACGCACCGCCTACCAATATGGGTAATACTGCAACAATAAGTTCTGGTATTAATAATAGTAATACTATTACCAACAAATCATCTGCCAATACAAATACTACCAACAAATTATCTTCTGTTTATAGTAACAATTATTCTAATAGCGATATATCTTCTTCCAATAATAATAGCAATAGATCATCATCTCTGTTGAATGATGAACGATCAAATACTGTTGAATCTAATACTACTGGTTCCGATAAGAATAGATTATATCATGCAACAAATAATTCTTTAGAGAATATTTCCGTTGATGCTCGTTCAAAGAGTGATAATATTTCAAAACGCAAAGCCAAAAGATATTTTATAGCCGGTGTAGAAAATATGGATGTTGTTCCGGCAAATAGTATTGAGGTACGATCAAATAATAATGATCTTGCAGCTAATAGCGCAAAGCGTGATTATAACAACACTACTAGCATCAGTAGTAACAATGATAACTATAATGATGTTGCATTTTCACCTATAGCAACAAAGCGTATCACCCATCATCATAATGCAAGTGGATCTGCAAAAAGTTTTGTAAGCAAAACTGATAATGATGCAATAACAGATAATGATCCAATAGAAACGTCGGATGATCTGTCTTCAACAAATAACAATAATAAAATACACTTTTTCCCGCAAGGTTATTTATCAAACAGGCTAAAAGACAGTGCACAAAAAATAGCGATGCCTGAAATTGAAATGGCAGATATCGTTACAAAACTTAATTTACCTGAATGCCCAACTGTTGAAAAAGATATTGCAGGAAATAAACAATATATCGAAGCTTATATCAGTCCTGATTATGGCATTAGAACTTTGACAGACACTTCTAAATCTCATAATTCGGCATATTTGCAACAAAGAAAACAAAGCACAGGTTTTTCTACAGCCTTTAGCGCAGGGTTTAAATATACTAAAGTGTTAAAGAGTGGCATAAGCCTGGCGGCGGGATTAAATTACAGCCAGATAAATGAAAAATTCACAGTTGCTGAAAATATCTTTTTAATAGAAACACATTACGATAACAGGGGCAATGTAACCGGTACAGATACTATTAGCGGCAAACAATATAAAACCACGCACAATCATTACCATAGTGTTGATGTGCCCTTGTTACTTGGATATGAAATGGGTAACGACAGGATACATATAAATGTTAATGCCGGTCCTATTATGAATATTTATAGCTGGCAACATGGACAGGTTTTATCGCAAGATTCAATACCTGAAAGTATTAGTTCAGGCAAAAGTTCTTCTTTAGCCGATCAATATAAAACGAATATAGGTTTGGGTATTACAGGTGGCGTATCAGTATTCTATAAGTTGAATGATCAGTTACATATTTTTGCTGAACCTTACTTCCGCTATAATTTTGGTTCAATGAACAATAGCGAATCACCAATACAACAGAAATATACAACGGTAGGTTTGCATCTTGGATTACGACTTGATATAAAATAATATAGAACAGTATTTGTAAATACAATTGCTTGCTATTAAAAATAAAAAAAACAGCTTCAAAATTTGAAGCTGTTTTTTTATAAGTAGTGTAAGATTATCCTTTTACCAATGTTCCAACCTTTTCGCCTGTTACAACTTTTAGTAAATTGCCAGGTTCATTCATGTTAAATACAATGATAGGCAATTCATTTTCCATGCAAAGTGTAAAGGCTGTCATATCCATTACTTTTAAATTTTTGCTGATGCAATCTGCAAAAGTAATAGTCTCGAATTTTGTAGCTGTTGGGTCTTTTTCAGGGTCTGCCGTATAAATGCCATCGACCCTTGTGCCTTTTAATATTACATCTGCTTTAATTTCAATAGCCCTTAATGAACCTGCAGTATCTGTGGTAAAATAAGGGTTGCCCGTACCGGCACCGAATATTACTACTCTTCCTTTTTCTACGTGACGTATGGCTCTTCTGCGGATATAGGGCTCAGCTATCTGTTCCATTTTAATAGCACTTTGTAAACGGGTATAAACGCCCGCCTTCTCTAAACCACTTTGCAAAGCCATTCCATTGATTACTGTTGCCAACATACCCATATAATCACCCTGTGCTCTTTCAATGCCTGTTTCAGCTTCATTCATTCCACGGTAAATATTTCCTCCTCCTATTACGATTGCTACCTGAACGCCCAGTTGTACTATTTGCTTAATATCTTGCGCGTATTTAGCGATCACTTCAGAATCTAACCCAAAATTTTTATCTCCCATTAAAGATTCACCTGACAACTTAAGTAAAATTCTTCTGTATTTTGGTAGCATAGCTAGATTATGATTTGATATGAATAGTAATTCCGTTTGCGAAGATATATTTTTATAGTTGTAAAAATTGCAGGAGTTTTAAAGGTAGCCCACAAAAAAGGCCGTCCTTTTGAGACAGCCTTTTTTTATCAAATTGAATATATTTTAGCCTAATGCTACTCTTTTGAATTCAGTAACTTTCAGGTCAGCATCAACACTTTTCAAGAAATCGCTTACTGATTTAGTAGCGTCCTTTACAAATGGCTGCGCCAATAATGTATTGTCTTTAAAGAATTTATTGATCTTACCCACGGCAATTTTTTCAGCCATTTCAGCTGGTTTACCTTCTGCTTTAATTTGTTCGATAGCTATATCTTTTTCTCTTGCGATCATTTCAGGAGAGATAGCACTTTCATCAACGGCTAAAGGATTCATTGCAGCAATTTGCATCGCTACATCTTTACCTGCATCACCTGCTGCTTTAGTAAAGCCTACTAAAACACCCATACGGTTTTGGCCATGAATATAAGAAGCTACATAAGGTGCTTCCACTCTTTCAAATTTAGAGATCTCGATCTTTTCACCGATAGCAGCTAATTTATCATTGATAAGGTCAGCTACCTTTTTACCGCCGATAGATACCGCGTTCAGTTCTTCTGCGCTCTTTACATTATTTGAAATAGCCGCATCAGCAATTGATTGTGCAAAAGTTACGAACTCTGCATTCTTGCTAACGAAATCAGTTTCGCAGCTGATACAAACGATCATACCTGTTTTATTATCTGCAGTTGTTTTAGCTAGGATAACACCTTCTTTTGCTTCCCTGTCGCTACGTTTAGCTGCTACTTTTTGGCCGTGTTTACGTAACCAATCGATTGCTGCTTCAAAATCACCATTGCTTTCTGTTAATGCTTTACGACAATCTAACATACCTGCACCTGTTGCCTGGCGTAATTTATTGATGTCTGCTGCTGTTATTGTTGCACTCATAATAATAATTAATAATTAAAAATTAATAGAAAAGGAAAATGCAAAGTATATTATCTCTTTGCATTTTCTTATTAGTTATTGAAAATTTGAAAATTATCTTGGACCTGCGCCTGGACCACCCGGTCTTCTAGCACCGCCGCCTGCACCAGGACCAGCTACACGACGTTTAGTTGGAGCGGCACCTTTTGTTCTTTTGCCTCTGTCATCACCTTCACCAACTTTTTGTTCAAAGCGGGCAGCTTTTGCTTCCGGGCTTTCTTCTATATCGCTGGCACTGTCATCTTCGTCTTTCTCAGCCTGGCGTTCAGCCAAACCTTCAGCGATTGCTGCAGTAATATAATTTACGATAATAGCGATCGATTTAGTAGCATCATCATTTGCAGGGATCGCAAACTCAACTTTGTTAGGATCACAGTTAGTATCAACCATACCAAATGTTGTAATGCCTAAACGTTTAGCTTCTGCTAAAGCGATGTGTTCGTGACCGATATCTACTAAAAATAATGCTGCTGGTACGCGGCTGATTTGCGCGATACCACCTAACACTTTTTCCATTTTATCCTTATCACGTGTTAATGTTAACCTTTCTTTTTTGGTTAAGTTATCAATGCTGCCGTCATTCAACATTTTTTCGATGCTCTGCATTTTCTTAACGCTTTTACGAACTGTGTTGAAGTTAGTCAACATGCCACCTAACCAACGTTCTGTAACGAATGGCATATTGATCTTTTGAGCACAATCAGCAACGATTTCTTTCGCTTGCTTTTTTGTAGCTACAAACATTATCTTTTTACCACTCTTAGCGATTGACTTCAAAGCAGCAGCAGTTTCTTGCAAACCTTCTACTGTTTTGTTTAGATCGATAATGTGAATACCTTTTTTCTCAGCAAAAATGTAAGGCAACATTTTTGGGTTCCATTTTTTTCTAAGATGTCCAAAATGTACGCCTGCTTCAAGAAGTTGCTGTTGTAAGGAAGTATTATTTTCCATTGTATTTTTTTAAAAAGTGTTTTAAATTAATTGTATCAAGTATCAAGACGTAAGTATTAAGAAATAAATTCTTGATACTTGCTACTAAGTACCTACTACCTTTTGCTAAACTGGAAGCTTTTTCTTGCTTTCTTAAGACCTGGTTTTTTACGCTCAACAGAACGAGGATCTCTTTTTAGTAAGCCTGCAGCTTTTAATGCCGGACGATATTCTGGATTTACTTCCAAAAGAACGCGGGCAATACCTAATTTAATAGCTTCTGCCTGTCCTTTAATACCACCACCTTTTGCATTTACTACGATATCAAATTTATCAGCAACTTCAACTGTTTTGAAAGGAGCTTCAACTTGATTTTGTAAATAAACCAATGAAAAGTAGTCTTTATAATCTTTACCGTTAATGGTGATCTTACCTTCTCCCTTGCTTAAGAAAACACGGGTTACAGCTTCTTTACGACGACCAACGGCATTTTTTTGTTTTTCCATTATTTGTATAATTAGAAAGTGAATGTTTGAGGTTTTTGTGCTGCATGAGGATGATTTGCTCCTGCGTACACGAATAATTTTTTATACATCTTACGGCCAAGACGATTTTTTGGCAACATACCTTTAACAGCTCTTTCAACAAGAACTTCGGGCCTGCGCTTTTGTAGATCTTTAGCAACTTCTTCTTTACGTCCGCCTGGATGACCGGTGTAAGTATCGTAGATTTTGTCGTCCATCTTATTACCTGTTAATTTCATTTTTTCGCAATTAATTACGACAACGAAATCTCCGCAATCAACGTGTGGAGTGTAATAAGCTTTGTTCTTACCGCGAAGAACAGCTGCAATTTTAGAACAGATGCGTCCAACGGTTTGATTAGTACCATCAACAACGTACCAGTTGTGAGTAACGGTAGCCTCGTTCGCATGTTTAGTGGTGAAATGTAGTTTACTCATTGTATTATTGTTTTAAATGATTACACCGCTATCCCGGTGTTTTTTAAATGGACGGCGAAGGTAGCACGATATCGCTGTCTTTTCCAAGAAAAACGGCAACTATTTTTTATCACACCTTTATAATTAACTGATTATCAATAAAAAATTTGATATAAATTATTAACTTGTATCTGAAATGCCCTACAATCAATAAAAAAGCAGCCAATTGCGGCTGCTTTTAAGTATAATTAGGTTAAAATATTAGTAATCTCCTAAAGTTTCGGGTAATTGATCTAATGCGCTTTTTAATTGTGCATCACTTGGTGCCGTTCCGTGCCATTCGTGATGGCCTTCCATAAAATCAACGCCTTGTCCCATTACTGTTTTCATTAAGATAACAATTGGCTTTCCTTTACCTACAAGGGTTTTAGCGTGTTCCAATGTACTTACGATAGCGTCGATATCATTTCCTTTTTCAAGAATGATCACTTCCCAGCCAAAAGCTAAAAACTTAGCAGGAAGATCGTGTAAACTCATAACATCATCAGTAGTACCGTCGATTTGCTGTCCGTTCCAATCGATCGTAGAGATCAAATTATCGACTTTATGATGCGCTGCGAACATGATACCTTCCCAGTTTTGCCCTTCATCTAATTCACCGTCACCGTGTAGAGAAAAGACCAGGTTCGTGTCCTTATTTAGCTTTTTAGCCATGGCAGCACCAATTGCTACGCTAAACCCTTGTCCTAATGAACCACTAGCCATACGTATACCCGGCAAATGTTCGTGGGTGGTAGGGTGACCCTGTAGACGGCTATTTAATTTTCTAAATGTGCTTAATTCTTTTACCGGAAAATATCCAGTACGTGCCAATACGCTATAAAATACCGGAGAAATATGCCCATTGCTTAAAAAGAAGGCATCTTCACCTTTTGCATCCATGTCAAATCCCGGCTTACGGTTCATTATTTTGAAGTAAAGTGCCACAAAAAAATCAGTACAACCTAGCGACCCTCCCGGATGCCCACTTTGTACTGCGTGTACCATTCTTAAAATATCCCTGCGTACCTGAATTGCTGTATCCTTTAAATTAACCATGTTTTTATTTCTAGGCTGCAAACCTACTTCAAATCAAAACAATTACCATGCAGATGCCAATAAAAAATAAAATTAACCGTTTATATAATGTGGCGTAAACTATTGTAACTCTAACTATTATTTATTATCTTGTGTCACGTATTTTTACGTACATATGATACCCATTTAGTTTTTAATAGAGAATTCAAGGCAACGTATTTGGTATAATAATTCAAGGCAACGTATTTGGTATAATAATTGTCTTGTAAGAGGTGGGCGGCCTGAGATTGCCTGCAATATGTTTAAACATTGGAGAGATAACTATTAAACAACTTTGAATGCTGAATATTATACTTAGCGGAGCATTAGCTTTTGTTATTACCTTTTTTGCTATTCCTATCATCATACAGGTTGCCAGACAAAAGAAGTTGTTTGACGAACCGGATGAACGCAAGGTGCATAAAGTAGTAATACCTACTTTGGGTGGGTTAGGAATATTTGCTGGATTTATATTAGCTATGTTATTGGGTGTTCCTAAAACAACAACCAATAGCGAATTACAATATTTTGCAGCAGCAGCGATCGTAATTTTCTTTGTCGGTATCAAAGATGACATCCTTATTCTTTCGGCTTCCAAAAAATTTCTTGGTCAATTAATCGCAGCATGCATCATCATTAAATTTGGTGGGATACACCTTACCAACATGCATGGTTTTTTAGGCTTTCATACAATTCCACGTATTGCCAGTGGTATACTAACGCTTTTTACTGTATTGGTTATCATCAACTCTTTTAATTTGATTGATGGAATAGATGGACTGGCGGGAAGTTTGGGTCTATTGACCACACTTATATTCGGCACATACTTTTTTTATACTGGAGATATCATGTATTCAATAATGGCTTTCTCGATGGCCGGAAGTCTTACAGGTTTTTTATTCTATAATTTTTCACCGGCAAAAATATTTATGGGCGATACGGGGTCCTTGTTGATAGGATTGGTGAACTCAATACTGGTAATAAAATTTATTAATATCGCGGGTAATCCCACAAGCACGGTATTTTTGCCATCGGCACCGGCAATAGGGTTTGCTATATTGATGGTACCTCTTTTTGATACACTGAGGGTTTTTAGCTTACGTCTTTTGGATAAGCGTTCGCCATTTAGTGCGGATAGAACACATGTACATCATTTCTTACTTGATCTTGGTTTAACGCACCGCACTATTACAATTAGTTGTGTAGCAACAAATTTAGCTTTTGTTGCGATGGCATTTTTATTGCGCAATATGGGAACTACGGTCGTTATCATAGCATTATTGGCAGCAGCTTTTTTATCAACTTTAATAATTTATTATAGCAGGCCTAAAAATAAAACTGCCATTGATAGAAATCTTCCGGCCCCTGCAGCGGCAGTTGTAAAATCTGCCAAAATCCTTACACTGGTTACAGAAAGAGCAGAGTCTAAATAATATCTTCTTTTTAATTTTTTTCTCAGACTATTTAAATGATGGCCTTATACATCATTCTTTTCTTTAGTTTTGCAGCCAATTAATGTTTACTATATGTCAGAAGAATTAACGCTCGTTAAGATGGAAACAGAGGCTTTGATGAAAAAAGCCATTAGTCATTTAGAAGCTGAATTGACTAAGATACGTGCTGGCAAAGCCAATCCCACCATGTTAGATGGCATTGTAGCAGATTACTATGGAGCACCTACTGCTATTGCACAAATAGCAAATATATCGGTACTGGATGCGCGTACAATATCTGTACAGCCTTGGGAAAAGAATATGCTGCAAGTGATCGAACGGGCTATAATCGCCAGCAATATTGGTATCAATCCACAAAATGACGGAAATGTCATCCGCTTGTTTCTGCCACCGCTAACGGAAGAAAGAAGGAAGGAATTAGTAAAAAGATGTAATGGCGAAGGTGAGAATGGAAAAATAGCTATCAGAAATATTCGCAGGGATTCTATCGAACAGATAAAAAAATTACAGAAAGACGGATTAAGTGAGGATGCCGCTAAAGATGCGGAAGCAGAGATACAAGATCTTACAAACCGTTATATAATATTAGTAGAGAAACATCTCGAAGCAAAGGAGAAAGAAATAATGGCTGTATAACGCAGAAAACCAAATGCTATGCTTAACGCAATAGTATGTAGGCATTTAGCGTTAAACATTCAGCCTTAAGCATTAATATCATGTCGTTCCAGCTCAATGAAGAGTCTTTAATAACAATTGCTACGCCTCTATACATTATTGTAATTGGCAGTGAGATATTATTGAGCCATCTGCAACTTAAAAGATACTACACGGTTAAAGATACTTTGATGAATATTTATCTCTCGCTTTTAAATGCGGGGATAGATCTTTTATTCAGGGCTATTTATCTTTTCATTATTCTTCAATGGTTTTATGCACACCGGATAACTGAACCAAGAACTCACCCCTGGGTATATTGGCCACTATTATTTGTACTGGAAGACTTTGTTTATTATTTCGAACACAGGGTAGATCATTATTGCAGGGTGTTTTGGGCCGTACATGTTACCCATCATTCATCTGATGAATTTAATTTAACCACAGGTTTCAGGTCATCCGTATTTCAACCTTTATATCGTTTTATTTATTTCATTCCTTTAGCATTTTTAGGGTTCAGGCCCGTTGATATTATTTTTATGTATGCGCTTACGCAGATATACGGCATATTAGTACATACAAAAATGATACAAAAAATGCCGGCCTGGTTTGAGGTATTATTTGTAAGTCCTAGCCATCACAGGGTTCATCACGCGAGCAATATTATTTACCTGGATAAGAATATGGGCATGTGTCTAATTATATGGGATAAACTATTTGGTACTTTTCAGGAAGAATTACCCGAAGAGCCTGTTGTGTATGGGCTGACAAAACCTTTAGAGAATCCCCATCACCCCATAAAAATTATTTTTCATGAGTGGCAGAGTATTGGAAAAGACCTGCAAAAGAAGACAACTTTTTTCATCAAACTAAAATATCTTTTTATGCCGCCCGGCTGGAGCCATGATGGGAGCAGTAAAACAGCGAAAGAACTTAGAAAAGAAACTAATACATAATATATAAATGGCAAATATTTTTTCGCATGAATGCGAAAAAGAAAGTATTACATCTTATTTTTGAAAACCTAACTAACAGCAATATTATGATACAGGAAGTAAAAGAAGGGTACGTAAAAGTTGAAACGCATAATAGCATTACAACCATCGAATTTTTTCATCCACAAAGCAATTCTTTACCAAGTAAGATAATTGAAGCGTTAGCAAAAGAGATCCACTTTGCTGGAACGCACGATGAAACAAAAGTGATCATTCTGAAAAGTGCCGGAGACAGGGCTTTTTGTTCAGGAGCATCTTTAGAAGAATTAAAAGCGATAACAACAGAAACAGAAGGAACAGAATTTTTTAGCAGTTTTGCACATATCATCAATGCGATGCGTAAATGCCCTAAATTTATTATAGGCCGTATTCAGGGCAAATGTGTGGGTGGTGGAGTAGGATTGGCGGCGGCAGTTGACTATGCTATTGCGGTTGATAATGCCGAAATTAAATTAAGCGAATTGACCATTGGTTTTGGTCCGTTTGTAATTGGGCCTGCAGTAGAAAGAAAAATAGGCAAATCATCTTTCACTGCATTGGCAATAGATTCGAGCATGTGGCGCAACAGCGAATGGGCAAAAAGAAAAGGGTTGTATGCAGAAGTACATGAGAATATCGAAAACATGGATGAGTCAATTCATCGTTTAGCAAATAACTTATCTCATTATAGTCCTAAAGCAATGATGGAAATGAAAAAAATGTTTTGGGCAGGAACAGAAAACTGGGATGAGCTTTTGAAAGAAAGAGCAGCCATCAGCGGCAAGTTGGTATTAAGCACATTTACAAAAGCAGCTATCACAAAACTAAAAACGAAATAAGCAATTCGTTGTATTTGTTGTAATTATTGAGATAACCTGTCAAGGATCTTAAATAATTTTGCGTTATTGTCTTTGATGTATTTTTCATTGCTTAGTATTTCGACTTCACTTTGAATGAAATCAGCAGCTATTAGTTCATTTCTTCCGTGCTTTATCATTTCAGCAAGTGTTTCATTTGTTACTTCAAAATGAAATTGTATTCCAAGTACTTTTTCTTTATATAGAAATGCCTGGTTTTTACAGATAGGCGTTTCTATTAAATGTTCGGCATTTTGCGGCAGGTCAAATGTATCTCCATGCCAATGAAATACTTTGAACGTATCGTCGAATCCATCAAGTATTTTATTTTTTCTGCCACTTTGTGTAACTATTACATCGAACCAGCCAATTTCTTTTTCTGTGTTCTTGTAAACTTTAGCACCGAGTACTTCGGCAACTAATTGGGATCCTAAACAAATACCAATTACAACTTTGTTTGCAGCAATTGCTTGTTTTATAAATTCTTTTTCTTTTTTCAGCCAGCTAAATTGATCTTCTTCATAAACACCCATTGGTCCACCCATTATTATTAACCAATCAATAATGTTGATATCAGGTAACAGATCATCTACATAAAATTTAGTGAAATTAACAGAGTGACCTTTTTCTTTTATCCAATCATCGATACAACCTAATCCTTCAAAAGGAACATGCTGAAAGCAATGGATTTTTAAATGGCTCATGGTGCTAATTTTCTTTTTTTAGTAAGATAAAACTATGTTGAGCCCCTTTGTAGTTATTATATATCAATATATTTTTTATTGACTTTTCTGAAGTTTGGTTTTTTACAATATGTGCAGGAATATGTTGTGTTTGAAATAACTCGCAAGCTAGCCATACTGCGAATGCAGATGCTGTGGCATACTCTCCGGTCATATGTTTAAATCTTGCAACCGTAGTATCTGCAGTTATATTTTCTATAGCAGCATAATATTTTAATAACCGGTTATCTCCATTTTCTCCTGAAAGCAGTATGTCTATTTTTTCTCCGGCAAGTAAGTAATGTTGTAAAAGATATTTTAATTGGTTCTCAATAATGCTGATATCGCTTGTGTGTATATGATCCACAGCCACTATCTGCGCTACTGCATTTGCTTGATCGCCATTTATTAAAAAAGCAACGGCACTTTCACCGGCAATGCTTCCTATTGAATTTGTCTGATACAATTCTTTACAAGTAGCAGGCTCTTTTTTATACCAGCCGGATAACATTTCAATATTATAATTATAGGCAGATATCTCATCAACGGCACCCAGCAAATAATTATTTCCGGGATGATCGGTTAATAACATTATCGCGTCAATGATAGCATTTTCGAAAGCCAGTCCGCGATGTACATGCGTAATATTATATCCTTTATTTTTTGTAAATAATCCAAGCTGACCGGCGATAGCATTGGGTGTACTTTGCACAAAACTACCGGGTGTTAATACACCTTCTTCGTATTGGATGATTTGATTTAAGAATTTAATACAATCTTCCATACCACCATTGGCGGTACCGATAATAAATCCATCCAATGATGTTGCTTGCCTGATCAATGGTAGTGCAGCGCCAATGCCGATCCTTACAACTTTGCCCATTCTTCTTAATATGCCGGGAGGAATACTTTCATAAGTAGGCTCTATTACTTTTAATTTATTGTCTACCGCTTCATGCAATGTATTGATATCAACATCCAAAAAAGTTTGTTGTGCTGATATGCAGGTTGATTGATGAATATATAACATAGTGTCAGATTGTAGAAAATATCAATGATGTACAATTGCCGCCAAACCCAAATGAGTTAGACATGATATGTTGTAATGCTCTTTTCTGATATGTTTGAACAGGTAACAACCCCGTTGCAGCAATAGGTTCTTTACAATTTAGCCCGGGATAAATTTCCTGGTATGTTAAATTTAAAATACTGTACACAGCTTCAATAGCACCTGCTGCGCCAAGTGTATGCCCTGTATTTGATTTGGTAGAGGCGAAGGACGGTATAGTATCAAATAAGCGTAACATCGCTTTGCTCTCAACCATATCATTATTTTCCGTAGCTGTTCCGTGTGCATTAATAAAACTGATATCGCCGGCTGATAAATTTGCAGATTCCAAAGCGCCTTTCATAGAAAGATAAGGCCCATCACCTTCATCTGATAAAGAAGATGGATGAAAAGAATCATTACAATTGCAATAGCCGCTTACAACTGCATAGATTTTTTTATCTTTTGCATCTTCTTCTTTTTCTAACACTAAAAATGCCGCACCTTCTCCTAAATTCAAACCCTTGCGTTGCTCATCGAAAGGGGTGCAAATATCGGGCGATAAAATATGCAGGGCATTAAAACCATTGATCGTAAACTTTGCCAGGCAATCAACACCACCCACAATAGCACGTTTAGCTCTGCCAGATTTAATTAGCCTTACACCATACATGATTGCGTTAGCGGAAGATGAACAAGCTGTATTAATTGTATTGACAATGCCGGCCATTTTGTACCGTTCCTGCAAATAAATATTGACTGATGCAAAATCATAAGAAGCAAGATAATCAGATCCCTTGTCACTTTTATTAGCATCGCTGTATAGCTCATCTGTAAGACACATGCCGCCAACTGTACTGGCACCGATCAATGCTGTATCAAAACAACGCATGTCTTTATCCGAAAGTTTACTGTCTTGTATCGCTTCAACAAAAGCGTGCAATGCCAGTAATGAAGTGCGTGTAACGCCGGGTTCTTTTGCGTTTAATCTTTCTTGTAATTCCTGTGTGGTAATTTTTATTTCGCCGAAAGGCATTAAGCCCGCGTATCTGGAAGGAAATAAACTTAATGAAGTAATGCCGCATTTACCTTCTTGCAACGCAGTACGATTTTCTGCTACAGTGTTGCCTATAGCACTTATCACTCCAATACCCGTAACGACGATCCTGCTCAATAGAAAGGATTTTTATTTTGTTCTGTGTTTTTCGATGTAGGCAACCATCGTGTTAACATCAACTAATATTTTTCTGCCTTCTTTTGGATCTTTTATATCAATACCATATTCTCTACCCAATAAAACGATCAGTTCTAAAGAATCGATTGAATCAAGGCCAAGGCCTTCACCAAATAAAGGCTCATCATCTTTTATATCTTCCGGTTTTACCGATAGAAGATTTAAAAATTCAACGATCTGTTTTTTTAACTGTTCTTTTAATGCTGCTGTTTCCATTGTAACTATTTTAAATGAGGTTTTTTCTTTTCAATCCCCAGAGTGTAATGATTTGTATTAAGATTGTTATTATGAGTAAAGGTAAAATGTTGATCAAGATATCTTTTAGTTTACCACCTTCTAAAAATAAGCCATAAAATGCTTCCAGCGCCCAATGCAATGGTGATAATTGTATGATCAAATGAAAAGAGGCCGGCATGGCAAAACTCGGAACGAGTATGCCTCCGATAGCAGCTAAGAGCACTACTGATACTGCGCCGATTCCATTGGCTTGTTCCTGGGTTTGTGCAAATACACCTACACAAATAGCAAAACTCACAGCACACCATCCACAAATTAATAAAACAATTAATAAGCCAAACAGATCGGATGGTAAATTAAGTTTTGGTAAACCCATTATGGGAAAAAGCCAGATACCGATAGCAAAAATGCAAATCGCTTGTACCATCGTTACCAATAAATAGGTGAGCTGCTTTGAAATAAGCGCAACTAAATAATTAGTTGGCAAAGTTTTTAATCGCACAAAACTGCCATTCAATTTTTCCCGCACAACACTACTACCTAAGGAGATAACAATAAAGAACATGGCAAAGATCGTCCAGGCAGGTATATTGTGCTGTGTTGCATTAGGAATATTCCTGGTGCCATCACGCGATACAGAGATCTCATTGATCGGTACATTTTCGTTCACCACTTCGTCTTCCAGATTTTTCGGCAATTCTTTTTCGTTCAAAGCAAAATACAAACTCTTTAAAATTTGTTTGTTCTGAACTAATTGTAAGGAGCTACGCAATGCACCGTTTACAGAAAGGCGAAAAGAAGTTTGTAATACGGGATGATAATATAAAGTAAGTGGTTCAACATTGTCTGCCGAAGCTTTTGTAGTGTCTGCCTGTAAACCAAAATTGTTCAACGCTTTGCCTGATATATTTTTTGCATTGGCAACAATTTTTTCTGAAAAATTTGCCGGGATAATAACAGCTACTAATGCATCTTTTGCATGCATCCTGTCGATGATCTCCTTGTCAGTTTGATTTTGGGTTACCTGCTTAATATCAAACATGCCCACTTTTTCTATCGCGGTTATCAATTGCTTGCTTGCATCGCCTGTATCTCTGTTGCATAACAAGAGCGGTACCTTATTATTATTGACCAATTCAAAAGTGCTGTTTTGAATGGTCGTAATGACGATCGCTAAAACAATGGGCATTGTAAACATCAACGTTAATCCTACCTTATCTCTAAGTAGAACGCTGATATCTTTTTTTATGGTGGCCCAGAGTTTATACATTACCGTCTCTATATGCTTTGCCTGTTAAATTTAAATACAACCCTTCCAGGCCGTCTTCTTTATGCTCACTTAATAGATTATCTAAAGTATTGTGCGCAATTATTTCCCCTGCTTCTATCAACGCGATCTTATTACACAACTCTTCCGCTTCGCTTAATTGGTGTGATGTATATATTAGTGTAGTACCGCTTTTATTTAATTCTTTAAGGTAATTGATGATGGCATTACGCGTTTGTATATCAACGCCTACAGTAGGCTCATCTAAAAATAAAATTCTCGGATCGTGTATTACGCCTATCGCAAGATTTACCCTTCGTTTCATCCCTCCGGAAAATTTTTGTACCTGTTTATTTCTCACATCGGCTAAACCAAGTATTTCCAGCAATTCGGTTGTTCTTTGTTTGATAGCTTGTTTATTTAAGCCACACCAGGCGCCAAAAAATTCCAGGTTTTGCACTGGGCTCAATTCCTGGTAAAAAGAAAAATCTTGCGGAACAAAACCAAATAGCTTGTTGGTTTCTTTTTTGTTTGTAGCGATATCATTGCCGAATAAAGAAAGTTTTCCTTGCTGAAAAGAAAGTAATCCCGTCATGCAGTGCATTAACGTCGTCTTGCCCGCTCCGTTAGGTCCAAAGATGCCGAACCTTTCGCCTGCTTCAATTTGTAAATTGAGGTCAGTAAAAATGTTCGATTGCCTCGGATACCTATATCCAAGATGTTCTATGCTGACTGCTGCAGTACCCATTACTGCCATTTTATTTTAGCGAGTGATTCAAAAGCCTTTTTTTCTATCTCAGCTATTTCTAATAAGTAATCGCCCATTACATCAAAATCAGCCTGACTACCGATCCTGCCTTTATAAATACCTGCAGCCTGCACAGCAGCTGAGCGCCAAAGGTCTCCCGCTTGTGTCATTAATTTTGAACTCTCCAATAAAATGTCATTAGGTAAGTAGGCGTGTGCTTCCTGTAAAAAAGCGCCGTAGATATAGCGAAAACCTCCGCCACCTGTTCCGATCTCTTCCTGCATGCGTACCAATTGCGCCAAGTATAAGCCGGCTGTTTTCGGGCCCAATTTATCGCGCCAGTTCTTTATTTTTTTTGCGGTATATCGTATTCCTTTTACGCCAATGAAAAACATGGGTATGTTCAGCATTTCATGTGCATTTTTTTTGATACCGCTTTTGATCGCTTTTCTTATTACATCATCAGTAATAATTTTTTCTTCTTTGGGATAATAGATCTGCCCGCGCGGTGCCAAAGCCCCTTTAGCAAACCTTACTCTTTCCAATTCATAGCGACTAAGCGTAGTTGTATTTTCCATTACCGGATCACTGATCAGGTAATTGTCTCCTTCACTTCCGTAAACAATTAAATTGTGTGCATTAAAATGAAAACGATATTCTTTTGGAAAATATGTAAGATAATAAACACCTACCTGGCAACCAACCGGCTGGCCCGTATCTAAACATTGTTGCAAAAATTTTTCCGCTTCAGGTTTTGAAGTGAATTTTTTTCTTACAACAGGAATGTCCAATGCTTTGCAGGTTCTTTTAAAAATAAGTCCTGGTTGTGTGCGAAATGCAATAGCAGGGCCGTTGTTTATTTTTAATAAAGGAATGTAGATGTAAAACAAACCCGAGCCAATGCCAAAGGCTAAAGGTTCGGTTATTTTATTTACGCCAATACTTTGTAATAGATTTATCGTAACGCCATTCTCACAATGTGCCGCTTGTATATGTTTAAAATCAGTCTTCATGTACAGTCATGTTTTTTAAATCTTCAACAGTTACATTAAATGTTTCGGCGTAGCGTTGTAATTTTTCGGTTGATAGTTTTTCAAATACAGCCGGCTTCAAATGTTGTTTAATAGTCAATTTCCAAAAACCGGAATAAGCGGCAACGATCGCGATATCCATTAATCTGTATTCCATAAAAAACAATATAGGGCTAGCTTCTTTATTCAGTACTTTTTGTTTTGCGGCGGCAATGCGTTGTGCAATATCATCCCAGGCAACATCTAATGCAGTGGTTTTTATTTCCCAACCGGAGCTAAGGTCTGTTGAATAATTGCCATCTTTATCTACTGCATAAACAACTTCTTTTGTTAGTTTGTTTAGTGCGCCATTATCTTGAGGTATCTCTTCTTTTTTCATTTGAACCTGGATTTAATGAATGATAAAAGTATCAAGATGCAGGTATCAAGGACTACCTGCTCCTATTCTAACAAACAGTTAGCATCGCATACATGTAGGAGAAGCGTGAGCTTTCCGGAACAAGCAATAGAATTTGTTGCCCCTTTTGTAATTTACCGCTATGGAATAATTCATCTACCATTAAGTAAACAGAGCTTGCGCCAACATTGCCTACCGTACTTAAATTCACGAACCATTTTTCATAAGGAATGCCCATGCCATTTACGATCAGCTGATCAAATATTTTGCTCTTAAAAAATTCGCTTGACATATGCGGTAAAAAATAATCGACTTTAGTAACATCTAATTTTCTTCTGTCGAAAATCTCTTTCAATTTTATTCCACCTAATACAATGATATTTTCGCTTAACAGTTTTACATCTTGCTTGATGCTTAACAAGGATTTGCCTGTTATATCTTCGGATGAATAGTCCATATAACTTGTCAATGTGCCATCAGCTAGTTTTTCACTGCCCATGTACATACAAGCTTCTTTCTCATTTGCGAAAGAAGCCCCTTCAACCCAATCAACGCGTAGGCTTATTCCTTTTTCGTTCGGAGTGTCAGACATAGCAAATGCTGCAGCACCGTCCGATAACATCCATCTTAAAAATTCTTTTTCAAAACCTATGTATGGATTTTCTTCAAGCTGCTTTAATTTTTGTGCTTCATCTTCAAAGACATCTGATACAAGAGAGCGCGAAAATCTTTCAGAGCCCGTTGCTACAGCATTGTGAACATCACCGGTTTTAATAGCCAGGTACGCATATTTAAAAGCATGCATACCTGCGCAGCAAACACCAGCGGGTGAAACTACTTCAATATTTTTTGTTTCGGGCAATGCACCATGTACCATTACCGCATGAGATGGCATCATTTGATCGGGAGAAGATGTCCCGCAAGTCAATAATTCTATCGCATTTAGTTTGGATGTATCATTATTAAACAAAGACCTTACGGCATTGGCGGTCATCTCTGCATTCGTATGCGTTGACTTACCTCCCTTGTTTAAAGCGTAAAACCTGTTTTTAATACCATTGTTCCTCAACACGATCCTTTTGGATTTTGAAGGCTTTTGATCGATGAAGCCAAGATATGATTCCATGTCATCGTTAGACACTGGCTCATTTGGGAAAAAACTGGATGTGTTAGTAATGTAAACCTGATTAAAAGACATTCTCTATAAAATTAATTCACTCCTAATAAATATTGTTTCCTTGCCTTTATTTTCCTGGATAAAAACGGTTTAAAGAATATTGCATCAACAGTTAGAATAATCGGAGCTGCAATAAAGAGCGCAATTAAAAGATAATATTTGAATGCAACAAGCCATCTGGCTTTATTTTTCTTTTTTGAGATGATATTGGCCCAGATTTTAAAAATATGACCTGCTTTTGATTCAATATACATCAATCTGTATTTTATTACTACGGCTTTTGCAATAACCAGTTCTTCTTGTAAGCTATCCCAATTTCCTTTATTTAAATGTGATTCAACAATTGTTCCAAACTCTTTGGTGTTTTTTATATCTGTATCAGATACACCCGGCAAAGGGAAAATATTTAAATAGCGTTCTTTCTTTGCTTTGAACATCCATTGAAAGATCGTAACAAAACTAACCGGATTCGGATGTTTATCGACCAATGCAATATTGCCTACTAATTTTGCATCAGCGCCTTGTAATACTTTTTTTACTTTTTCAAAAGCGTTGATCCACATATTCCTTGCGCCTGTAATAGTTATAACAGGTGTATTTTTTACAACTGCTCTAAAAGCAGGATGGTGCAATATTGTATTTGCCGGAATACTGGCAGATAAGAACCAGGCCTGGTAACCAAAAATGATCAGATCATAGGATGATTCTTTTAGCTGGAATGGGGCTAATTCACCCGGTACGGCCAATACGCAATCGGGCATTACTCCAAAAAAGCTTGGGCCTTTCCATGGAAATGGATAAGGTATTGCGGGTTGAACACGTACTATTTCTACAGAAGCTCCTGATGCAATAAGCGGTTGCGTTAAATTATCAATGATCTCTCCTAACTGTCCCGATTGGGAATAATAAATTGCTAATACTTTCTTGGCCATAATTGTCTGTAAATTAAAAGTCTTTTGCGTTTAGTATTTTGGATCTTTTGCTGTAATCCAGAATGTATTGTTGAATATCCTGCGGTGCTGTTTTAAATAATTTGTCTATAAATATTTTATCTTTTTCCAGATCCCCTTTGTAATTCACTATTGGCGGGGAATTCTCTTGTACCATCAGCCGTAAAAAATGCAATTCAACATTTTGTGTATCCAGTTTTATGCAGCTTTCTAATTTTTGCCGCCCTGATTTAAATAAACTTATTTTTTCGCTTATTTTCTTTACTAATCCGGCTTTAGTCATTAATAAGGTTCCTTCGTAAGCGTTCTTATTTACAATAGTGCTTGTTTTTACAATTTCCAATTCATTATTGATCGCATCAATATTTTGAGAAGCCATTACTGAATAATAATCATTTTTATTAAATATCGCAAAATAAGCATCGCCGTTTACCGTTGTTATGGCAGATATAAACAAAAGAGCGCTAATTACTTGCAGTTTCATGAAATACAACATTAATGCGCTAAAAATAAACAATAAAATGTTGCATAACAAAACAAACGATTGTAAACAACAGTGGAAATAATTGCCTAGTTATTATTTTTTCTTAATATTTTCTTTTGTAAAGAAACAAGTGTTTAAATGATTATAACTTATTGAACTGATACTAGGAAGAATGAAGAAGAAAATAAAAATTAATTAGGTGCTAAAGGATGGGTACCGGGGTTTTAAGTGTAAATTATTAAAAATTTATATTTATTTTATTGATTGAATATCTACATAATAGAACCATGTTTAAACATTGATATTAATATATTAAATTAATAAAAATGTGAATTTCACTAAAAGATATTCATTTTTTTCGATGGAAATTCAAAAACTATAACGTAGATTTAACAAAGGATAGTAAATACTAACTTTTTTTTAACAAAAGTCAAGTAATTCCAATAATTCTAAAACAATTATATATGAACAAACTCTTGACGCTTCTAGGAGCATTTCTTCTTTTAAGTTCTCATTTATTTGCGCAAGGAACAGTAACAGGTAAGGTTATTGATTCTAAAAACGGAACACCGTTATCTGGTATATCCGTTAAGATTGAGGGGACCAATCTGGGAACAAGTACAAATGCAGACGGGTCCTTTAGTTTGAATGTTGCCGATTCCGCAACAGTTACATTGGAGTTTTCAGGCATCGGCTTCGGATTTAAAGCTTTACAAGCCACATCGGGACAAGATGTTACAGTCGCTATGGTTCAGGAGAACAAATCTCTTAGCGAGGTAGTAGTAACCGCTTTGGGAATAAAAAGAGAAAAAAGATCTTTGGGTTATTCTACTCAAACCGTTGGAGTTGATGAACTTAATAAATCAGGAACGGGAAACCCCCTAAGTGAATTAGAAGGTAAAGTATCGGGACTAACAGTTATCAATAGTGCGGGTGATCCGGGTAGCGGAACCTATATACGTCTTCGTGGTGTTACATCACTTACAGGAGATAACCAACCTTTAATGGTAGTTGATGGGGTTCCAATTGATAACTCAATCAATAATTTCGATCCAACATCTGCGACACCTAATGTTAGTGGTCCCAACTCAAATTTTACAGGAGGATCACAACCAACAAACAGAGGTGTCGATCTTAATCCAAGTGATATCGAATCAATAACAGTGCTTAAAGGGCCGGCGGCAACAGCCTTATACGGTATCAGTGCAGCCAGTGGTGCAATCATTATCACTACAAAAAAAGGTACATTAGGAGAAGGGAAAATAAATGTTGAAGTTAATTCTTCAATATCATTCGAGAATCCTAATCAATTACCAGGGCTTCAGGATCAATATACACAAGGAACGGCCTTAGATCCTACAACATCAGCACCTACCTTTTTACCTTCCCCTGTTTGGATAGGTGCAGCCGGTACATTCGGCGATGGATCTGATGCAACAAGTCCTAATACAGGCAATTCAATGGGATCAGGAGGAAAAAAACTTTCTTGGGGTCCAGCAATTGATACCATGTATTTTACTGGTGTCCCAGACGCATACGATAAAAACGGAACTTTGGTAGGACAATCAAGTCCTTTAGCTAAAACAAAAGCTCATCCATATAATGAATATGACTTTTTTCAACAAGGGGTTACCTACAATAATAATATCGCGTTATCAGGTGGTACCGAGAACTCCAGTTACCGTGTGTCTCTGGGAAACCTTAACCAAAAAGGTATTGTTCCAAACAGTGCATATAATAAAACGACTTTTAGCGTATCAGGACAAGCCAAACTTTCTGACAGGCTTACTACTTCGGCCGCTATTAATTTTATAAGTTCTGCTAACAGTAAAGTTCAACAAGGATCTAACCTTTCAGGGATAATGTTAGGGCTTGTGCGAACTCCGCCAACATTTGATAACTCACAAGGGTATGTAATGCCCGATGGAACAGGAGACCAAAGAACTTTCCGCGGCGCTAATGGTCCTTATGATAACCCTTATTGGACAGCTAATAAAAATCCTAACACAAGTGATCTTACTAGAGTTTTTGGATATGGTCAAGCTAATTACCAACTTCTAAAATGGATGGTATTAAGCTATCGTTTAGGGGGAGATTTCTATTCACAAGCCGATAAGCTGGTATATGATATTAATTCAGGATCATTTCCTCTGGGAGCTATTTATTTAAATAATTATTTAAATAAACAGATTAACTCAGATTTCACCATCAATATGAAACATGATTTTTCACATGAATTAAGTGGAACTTTATTATTAGGACAAAACTATTTCTATAATCAATCAAGTTCACAGTTAGCGTCAGGTAGTGGCTTTGTAATACCAGGTTTCTATGATATTTCAAATGCAACGTCTTATCAAAATGGGCCAAATACAAATGGCGAAAAACGTACTATGGCTTTTTATGGAGATGCAGAACTGAATTATAAAAGAATGGTGTATTTATCGGTTACGGGTCGAGAAGAAAAATCTTCCACTTTACCAATATCTAACAATACATTCTTTTACCCATCTGCGAGTTTAGCCTGGGTATTTACTGAATTGAAAAATTTGAAGGATAAAAGTATTTTAAGTTTCGGTAAAGTAAGAGTATCAGCAGCACAAGTAGGTAAGGATGCACCGATTCAAGCATTACAAACTCATTATCTTTCAACTACCATTACAGATGGATTTACACCAGGTATTTCCTTTCCTGTAAATGGAGTAAGTGCATACAATCTTAGTAACACTATATCTGTAATAGGAAATACAAGTTTAAAACCTGAAAAAACAAACTCCTATGAAGGTGGGCTGGATTTAGGATTTCTTATGAACAGGATCAATTTTAGCGGCACCTATTATTATGAAAAAACTACAGATGCTATATTTACAGTGCCAATTTCTTACGCAACCGGATTTGCTTCAAAAGAGCTTAATGCGGGAGTGTTAACAAATAAAGGTGTCGAATTAAGCTTAAACCTTGTGCCTATTAAGTCAAAAGATTTTCAATGGGATGTAACTTTCAATTGGTCTAAAAATGTAAATAAAGTTGTTAGCTTAGCACCAGGAGTAAGTAAAATATTAATAGCAGGATTTACGAATGGCGAAATTGATGCGATCGCAGGACAACCTTTTGGAATTATTTACGGAAGTAAATATGTAAGAGCAAATAGTAATTCCAATACATTCTTAATTAATGATGATGCAACTAGCCTAGGATATGCGATGCCTATTGCAGGGCAAGCGACAGGGCAAATAGGAAATACAAATCCTAAATTTATAAGCTCAATGATCAATACCCTTGTATACAAATCTTGGACATTAGGATTTCAGATCGATTGGAGACATGGAGGTGATATTTGGAACGGAACAAGAGGAGCCATCGATTATTTTGGTACAGGTAAGGCTACAGAGAACAGGGGTCAGAGCACTGTTTTTAAAGGCTTGTTAGGTCATCTGGACGGAAATGGAGATGTGGTGCATTATGTAGGAGGAGTAGAAGTTGCAGGCCCTGGTGCTGCGAATAGCTCTTCTGCTGTCTATAATCAATATTATTGGCAAAACATCGGAAGCAGTTTTGTAGGTCCATCTGAATCGGATGTTGAAGATGGTTCTTTCTTAAAATTAAGACAGCTAAGCTTGAGTTATAATTTGCCTAAAGGCATGATTTCTCATGCTGGATTTAAAACAATATCACTTACAGCATTTGTAAACAATATTATTTTATGGACAAATTATAAAGGGGTTGATCCTGAAACAAGTTTAGCAGGACCAGCAAATGGACAGGGTTTAGATTATTTTAATAACCCCGCTACAAAAAGCTATGGATTACGTTTGAATCTTGGTCTTTAATCATATAAAAATATAAATGTATGAAATCGAAAATATTTTTTTTAATAGCAATAACCGCATTAATAATCTTTGGCGAATCTTGTAAAAAATCGTTTGAAAAAGCTAACGAAGATCCTAATTCTCCAGCATCGGTAACCCCCAGTACGTTATTGCCTACGGTAGAAGCTACCTTAGGGTACACCCAAGGTGGCGACATCTCGAGGTTTTCCGGACTGTATGACCAGCAATTGTTTAGTTCGGCTCAACAGACGGGTGCTTATTACACCTATATCGTAACAGATCAGGATTTTGATTCACCGTGGGGCAATATGTATACATCCGTAATGGAAAATGATAAGACGCTGATGAATCTTGCCGATTCGTTTAACAACAATGAATATAGCGGTATATCAAGAATTCTTATGGCATATAGCCTGCAATTGATGGTTGATAATTGGGGTAAAGTGCCTTATTCACAAGCACTAACAGCCGTTAATGGAGGAACATTTACTCCAAAATACGATAACGATCAAGCTTTATATGATACAATAGTAAGTTTGATCAATGTAGGCACTGCAAAATTAAGTAACAGTGATGCAGGAGGGTTAACTCCTAGCTTTGACGATGCAATTTATGGGGGAGATGAATCAGAATGGATAAAATTTGGTCATGCAATTAAGGCAAGATTGTATATCCATCAAAGTAAAAATAATGCAGCGATGGCTGCGAATGCGCTTGCTCAATTGGATTCTGCATTCGGGTCCAATAGTGATAATGCCCAATATATTTTTGGTTCGACAGAAACTTCTGCAGGACCAGTTTATCAATTTGATGAACAGCGCGGCTATATAGACTACCCATCCAGTACCATGGCATTTTTTCTTGATAGCTTATCAGATCCCAGGTACAATATATACTTAGATTCTACATATAGTGATGTTAATGAAGATGGCATTGGGCATTATTACGGAGATGACACCGGCCACGTAGAATTTATAACCTACGATGAATTGTTATTTGTGAAAGCAGAAGCAACGTTAAGATCAACGGGAAATTTTGTAGCAGCACAAACAGCATATGATTCAGCTATTTACTATAATATGACCAAGTTGGGAGTCGCACCTACTGATATTGCCACATACCTTACTGCAAATGGCACACTAACAACTATTGCTGTAGATAGTGCCATTGCTCAAGTTGCGTTTCAGGAATACTTAGCATTGTACTCAAATCCTGAAGCATTTACGTTATGGCGCCGTACGGGTAGTCCTGTACTTGTTCCTACATCAGGTACAAATGGTATTCCTCGAAGATACCTTTATCCTAATAGCGAGGTTACCTTAAATGCGGCTAATACACCTGCATCAACTTCTTATACACCGAAAATTTTCTGGGATAATTAAAATCGAAACTTTTAAAGTTGGATACTTAAAAATGGCAGCTTTTAGCTGCCATTTTTAAGTTACATAATTCCCTTTTGATGCTTCAGCACTTTTGCTTCTACATAAAAGATAATTTCTTCTGCGATGTTTTTAGATTGATCTCCTACACGTTCTAATTTACGAACGATAGATAAAACAAATACCGCCTGACTGATATTTTCAGGACTTGTTTTTATATAGGCTGCTATGGCGTTATCAGCATTTTTATTTATTTCATCTAATATCTCATCTCTTGAAAAAATGGTGCGTGCCAACAAAGTATCTTCATTTTCAAAAGCCACTTTTATATCTGACAATATATCTATCGAATCATCAAACATGCGAATTAATTTAGTTCCTTCCAATAAATCCACATCAAACTTGTTATCCGATTTTATTACGTATTTAGCGATGCCTTCTGCGATATCTCCAATGCGCTCTAAATTATTATTGATCTTTAAAGCCGCTAACAAAAAGCGCAGATCAACAGCTACCGGACAAAACAGCGCGAATATATTTTCGCAATCCCTATCTATTTTTAGCTCAAAAGCGTTTACTCTTTTTTCTCTTGCAATTACTTCATGGGCAAGGTCCTTATCAAATAATAGCATTGATTCCTTTGCTTTTATTAACTGCAAGTGAACAAGCTCCGTCATGTTAATTACTTCAGTTTTAATGTGCTGTATTTCTAGCTCAAACTGTGTCATAGATTTATTTTTTGCTTTTAATAAATAGGATTAACTAAATCTTCCTGTAATATAATTTTGTGTACGTTCATCGCGTGGGTTGGTAAACATTTGTTTAGTTACATCATACTCTACCAATTCACCCATATAAAAAAATGCTGTTTTATCGCTAACGCGAGCAGCCTGTTGCATATTGTGCGTTACAATTACCAGCGTATAATTTTTCTTCAGATCGTGTAACAATTCTTCCACGCTTGAAGTAGATATAGGGTCCAATGCTGAAGTAGGTTCATCTAACAATAGTACTTCAGGTTCCATCGCAATGGCACGCGCAATACACAAACGTTGTTGTTGGCCCCCGGAAAGAAAAGTTCCCTTTTTATGTAAAGAATCTTTTACTTCTTTCCACAAAGCCGCTTTTTGTAAAGACTGCTCTACAATATTATCTTTTTCTGTTTTAGATATTTTAAAACCATTCAACTTATAGCCGGCTATTACATTTTCGTAAATGCTTAAGTTAGGAAATGGATTAGGCCGTTGAAATACCATTCCTATTTTAAGACGTGCAAAAATAGGGTGCATGTTATAAATATCTTCTCCGCCTACAAGCATTTTCCCCTTCGCGGTTGCACCATCTATTAATTCATGCATACGATTAATGCAGCGTAAAAAGGTAGTCTTACCACAACCGGAAGGTCCCATTACCGCTACTACATTATTTTTCGGAATTTCAATATTTACATTTTTCACTACATGATTTTCGCCGAAGTAGGCGTTAAAATCTGTAGCACTTACAATTGTACTTTCCATCTTCTTGTTGCTATTTTTGTAATGATGTTTAATAATAATACCCACACTAATAAGATCAATGATGCACCCCAGGCCAGATCGTGCCAGTCTTCATAAGGGCTTGTTGCATAGTTGAAGATCAACAATGGCAAACTCTGCATCGGCTTCATAATATTAGTAGTGAAATAGGAGTTACCGAATGCTGTAAATAATAATGGCGCTGTTTCTCCTGCTATTCTTGCTACTGATAAAATCACACCCGATAAAACACCGCTGATACCACATGGTAATATGATCTTTAAAATAACTTTATGATAAGGCAGGCCTAAAGCAAGTCCGGCTTCTTTTAAAGTAGGCGGTAATAATTTTAATGTTTCTTCAGTAGAACGAACGACGATGGGTAACATCATCATTGCTAATGCAATACTGCCCGAGAGCGCTGTAAAAGTATAATTGCCATTTGTTAGTTGTCCCATCGGTTTAACAACCCAGAAATAAATAACAATACCAATCACTATAGAAGGCGTGCCCTGCATGATATCTACTGAGAAACGTGCCCAGCTTGCCAGCCTGCTATTTCTATTTTCACTTAAGTAGATGCCACCCATTATGCCTATCGGAATAGCTATTATAGCGGCTACGGCAACAATAATTAAGCTACCTACCAAGGCATTGGCAATACCACCGCCTGCTTCACCAACGGGAGCAGGAACATTCACAAAGAATGCCCAGTTTATTTTTGTTATGCCTTCTTTTGCTATATAGATTAAAATAGCAAATAAAGGAAGTGCACAAAGAAAAGAGAAGAATATGATCGCTCCTTTAAAGAAGCCGCTTTTCCCTATCCTGTATTTAACGCCTGCAGAAATATTGCTATTCATTTGTAAATCTTTTTATAATCGTTTTTCCAATAAGATTGATGATCACTGTTACTACAAACAAGAATAAGCCAAGCTCGATCAATGATGATAAGTAAACAGTACTGGCCGCTTCTGTAAATTCATTTGCAATTACACTTGCCATTGTGTTGCCCGGAGCAAAAATGCTGGTGGGTATAGCGCTGCTGTTTCCTATAACCATTGTTACAGCCATTGTTTCTGCTAAAGCTCTGCCCAACGATAATAGTACACCTGCAAACAAGCCTGATTTTGTATAAGGAAGAATAACAGTTTTAATAACTTCAAATCTTGTAGCACCTAATGAGTAAGCACCTTCTTTTAGTGATGATGGTACCATACGTATCATCTCTCTACCTAAAGAAGCAGCGTATGGAATGATCATGATAGCTAAGATCAAAGAAGAAGTAAAAATGCCAATACCATAAGGCAATACACCAATACTTGTTTCAAATGAGCGTACGATAGGTACCAACACAAATAACCCCCAAAAACCATAAATAACCGAGGGCACAGCAGCTATCAGCTCAACAATGTTTTTTAAAATTTCTGATAACCATCCTTTCGGTGCATATTCTCCTAAAAAAATAGCAATAGAAAAAGAAAAGGGAATAGAGATAGCTAGTGCTAAAAAAGAAGTTAATAAGGTACCTAATAAAAACGGGTAAGCACCGTAGATATCGCTAACCGGATCCCATATCTTTCCGAATAAAAAACTAAAACCCAATGCTTTGATAGAAGGCATTGATTGTTGCACCAATGTTATAAAAAAGCCTACAGTGAGTACAATTAAAAATATTGCTATACCGATCAAAGTTCTTTTAAAAACTTTTTCCATCCGTATTTGTCCGTATAAAGACTTGTCGTTAGAACTCTTCACCATTGTAGTTTTTAAAACTACTTATGCGACTTGGATAAAGTCGCATAAGTAGGATAAATTAATTTGTTACCTGTAATTACTTCAATAAAAGTACTGTATCAAATAGTATTAATTACAAAATTGCTTTACCATTATAAGTAGCAGACTTCAAAATTGCTTCAGCAACTTTTAAAGCAGCAGCGGATAAAGGTGCATAGTTCAACGCAGCGCAATATTGTTGACCCTGGTGAATGTTCCACCATAAAAGTTTCACTACTTTTTCAGCTTTAGCAGCAGAACGGCCATTGTAACTCTGTTCTTTGTAGATCAAAGCCCATGTGAAACCTGCAATAGGGTAACCATCTGCAGCATCTGTGTTAACGATGAATATTTTAGAATCGGCAGGTAAATTGATATTTCCTGCAGCAACTGTTGAAGCAACTGTTGGTGTAATGTAATTACCTTTTTTGTTTTGTATTTTAGAGATAGGCATTTTATTCTGCGTAGCATAATCTAACTCAACATAACCAAGCGCACCCGGTGTTTGTTGGATCAAACCTGCAACACCTGCGTTACCTTTTCCACCTAAACCTACAGGCCAGTTAACAGAACCGCCTTTACCTACTTTAGTGCTCCACTCAGGACTAATATCAGATAAGTAATTAGTGAAGATATTTGTTGTACCACTTCCATCAGATCTGTGTGCAATGATGATCGGGAAAGCAGGAATGCTAACACCTTTGTTGATAGCAGCAATTCTTGGATCGCTCCAAGTTGTGATTTTACCTAAGAAGATATCAGCCAATACACTTGGAGTAAAATTTAGGTTAGCGCTACATCCTGGTAAGTTATAAGTAATTACAACCGCACCCGAACACATTGGGATATGTAGAACATCTGCACTCATTTTACTTGCCTGATCAGCAGAAAGAGGGGCATCAGAATCTCCAAAGTCAACAGTCTTATTTGTTAACTGCAAAATACCACCACCACTACCAATAGACTGATAGTTAACCTGGATACCGGTTTGCGCGTTGTAGACTGAGAATATCTTTGAGAACAACGGGTTAACAAACGAACTACCTGCACCTAAGATAGAATTATCATCTTGTGCAAACGCAGTTGCAGTTGTTGTTAGGGCAGCAGTAGCCATCATGATGGCAGGTGCTGCGCTTTTGATTTTATTTAAGAATTTCATGATCATTGTGTTTAATATTACGTTATTAATTATGAATTATGGCTGAAATGTTTCATTTGCAATTCTTCCTGATTTACCAAAAATGTAATAGAATGTCATTCTATACACTAAATCGTAATCGCTTTTTACTTTACCTGTTAAACCCGGTAATTGTGATGTGTAATTTTCAAACCAAATGTTAGGCATAAAGTGCACATTTTTAGCAGGGCTGTAATCTAAACCAGCAGTGACAAATGTTTGTTTGTATGTTTCATCGCCTGTTGATGCATAGGTAGTTGAAACAACTCCATTTACTGTCGTTACCGTTGTTTTGAATGAATTGTCATTGTAATTGCCTGTATTAGCAGCATATTTATTATAAACGGCATTGTTTACTTTACTCATGGGATTGTAGAAATCAACACGCGCAAAGAACCTTAGTTTTTCTTTGATGATATTACCATGAACGAAAATTGCAAGACCTGTTGCTGCATTATTTAAAGTATCTACAGCACCACCAGCTGTTTTGGTAGCAAATAGATCTTTCTGAAGATTATTTATAAACCCTTCAGCACCTACAGTAAGTTTCGGAGTTGTATATGCTACAAAAGCTTTTAACATTTGACGCGAGTGGTGCCATGTTTTTGTCCAGTTTTCACGAGAGTAATCTGCATATACATCAAAAACTAAATGTTGGTCTAAGAATTTAGCATAAACATCACCATAGAATGATCTGAAATTATTTGATGCAGGTTTTGCACTGGTACCATTACCAACCATTACATTATATCCATAATTACCTTTAGCATCGAATTTACCTTGTAAGGTAATACCCATATCATATGAAGGAGTACGGCGTATATCGGCAATAGTTCTTTCAACAGATCTGTAACCCCAAATTTTTTCAGTTAACATAGCAAAAGATGGTGTGTAAACCTGCCCTACTACTAAGTCTGTTCCTTTCCAAATACTTTTCCAACGTACGTTGGCAAGTTTTATATAAAAAGCCAATTTATTGTTTGATAATTCATCTCCACTTCCTGCACTAGCAGTTGTAACTGTTCCATTAGCGGGAGGATTGCCGGCAGCAAAATTATCCGCGGCTTCCAATAGCAATTCAGCACTAAATTTTTTGCTTATATCGGCAGCATAACCTAAATAAATACGACGAAATTGGAAAGCAGCTTTACCGCCACCCTGAATGTTGTTACCTGGAACACCTGAGTATTGGTTAGATCCACCACGGCTTAATGTATCACTGTGAGCTTTGTAAAAGGCGTCACCAAAAGTGTATCCCCATAAATGACCACTTGGTTTAAAATCATCAGCCTTAATTACTGGAACCGGAGCAGGGACAACTACAGCTACAGGTGTTGCCGCTGAATCAGTTACCTGTGCTTTTGCTACCCCTACCGATAGAGCCAATGCCACACCCAACATTTTTAAAGAAATTGAAACGTTTTTCATAATATTTGTTTTTGTTAATTTTGACGCAAAGGAAATCTTCGCACATAAAGGGAATGTTACCACAGTGTTAACTTAATGTTACCAACCCTTGGCATCCAAAGCTAAAAGCAATGCTGTAAAGGGTTTTAGAGCATTAACATATTTTTTACATATAATTAATTCTTTTTATCTCTTTTAAGACCCCGGTTCTTTTAAATTCCGGTAAATGAGGGGAATCAGGTACTTAGCTATATATAATAAAAGAGCAAATCAATTTGTAATAATCCTGTAAAATCCCCGAAATTTGCAACACTAACAATAACAGCACAATGTCAATAGAAATTAAAGTTCCTACAGTTGGAGAAAGCATTACCGAAGTAACACTGGCTAAGTGGATAAAAAAGGACGGCGATTGGGTTGAAAGAGATGAAGTAATTGCTGAATTAGAAAGTGAGAAAGCTACTTTCGAAATCAATGCCGAGCAGGCAGGGGTACTTAAATTAATAGCTAAAGAAGATGCTACTTTAAAAATTGGAGATGTAGTTTGCACGATTGATACCGCTGCAGCAAGACCGGCAGGCAGTACAGCAAAAATCGAAGCTCCAAAAGAAGCAGGCGCACCTGCAAAACCTGCGGCCGCGGTTGCAGCTGATGTGAAAGCTACTCCCGTAGCAGCGGCAATGATAGCTGACAAAAAAGTAGATACTAAAACGGTCACACCAAGTGGCAGTAACGGAAAAATAGTTAAGCAAGACGTATTAGAAGCATTGAACAATCCGGGTAGAAAGCCGGGTGTAGAGTTATTTGGCCGTAACAGCAGACCGGAAAAAATGAGCAACCTGCGTAAAACCGTAAGTCGCCGTTTAGTTGAGGCCAAAAATACCACGGCAATGCTTACCACTTTTAATGAAGTGGATATGAGTGCTATCATGGAAATAAGGGCTAAGAATAAAGATAAGTTCAAAGAAAAGCATGGTGTTAATCTTGGCTTTATGAGTTTCTTTACTAAGGCATGTTGTTTTGCATTGCAAGAATGGCCGGCTGTAAATGCTTCTATTGAAGGAGATAACATTGTTTATCATGATTATTGTGATATATCGATCGCAGTGTCTGCACCAAAAGGCCTGGTTGTGCCGGTTATCCGTAATGCTGAAAGTCTTAGTATGGCTGGCATTGAGCAGGAAGTTGTAAATCTTGCCACAAAAGCAAAAGAAAATAAATTAACGATCGAAGAAATGAGTGGCGGTACTTTTACCATTACCAACGGCGGTATTTTTGGTTCTTTAATGAGCACACCGATCATCAACATACCACAATCTGCTATTTTGGGTATGCACAAAATACAAGAAAGGCCAATGGCTATAAACGGGCAGGTAGTTATTAAACCAATGATGTACCTGGCACTTAGTTATGATCATCGTTTAATTGATGGCAGAGAATCGGTTAGTTTTTTAGTAAGAGTTAAAGAATTATTAGAAAACCCTGCATTGTTATTATTCGGCAAAGAGCCTGTTAAGAGTTTACTGGAATTATAATTTTACTTTTCAACATACTGGTGGCGCAATTGCTCAATACATTCAGTTGAGTAATTGCGCCACTTAATTTTCATATTAAATATATAATGAGTCGCCATCAGTCGCATATTAACACAGCAGTAAAGATCATCGAATTGTATAAAGGAGATAATCCTTTTGCGATCTTTATAAAAGCTTTTTTTAGTGAGCATAAAAAATATGGTTCTAAAGACAGGAAAGCAATTTCCTCGCTTTGCTATAACTATTTTCGTATAGGATTCGCTGCTGCAGCATATTCTATCGAAGATAAAATACTGCTGGGATGTTTTTTATGTGGGAATAAGTCAACCGAAATATTGGCATACAAAAAGCCTGAATGGGATGCGATCATGCAATTGCCAGTCGAAGAAAAACTTGAATTTATCGGGAATGATTTTTCTGTTGCCGACATATTTCCTTTTACAAAAGAGTTGAGTAAAAGCATTGATGGTAAAAAACTGGCGTATTCTTTTTTAATTCAACCCGATGTTTTTGTTAGAATTCGCCCTAATGAAAAAGCAGCTGTTCTGCAAAAATTAAAAAGCGTAACAGACTATACTTTATTGAATAAGGATACTTGTATTGAATTTGAAAATGCAACGAAAGTTGATGAATTATTTTTAATAGATAAGGAAGTAGTTGTTCAGGATTACAATTCTCAACAAGTATTTAATCACCTCTTTTCTAATATAGAAGCTAACAAAATTGAACAGCCTGCTGTTTGGGATTGCTGTGCTGCAAGTGGAGGGAAATCAATATTATTAAATGATTTGCTGGGAGAAAAAATAAAACTAACGGTTTCGGATATACGGGAAAGTATTCTAATTAATCTCCGTCAAAGATTTGCTGTCGCCGGTATAAAATCATATAAGCACTTTGTAGCAGATATTGGAAAAGCAGGGTCTAAACATCCTTCAGCTGAGCAGGATATAATTCTTTGCGATGTACCGTGTACAGGAAGTGGCACCTGGAGCAGAACTCCTGAACAATTATGCTTTTTTAAAGTGGCTGAAATAGATAAATTCAACAATAAACAACAACAAATAGTTACCAACGTTATTCCTCATTTGAAAAAAGAAGGCTTGCTTGTTTATATAACCTGCTCTGTCTTTAAAAAAGAAAATGAAGATGTGGTAAATTACCTGCAAGAAAAATTTCAGTTGCAACTTGTGCATCAGGAAATATTAAAAGGTTATGATAATAAGGCTGATACGATGTTTGTGGGTATTCTAAAAAAAAGTTAATTAAGCTCAGTTAATGCTTTGCGTATTTCAGTCCTGGCGTAAGTGTATAGTAAATCTGCAATAGCAATAAGTGCCGCTAACAAACCTCCTGCAAAAAAACCAATGATCGCCATCAACAGTGGAGTCGGCCCTTTTCTTTCATAGGGAGCTTGGGGCTTGTCGAGAATTTCAACAATAGGCGTTAATTTTTGCAAGCGCCACATTGCTTCTTCTTTATTATTCAATAGCATATCTTTTTCATGAACAGCTATATCTTTTGAATCAGATACGTAATTTTTTGGTATCTGATAGGTAAGCAGTTTATCCGAAGTAAATAGGGTTGTCTTCTGCAATCCGATGGCCCTGCTATCTAATTTGTCTAATATTATTTGTACGGAATCGAGTCTTGCAATAGTAAAATTGTAATCGGCCAAAGCCTTTTCTATTTTAAGATCGGTATAGAATTTAGTTATTTCAGAAATGATCGTATCTGTAATTGGTTCCAATAAGGCAGGATTGGTATTACTGAAATAAAGTTCTAAAACATTGTTCTTATTTATTTTGGCAGAAAAATTTCCACTCAACATTGACCCTCCTATAACAACCTGCGAAATGCTATCTGAAGGGAATTGCATTTTTTTGCTGAAGAAAGAATTACTGTTATTTTTTTCGGTAACCAATACCTCAGCTATCGTTTTGTTATCAAATGCTGCTAAACGCTTAGATGCTACAGTTTGCATTAGTGTGCGGCTCACAGTTAACTCAAGAATATTAACAGCATTATCGTTACCAAAACTTTTTGTAGGATCGCTTAAACCTAATAATCCGCTTAATGAAGACGAAGAATTTTCATTATCACTATTTAAAGGGAATACTGTTGCCTTAGCAGTATAGATCGTTTTTTTATTGAATTCAGGAATGTAAAAAACAATTGCGGCTAAAACAGCAGTTATAAGAATGAGTATCTTATATTTTCCTATTCGGCCCGCTATGTTTTTAAATAGATCTATAGTACTCACTGGTAATGCTTTAATTTAGGTTCTTTATAAGTATTGCCGCTACAATAATTGGTACTGCAGTAGCGATGGCTTGTAACAGTATTGTTCCTCCTACATTTTTTCCATCCGGTCTTTGCGGTACAGTAATAATTGATCCTTCTTTTACCCTTGGATAAAAGTGACAAAAAAGAAAATTTCTTGTTCTTCTGCTTTGTCCGTCAGCATAAGTAACATATATCCTTCTTCTCCATGGCCTGATCCCAAATCCACCTGCACGGTCTATATAAAAGCCCATGCGTGCGTGATCATGGTCGTGAGCAATTCGTAACGGAGATTGTACAATTCCCTTTACGATCACAAACGGATTTATTTCAGGAATATATACGATATCATTTTCTTGTAATATAATATCGTAGTTAGAATTAGGATGTTTCATTGCTTTATCAAGGTCTAGACTTATCGGAGCATCCAGGTAGATAAATGCACTATCTGTTGAATCAAGCCTGTTTTTATTGATTAATTTTTCTCTGAATTCATCTGTTTTATTTCTATACAAAATAGCTCCATCAACATTTGCATTATCAACCAATCCGCCTGCTCTGCTAACAAAAGAACTTAGTCTTTCATTAGGATCTATTTTCGAATAGTAACCGGGATATTTAAACAAGCCTGCTAACTGAACATTTTGTTGTAATTGAAAAGTAGGGTTTTTGCGAACAAAAACCTGGTCGAATGGTTTTAATAAAATCTTTGCAGCGGCAGAATCTAATTCAAGGTTAGATGATATGGCATAAGATTTAATAATCGTTTTGGTTGGTTTTACTCCTTGTTTTGCAGAATCAATATCTACAACACTGGAAATTTCTAAACGGCCGTATTCAGCTGAAGCTTTTAATCCTCCTGCCATGTACAACAGGTCCTCTAATGTCATGCCATTAAATATTCTTGTCTTACTGATCTCTTTACGAACTTCTCCTGAGATCTTTACATATGGTTCATCGCCAAAATCATTATTGCCAAATAGTTGTATCACGTCATTTACCTGTAATAAAACGTTGTCAGGGCTATTCACATCGTCCTTAGCAAAATCGGTTAAACTTACTTCTATTTTTTCAGGCTTAAGGATGGTAGAATCTCCTGCGCCTCTGAAAATATAAGCCCTGTGCAAAAAGGTATTTGCTGTAATACCGCCCGACCGATTGATGAGGTCAAATAAATGATCGCCATTTTTCATTTCATAGATACCCGGATAACGTACTTCTCCTTTAATTTCTACTTTGTTGCTGATGCCTGGTTTTATTAATGTTGCTTTTACAATATCACCATCAGCCAATGCGTAATCAGCCGCGGCATTATTTAAAAGGTCTGTTACATCAACATCGCGGATCACCTGTTTTTCTTTGGCCGTGCTGATAACTTTTAAACCCGAAGAAAGAGCGTCAGATGTTAGTCCGCCTGAATATTTAAGCAATGCTTTTACACCTTCGTTTTTCTTTAACTGATAATACATGGGCCTTTTAAAAGGGCCGGTTGCTAATACTTTTTTATCTACAAATGTTACCAATACAAAATCATTGTTTTGCAGATATATATTCTGACCGATGTTTCCTGAATTAAGGTATTCATATACATCGAGTGTTTCAACTACTTTACCCGCTCTTTTTACCTGGATGTTTCTTAAGTTGCCATATTCGGTAATACCGCCCGCCAGGCCGATAACATTGAAAGCGTTAGAGAAGGCCGAAACCGTCACCGGTCCTGGATTTACAACTTCACCCGCAACATTTACACTGATCGATCTTGGTTGCCCTAATGTTACCTGGATATGTGTAGATGCAGGAACGGATGCTTTGAATTTCGAATAAATAATTGCCCTGGCATTTTCAAAGGTTAAACCCTGTACTGTTATCTTACCTATTCCTGCAGGGAATATAGAGCCGTCTCTTGCCACAACATAATCTTCCTGGTATTCGCCACCGCCCCATAAAGCAATGATGATATGGTCTCCAACACCGATAGGGTAATCTAATGGAGGTATTGATAATTCTGCAATATCATAAGTAGCAGCATCTTTAAAAATATCCGCACCATAAGTATCTTTTGGAGAATATTTGTCTTCCCGACTGCTATCTTTTTTTAGGGTATCTCTGTTTACTCTTTTTTGTTCTACAGCTTTGTTTCTGTCCGCCCCGGCTTCCTCTTGTTGATTCTGATCCTGAAAATAATCTTTATTATATTTTTGATTCACCTGGCTAGGGTCAACTCCTGCAGGCGTATTCAACGATTGTTGAGATGGCGTTATTTGCTGTGCGTTAGCAGACAAAGAAAATAACGCTACTAAAAAAAATAACACAGTTACGTTCTTCTTAACCAAAAACTTTACAATACAGTGCATCTGTTATAAGTTGATTTACAATAAATAATCCGGACAAATATAATATTTATCCAAGGTCGATCTCCGTATCATCGCCAATATTCAGTGATCGGGTCTCTCCTTTAATTTGAGTATCACTTCCTATCAATGAATCATCCAGCACTACATCATATAGTTTCGAATAGGAGCCGATGATAGAATCTTTTACGATAGTATAGTTTAAGATAGTGTTTTCTCCGATCGCAACATTAGGCCCGATGACAGAATTTTTTATATCGCAACCTTCCGCAATGCTTACAGGCGGTACAATGATCGTGTTCTCATATTTATCATGGTCAGAAATTTTGCTGCCGAATTTTTTTAATAGGGTAGCATTTGATTCTAGCAGACTTTCCTTCTTTCCACAATCAAACCAGCTTTGTACTTTGAACGATTTTATTTTAGCGCCACTTTGTATCATGCATTCGATGGCATCCGTTAAGCTTAGCTCTTCGTGGTTCTGTGTTGCTTTAGTAATTATTTTCTGCAAGCAGGAAAACATTACTTCCGTTTCTTTTATTTTATAGATACCAACCAGCGCCATATTGCTTTTTGGTATAGATGGCTTTTCTACAACACGGCTAATAAATCCATCCTCTTCAATTTCAGCAACACCGAAATTGCGCGGATCATCTACTTTTTTAACACCCAACATGGAAAAAGGAGAATCCAATACTTCTTTTACATTGTATTCCGCAATGGTATCGCCCAAAACAATAAAGGCTTCGTCGTTGCCAATTATTTCACTCGCAAGGTCTATGGCATGTCCTGTACCATAACGTTCATTCTGGTAAACAAAATGACTGTTTAGGTCAGGATATTTTGCTTTTACGTAATTCTGTATTTTTTCGCCCAGGTAGCCTACAATAAATACAAAATCATTGATGCCTGCATCATGCAACTGATCAATAATAATGCTTAGGATTGTTTTGCCGGCCAGTGGCATTAACGCCTTTGGTTGTGTATATGTGTGGGGCCTCAATTTAGTGCCTGCACCCGCAACTGGGATTATTGCCTTCATGCCAATACCCCAAAAGGGGCTTTTAGTGTAAAGTAGATGTGTATCAAGGTGTGAAAATAGGGAATTTTGGGTAAACAGGAGCCAATGGACGATGTTTGATATACGACGTATGATGTTGGGAGCTTTAATAATTTAGGGGTACTTGCATTTATCAATCGATTTTTAGAAAAGAGCTTGTATATATTGAGCTGTATTACATCGTACATCAAGCCTCATCATTTTATAGATTTCCCAATCCAGCTTAATACTTTAAAGAAGCGTTTGTATATTTGCAACCTAATTTAAAAAATATGCAAAGAGATCAATTGGTTTTTGACTTAATCAGACAGGAATTAGAACGCCAGCGTCATGGATTAGAGCTGATCGCTTCTGAAAACTTTACATCATTACAAGTGATGGAAGCAATGGGCGGAGTAATGACAAATAAATATGCCGAAGGCTATCCGGGCAGAAGATATTATGCAGGCTGCGAGATAGTTGATCAGACCGAACAATTAGCGATTGACAGATTAAAACAAATTTTCAATATTGAATATGCGAACGTACAACCGCATAGTGGTGCACAGGCAAATGGCGCTTTAATGTTAGCTATTTTACAGCCGGGAGATAATATATTGGGTTTAGACCTTAGCATGGGAGGGCATTTAACCCATGGATCCGCAGTAAATTTTAGTGGTAAAATATACAGGCCACATTTTTATGGTGTGGTAAAAGAAACCGGTTTGATCGATTATGACATGTTGGAAAAACAGGCGCGTGCCGTTAAACCCAAATTGATCATCTGTGGTGCAAGTGCTTACAGCCGTGATATTGATTATGCAAGGATCAGAAAAGTAGCAGATGAAGTTGGTGCTTTTGTAATGGCTGATATCGCTCACCCTGCCGGATTGATCGCTAAAGGGTTATTATCTTATCCGTTTGATCATTGCCATTTTGTTACTTCAACTACGCATAAAACATTACGTGGCCCTCGTGGTGGTGTTATCATGATGAAAAAGGATTTCGAAAATCCTTTTGGGTTGAAAGATGTAAAAGGCAATACGCGTATGATGAGTAACCTTATCGATATGGCTGTATTCCCGGGCACACAAGGCGGGCCTTTACAACACGTGATAGCTGCTAAAGCAATTGCATTCGGAGAAATATTAACCGATGAATACACGGCTTATGCAAAACAAGTACAATTAAATGCGCAGGCAATGGCTAAAGCATTTGTAAATAAAGATTACAAGATCATTAGCGGTGGTACAGATAATCATTTAATGCTGATCGATCTTCGTAACAAAAATATCAGTGGTAAAAAGGCAGAACAGGCACTTGTATTAGCTGATATTACCTTGAATAAAAATATGGTTCCTTTTGATGATAAAAGCGCCTTTATAACTTCGGGTATTCGTGTAGGTACGCCTGCTATTACTACCCGTGGATTAAAAGAAGAGCATATGTCATTTATCGTGGATGTTATTGATACGGTTCTATTGAATGCGGATGATGAAAAAGCATTGGCAACGATCAAAGGACAAGTAAAAGAATTTATGAAGCAATTTCCTTTGTATCCTGAATTAGGTTAATAAAGGATTAACTAAATAAGTAAAACCAACTAGTAAAAACCGGCGTATATTATACCGGTTTTTATTTTTAATCTTAATTCAATTATATGATCCAGAGAATACAATCGGTTTGGTTATTGTTAGCGTCTGTTTGCGCTTTCTTAACTTTTAAAATGCCTTATTATGTTGGCAGTATTGGCGACATGCCCTACCAGGAATTAAATGCAACAACAGGTGGGAATGTAATTTTAATTTTAACTGCGGTAGTGTCGATGCTGGCTTTGTTGATACTTTTTTTATACAAACAAAGAGTATTACAACTGCGCTTATGTATCGTTGGGATTTTGCTGGAAGCAGTACTGATATTTCTTTATTACAGCAAGACAAAAACTTTTACGCAAGGTTCATATTCTTTAACATCTATGCTTCATTCAGCTATTATCTTGTTTTTTGTGTTAGCCGGACAAGCAATTAATAAAGATCAAAATTTAGTAAAGAATAGCGATCGTTTGCGATAGTAAGTTCAACCAC
>Ga0206961_1008_pt1 | contig 59413 bp, 53 predicted proteins | sample Alteio_BWOrgHeat_30_FD_153238 | JGI IMG/M metagenome (GOLD analysis project Ga0206961, IMG submission 153238) | Enriched cells from forest soil in Barre Woods Harvard Forest LTER site, Petersham, Massachusetts, United States -... | ecosystem: Environmental > Terrestrial > Soil > Temperate forest >...
ATAGAGCCTTTTTACTACAATATCTTCCGGTAAGATGGCATTGATATGATAGACCGCTTTATCAAGCTCGGCTATATCTTTACTTTCAAGCAATTCTGAATCAAAATGAAAATAATTGCTCAACGCATGCACTCCTGCATCCGTCCTGGATGAACCGGTTAATGCAAACTCCTGTTTAAAATAAATGGCAAGTGCTTTTTCGATCTCGCCTTGAATAGAATTGGCATTCTGCTGAATTTGAAAGCCTGCGTAGTTAGTTCCTTTGTAAAATAGTTCTATGAAGTAGCGTGACATGAAAGCAAGTTAGCAAGAAAATTTTAGTGGTTTGTCATTACCCTAAACCTGCTTATATAATAATCGTCGGTTAGCTGATCCTGTAAAGAATTAAAGTTCCCATCTGATACATGCGGATAGGCGGCATCAAAAAAATTGTATTTGCTTTCATCTTTTAAAAACAATACGCTCAGGTTCCTTATCTCATCTGTTGTAAAACATTTGTGTTTAAATGCTCTTTCAGCTTCACTGATCATTTCCTGATCTTTTTTTGAGGATGCCATTTTTTTACGAAGCTCTAAAAAATCTTCGTTAGATGCTTCTTCTTTGCAATTAGAGTTGTAGGTAAGCTGTACTTGTGGTTTCTCTTTTAATGACACAGCAATAGGTTTTGCTGTATTTTGATTTGGGTCAGCCGTTGCGTCAGAAAGTAAAGCAGCAAAAGCATTTTCATTTACCTGGGGGGCAGGATTGTTCATATCGTGAGCTCCTGCCATTGTTATTCCTGAAGTTTGTAAATTGAATAAGACCCACCCTCTTTGAGAGTTTTTTAAAAGATAGCCTATGTCTTTCTTGTCAACTTTACAATCGAAGCTCTGTAATATCCCGTCACTATTAGGGAATCCAACTTTTACTTTGTAACAGCCATCGCGTAATTTAGGAAGAATGACATAGCCCGAAGCTGATGAATTGTAGAACTGATCATTCAGTTTTACAAAAAAAGACTGATTCCCGTCTGCTTGTATATATATAAAGTGGGTTTGCTGTGCGATACTACTCTCACAGCAAAAAACAAAAAAAACAGCATAAATAAGGTTACGTATATCCATTTGCTTTACTAGTAACGTATTTATCTCAATTATGTTTTACGATTTACAGGAAATTTGAGGCTCATTTAACGTTTTGACACTTATTTTTACAGCTAAACTTTATGTATGAAGAAGCTTTTTATTCTACTGGCCTTTACTTTTAGCCTTTTTATTACCAATGCGCAACAAAACAAAACGGCGGCATGGGAAAATATATACCGTGGCAGCGCTACCAAAATAAATGACCTTGTACACACTAAATTGGATGTACATTTTGATTACGACAAATCATGGCTATACGGAAAAGCATGGATAACATTGCATCCGCACTTCTATTCAACAGACTCCTTAACACTGGATGCTAAAGGAATGGACATTAAGGAAGTATCTATAATAAAAGGTACAGACAAAAAGCCTTTGCGGTATACATACGATAGCCTTCAATTAAGAATTACGCTTGATAAGCTATATACAGCTGATGAAAAATACACTATCTACATCAGTTATACTTCCAAACCTAACGAACAGAAAACTCATGGCAGTGCCGCAATTACGGATACCAAAGGTTTATATTTTATCAATCCTAAAGGAGAAATTAAAGATAAGCCGACTGAAATATGGACACAGGGTGAAACAGAATGCAATAGTGTATGGATGCCAACAATTGACAAGCCTGATCAAAAGTCAACAGAAGAAATTTATATGACGGTGCCCAGCAAATATGTTACATTAAGTAATGGCCTATTGATCAGTCAAACACCCAATAGTGATGGAACACGTACAGATTATTGGAAATTAGATCTGCCGCATGCTCCTTATTTATTTTTTATGGGTGTCGGCGACTACGCCATTGTAAAAGATAAATACAAGGATAAAGAGGTGAGTTATTATGTTGAAAAGCAGTATGAATCTGTTGCCAGAAAGATATTTGGCAATACTCCTGAAATGATCGGCTTTTACGAAAAAATATTAGGTGTGCCCTATCAATGGCCAAAATATTCTCAAATAGTAGGTCGTGATTTTGTGAGCGGTGCTATGGAAAACACAACGGCAACATTGCACCAGGAAAGCGCTTACCAAAATGCCCGGGAATTAACCGATGGCAATTCATGGGAAGAAGTAATTGCGCACGAATTATTTCATCATTGGTTCGGAGATCTTGTAACGACAGAAAGCTGGAGCAATATCACTGTTAATGAAAGCTTTGCTGATTATAGCGAATACTTGTGGGATGAATATAAATACGGAAAGGATGTTGCCGATGAACACAACCGTGATGCGATGGATGGTTATTTAAAAAATGCTGATGCCCCTAAAAAAGACCTCGTTAGATTTTATTATGGTGATAAAGAAGATGTATTTGATGTAGTAAGCTATAATAAAGGCGGGTGCATATTACATATGCTGCGCAATTACGTAGGTGATTCTGCTTTTTATAAATCACTGAATCTTTATTTAACCACCAATAAATTTAAAACAGGCGAAGCCGATCAATTGCGATTAGCATTTGAAGAAGTGACGGGCGAAGACATGAACTGGTTCTGGAACCAATGGTATTATGGTAGTGGTCATCCAATTCTTACTATCAGTTATAGTTACGATGCAAGAAATACTGCCTATGTATACATAAAACAAAAGCAGCAAAGTGCACAGCCATTTACATTGCCGATCGCCATCGATTTGTATGTAGGTAAAGATAAGATCCGTAAAAAAGTATGGATAAAGAATTGGGCCGATACATTTGTATTCCATTTAAATGCGCTTCCTGATCTTATTAATGTAGACGCTGATAAAATATTGCTATGTCAAAAAACGGATAATAAAACTGCTGCCAATTATATTTTTCAATATAAAAATGCACCCAATTATTTAGACAGGTTAGAAGCATTGAATTATTTCGATTCTACAAGTATGCCACAACTTGCATTAGGACTAACTGATAAATACGCAGGGTTACGCACGCTAACCATCAATAAATTAGCTGCTCAAAAATCACCGCCAAACGAAACGGTTATTGAGGATATAGAAAAAATGGCCGGCACAGAAAAAGATAAAAAAGCAAAAGCAGCAGCCATTCTATTTTTAGTACAAACTGGTAAACCTACTTACCTTAATATCTATACAAAAAATGTTACCGATTCTTCTTATACGGTCGCCGGCGCTGCATTACAGGGATTAACAGCCTTGAAACCGGATAAAGCTTACGATCTTGCTAAACAATACAGTGCAGATGCTAAAGGCGCTTTAGGTGATGCGGTTACTGCTATTCTTATAAAAAATGCCAAAGAAGAAGATATCGATATCGTCGCTGATCATTATAACGCTTTACCTCCCGGACAAGATAAATATGACATGACAAAAACATTCTGCGATTATCTTTCAAAAATTAAAGACACTGAAAAAATAAAAAAATCGATTGATTATGTTATATCATTCAGTCAGGCTATTCCTGCACAATACAGAGTATTCACAGATAAAAAAATAAAAGCGGCTTTGGATAAAATAGGAGATGCTAAAGGCCAGGAGATCAAAGATTATATTACTACTAATTTCAAATTCAATACACCTTAGTTCACGAAAAATACAATTTCATCCCGGCAGCTTGCCGGGATTTTTTTATCTTTATTTCTTAAGCAGATCAATATGTATTCATCAACACTTCGCGCATTGCAATTATATTGCTCTATGCTATTGGTAGCATTTTGCCTTATTACAACAACTCTTGCTCAACAGCAAACAGATCCAAATATTAAGGGGCTGAAATTATTAGGCCAATACATCATCCCATTAAATTTTGTTTATAACAATACGGTTGTTGGAGGTTTATCGGGCATTGATTATGATACGTCCAGTAAATTATATTATATCATAAGCGATGACAGAAGTGATAAAAACCCTGCACGATTTTATGTAGCTAAAATATTTTGCACTCAAAACGGAATTGATAGTTTTCATTTTGTTGATGTAAAAACTATGTTGCAATCCAATGGAAAGGTTTATCCGAATGGGAAACAAGATCCTTACCATACGCCGGATCCGGAAGCAATGCGATATGATCCGATCAGTAAAAAATTGGTTTGGAGCAGTGAAGGCGAAAGAATTGTAAATGCAAATGATACGGTGTTAGAAGATCCGACTGTCATCAGTGTTACTCCCAACGGTAATTTTATTGATAGCTTTATTATTCCTGATAATTTAAAAATGCAGGCAATAGAAAAAGGGCCAAGACAAAATGCTGTATTCGAAGGATTGACTTTTGCTGATAATTATAAAACGGTTTTTGTGAGTGTCGAAGAGCCCTTATATGAAGATGGGCCAAGGGCAGACCTTACAGACAACAATACATATACGAGGATCTTAAAATTTGATATGGACAGCAAAAAAACTATTGCACAATATGCGTATAAAATATCACCGATCCCTTTTCCCGCAAATCCTGCCGGTGCATTCAAAATGAATGGCATTCCTGATATATTAACTATTGGCGATAACAAATTATTATTAATAGAACGCTCCTATTCTACCGGAAGACTTGGTTGTTCAATAAGATTATTTACTGTTGATCTAAACGGCGTTACTGATATTAGCCACATTCCATCTTTAACAAAAACAGTTAAACCATTTATACCTGCAACGAAGAAGTTACTATTAGATATGGGTAGCCTTGGTATTTATATTGATAATATCGAAGGTGTAACATTTGGGCCAACACTACCAAACGGACATAAAACATTGTTGTTTATTGCTGATAATAATTTTAATCCATTTCAAAAAACACAATTGCTATTGTTTGAAGTAGACTAGTTTAGCTTTCTACTTCCGTTAAAAGATCTTCCAGATCCAGCGCAGCTGTAAACATTTCTATAGAACCATCCGGTTTTTGCGGCCATTGATCCATTGGCCTGTCCCAATATAATTCAACGCCATTACCATCCGGATCATTTAAATAAATTGCTTGGGAAACACCATGATCACTAGCGCCTGTTATGGGATAATAAGCCCTACGTAAACGGTCGAAAATAACGGCCAGGTCTTTTCTTGTCGGATATAAAATAGCAGTATGGTACAACCCCACAGTATTAACAGGCGCTGGAGGCAAGCCTTTGCTATGCCATGTATTTAAACCGATATGATGATGGTAACCGCCTGCAGAAATAAAAGCAGCCTGTGTTCCATAAACCGCCATCACTTTAAAACCAAGCAAGTCGCGATAAAACTCCAATGATTTTTCTATATCAGAAACTTTTAAATGTACATGGCCTATCCTTGTTTGTGCAGGAACTATATATTGATCACTCATAATAAATATTTGTTACTTCAAGTTACATAAAAAAAACGCATAGTTCTAAGCTATGCGTTGGGTAAGTTGCTCTCTTTTTATATAGCTCTTAATTCAGGTCTACTATTTTATCTTTTGGATACTTAACACTGTAACTCAATCTTATCTTCTTCACTTCACCTGCCGCAAGTTTTAGGTTCCAAGTTATTTCGCCGGTTTCCGCGTTAACAATAGCATTATCGCTTTCTAACAATGCTACTTCGATATCTTTATTTTGAGAAACAGGATACTGATCTTTTACTGAAATATCGATCGCATCTTTTTTATTGTTTTTTACAGTTACCTCATAAGTGAATATTTGTTTTTTGTTAGATCCTAAGAACTTAACACTACTATAGTCTAGCAATTTCTCTCTTGTTACTACTACCCTTTTATCAACACCCATTGTCAATTTCAGCGTATCCTCTGTTGAAGCCGGATCGATGAATGATTTGCCGATATACGTTCCTTCGAAAATGATATTGGCTTCACCCGATAGCAGGTTTAATTTTTGCCAATCAGGGATCTGTGCCAGTAAGAATGCCTGTTCATCAACTTTAGGTGCTGTATAAAATTTATAGCTGGCCGGCACATTGTATTTTTTTAAGATAGCAGTCTGTGCTTTTCCATTAGTAGGCACATCATAAGGCAGATCAATATCAAAAGTTACATTTAATTCTTTATCCGCTATTGTTGTATGTTCGTCTAATCCGGGAGCAGCTTTCTTTTCAGGAGATGCTGCCGGCAGATCATCTTTCAGGTCTTCCGTATTACCTGAAGCCCTGCTTGCCATAACATAAGAAACAATTACGGGTTCCGAATAATTCACAAACCACGGATCTAATATAGGCGCATTGCCTGACTCGTTCGGTTCTGAGGTTGATAAACTCAGTTTAACCTGTTTCCAATCGATACCGGTTGTCTGATAAATTTTTGCGCGATAGATTATCTGCAAGGGAGCACTTATATTATCAGCCTTAAGATCATAGAACGGCTCCCAATAGGCGTTTTGTGTGATGTAAGAAATAGTAAAATCGTACCTGCCTGCTGCTGCGCAATTCAACTGCAACATTAGCTTGCCCATCTGCTTGGTATTTTTCTTTTCTTCTTCGGCTATCTGATCATTTAATTTATTTACAATGTCTGATAATTTTACTTGTTTATCAGTTAATCCATCTAATTCATTTTGTAGTGAAATTGATTTGGCTTCATAATAATTCATCAGCTTTGTTAATTCTGCAACACTTACGCCTGTTTGAGGGCCTTTGATATCCCTGTTCGATTTTAATACATTCAATAAATCATTCAAAATATCAATATTGGTTTTTACTTTACTTAAACTTTTATTTACTTTTTGAACAGAGTCTTCAAGAAATTTTATTTCAGGTGTTTTAATTTCGTCCTGTAAATTATCTGTGGCAAATTCAACACCCATAATAGTTACATTACTTCCGCAGTTTACTTGAATACTATTAATATCTACACTGTTGCTGATATTACTGATCGTTAGTTCGCTATTGCCTTCCGTTACATCAGCTTTGGCAATGTGCGTCATTGCGGCGCCAACTTTATATATCATTACTGTGGTGAGTGTGGCTTTTACTTTATTAGTATTATCGCCGTTTGTTGCATTGGCTGCTGTATAACTGCCTATTAGCGTTACAAGCAAGAGGATATATTTTTTCATATTAATTGTTTTTTATGTGATGCAAAAACAAAATGCATTACATAAGCAACAATAAAAAAACCTTCCTTTAAACTCTTAAATAACAGTTAAAGGAAGGTATGCCGTTGAAGTGAGTGACACAACAATGCTGATCAAAGCGATGCTGCCGGTCAAAAATAAAAAATATTATTGCGTTACATAAGCTTCTGTTGGTTCGCAGGTACATATCAGGTGCCTGTCGCCATATGTATTGTTAACACGACTTACGCTTGGCCAGAATTTATTTTCTTTTACGAAGAACAACGGATAAGCCGCTTCTTCTCTTGTGTAAGGATGCTCCCACTCGTTATTGCAGATGATGTATTGCGTATGTGGGGCATTTTTTAACAGGTTATCTTTTGCATCAGCAACACCGCTTTCTATGGCTTTTATTTCCAGGTAGATGCTGATCATCGCATCACAGAAACGATCTAACTCGGCTTTGTCTTCACTTTCTGTTGGTTCGATCATTAATGTTCCTGCAACCGGGAAAGACAATGTTGGTGCATGAAACCCGTAATCCATCAATCTTTTAGCCACGTCTTCAGCCTCGATTCCTGCGCTGTTTTTAAATGGTCGTAAGTCTACAATAAATTCATGTGCCGCCGTACCGTTCTTTCCGGTGTATAATATCTTGTAATATTTTTCCAGTCTTGCTTTCATGTAGTTCGCATTCAGTATCGCAAATTCAGTTGCTTTGCGAATTCCGTTCGCTCCTAATAATTTAATATATGCATAGCTGATCAATAAGATACTTGCACTTCCATAAGGAGCTGCACTGACTGCATGAATATTCGTTGTTTGAACATCAAGGTTTACATGTCCGGGTAAAAAAGGAACTAATTGTTTTGCTACACAGATTGGGCCAACACCCGGACCGCCACCCCCATGAGGAATAGCAAAAGTTTTATGCAAATTCAAATGGCAAACATCTGCGCCAATTAAACCCGGACTGGTTAAACCAACCTGTGCATTCATGTTGGCGCCATCCATATAAACCTGTCCGCCATATTGATGAATAATATCGCAGATCTCTTTGATACTTTCTTCAAACACGCCATGTGTAGAAGGATAAGTAACCATCAGAGCCGCAAGGTCATCTTTATGTTCAAGCGCATGTGCTTTAAGATCTTCTACATCAATATTTCCCGCATCATCACATTTTGTAACAACTACTTTCATCCCTACCATCACTGCACTTGCCGGGTTTGTACCATGCGCACTAATTGGAATTAGTACCACATTTCTATGGCCTTCATTCCTTGATTCGTGGTAAGCGCGTATCGTTAATAAACCTGCATACTCACCTTGCGCCCCACTGTTAGGTTGTAGCGATGTTGCTGCAAAGCCTGTTATCTTGCTTAAATAATTTTCTAATTCTTTGATGATATGTAAATAACCTTCGGTTTGATCGGTTGGTGCAAAAGGATGTAGTTTACTAAACTCCGGCCAGCTAACAGGGATTAATTCTGTTGCTGCATTCAATTTCATTGTGCAACTGCCCAAGCTAATCATTGATGTATTTAAGCTCAGATCTTTATTTTCTAAAAATTTAAGGTAACGCATCATCTGGCTTTCACTATGGTGCGTGTTGAATACTGAATGGGTTAGATATTTTGAAGTACGGACCAATACCGCCGGAAAGCCTAATTCGTCAATGACAGGTGGTTTGTTTTCTGTTTTCGTTTTGCCGAATACTTTTGCGATCGCAGTTATATCATCTAAACTTGTTGTTTCATCTAAATTAATTCCAACAGTTCCATCTTTGAAATAATTGAAATTCATTTCATGTTGCTCTGCTGTTGCTTTTAATTTCGCAACATCCGTCACTTTTATTTTTAGTGTATCGAAATACGTAGTATTGATCTGTTCAATACCTAAAGCTTTTAATTCGATCGCTAAATTTTGCGCAAGAATATGTGTTCTCTTTGCTATTGTTTTTAATCCGGCTGCGCCGTGATACACTGCATACATTGCGGCCATATTGGCTAACAATGCCTGCGCTGTACAAATATTGCTCGTTGCTTTTTCTCTTCTGATATGTTGCTCGCGTGTTTGCAAAGCCATACGCAGACAGCGATTACCTTGTGCATCAATGCTTACGCCGATAATACGGCCGGGGATATTTCTTTTAAATTCATCTTTAGTTGTAAAGAATGCCGCATGCGGACCACCAAAACCCATTGGCACGCCAAAGCGTTGTGAATTACCTATGGCAACATCAGCACCCAATTCGCCAGGAGGGGTTAATAATGTTAGTGCTAACAGATCTGTCGCCATTACAACCATCGTATTTACAGCGTGTGCTTTTTCGATGAACTCACGGTAATCAATAACTGCACCATCACTGTTTGGATATTGTACAATTGCACCGAAGTATAATTCGTTTAATGTAACGGCTTTAAAATCGCCAAATACTAATTCAATACCGATCGGTGTTGCTCTTGTAATTAAAACGTCTTTTGTTTGTGCAAATACTTTTTCGTCAACAAAAAATTTCGGCGCCGTAATATCATCATGATTTCTGTTCTTGTGATTGAATAACATTGTCATCGCTTCTGCTGCTGCAGTACCTTCATCCAATAAACTGGCGTTAGCAATAGGCAGACCTGTTAAATCACTTACCATTGTTTGGTAATTCAATAAACTTTCCAAACGGCCCTGTGCAATCTCTGCCTGGTAAGGTGTGTATTGCGTGTACCATCCCGGGTTTTCAAAAACATTTCTTAAAATGACACTTGGTGTTATGGTATCATTATATCCTTGTCCGATATAACTTTTAAAAACTTTATTTTTCGAAGCAACTTTTTTTAATTCGGATAGATATTGAAATTCGCTGATCGCAGCGGGTACTTCCAGGTCTTTTTTAATTCTTATCCTATCAGGAATTGTTTTGCTGATGAGTTCTTCTAATGAAGTAACACCAACAGTCGCCAACATCTCTTTTGCATCCTGCTCATTTGGACCAATATGTCTTTCTGAAAATTCATTCTGTTGCTGTCCGAAAATATCCATAGTTGCTGTTTTATTTACCTGAAACCGGCGTGGAAGTCTGTATTCCTGCAAATTTAAGTCAAACGCAAGAAGATTTAAAACCAATATCTTTGTTACTTTGTATCTGTGGAAAAGTATGGGATAAATATATAATTATGAGCGACGAGAAACTTTTAAGGGCCTGGGAAAAAAAATCCGGCGACAGGCAGTCTCAATATAAAAAATACCTGCACAGGGCGGATAAGAATACCGTACTCAAAGCTATACCGGCCCTGACGGAAGCTGCCTACTCCAAGATCGACTGCCTTCAATGCGCTAATTGTTGTAAAAACTATTCGCCCAGATTCAAAACCACTGATATCAAGCGTATTGCCAAACACCTCAAAATGAAGGACGGTGACCTGATCAATAATTACTTAAAAGTAGACGAAGATGGTGATTACGTAATGAGGTCTCAGCCCTGTTCTTTTTTAGGTGCTGACAACTATTGCAGCATTTACGAGGTCCGACCATCTGATTGCGTAAGGTTCCCATATACCGATGAAGATGTATTGCTTAAAAGACAACCACTTACTTTAAAGAATTCGTCTTTTTGTCCGATCGTTTATTATGTGCTGGAAAAGCTGATCGAAACGACCACTTAATATTCCATTTCCTTTAGCTGCGGCGCTTTGATCCAGGTACTAATAACTACGGCCAGCGTCATACATCCGCCAAAAACCACTGAAACTACATTACCCATTAATTTTGCGGTGAGCCCGCTTTCGAACTGGCCAATTTCATTGGAAGAATTGATGAACATGGAGTTCACACTCATTACCCTGCCACGCAAAGCGTCGGGTGTTTTTAGCTGAACAATATTGCTGCGAATCACTACACTTACTCCATCCATAACGCCACTAAATAATAAAGCTACAAAAGATAGCAAGTACCATTTTGATAGTCCGAAAATAATGATACATAATCCGAAAGTACCGACTGCTAACAATAATTTCAGTCCTTGTTTTTTCTTTAATGGGAAAAGCGTTAGTGATAATACCATTGACATAGAACCAATGTCCATTGCAGCGTTCAACCAGCCGAAACCGATGGGACCGACATGCAAAATATCTTTTGCATACACAGGGATCATGGCAACAGCGCCGCCAAATAAGACAGCAAAAAGATCCAGGGTAATGGCGCCTAATATTTCTTTTGTTGAGAAAACATATTTCAATCCTTCTGCAACTGCTTCAAATGTTTTTTTCTCTGCATTTAAAACAGGAGGTTTTTCTGTTAGCCTGGTGAACGCTATCCAACCAATAATAATAAAACTAACGATCACTATAAATGTACCCGTAACATTAAACCAGGCAATTAAAAATCCTGCCAATGCATGACCGAAAATATTTGAAGTAAGATAAACAGTTGAGTTTACTTGTGATGCTGATGTTAAAACTTCTCTCGGTACTAAAGAAGCGATCATCGAACCTAAACTCGGGCCGGCAAATGCCCGTACAATACCTGTTATAAAGATCGTGGTATAAATAAATATTATGATCAGCTTAGTGCCGAACTGGTTGTGAAACCAATGTGTAGAAGTGCCTAATAAAATGAAAGAGCAAATTGCGTATAACATTACTGTTATCAATAACAATTTTCTTTTTTCGCTTTTATCAATAATAAAACCTGCATACAATGCTAAACTGATAGCCGGTATTGCTTCTGCTAAACCAACCATTCCGATGTAAAATGCATCCCGTGTTAATTCATACAACCACCAAGCTACCAGGGTTGACATCATCCTCAATCCCATATTAAAGACAAAACGGCCGATGATAAAATTTCTAAATTCCGGAATTTTTAAAATGCTAAATGCAGAGGCTTTGTTCAACAGCTACTTTATTGGTTAGGATTGTAAAGGTAAAAAATAAGAAACAAAAAATAAGGAATAAGGAAGTTGAAGGTTAATTTGAATCAAATGAAAGCTTAATTAATTTAAGGGAGTGTAATATAATATTGGCCGTCGGCATATTCTTTATCCAGTGCATCGATTATAATTTTCAAATGGCGCGTATCTCCTAAAAAATCAGCATTACTCACATCCACAAATAAGGTTTTGATATTGTGTTGCTTAATATAATTGGTATAAGTTTCCTGCAATTCAAATAAATATTTATCGCTTATATTTTGTTCGTAACTGCGGTTCCTTTTTTTAATGTTTTCTTTTAATCTGCTTATGGGCGCGTGCAAATAGATCAATATATCCGGCTGGATGATCTGCGGTGCGATGATGTCAAACAATTTTTGATAAAGGCGAAATTCATCATCCGGTAAATTTACTTTAGCAAACAACAAACATTTAGTGAACAGATAATCAGATATGGTAATATTTTGAAACATATCTTTTGTCTGCAACAGATCTTTCAATTGCTTGTACCGCTCAGCCATAAAGAACAGCTCTAACGGAAACGCATATAACTCCTGGTTCTCGTAAAATTTTGGAAGAAAAGGATTGTCTGCAAATGCTTCCAGTATCAATCTTGCATTATAATGCTTGCTAAGCATATGTGTTAGGGTTGTTTTACCGGCGCCGATATTCCCTTCTATTGTAACAAAATTGTACTTCATATCTTACTTGCAAAATAAGATGAAACAACAATTGTTTCAATTAAAACTTTTTAACATTTAATACATCTTTGCATTCTTTTAATAATTGGTGAATGGTTTTGTGTAGAAACGGATGTATATAATCGGGAGATAATTCGTTCAAAGGAACCAGCACGAACATGCGGTTCTGTATTTCAGGGTGTGGTACAATAAGGTGCTGCTCACGAATAATGGCCTCATTATAAAACAGTATATCAATATCTATAATACGAGGTGCATTTTTTTCTGTTCTAACGCGGCCCATTTTTTCTTCTATGGAAAGAATAGCCGATAAGGTTTCTTCAGCCGGCAAATTTGTTTCTGCAATAACAACCTGGTTTAAAAAATCAGGTTGATCGGTTTTTCCCCAGGCCTCGGTTTGATAAATAGCTGATGCGGCGACTATTTTACCTATCTTTTTTTCGATATGAATTATTGCGGACCGAAGCTGCTCTTCGCTTTTTCCTATATTACTGCCGAGCAAAAAGTAAACCTTGTTCATTTATCAAATATAGTTGCTTGTTAAATTCAAAAATTTTTTATACTCCTTTTTTCCCGATAGCTTTACGTAAAATTTAACCGAAATAATGCAGCAATACAGTCAGTTAAAAGCTATGTTGGCAATTACCAAGGCTAGTCTCATCGCTATCTTCAGGAGCCCGCAATCAGTTTTTTTTGGAATATTTTTTCCGATCGTTTTAATTGTAATTTTTGGTGCCTTAGGTGGTGGCGGTGGTTTAAGCGTGGATGTTGGAATAGACAGCAAATCAGATACAAGCAACCCGGTCTACGCGTCAATAAAAAACTCTCCTTTATTAAACATCAATGATGCAAGGCAGGATACTTTAGAAGACCTGATGAATAAAGGAAGGTTAACGGCACTGATCCAGATAAATAAAATATCCGGGGCAAATGGCGCCGATACGTATGATGTACATTTAAGATCTTCGTCGGCCAATCAACTTCAATTGCCTGCTTTACAATCTGTATTGAATGGTATTATATCAACATTAGATAAAAAAATACATCCCGAACAAACTTCTATAGCTACTGTCTCTGTTGAAGAAGTACAGGGACGGGAATATAAAGCGATCGATTTTTATTTGCCGGGCATGATAGGTTTTTCTTTAATAGGACTTGCGGTATTTGGTGTGGCTTTTTTATTTTTCAACCTTCGGGAAACGCTGGTTCTAAAAAGATTGTACTCATCGCCTATTAACAGGCTGAATATTATCTTGGGCGAAACGTTGGCCAGAGTTATATTTCAAATGATCACTGTTTTTGTTTTGATATTGTTTGGCAGGTTCTGTTATCATTTCACATTAGCGAGAGGCGCCATAACTTTTATTGACATGGTTATTGTGAGCCTGCTGGGGCTGATTGTTTTTATGGGTGTAGGATTTGTAATAAGTGGTGTGGCAAAAAATCAAAACATTATTCCTATCTATTCTAATCTCTTTATGTTTCCTCAATATTTTTTATCAGGAAGCTTTTTCCCCACAAGCATTTTACCCAAAAGTATTCATTGGCTTATAGAAGCTTTACCGTTAACAGCACTAAACGATTCACTGCGTAAAATTTCTTTTGAAGGCGCCAGTATTTTTGATTGCTGGGCACAGTTAGGTATTTTACTGGGTTGGGGTATTGTTATTTATTTTATTGCGGTCAAAACCTTCAAGTGGGAATAATAGTATGCGTCTAATTAAGCCTTTCATCATCGGCATTGTCGGTTTGTTTATCGTTATAACTTTATTGTCTTTACTGATACCTTCCAAAATAAAAGTATCAAGGGCTACTGTTATCAATGCTTCTGTCAGTAAAATAGCTGCACAAATAACCGATCTTAAAAATTGGAAAAACTGGCAGCCGCTATTTAAAAGCGACGCTGCTGTTATTACTTTTTCTACTCCATCAAATGCAGCAAATGCTTATTGTGATATCACTTATAATAATAAGGTGACGCATTTACAAGTAACTGCTATTGATTCTTCTTCAATACATTTTTTATTAACTGCACAAGGAGAAGATGTAATTGAAAATGAAATATCTCTAACGCCTGTTGTAGATGGACAGGTGCAGGTTGAATGGAAAGCTTTAACCATATTGCCCTGGTACCCATGGGAAAAATTCTACGGAATATTTATTGATAAGCTAACCGGCTCCGGTTATGAAAGTTCTTTACAGGGACTGAAAGACTACATGGAATCCAAATAAGATTTTTCTTTCATTTGTTAAGATGGATGAACGGTCCAGCAAAAAGCTGCAAGAATTATGAGCGGTATTATCGTACCATGTATTTATTGATACCTTGGTTTTGATAATATATTTCATTATTAAAACAAATAACAACATGAAAAAATTAATGATTGCTTTCGCTGTTATTGCGATGGCTAATTCATCCGCATTTGCACAAACTGCTGCATCTGCGCCATCTTCTACAATCACCGCGCCTGCTGACGACCATGCGGTCAACATGGCAAAAAAAATGCAACAGGACCTTGGCCTAACTGATGACCAGTACAACCAGATTCTTGCAGTAAATACCGAATGTGAGAAACGCCGGAATGCTGCAAAAGCAAGCGGACAATCAGGCCGTGAAGCTTTTAAACCCATTATGGATTACCGCGATCAACAGTACGCTACGATCCTTACAACAGATCAGAATGCTAAATTCAAAGACATGGAAGCGCAACGAAGAGCTGCACATTCTGATAAGTAATGAAAGATCATTTAAAAAAGCGAAAGGCATCATATTATTGATGCCTTTTACTTTTGTTTTTTTTATTAGGAACTATTGATTTTCGAAATTGATCTTAGTGATCGTTTTATCAGGATGTATTACTTCTAATATGTACATACCATCTGCCAATTGTTTGTTTAAAAGGATCGGATGTGTTTCACTTGATACTCCATGATCGATTGTTTCATTCAATAGAACTTGTCCGGAAGTACTTACGATTTTTATTCCATACTCTCCCGCGGGAACATTATTCATCTGTAATTCTATTGTACCATCTGTTACAGGATTTGGGTATATCTGTATACCAGCTATTATACCTTTGCCCATGACTACATCAACAGTTTTGCTATAGGAAATACCGCCTGCATTATCTACGCTGCGGATGCGATAATAATTATCGCCGATAGCAGTAGTAGCATCTAACCAATCATAAGTTGAAGTGCTTGTAGTTGTTGCTATTGTGGTATCAACAGGATAAAAATTAATACCGTCGGTTGATTTTTCTACGATATATTTATTAATATTCAATTGATTATCGACTGTCCATTCTACTGCGATATTTTTATTTTCCTGCGTAGCAGCAACGGAAGTATATGTTACGGACCCCGGAGCATATGCAAATACTATACTAAAGCGGGCAGCTGCATAACTGGCGGGAGCGCCCGTTACGGAAAAGTTTACAGTAGTAGATGTATCACCTAAAAGTATCGGTGTAGCAGTATTTGTAAATGAATCAATCAAAGATGCTTTAATATCCGGTCGGGTAAAATTCTTAGTTGCGATTACCAATTGATATGGCGAAGCTTTTAGGCTTCCTATGCTTAAATGAACTGTATCACCAGCCTGGGGTAAAGCGCTTTTTTCAATCGCCAAGTTTTGACCATTTTTCAGAATGAATAATCTTTCATTAAAACCGAATATCTTTTTTACGTCTTTGTTCCAGTTTATATTATTGGTGTAACTACTGCTAAACTCGTTTAAAGCACCATCTGCTAAATAAGCATTTGCAGTATCTGTCGAATAAAGTGTTGTACGTAATGTTGAAACCTGCGCAACAGGATTTCCTCCCAGTGCAGGTCGAAACAAATAAGAATCATTATCGGTTCCATCAGAAACTTTATCCGATTCATCTATCACAACCGAACCTGCTCCTGAAGTTTGTACCACAAATGCAGCTCCTGATTGGATATCACCATTTATATCAAAAGGATGAGGAAATGAGCCACTTGTAGGATCAGGCGCTGCGAGATACCCTCCCGCGCCATCAGTAGTTAGTGTGACCCAACCTCCTGTACCACTAGTAGATATATTATCTGCCGATCCTATATTTGGATCCCATAGGAAAAAAGTATTAGTGGAGAGTAACGCATTACTTGCAGATATCCCATTAAAATTCACAGTAGCAGCATACGGATTACCTATTACGTTAAAACCACTGCTAACAGGTATGCTCACCTGACCTGTATTTAATGCGCCGGTAGTACGCAATATTGTACTTGTTGCAAGCGTACTAGCTGTTCCTGTATAAATGGGAAAACTTCTATCTCCTCGTACAAATAACATATATCCCTGATAAGCCGTAACTAAAGTAGAAGTAGTATTGGGAAGGGAGAACCAGGAATTAGCATCAGCAAGCATTGCAATTGATGGGCTATTAGTACTACTTTGATCATAGCCAGTACTTGAAACAAAAGTTCCTGATGCAGGTCCGGATATATGAGTACCAAAACCCGGGGCAGGATCTGAAGTGCTACCCGCTATACTTTGGCCACCTTCCTGCCATGCCGCACTGATAGTTGGTGCGCTTGATGATTGTACGGGCGCAGTTATAAGGCGCCACCTTCTATGGGCCGGATAATAACGTTGAACAGTTACGTTACCAACGATTGATGCAAGCGGGGTACCCAAACCATCCTCGTCAATTGCTGCTACAACGGCCGTTCCGCCAGCATTAGAAACCAATACTAAATTATTGTTAGTTGTAAGCATGGAGAAATCACTCAAAGTTAACACGCCAGTAATATTTAAACTATTGGATATACTGAGTCCGGAAACTAAATTGGAATTCGAGTTAGATAAGTTATTGATAGTAGCAGAAACAAAATAACTACCTCCAATAGTTTGTGCAGCCAAACCTTGCATATCAATTGTACCAAATCTGGCATCAATTAATCCCCCGCTTGTTGTAATAGTCCCTCCAACGATTAAAGTGAATCCTGTTGGAACAGTAAGTGCTGTTCCTGAAGTAGCATTAATGGTAATATTATTTACACTCAAAAGAGAAAGAGACCCAGTACCTGTTGTAATTGTAGGATAATTTGTTAACCCTGCCGGAATAATAACATTCGTTGATGAGCCAGGTATTCCTGCTGGACTCCAATTTGCCGCTTTATTCCAGTTTTTTGGACCAGAGGCTGTACCTCCAACCCAGGTAGATGTAGCCGCAAAACCAATTTGTGGAAGAATTATTATTAACACTGTTATTGCAATGACGAATACAGACCTTCCAAAATATTTTTTTCGATTTGATACATTGCAAACAGGCAAAAGTTGCAGCTTGGCGCCACTAAAAACAGCATACAACTGGTTGTAGATAAACTTCATATCGGTAGTTTTGGTAAATAAATTACATGGGCTAAGAGCACCCATTTCAAAGATAACGATATATTGCTAAGATTGTTGTACTGCAATAAATTTTAATAATTAACATAGTAACCAGTACAACCCTATATCATTTTATTGGTATAATATGTTGATTAATAATGAACAGTACAAGAGGCCACGCAACAAATAATGATCAGGGATCTGCAGCCGGGAATCAAAAAAAATTTTTAAAATTAGGTCAAGCTTTTGGGAGGATGAAATACAATGGATTATTTTTTATTATTTTTTGTCTGAATGCCCAAGGTTTTTCGTTGGGTTTACTATATCTCTTATCATTTGCTTTAATTCCTTAATCTCCGGAAAATGGCCCTGCTCTTTTCTGTCGAATATTGCTTTATTGTTTACAAAAATCGTGTAGCGTCCTGCGACCTCGCTGGGTTGTAACGAAACCATTTTTATATCATCAGTAAATGTGGTTAATATTTCTTGTGCCATATATGCTGCCTTTAACAGCCAGCCGCATTTAGGACAATATTCGATAACGATAGTTGGTTTCATCTGCTAAATTTACTTTATTAATTGTTATCAGCAAATACGCCTACCTGCCTTGATGGTGTTTGTCAAGAACAATTGTATCTTTAAAAAATCTATGAGAGAATCAAAAAAGATTGCGGTTAAATTAAAACGATTTTTAGCAATGCTTGGTCCGGGGTTAATTACCGGTGCAAGCGATGATGATCCATCAGGGATCGCGACCTATACACAGGCAGGCGCGCAATTTGGCTATGCAACTTTATGGACCGCAGTACTTACTTTTCCATTAATGGCCGCTATCCAGGGAATGTGTGCAAGAATAGGCATTGTTACTTCACAAGGGCTGACGGTTACTTTAAAAAAACATTATCCAAAGAGTATTTTGTATACAATGCTCTTGTTTAGTTTTCCTGCTATTACTTTAAATATTGGCGCCGATATACAAGGTATGGGTGCTGTAACGCACATGATGTTACCACAAATTCCCGCGTTTATCTGCAGTATAATTTTTACAGCGATCTTAATGTTTGTGATCGTGCAATACCCTTATCAAAAAGTGGCGATGATATTAAAGTGGCTCTGTTTATCTGTACTGTTATATATTATTGTTCCTTTTATGGTAAAACAAGATTGGCTGGCTGTTTTGAAAAGCACTTTTATTCCTACCATAAAATTCAACAGGGATTTTTTAACGCTGTTGGTAGCAATATTGGGCACTACCATTTCACCTTATCTTTTTTTCTGGCAAGCTACTATGGAAGCAGAAGATATGGCACATAGTGTAAAAAAAGTGATCGTTGATAAACAGATCATGTCTCATATGGAAATAGATGTAAATGTTGGTATGTTCCTATCCAATATGGTGATGTTCTTTATGATATTGACTGCCGGCTCTGTTTTATTTAAAGCAGGCATTCATCAAATAGATACTGTAGATCAGGCTGCTAAAGCATTAGAGCCACTAACAGGAAAATTAACTTACTTAATTTTTACAATAGGAATTATTGGAACAGGTTTATTAGCGATCCCTGTCCTGGCGGGTTCACAATCTTATATGTTGTCTGAAACATTTGGATGGGAAGCAGGGCTAGATAAAAAATTCCCTCAGGCAAAAGCATTTTACATTACTATCATCCTATCTCTATTAGTAGGTTTATGTTTAGATTTTATTGGCATCAGTCCGATACAGGCGCTTATTTATACGGCTATTTTATATGGTGTAACGGCTCCTGTTTTAATTGCCATTGTTTTACACATCGGCAATAATAAAAAAGTGATGGGCAATTATACCAATAGTAAACTATCTAATATCCTGGGTGGCATCACTTTAGTGTTGATGACAATTGCCGCTATTGCCGTTGTTTATTTTCAATTTGCATGATCGAATACCGAATATTCATTTTTTTTTATAATTTCAGGCCCTTAACTACACTAACTATGAGAAAGCTATTATTGATCGGATTCGTTCTAATAAGCCTGAATACCATTGCACAAGATTATGCAGGCTATAATACGAGTAATTATTCCGGTGTCAACAGCGTTTTTTTTAACCCGGGTAATGTTGTCGACAGCAGGTATAAATGGAGCGTTAACCTTGTATCGATAAACACTACTGTCTCGAATGATTATGCTACACTAACAACAAGCGGGCTTTTTAAAGCGCTTGGCGGAGATACTTCCAGCTATAATATAGACCGTACTAATTTCGGAAAGACTAATTTTTTATTAGATGCAGATGTTTTTGGACCTTCTGTACTATTTAATATCAATGCCAAAAATTCATTTGCCATAACTACGAGAGGCAGGGCGATGGTTAATGTTGATAAAATGCCCGGCGATCTATTAAATACACTTGAAAACAGCGGTAATAATGTTCTTTTCCCAACATCTCTTAATACAGACGGGTTTAAAATAAGTGCGCATGTATGGACAGAAATTGGTATTACTTACGGAAGAGTATTGCTTGATAAAACCAGCTTTTTGAAGGGTGGTATCACATTAAAATATTTAGGCGGTATTGGTGCGGGTTATTTTGGACTAAATGCAAATGGTAAATTAGATCAGGATCCTGCCGGTAATAATTTTATTCAAAACACTACGGGTCAACTTAATTATGGATTGGGCGGAGAAGACATCAATAACATCCAATTAAATTTTAATGGAAGTGGTATTGGAGGTGATATCGGATTTGTGTATGAATACAGGCCTATTTATATCACAGCAAAAGATCAAAATAAATATAAGTTTAAAGTAGAAGTTGCCTTACATGATTTGGGAAGCATTCGCTATAATCACGGATCCTCTGATGCAGCCTATTCTTTGAACACAAATTTTAACCCTCCGTATGATTCTTTACGGTTAGACAGGTTTAGTAAAATTTCAAGTTTTAATGATCTTGATACAGCTTTAAATAGCGCAGGTTTGAGTATACAAAAAACATCAAATGCAAATGGTAAGTTCAATATGTCTTTACCTACTTCTTTTAGCGGTTCGGTCGACTATCATGTTGTATCTGGTCTATATGTAAATCTTGGAGGTTCAGTTTCTTTAAACAGAAATAGTTCAAATTTATTTAAAACACATACGGCTAATTATATTGCGCTTACGCCAAGATATGAAGGCAAACATTTTGGCATAGCTGTACCACTTGCTGCGGGCAGTATTTCAGGTTTTAATGCAGGCCTGTCTTTAAGAGCGGGTCCAATATTCATAGGATCAGGTGCTGTTCTTACAACTTTATTAAGAGGCAACACACAACAAATTGATGTTCACTTTGGCATCATCGTTAATGGCCTTCAAAAAAAGCCACGCGTTAAAAAAGAAAAAGAACCAATAGCGCCGGTGGCTGTTGTTGCAATTGCTCCGGTTGCTCCGGTTGACACCCCAATGGTTAAACTTATTGCAAAAAGCGTTGACACTGATAGCGACGGTATTGTTGATAGCTTAGATAAATGCCCTACAGTAGCCGGTTTTGCAAGATATAACGGCTGTCCTATTCCTGATAGTGATAGTGATGGTGTTAATGATGAAGCGGATAAATGCCCAACGATCCCCGGCCTTGCAAAATACAATGGCTGCCCTATTCCTGACAGTGATAGCGACGGTGTTAATGATGAAGTAGATAAATGCCCGTTGATTAAAGGACTGGCAAGGTACAATGGCTGTCCTATTCCCGATACTGACAGCGATGGCGTAAATGATGAAGTGGATAAATGTCCTACACTTGCAGGCCCAGCCTCCAACAATGGTTGTCCTGTTTTAAATGTAAGCAAAGCGATCGTTCAAAAAATAAATATTGCTGCCAAAGGACTTCAATTTCAAAAAGGTAAATCAGTTATACTTAAACCATCTTTTGCCAAATTAAATGCGGTAGTTCAGGTATTAAAAACAAACCCTTCATTGAATATTGATATTGCTGGATACACAGACAATTCCGGTGATTCTATAAAAAATCAGAAACTTTCTGCAGATAGAGCCAGTGCAACCAAAGCTTATTTTGTGAAAAAAGGTATAGCCGAAAACAGGATCAGCACGGAAGGCTATGGTGATCAAAACCCAATAGCACCGAACACTACACCGCAGGGAAGAATTAAGAACAGAAGAGTTGAATTCACTTTGAGAAACTATTAATTCATAAAAAATCAATAATTTCACCAATAAAAAACAACTAATTATGAAAATTTCAAACGCAACTAAAGTAAGCCTTTTTGCAATTTTGGCTTTCACTGTTTTGTTAACTTCTTCTTGTAAGAAATTAGACAATCTTGTAAAAGTAAATCTTGAACTTCAAATGGCTCAGGTACCTTTTACGATTGATGCAAGTGCAGCAGGCACAACAGCTAACACAGGTACAGTTCATTTTGATGTTGATAGCGCCATCAAAGCAAACAACGCATCTTTTGGTGTAGGAAATATTAAATCTGCAACAATTGATTCTGTAGTAGTCACTTTAACAGATTCAACTTTTAGTGGTGTAACTAATGCTTCAGCTTCATTTTATTCTGATGCAGTTTTAACGCCGGTTACAATTGCTGGTAGCAATACTGGTTCAACTTCATCAATCCTTACATTGTCCTCATCTACTACGGCTGATCTGACAAGTTATTTGAAAGCGACTTCATTTACGTACACTTTTACGTGCACGCATCCGCAAGTCCTTACTCCTATTCCTGCAAGTGCAGTTGCTTATTTTCACCTGGTAGTAGAACCAAACTAAGATCAACAATTACAACTATATAAAAAGGTGCATTAGTTTAATGCACCTTTTTACATGAATCTATAATAAATTAATCGTTTATGAAAATATCAAATGTAAACAAACCGGGCTTTTTTATAATGGCCGTTTTTTCTATAGCAGTAACATCTTGCAAAAAATCAACTACGCTTGTAAAAGTTACAGTTCCGGTGCAAATGGCACAGATAGCCTTTGCTATTCCGCCAAGTCAAACGGTTAGTGATACAACTGTTACTGTTTATTGTAATGTAGACAGTATTATCAAAGCAGACAACCCATCTTTTAATGGAACCAATATTAAATCGGTTGCGGCCATAGCAGCTAATATTTCTTTAAGCAATGCAGACAATACTGACAACTTTGGTAATTTTAATTCCGCTGAAATGCAAATTTCTTCTACTGAAAATGCTGCTGCAACTACTTTTGCGCAGGTAACCAATAACCCTGCTAGCTATGCTGATGTATTAAATCTTCCTGTAACTCCATCTATAGAATTGAAGAACTATTTTGATGCTACTTTATTCACATTTACTTTCAGAAGCTCGCTAATCTCACCAACATTTGTTGCACTTAATGCTACTGCGACTATTAATTTTAATGTAGTAGTTGGCCCTAACTAAACAATAATTACAATTTATAAATAACAAGGCGCAAAATAAATCCACCTTGTTTATTTATACAACACCTGGCAATTATTACAAAAGAAAGTCCGCCTGTTTGTAGCGCCAAGATATTCTCTCACCAATTTTATATTACAGCGTGGGCATACCGATTTGCTGTAAACTAACCAGTGTAGTCTTAGTTCAAAAGCTTTCTTCCATTTCAAAAAATCGAAACTATACTCACGGGCTATTTTCACAATTTCTTTTAGCTTTTTAGCTGGTATTTTTCCGACAATACTTTTAGGATGTACTGCAGTAATAAACAATACTTCGTTCTTAATAATATTACCAACGCCTGCGAAAATATCCTGGTTTAATAATGCATCGGTTATTAATGCATTAGGAATTGCTTCTAATTTCTTAATTGCTTTTGTTGCATCCCAGTCATCACTCATTACGTCTGCCGACCAGTCGTATACTCCATTCAAATCCCCCTCGATCAATGTTACCGAACAAGTATAAAAATAGAGGTCGCCATTTGAAAATTTTAAATGTAATCGTAAGGATTTATCAGGTTTTGTTTGTTCATTAATACTATAAGAACCGAACATCAGTAAATGTATTTTTATCGTAAAGCCGGAAAAACTTATCAATGTATGCTTACCCCAGCTTTTAAAAGCAATTACTTTTTTACCTACAAGCCTCGGCATATCAATTTTTGCATTGCCTGATGCCTCCAATATTTTTTTTCCATTAAATAATTGCACTGCTTCTTTGATAATAACGATCGACGGGCCTTCAGGCATAAAGTTTATTTTATAAGCTATAACAAAGGACAGACCAGTAATATTGGTTTCGTTTTTGTTATAAATAATGGGATCAAAAACGATAGCATATGAAATGGCATATTGGATGTTCAGGATTTAGTTATAAGGAGTGGAAAGGACTTTTTTACCCCGAAAAATTACCACAGAGCAAATGGCTGGCTTATTATTGTGAACACTTTAATACGCTTGAATTGAATAATACTTTCTATCGTTTTCCGCAATTGAAAACAATGGAAGACTGGTACAATAAAACGCCGGATAAATTTTCTTTTACTGTTAAGGCGCCGCGTATCATTACACATTATAAACAGTTGGTTGAAACAGAAGACCTTGTTGCAGAATTTTATATCGTTTGCAAAAATGGATTAAAAGATAAATTAGGGCCTATCTTATTTCAATTCCCGCCAAGGTTTTTATACACTCCTGAAAACTTGCAAAGAATTTTAAAAAGCCTTGATACAACATTTATAAACGTGGTGGAATTTCGTCATAGCAGCTGGTGGTGTGAGGAAGTTTATACACAATTGACACAAAAAAATATAATTTTCTGCGGTGTTAGCCATCCAAGTTTGCCTAAAGATGTTGTTGTTAATAACGCTACTGTTTATTATCGCTTTCATGGTACGCCACAATTATTTTTATCAGAGTATGATGAAGAAACTTTGGAAGTGATCGCTAATAAAATATTTGATCATAACAGGGTAAAAAATGTTTACTGTTATTTTAATAATACTATGACAGTATCTGCTATAAAAAATGCAGAATGGTTACAACAATATTCAATGATGAATAAAGTGTATTAAGATGCCTTTTTAGTTTTTGTTGTTTTAGCTGATTTTACAGACAGGCTCGCTTTTAATTGTGACATCAGGTCTTTTGTTTTACTCGGGCTCATTTTCATTTGCACTACGGGCGCTTTTGCTTTTCCTTTTGATTTGGCGCGTATCAACTTTAATAATTGTCCGGAGTATTCATCCTTATATTTAGCAATATCGAATTTATCAGATAATTGATTGATCAAAGAAATTGCCATTTTTAATTCATTCGGCTTAACTGGTATTTTTGCCGGAAGCCCCAACCCTTTTGTATCCCGGATCTCCTCTGCAAAGCGTACACGGTTTAAAATAATTACATTATCAGAAACTCTAAGAATAGCCAAACTTTCTTTGCTACGCATTACAAAAGTTGCAACGCCTACTTTACCGGTTTTTTGTAAAGCTTCACGCAACAAGGCATAAGCACGCACCCCGGATTTTTCGGGAACAAGATAATAGGGCGTTTCATAATAAACACTATCGATCTCTTTTTCCGAAACAAAATCATCTATCTCAATTACTTTAGATTTCACAGCACTAACGCTTTCGAAATCTTTATCAGTTAACACCACATATTTATCATCGATAAAATACCCTTTAACGATATTGTTCCATTCAACCTCTTTACCCGTTTTTTCATTTACGCGTTTGAATTTAATATTGGATAGATCTTTCTTATCCAACATATCAAGGTCAAGTTCGCTGCTTTGTGTGGCGCTAAACAGCTTTACAGGAATATTAACCAAACCAAAGCCTATTGTGCCTGTCCATAAAGATTTCATAATGATTATTTATACTACTTATAAAACAAAAATCGGGCACAAATTACTATGCCCGATTTTCTATTATGAAAACTGTGTTATTTATGGTTTGTCTGCAGTTACATCCTGTGCCAGTTTAGCATCATCCGGAGTGCCTAAAAGATCTCTGTCGAAAGAATAAAGCGCAGAATGTTCGTTGCCTGCCACTTTAATTTTATCCAACAGTTCAATTGCTAATGTTTCTTCTTCTGTCTGTTCTTTAACGAACCATTGCATAAAATTCCAGGTTGCCCAATCTTCTTCGGTCAAACTTAATTTTACCAATTTATATATCCAGGTAGTATTATCAACTTCTTGTTTGAATACGCTTTCAAAACATTCCTGCAAATTTTTAGGATCAGGAATGGGATCAGGAATGGCTGTTACGGTAACCTTGCCGCCTCTTTTTAAAATGTATTCCAGTATTTTCATCATGTGGTTACGCTCTTCCTGCGCATGCCTGAAAAGAAAATTAGAAACACCACCAAAAGCCTGACTATCTGCCCATGCTCCCAGAGATAAGTAAATTTGTGCCGCATGTGCCTCTTTTGTCATTTGCGCATTTAGTGCAGCTTCAATTGTTTTTGAAAGTCTGTTCGTATTCATATCTGTTACTTGTTTTAATAAAAGGGTTATAATTATAAATGAATGTAGCTATTTATTTTTATTTGCAGGATGACTATGCGTATGTTTATGCAAATTCATCCCGTAAGTGTAATTTGTAGCCATAATTACATCGTTGCAATCAAAATGCTTAATAACACCATTTTCAACCAGCGCCACAATCCAACAGGTATTTTGGTGCATACCATAATCTATTATAAAAATTGCCTGCCCTTTTCCTAAAGGGGTATCTACCAGTATTGCAGGATCCAATTGATGAATCATAATCTATCTGCCATTCTTTAGCCAACAGCTTCGCTATTACCAAGTTAAAACTGTGCCATCTTTTACACAGTTTGCATTTTTCGCTATCATAGGTCTGGTTTTTAATTAAAATAATTGTCCCAAATCATCCGCGGGTAAGCGGGCAATTCGTGGAAATTATTACTATAAATCAGTATCTTTTCCTTATCATTTTCTGGCATGGTGATTGAACTTCTCTGCTTGTTAATTTATAACAATAACAATTAAAATTTAAAACGATGCCTACTAAAATGCATAACGACGTATCACGTCAAAATGATGACACAAAAAGCCGTCAAGCAACTCAAGGAAGTCAATCGAAAACCAACCGTCAATCATCGCAGTCTACGAGTAAAACCGCTCATAGAACCAACATGAAAGATGAGGATGTAGATAACAACAATTCTTCGAGAAGTTCGAGAAAATAGATCAATCAATATTTAATGCGGGGAGAATAGAAATATTCTCCCCGTTTTTTAATTAACCATAGAAGCTATGACTCTAATAAAGTACAAACAAAAACGAAGTTTTACAGCAACGCCAGAGCCTAAAGGCGGCAAATCTACTGAGGGGCAATTGCGTTTTGTTATTCAGAAACATGCGGCTTCTCATTTACATTATGATTTTAGATTGGAAATGGATAGTGTACTTAAAAGCTGGGCTGTTCCTAAAGGTCCTTCGACAGATCCTGCCGTTAAACGGTTGGCAATGATGGTAGAAGATCACCCCTTTGACTATAGAAATTTTGAAGGTATCATCCCGCCGGGAAATTATGGTGCAGGAACTGTTATTGTATGGGATGAAGGAACATATGAGCCCGACGATAATATTGGTACCGATAAAAAGACTGCCGAGAAAGACCTTCTCAAACAATTAAAAGCAGGCACACTAAAATTTACATTGCATGGTAAAAAATTAAAAGGCTCTTATACTTTAGTTAAAACACATGGCCGCGGAGAGAATTCCTGGCTATTAATTAAACACAGGGATAAATATGCTTCTGAAAAAGATATCACAGCAAAAGAAAAATCTGCCATCTCAAATAAAACATTAGAACAGGTTGCGGATGCACCGGAAAAAATTTACGGACAAACAAAAAGACCCGTAAAAAAAGAAGCGGTAGCAAAGCAGCAAAAACTAACTACTGAAGCAATTAAAAAATCGCCTGTAAAAAAAAAGTCCAACCCAAAGAGTAATGAAGAAATAAACAGCTATCTGGATAAAGCTAAAAAAACTGCTTTTCCAAAAAAAATAGCGCCAATGTTGGCTACATTGGTAGATAAACCATTTGATGAAGAAGGTTGGCTATATGAAGTAAAATGGGATGGTTACAGGACTGTAGCATTTATCAACAAAAAGAAAATTGATCTTAAATCACGAAACGATAAATCATTTAACGATAAATTCTATTCTATATACAACGCCTGTAAAGAATTACATTTTGATGCTGTACTTGATGGAGAAATTGTTGTATTGGATGAAAACGGGAAATCAGATTTCGGGCGCCTCCAAAATTGGCGAAGCGAAGCCGATGGCGAATTATTTTATTATGTCTTTGATATACTTTGGTTAAATGGCAAAGATCTTACACAATTGCCATTGTCACAACGCAGGACTATCTTAAAAAATACGATTACAGATGAAAACATCATAAGGGTAAGTGAAAACTTTGATGAGAAAGGAACAAAATTTTTTGCCATAGCAAAACGGTTAGGACTCGAGGGCATCATGGCAAAAAAAGCTGCCAGTTTATATCATCAGGCATTAAGATCAGATGATTGGTTAAAAATAAAATCCAACAAAGGACAGGAAGTTATTATTGGCGGTTTTACAAATAACGACAATTCATCCAAACTATTTAGCGCATTACTGGTAGGCGTTTTTGATAAGGGAAGATTACATTATACAGGTAAAATAGGAACCGGTTTTAATGAAGCAACGCAAGCACAAATGATGAAGCAGTTTAAACCATTGATCACAACCAAAGTTCCTTTTGCTGAAATACCTGATGTAAACAAGCCCTCCCGGTTCAGGCCCGATCCGCCACATGCGACTGTTACCTGGCTCAAACCTCAATTAATATGCGAAGTAAGTTTTACAGAAATGACAAGCGATGGTGTAATGCGCCATCCATCTTTTAAAGGCATGCGCATCGATAAAAAAGCCAATGAGGTTGTGCGTGAAAAAGAAAAACCATCTGCTAAAATAATAAAAGAAGAAAAGATGTTAGCTACTAAAAAAATTATCGCGCCTGCAGGAAAAATTTCCCGCAAAACTTTACTGAATCCTACGGATGAAACGCAGGTAAGAGTTATTAACGGACACGAATTAAAGTTCACAAATTTGAGTAAAATTTATTGGCCCAAAGAAAAAATAGCTAAGCGTGATATGATCAATTACTATTACCAGGTTGCGCCATTTATTTTACCTTATTTAAAAGACAGACCCGAATCCATGAACCGTTTTCCCAATGGCATTACCGGTGAAAGTTTTTACCAAAAAGATGTGACAGGTAAAGTACCTGATTGGGCCGAAACATTTTTATACCATAGCCAGGCTGATAACAAAGACAGGCATTATTTAGTTAGTACTGATGAAGCCAGTTTATTGTATATGGCATCTTTAGGATGTATAGAATTAAATCCATGGAGCAGCCGCGTCCAATCCCCCGATAATCCGGATTGGTGCATCATTGATCTTGATCCTGATGACAGCAACAATTTTAACCAAGTGATCGAAACGGCATTGGTAACTAAAAGTATTTTAGATGATATGAAAATTACAGCCTACTGTAAAACAAGTGGCTCTAGTGGTATGCACATTTATATCCCGTTTGGTGCTAAATATTCATACGATCAATCGAAAGAATTTGCCCGTATTATTGTAAAATTGGTGCAGGAACGGCTACCCAAATTCACGAGTGTTGAAAGAGTGAAAGCTAACAGGAAAGGAAAAATATATTTAGATTTTTTACAGAACAGGCCACAGGCAACTATTGCTGCACCTTATTCACTTAGACCAAAACCCGGTGCTACCGTATCAATGCCATTGCATTGGGAAGAAGTAAAGAAAGGTTTAAAGATGAGCGATTTTACTATCTTCAATGCTGTAGAAAGATTAAATAGAGAAGGAGATATTTTTAAACCCGTGTTAGGTAAAGGAATTAATTTGGAAAAAATCTTAAAAGGTTTTTAAAATATGGAGAAGAAAAATTTTTCATTCAGGGCTGTCGCAGAAATTTTTAAAACTGCTTTCAAGGGATTTAGTGATAATAAGATCACGAAGTTGAGCGGCTCTTTGGCCTATTCCGTTATTTTTTCTTTAGGCCCCCTGATGATCGTTATTATTTCCGTATGTGGAATTTTTTTAGGAAAAGATGCGATCGAAGGAAAAGTATATTCAACTTTAGCAGGCTTTGTAGGATCAGATACCGCCGCTCAGTTGCAGGAGATCATTAAAAATGCGAACCTCAGTGGCAAAAGTGAGGTGGCTGTTATTGTTGGTATTATCTCTTTATTGATTGGTGCTACAAGTATTTTCGGAGAAATACAGGACTCTATCAATACTATCTGGGGAGTGAAATCTAAACCAAAAAGAGGCTGGATAAAATTTTTAGAAAACCGTTTTCTCTCTTTTTCAATTATAGTTGCACTCGGATTTTTACTGTTGGTTTCTTTAGGTGTAAATTCTATTATCGATGGCTTTAGTAATCAATTAAAAGTTCATTTTCCTGATATAGCTTTCGTAGTTGTGTACACGATAAACGTATCAATTACTTTTATTGTTACCGTTTCAATATTTGCAGTAATATTTAAAGTATTACCGGATGCAAAAATTAAATGGAAAGATGTTTTTGCAGGCGCAATAGCTACCACTTTATTTTTTATGCTGGGCAAATTTGCCATGTCCTTTTACATTAGTAAAGCACATGTAGGTAGTACTTACGGAGCGGCAGGCTCATTGATCGTTCTGTTATTGTGGGTTTATTATTCTTCGATCATTTTATATTTTGGAGCAGAACTTACAAGAGCATATGCTATAGAATACGGGTCGCCGATAGAACCAAATGATTATGCTGTTACTACTAAAATGGTAGAAGTTGAAACTGAGAAATGATTGTATCTATTTAACAGTGACTATATTTAATTCAACGGTAAGATTATCTGAAATAGTACTAGACCCTCCTACTCCAAAATCTCTTCTGTTTATACTGAATGAACCTTTGAAAAGATAGCAGCCATTATTGGGCATAGCAGTAAATGGAAAGGAAATATCTTTTGTCTGCCCTTTAATAGTAAGCTTACCTGAGATAGTTAAGGTTCCCGATGAGGATCTTGATATTTTGGTAGACACAAAATGAATACGAGGATATTTTTTTACATCGAAATAAGAATCTTCACGTAAGTGATTGTCTCTTTTACCATTACCCGTATTAATCGTATTGGCATCGATGCTTACATCAAATTTTGCCTCTTCCGGATGATCTTTATCAAAACTAATTGTTCCCTCCAGGCCGGAAAATGATCCGTCTGTGCCCAGACCGAAATTTTTTATTTCGAATTTCACTGATGACCCTTTATCAACGGGTTTATATTGAGCCATTGTAAAATGGCCCATTAGAACGACCAATAGTAATAAAGTATATTTTCTCATAATGGTAAAACGTAAATAGATAGTTTGTGGTTGCCTAAAAGTACCTCTTTTTATTTTGTACAAAATTTATGCCCGTTTGTGTTTCCATCTTTTATGTGACCATAACCAGATCTCAGGTTGTATTTTAATATCCTGTTCGAGTTTTCTTATGTACATTTCAGATACCTCATCGTTATTTACACTTTCAGGGTCTTCTATTAATACTTCTGAGATCATCTCATAATAGCCGCGTTTCACTTTACGCATCGATGAAAAAACTACGGGCAGTTTCATCTTTTTTGCTATTACTTCTACTCCTTTAAACACAGGGGTATCCTGGTTTAAAAAAGTTGTCCAATAGGCATGTTGCGGCTGAGGAGTCTGGTCAGATAAAAAAGCTGTTGCATTTAAATTTTCCTTGTTCATGATCATCTCACGGTAAGTATCTTTCATGGCAATAAGCTTTGCACCATTACGTGTGCGGATCTTATGCATCAATTCATCAAAATATTTATTACTTAATGGATGGTAAATTACATACAGCTGCTGCTCTGTTTGTGCGTTAAAAGCATTGCAGGCCCATTCCCAATTACCAAAATGTCCCATTGCTATTATTACATTTTTGTGCTCGCCGGCAAATCTTGAATAAATAGCAGATGTTTCAGGAGTGATCTTACAGCGTTTGATCGTTTCTTTTTTACTAAGTGTAAGCATCTTTACAGTCTCGACAAAAAAATCACAAAAATGCTTGTAAAAACTCTTTTGGATAATCTTGATTTCTTTATCACTTTTCTCAGGAAAGGAGTTTTTCAAATTTTGTTCAATTATTTTTTTACGATAGCCAATAACATAATATAGGATAAAGTATAAAAAATCAGAAAATAAATAAAGAAGCTTAAAAGGCAGTATCGATAGTAAATAAACAATCGGCAAGACAAGATAATACGTCACTGCCGGCAAAAAAGATTTGGGTTGAATGATCTTTCTAATAGGTAAATCCCATTGAAAATTTGCTGTGGACTTAAATATGGTTCTGGAATTCTTATTCGTACCACGTTTGCATAAACTGCTATTTTCCATTATAGTGCTTTTATAATATAACTGTAGTTTGGCTTCCTAAACGCAACAATAAGTATACCAATCGGTATTAATATAAAAAAAAACGGGCTATCAAAAAAGAAAGTACATATATTATGTGTAAATCTCATTTGAACACATGGATCCACTTTTTAATATGTGGCATAGTTTTAGCCCCTACAATAAGGACGTTTTACTGAGTTCAATATTTTAAATCTTTAAAAATATTTTATGTTACAAAAAACTAACAACAAAAATCTATCCGATAAAGAAGAAGCTGCCATGGAGAATAAGAATATTGAAAAAACTTTGTATCCTTCAAGTGAAGACATCTATAATCAAAACAAAAAAGAAGAAGTGACAGACCCGCAAAATATCACTACCATTAAAGAATTAAATGAGGACGCAGATACTAATGAAAATTTATCGGGCAATGGTCTCGATATTCCCGGTTCCGAATTAGATGATAACCAAGAGGTTATTGGAAATGAGGACGAGGAAAATAATTATTACAGTCTGGGCGGAGACGACCACAATGATCTTGATGAAGACCAGGGAGATTAATAAATAAAATATATTTCATATAACACCTAACAAAAATATTAGGACAACAAATAAAAGCTTAGGCATTTGGATGGATCATTCAAGCGCGCATTTAATGGAACTGACATCAGCTCCTATTGTAACAACCGTGGTAGATTCTGCTTTTACACATGTAGCAAAAGAACAAAGTTTAGAAAAAGGTGAAAAGCTAATGCACAATAAAGAGCAACACCAGCAGGCTGCTTATTATAAAAAATTAGGGGAGTCGATCAAAAATTACGACGATGTACTTTTGTTTGGTCCAACTGATGCAAAAATAGAATTGCTAAATTTATTAAGAGCAGACAATAATTTTTCGAAAATAAAAATTGAGACAAAGCAAAGTGATAAGATGACCGTAAATGAAGAACATGCTTTTGTAAGAAATTATTTTTCTAAAAGATAGTTCTTACGCAAATGATTCGGCAATTAGTTAGTACATATGTATGATTTCGCTAGCTTGGTAAAACATCACCATAATATCATTTACAGAATATTCAATAGAAGCACTGTTAACCAGGTAATGAACAGATCTATTAAGCTGTTCTTATTTTACACGAGTTGGCTATTATAACTCCAGATATTAAGTATTAATTAAAATGTGCCTTGTGCACATTTTTTTTGTATTTTACCGAACAGATAAACAATATCATTTACGGTAATATGTCTTATCGCACCAGTATACGAAATAAAGTATATGTTTTTAATGACCTGAAAACATTGTTGGCGAAAGCATCTCCTTTACGCAGTGGCGATGTATTGGCCGGCTTGGCCGCGGATAGTTACGAAGAAAGAGTAGCTGCACAAATTGTATTAGCGGATGTTCCGCTTAAAAATTTCTTACATGAAACTATAATTCCCTACGAAGAAGATGAAGTAACAAGATTGATCATTGATGAACATGATGCCACTTCTTTTTTATTAATTAGTCATTTGACTGTTGGGGAATTACGGGATTGGTTATTGAGCGACACTGCCGATACCATTACCTTACAAAAGCTGGCAAAAGGTTTTACACCTGAAATGATCGCCGCCGTTTCAAAATTAATGCGCAACCAGGACCTGATAGCTGTTGCGCAAAAATGTGGGGTCGTCACGCGTTTTAGAAATACTATTGGGTTAAAAGGAAGGCTATCAACGAGGTTACAGCCTAATCATCCAACAGATGATATGAAAGGCATTGCAGCCAGCATGATAGATGGATTATTATATGGCAGTGGTGATGCCGTGATCGGTATCAATCCTGCAACTGATAGTCCGGCGTCTGCAGTCTCCTTATTAAATATGATCGATGACTTAAGAATTAAATATGCTATCCCTACCCAAAGCTGTGTGTTATGCCATGTAACAACAATTTTACAAATTATTCAACAAGCACCTGTTGACCTGGTTTTTCAATCTATCGCAGGAACAGAAAAAACAAATAAAAGTTTCGGCATAAATCTTTCTATGTTGAAAGAAGCACACGAGGCGGCATTATCATTACAGCGCGGAACTATAGGTAATAACATAATGTATTTTGAAACGGGACAGGGTTCGTCCTTATCTGCCAATGCAAATTATAATGTTGATCAGCAAACTTTAGAAGCAAGAGCATATGCTGTGGCAAGAAAATTTAACCCAATGCTTGTCAACACAGTTGTTGGGTTCATTGGTCCTGAATATTTATTTGATGGCAAACAAATTATACGGGCCGCTTTAGAAGATCATTTTTGTGGAAAATTATTAGGTTTGCCAATGGGTGTAGATATTTGTTATACCAATCATGCGGAAGCTGACCAGGATGATATGGATAATTTATTAACTTTATTGGGTGTTGCAGGTTGCAATTTCATAATGGGTGTTCCCGGCGCTGATGATATTATGCTCAATTACCAATCTACTTCTTTTCATGATGCATTGTATCTAAGAAAAGTATTAAACAAAAAGCCGTCGCCTGAATTTGAAGCATGGTTGTTTAAGCAAAATATTATGGATGAACACGGCAATCAACTACCTATACAATCATCACATTTATTGTTACAATAAATATTATGTTGTCAAATATTTCTAAAAATAGTATTCAACCCGATGCATGGCACTCTCTAAAAGCATTTACTGCTGCGCGGATCGCTTTGGGAAAAACGGGCACTGCTATTCCTTTAAAAGAAATACTGGATTTTAAATTAGCATTTGCACATGCACGTGATGCCGTATATTCTTTATTAGATACCCAGCAACTATCTACCGAATTAGAAATATTTAATTTGCCTGTTTATTCTTTACAAAGCAATGCTGATAGCAGACCCATTTATTTACAAAGGCCGGATCTGGGAAGACAGTTAAATAATGAATCAAAAAACAAATTACAGGATAGTAGCAATGAACAGTTTGATATCGTTATTATATTGGCGGATGGCTTATCTGCGGAAGCAGTCAATAAAAATGTATTTTCTATTTTACAATTATTAATGCCCGCGTTACAGCAATATGCAATTGCGCCAATTGTTATGGTTCAAAACGCAAGAGTGGCTATCGGTGATGAAATTGGATCGATCCTAAAAGCAAAATTATCACTCATTTTTATTGGAGAAAGACCCGGACTTTCTTCTTCCGATAGCTTGGGGGCTTATTTAACTTTTAATCCGACAATAGGATTAACGGATGAAAGCAGAAACTGTATCTCAAATATCCGGCCTGAAGGTTTACAATATGATCTGGCCACAGAAAAAATTCTTTATCTTATTCAGGAATCAATGCGATTACAACTATCAGGTGTACGGTTAAAAGATAATGCTGGATCAATAGAAAATTAAAATATTTCGTAATATTTCAATTGTATCATTGGTAGTTTACCGTTCAAATATTCATTTATCTTTGTAATCCTATTTTTTATCTCTGGTTAATCTTTACTCAAGCAAATAGTATGCGCAAAAAATTTACACTTATCATTTTAATAGTGCTTTTCCTGATCATAGATAATGGGCTGGTTGCATCAGCACAGCTTGTGCTTTCGATCACTAATCCTGCGCCTGTATGTTCGCCCGCTACTGTAGATATTACAGCATCGGCGATTACCGCTGGGAGTACTTTCCCTGGAGGAACTACACTTAGTTATTATACAGATGTAGGTGCTACAATACCATTATCATCACCTGCTGCTATTACAACAGCCAATACTTATTACATCAAGGCAGTAAATGGAGGTTCCACTGATATCGAACCGGTAGTAGTAACAATAAATCCCACACCAATATTAATAATACAACAACCAAATGCTGTATGTGCTCCTACTACAGTAGATATTACAAATCCTGAGATAGCCATTAATCATAGTACTTTACCCCCTGGTACAGTACTTAATTATTATGAGGACGCGGCAACTACTACACCTCTCACTATGCCGGAAGCGATAAGCACTAACGGAAATTATTACATCACGGCAACAGCCGCCAGTTGCGTTAGCTATACCGGAGTTGTTGCTGTAACGATCAATGCCCGACCTCCGGCCCCGGCAGTAGCAGATCTTGCCTATTGCCAGTTCACAGCTGTACCACCATTAACAGCCACAGCCATTCCGGGAAATACTTTAATCTGGTATACACAACCGGTTGGAGGCAGTAGTTCATTCTCTGCTCCAATACCTTCAACAGACAATGGAGATGTAACCCTACAATATTATGTTGGACAGGAACAAACATTTGGTGCAACAACTTGTATCAGTGCTACACGTTCAGAATTGGATGTGAGAGTAACAGCGCAACCAACACTTAGTATTACTAACCCATCTCCTGCATGTTCGCCAGCAACAGTTGATATTACGGCTCCGCATGTTGTTGCTACAACCGGAAGCGCTACACTTAGTTATTATACAGATGCGGCAGATACTGATCCATTAACTTCGCCGTCAACTATTAGTGCAAGTGGTATTTATTATATTAAAGCAACAGGCCCAACCGGCTGTAGCGATAGCAGTGCCGTTGTAGTTTCAATTTCAAATTCTTGCTCGGCAGCACCAATACCAAATCCTGTTTCTGTATCTCCAAGTCCTGCTGATCAAACGCTGTATATCAGTTTTAATGCTGATGAAACCGGTGCTGGATATTTTGAATTGATAAATGATAAAGGCCAGATCGTAATCGATCAGGCAATCTTGTTCGGACCAATAGTAACTATAAATATAGCTGCACTGCCGACGGGTAAATATTATTATGCCGTGAGAAACCCTGACGGCAAAAAAATTAAAACAGGTAAAGTATTGATCATACGCTAATATAAAACAAAACAAATGTGTGTAAACTTAGATGAGGTATACAATAGATTTAATACCATTAACAGTAAACTTCAATTAATAAATGATGTGGTATATAAAAATAAAGGTGCTATCACGATCGTAATAAATGGCGCTGAAATAAAAGGCAGAGTGAATGAAATTAAAAGTGCCAGCAAATTTGAAATGGGAGAAATAACAGCAACGATATCATTGTACGATGATAATTTCAATGTAAGTATTTATAATATTCGGGATATTGAAAAAGCTTTCTAAAACTATTCTTACAGCATTGCATAAAAAAAGCCTCTTTAAAAAGAGGCTTTTTTTTATTATTTCGATCGAAAATTAGTACCTATGCCAGGCTTTTAGCTCCTGCAGCATGGCTAAGTGTCTTGCCCGGGGCTGTATCTAGTGATTGCCCTGATATAACAAATGTATGACTTGCTTTATTAGCTGCATCAGCGATCACTTCAACTTTATCTTGTCCGATAGTTACTTTAAACCTATCGCCTTTATAGATCATATTGAATTGAAGGCTATTCCATTTTTTATATAATCTCGGGTTGATCACAACATTTTTAGCTGTTGACTGAACGCCACCAAAACCAAATACGGCTGTCATCCATGCGCCACCGTTAGCTGCAGGATGTGAACCACCCATAAAGATGGTTCCTACATATACTTTATATTTTGCTTCGATATCGATCTTAGCAGTTCTCATAAAGTAATCATAAGCGAAATCTATATTACCGAATTCAGTTGCCACCATCGCATAAGCACAAGCACTTAAGCTTGACCCATGTTCTGTACGAGGCTCGTAATATTCCCAGTTTGCTTTTTTAATTTCTTTCGGATAACGATCCTTGAACATATTCAACATCATTACCACATCAGCCTGCTTAATAATTTTTGTTGGAACTGCTAAACCCTGGCCGGCACCCAAATATTCATTCGGATGGATCATTTGTGCTTTCAATTCTTTAATGGTCGTTTCTCTCAGTTTAAAGTAAGCATCAAATTGTTCGATAACGCCTTCTTTATTTGGTTGAGGAACGTATAGTAATTTTTCAGCTTCAACAAATAAAGGCAATTCTTTTTCGATATTGATCTTCGAAACTAATGTCGTAAATGCGGCAGGATGTTTTTCTTTTAAATAAGCAACAGTTGCATTGGCAATTTCAAACGTAGCTTTTGTAACCATATTTGTAAAAGCATTGTTGTTCACGCGCTCATGGTATTCATCAGGGCCGATCACATCAAGGATCTCATACCTATTCTTATTTTTTTGGAAATAAGCATAAGAGAAATAGAAACGTGCACATTCTAAAATAACTTCAGCGCCGCCTTCTAATAATAAAGAATCATCGCCGGTTAATTTAAAATATTCCCACATTGCTATAGCTACGTCACCGCTGATATGTACCTGCTTATCTCTAAAGTGTGTGCGCAGGTCTCTTCCCGTATTTGGATCACCGATGTTAAAATAAGTACAAGCATCATCACCATCATCCTGACTTTCCCATGCATAGAATGCACCTTCAAATCCGATACTTTCAGTTTTTGCTTTTCTGCGTGCACCATCCAGTGTTTTAATTCTGTACCGCATTAGCTCTACCGCTTTTTCAGGATAGGTATACAGGAAGAAAGGGAACATGAACATTTCTGTATCCCAAAAAATCGCTCCTTTATAAACTTGTCCGGATAATGCTCTTGCAGGAATTGAATTGGCACTGCCATTTACAGGCGCTACGATCAATAATTGAAATATGCTATAACGTAAAGCTTGTTGTGCTTCATCATCGCCATCAATTTTCACATCGCAGTATGCCCATTTTTTTGCCCATTCTGCATTATGATTGCTTAGGCATTTTTCATATCCTGCATTCTTTGCTTCTATTACAGCTTTCACAGCAGCTTCATTTACAGAAGCAACATGGTCATTTTCTGTGAAGACTGCAAAGTATTTGTAGAAAGTATATGTTTTACCTGCTTCTGTATCTACTTCAATTACATGTAGATTTCTGTTATCTTTTACTTCGTGTGTTGCTTTACCAAAAGACGCGTCAACAACTTCAGCTACGGCAACTTTTTTTCCTAGTTCATTGGTAACAGCGTGTACTAATAATGCGCCTTCATTTTGTTCCAGCTTAAGGTTCACTAAATGTTTACCATTCAGGTCCCAGATATTACAATCAATACCCGTACTGATCTTTACTTTGGCAGCTTTATCGGTTGTTAAACTAAATTTGATAACACCTAAGTTTGGTTTATCCGCACTTAAAAATCTTGTCGAGTTTACAGTAACAGTTTTTCCGTTTGCTTCGTAAATTGTTTCACGATTAAAAACAGCATTCTCTAAATTTAAATTTTGAGCATGCTTTTTAACAGTTGATGTAAGCGCCGATATTTCGCTACCATCTAACGTAAGTCTGGTATATCCTCCGTTAGGAGCATTTACCGGCTCGCGCCATGAATCACCAACACGATCGAATATACCCGCGATCGTTATACCAACTAATTCATCAGGGCCAAATTCATCAAAAGTTCCACGGTATCCCATGTAGCCATTTGCGATCTGATAAACATTACCCATACGCATGATACTTTCTTTCTCATTAACGAAGGTATCTGTACTTACTTTCCAAAGATTTGTCATGTTTTATTTATTATGCTTTATCGTAATTATCTTTTACAAACAGAGTAAGAATACCGGCAGCGATCATTGCTATACCACCCAAAACGATGATATAAATAGCCTGATCATGAAATACTTTTTTAACCAGTAATCCTAAAATAGCAGAAGCTACAATTTGTGGTATCACAATAAAAATATTGAATATACCCATGTAAATACCCATTTTATTTTGTGGCAATGCTCCTGCAAGAATTGCGTAAGGGATCGTTAATAAACTTGCCCAGGCAATACCTATACCCACCATTGAAATGATCAACATATTAGGATCATGAAATGTAAACCAGGATATTAAACCAAGTCCGCCAACGATCAAACAAATAGTATGCGTTAAAATGCGACCGAATTTTTTTGCTAACCATGGCAATGAAAATGCTATCAATGCAGCAACGCCGTTGTAAACAGACATCAATACACCAACCCAATCAGCGCCTTTATTGTATGCAGCCGATGTAGGATCAGAGCTATGAAAATGATATGCTGTTATAGCAGGCGTACAATAAATAAACATTGCAAAAAGACCAAACCAGGTTAACATTTGTACCCATGATAATTTTTTCATGATCTCAGGCATATTCTTCATATCATAAATGATCTCAACGGTATCATCAACTTTGCCTGCAGCGAAACGCTTTGCAACGATCATGTGTAAAATACCGTAAACAATAAATACAGAAGTCAGGATGTATAATCCAAGATACAGATCCAGCACATACGTTAGAATACTCATCACAACACCTGCACCAATAAGAAATAACCCTTGTTGATTATATTTTTTTACATCTATATTAAGAATGGCTTTTTCTTTTAGTTTATCATTTTCACTCTGACTGTTAAATGCTGCCATTTCCTCAGGTGAATATTCTTTAGTGCGAAAGGTTGTCCAAAGAACAGATAATAAGAAAACGATACCACCTAAATAGAATGACCATTTTACTGTATCAGGTATTACACCCGGAGCTGCCGTAGCTTTGATGCCCCAGGATTGTGGCAACCAGTTGGCCAGCATATAAGGCAAAGAAGAAGCGATAACAGAACTGATACCGATAAAGAAAGTCTGTACCGCAAAGCCTTGTGTTTGTTGTTCTTCAGGAGACATATCACCGATGAAGGCCCTGAATGGCTGCATAGACATATTGATAGAACCATCCATGATCCACATCATACCTGCTGCTACCCAAAGTGCGGGAGAATTAGGCATTGCTAATAATGATAAAGAAGCTAATACTGCACCTATTAAGAAATAAGGTTTTCTACGACCTAATCTGTTCCATGTTTTATCACTCGCATGCCCAACGATCGGATGAACGATCAAACCTGTGATAGGTCCGGCTATCCAAAGAATAGGAATTTTGTCAAGATCAGCTCCAAGTGTTTGGAAGATACGGCTCACGTTGGCATTCTGCAACGCAAATCCAAATTGAATTCCGAAATATCCGAAACTCATGTTCCACAATTGCCAGAAACTTAATAAGGGCTTTTTTTTCATATAGCTGTTTTAGTGTTAGATTAAAATTTACAATCGTTATTTTTTGTTTTGTTTTTCCAAAAGATATTTATCCATGTCTTCGATACTAATCTCTGAAAGATCTTCTACCACTACATCAGCCCCGTTGCTTTTTAATTCATGTGCATTGTCTTCTCTTGCAACACCGACTACTAAACCAAAATTTCCCTTCGCTCCTGCCTGAACGCCGGATACTGCATCTTCTACCACTATTGCACGACTGTATTTTACGCCAAGATTATCTGCAGCTGTTGTAAAAATATCCGGTTCCGGTTTTCCTTTTAATCCTATTCTTGCAGAAACAACACCATCAACCTGTGTTTCAAAAAGATTGGCTATCCCTGCTTTCCCTAAAATAACATCGCAGTTTTTGCTGGATGTTGCAACACCTACTTTAACGCCTCTTGCCAATAATTCTTTTATCATTTTGATGGTAGAATCATACAATCCTACACCATCTTCTTCCAATACTTTATTAAAAAATTCATTTTTTCTGTTGCCTAATCCGCAGGCAGTTTCTTTTTTAGGTTCATCGTTCGGATCTCCGAAAGGAATATTGATCCCTCTTGATTTTAAGAAACGCTCTACACCCTGATATCTTGGACGTCCATCAACGTATGGCAGGTAATCGTCTGTATGTGTAAATTCTTTAAAAGGTTCGTTGTATGTTTTTTCTCTAAAATGAAGATATTCATCAAACATATTTTTCCATGCATTTGAGTGCACCACTGCTGTTTTGGTGATTACACCATCCATATCAAAAATTACCGCATCAAAATTCAACATATTGTAGTAAGTATTTTAGAGCAACCAGTATATTTCGGAGAATTCATGATTAAGTTAATTAAACAATGGCTTCAGTGTTAATATGGGACCAGTTAGCATTTTTAAAAAATGTTGTCAAAAGTACAATTGTAATCTCACATTACAATTTTCAGCCTTCAAAAATCTAAAAAGCTGTATCTTACTTAAAATGAACACATTACGAGAACTTTTATTTTATAAAATAGATGAATATCAATATAATTCTAAAACAAGAATTAAATTGCAGGTAGCATTATGATCAAAAATATCTCTTCCTTTATCAAAAACAAGCCAGCACTGGCTGTTGGATTTCTTTTTTGCACTACCAGCCTTCTGTTTGGTATATGGGTAGCTGCTATTCCCGGCATAAAATCCAGACTTGGTTTTACAGATGGAAGTCTCGGGCTTTCCTTATTACTTTCTCCATTAGGTGCTATAACAGGTATGTTACTTTCTGCAAAAGTATTTAGTAAAGTACCAGTGGGTAAATGGATGTTTGGCGGCTATATTGTTTTGTGCTTTTTAGTAATACTGCAGATTAATGCCATCAATCGCCCTTTGTTCTGGCTTTCCTTATATCTTTTTGGCATCGTTAGTTTTTTGAATGGTGTGGCCGTTAATGCAACGGTAAACATGATGGAAAGAAAATTCAACAAGTTGTTTATGGCTACCTGTCACGGTATGTACAGTCTTGGTGGTACAGTAAGCGCGGGTCTTGCCGTAGCATTTTTCGCATTGTATATTTCTTCCGGCAGGCAAATAGTTATTGTTGCTGCAGTGATTATTTTAGTTATTTTTTTAAATAGAAATTTATTGCTTGATAATAAAGATATCATTCATTCGGGTGATCGTTTAAAATTCCCTTCACTTCCAATACTCGGACTCTCTTTTATTTGTATGGTAAGTTTTATGGCAGAAGGATGCGTAGCAGACTGGAGCGCTATTTATTTTAAAGAGGTACTGCATTCTCCAAAAGCATTTATAAGTTTAGGGTATGCAGGTTTTTCTGCTGCGATGACGATCGGCCGGTTAAATGGAGATGCGCTGTTATCAAAAATCGGAAGTAAAAAAATAGTGATCGCAGGAAGCCTGATCGCTGCTACCGGATTTTTAACTGTTGTGTTAGCACCTTTGGTATTGGTTGCTATTGCGGGTTATGTGATGATCGGATTCGGATGCTGTTGCATTGTACCTGTTTTATTCAGGGCTTCAGGAAATATCCCGGGTGTAAGTTCTGTTGAAGGTTTTGCAATGGTAACTACCGGAGGGTTGATCGGTTTTCTAACCGGGCCATCTATCATTGGTTTTATTTCTGAAAAAGCAGGTCTTTCGAAAGCCTTATCCTTATTGATCTTTATGACGGTGATGGCAGCAATAGTTGCCTGGCAGAATAAATTTATATCAAATAAAACATCTGTTGCTGACGAAAATTATATTGACTTACAATAAAATTAAATTAATGATAATAAAAAGGGAACCGAAATAATTCGGCTCCCTTTTTTTATCAAATCAAAAATACGACTCAATAAATATTTTATACTTCTCTATTCGATCAGGTATTTTTTATTCCATACCGTATTATCACTCTGTATGCGGATAAAATAAAATCCGGTACTTAACGAAGGCAATGTTACTTTTTGCGATCTTTCAACATTATAATAACGTTGCGTTGTTATGAGTTTGCCATTGGCATCTATAACACTCAATAGTATATTACCTGGTGCAGCATCAAATAATAATGTTATCGATGATGATTTTCCACTTTCACCCGGATTAGGATATAGGGTTACATCATTGCTAACCACACTTGTTTTATTTTCTGTAGATCCATCAAATTCAGCTCGTGACTGTGTTGATGTACAGCTTCCGATCAATGTCCACGCATCTGTCCAGTTTGTACCTGTACCAGGCGCATAGTACGACGGCGCAATAGCACACCAACCCGAGTAAGGCCATGGTTTACATTGATATTGGTTCCCACCATTTTTAACGATGCTACCGGCAACATAATTACCACCTGTAGAAACATATTGAGGTATTGTGCCACAAGCATCTGTACCGGTATTGGCAGTTACTGTAATAGTTACTGCAACTGAAGTTGTTGTTCCGCCTGCGTTATCCGTTGCCACGGCCGTTACTGTATAAGTTCCTGCTGCAACATTATTCCAATCGAAATTATATGGTGCCGATGTGGCTGTACCCAATAATGTTGTGCCATTATAAAAATCAACTTTACTAACTGTACCGTCGGCATCTGCTGCGTTTGCAGTAATAACAATAGTTGCAGGTGCAGTATAGTTTGCATTATTTGCAGGTGAACTAATAGCTACTGTTGGATTTATATTAACAGGAGGAGTAACACCACCGCCGCAAGTACCATTCAATACCCAAACATCATACTGACCGCTATGCGTAATTGGATCTTCATTTTGTGTCCACCATTTTGCAGTGTATTGATTTCCGTTCCTTGAAACTACCGATGACCCTACGTATGCTGTTACAGCATTCCATGCAGGTATTGTACAGGTTCCTGCAGTAGCGATGGTGATCGTTAGAACACTGCTTCCCGTACCACCATCATTTGTTGCTTTTATAGTATCAACAAAAGTTCCGGCCACTGTTGGTGAACCACTTATTGTTGAGCCTGCCAAAGCTAAGCCTGCAGGCAATGCTCCTGTAATAGCAAAACTTGTTGGGGTATTCGTTGCCGTTATACTGTAACTAAACAGCAAACCAACTGTGCCCGTTGCAGTTGGCGCACTTGTAATAACAGGTTTATTAATTGATGCGATAGTTATGGTTAACACCTGCTTGCCAGTACCGGTTGTGTTGATCGCTTTTACTGTATCGATAAATGTTCCGGTATTTGTTGGTGTACCACTTATTGTATTTCCGGAGAAAGTTACGCCCGCTGGCAATGTTCCCGTAACAGCATAACTCGTTGGAGCATTTGTTGCTGTTATGCTATAGCTAAATAATGTGCCAACAATTCCGTTTGCAGTTGGAACACTTGATATAACAGGTACACTTGGTATTGCAGCAGCAATAGTTAGTGTTAGTACTTTCGTTCCTGAGCCACCTGCGTTGGTTGCGGTTAGGGTAACTGTAAATGTCCCTGATACTGTTGGTGTACCACTTATTAATCCCGTAGATGAATTAACATTTAAACCGGCAGGTAACGCTGTTGCTGTGTAACTTGTTGGGGTATTCGTTGCCGTTATGTTATAATTGAATACTGTACCAACAGTACCATTTGCTGTTGCTGCACTTGATATAACCGGTGGTTGTGTAACGATAACTGTACCGTTAAATATTTTCTGGAAATTTGCAGCATATGTATTATTGCTACAAACCTGATCCCAGTTAATAGACCAATCCATCATACCGCCTAAGGATGGATAACCGCCGGGCTGCTGTAAAGTATATGAACCTGGTTTGGGTCCTTTTCCAAGCAGGTAGTTAACTGCCATCCTTACTGTTGCCGTATCCGTAAAACCGCCGCCTGCTGCACTTGCACAAGCAGGCAAACCAATAGCTACTTTACTGGCCGGTAATCCTGCAAACATCCCACCGGCGGTGTTAAATCCTTTTATTACAGCTTCCGTTTCTGCTACGATAAAATCTGCAGTTGCTTCTGTATAAATTTTCCCATCAATACCAAACATGCTACCTGTATTATATAACTGTACCTGTAAAATATCTATAGAATCCCTTAAGGCATCAATGATCGGTAATTGTGATCCCCAGATTCCACCGTAAGCAGACATACCACCTTGCACATCCGCAGTTTCCGGAGCCATTGTTAACAGTAATTTTTTGTTGTGCGTTGCACGATAATCCTGCATCACCTGTTTTAAACCTGCTATCAGATTTATAATTGGTGCATCTATCGGTGCCGCAATTGTGCCACCTGATATAGAAAGTGAAGTGCCTTCAAAATCAATATCAACGCCATCAAAACCATACGTATTGAGAACACCATCAAGTGAGCTAATGAAAATATTTCTTTGTGCCACGGTTTGTATTGAGACAGGATCACTTTCACCTCCTATACTTACAATTACTTTTCTTCCCTGATTATGTAAGGTTTGAATTTGGCTGATGAATGCAGCCTGCGTACCTAAAATTGGCGTATAACCGATTTGATAACCCGTTCCATTGATAGGAACAGCAAAAGCAACTTCAACATTATTGTAGCGTGGATCAACCTGATCGAGCTGGATATAAGGACTTGCGGCATCTTCCCAATCTTGCCAGTATCCTAATAAAGCCGGTTTATCAACTGTTTGGGCTTTTGTTTGCTGAGAGATCATCGCGGTGATCAATAGGAGCAGTAGTAGCAATCGTTTCATATTCGTTTTTTGTTTTGTTTAATACAATCGTTTTGGTATGAAAAAAGGTTAAATATATTCTATACGGTCCGCTAATGAGGACAGCTAATAATCAACTATATCATTGCTCATTATGCAGTTTGTCTGCTAAGCACTATGAAATTGCAAGTAGATATATAAAGAATGAAAAATGAAAACCATATCAATTTGTACTACTACGGCGTAGTTTGATTGGTGTGTTAATTAGTAAAATAAATTAGGGAGGTACTAAGCAATCGCGGGACAAATATATAAGTTCTAATAAACAATCCAAGTTTTTTAAAAAAATAATCGGGTACTATAAAATGATTACTAATAGAAAATTATTTTTTTCTTATTAATATTAAAGAGGGTCTGCATTTACAGATCCTTTTTAATAAATAGTTAACAATAGATCTGATTTATCATTTGGTACTTTATTTGTTGTGTACTTGCCATGAAAGAAATAAGAATTAAAATAATGATCGTCGTTTTATCATTGTTTATTATACTTGATCCAAGCATCGAGAAAATAAGGAATGGTAAAAAATATCTACACAGTCTTTTTAATGAATCTTTTGCTGATGACCAATTACCCGATTCGATAAAAATGATCAGAAAAATAAATTCATCTGAAAATGCCTTAGGTATAAGTAAGCATAAGGGATATCCACCTTTGTTAATAAGTAACAGGAGCAATTAAAAGTAGTATTGGCTATCATTAATAATAGCAACTGAAACGCTGGACTATCAATGCTTTGAAGATTTTATCAGCTTGTTTGGCTTAATAAAATCATGTCGAAGTTGGTTTTGAAACGGAATGATCTCAATTTATCTTTGCGGTAGAAACTAAAAAAATAAGTCAACCATCGTCAAAAAACCTATAAAACTTACAATTATGGACGCACTACAACCACAACAAAGAGCAACAGAAATCTGGCACACTTTCTTCAAAAAAGAAATTCACAGTTTCATGTCTGCTAAAGATGATGCCTTAACATTAATAGATACTTACATTAAGGAATCTATTTTTGGTAATCACCTGGAAGCTGTTGCATACTGGGAAAAAGTTAAGCAAGCAGCGAAGAACCTTTAAGATAATATCCTACTAACTTACCTGCGCAATACACGGCGTTGAAAAATGTACGCAGTGTATTAGTGTCGAAGCACTATAAAATATTAAAGAGCAAATAAAAAAGCTAAACACGAAATTTGTTTAGCTTTTTTTTACTGTAAAGGTTAGACAACATTTATATTTTAGTTTTCACACAACTGTTTATGCCTTTTCAGCTTTGAAGCCGACTTTGCCAAGCACATCAATGATCTTATCTGCTGTAAGGTCACTCTTCACTGTTAAAATTTTTGTTGGCACATTTGTATCAACGCTCCATTCCTGGATGCCTGCTTCATTATTTAATACAGGTGTTACTTTAGCAATACACCCACCACAGTTAATATTTGTTTTGAATTGTAAGGTTTCCATTTGTTTATATTTTTAAATGAATAATTATAAGGAATGTAATTTTAAACGTAAACTATTACTAACAACACTAACAGAGCTCAATGCCATAGCAGCACCTGCTATCATCGGATTTAATAAAAACCCGTTAACAGGATACAATACTCCTGCTGCAATAGGTATCCCGATAAGATTATAAATAAAAGCCCAGAATAAATTTTGTTTAATAGCAGCAACTGTTAATTTAGAAAGCTTTATTGCCTGTGGAATTTTAGAAAGGTCAGAAGATATGATCGTCATCTTAGCAACATCTATAGCGATATCACTACCTTTCCCCATTGCAATACTTATATCAGCCTGTGCTAATGCACTGCTATCATTGATACCATCGCCAACCATTGCTACAATTTTACCCTGCTGTTGTAATTCCTTTACAAAAGCTGCTTTATCTGCCGGCAATACTTCAGCTTTGAAATGTTTGATGCCTGTTTGCTGCGCGATCACTTTAGCCGTAGCTTCATTATCACCGGTTAGCATATACACGTCAATGCCTGCTTCCTGTAATTGTTTTACTGCCGTAATAGAAGTTGGTTTTATTTTATCAGTAATAGCTATTACAGCCAATGCATTCTTTTCATTTGCAAAGTAGATCACTGTCTTTGCCTCTTGCAGCCAGTTGTTAGCTATCGCAAGTAATGATGCATCAATTGAAATATTGTTTGATTGTAACAGGTTTAAATTGCCTGTATAAAACAACTGATCGTTTACAAATGCTTTAGCCCCAAATCCGGTAATACTTTCAAAATGATTGATTGGTAAATAATCTTTTATTGATAGATTTTTAACGACAGCTTCCGCCAGCGGATGTTCTGATTGTTTTTCAATTGAAGCAAGAATTGGCTTTTGTGTTTCATCATTATTTAGCCAGACAATCCCAGACACTTCAGGCTTACCTTCAGTTATAGTTCCTGTTTTATCTAAAATGATCGCAGTTATTTTTTTTGATAACTCGAGGCTTTCTGCATCTTTAATTAAGATCCCATATTCTGCTCCTTTGCCCACTCCTACCATAATAGCTGTTGGTGTTGCCAATCCTAACGCACAGGGGCAAGCAATTACTAACACGGTCACCATAGCAATTAATCCCTGCGTAAAACCATTTGCCCCGCCGAATATGATCCATGCGATCAAGCTTACTACCGCGATACCCATTACAACCGGAACAAAAATGCCTGCCACTTTATCAACGAGTTTTTGTACAGGAGCTTTGCTGCCTTGTGCATCCTGTACCATTTTTATTATCTGTGCCAACAAAGTATCACCACCAACTTTATCTGCTTTAAATTGAAAGCTCCCTTTCTGATTAATAGAACCGGCAAATACTTTATCGCCTGTTTCTTTTTCAACCGGTATTGGTTCGCCGCTGATCATACTTTCATCAACAAAAGAATTTCCGGATAGCACTGTACCATCCACGGCAATTTTTTCTCCCGGCTTTACTAATAAGATGCTATTTACTTTTACGCTTGCGATAGGCATTTCCATTTGATGGCCGCCTTCATGTACAACTATTACTGTTTTAGGTTGCAGGACTATTAATTTTTTAATAGCAGAAGAAGTATTTCCTTTTGCATTTTCTTCCAGCACTTTGCCGAGCAAAATAAAAGCAATTACTACAGCAGACGCTTCGAAATAAACATGTACCTGCAATCCTCTGCTGATCCAATATTGAGGAAATAAGGTATTAAAGACACTAAACAGATAAGCTACGCCCGTACTCAATGCAACAAGCGTATCCATATTTGCACTACGATGTTTTGCCTGTTTGAATGCATTGATAAAAAACTGTCTTCCAAAAACTACTACAACAGGAGTAGCCAATGCCCATAAAATATAATCGGCATAGGGAATATTCACAAAAAACATTCCTATAATAACCATCGGAACCGAAAGTACAACAGCCGCGATCGTTTTATTTTTTAAGGTATTAAATTTTTCCCGATGTAATTCTTCCAGGGATTCTTTTGCTGATGCTGTTTCATCAATCAGCAGATCGTACCCGATTGATTGAGCTGCTTCTTTCAGTTGTTGCAACGTAATAATAGTAGGAATAAATTCTACCTGAAGCATGGCATTGGCATAATTAACACCGGCACTTATAACACCTGCCTGATTTTGCAATACCGTTTGTACACTAGCTGCACAGGAAGCACAATTCAAATTTAAAACGGGCAATGATTTTTTTACGGTAGTCACATCGTACCCTAAACCACGTATAGCTTTAACAGCTTCCGGAATTATTTCTGCATCACCCATTATTTGAATGATCGCCCGATTATTATTCAACTCTACCTTATGAGCAGTGATACCGTTTACTTTTGATAGCCCTTTATCTATGATCAATGCACAATGTTCGCTATCCATGCCTTCTAAAGGAAGGCCAATGGTATCATTTTTTGTGGCTGTTTCTATATGTATATTTTTCACTCTACAAATTTCCGACAAATTGGCTCCGCCGTTGTTATATAATTCGGAAAATCTTTTATACTTTTCTGTTGTGCAGGCTGTCTATCGACTTTCGGTGGCTTGGGTGATTGATTTTGAAATTTGTTGGCGTAAGACCGGTGATCTTTTTGAATTGGGTAGACAGATGGCCAACATTATTATACCCTAATTGATAGGAGATCTCGCTTAAAGTAAGCTCATTGTAGGTAAGTAGTTCTTTTACTTTTTCTATCTTCTGCAAAATAAAAAATTGTTCGATCGTCATTGCTTCCACTTCAGAAAACAATCTTGAAGCAGCGGCATAATCTTTATGAATTGCATTTGTTATGTATTCACTAATACTGAAATGTTCCTCTATTTCTTTTTGTACTTTTTGGATGATCGCCCTTTTGATCTGCTCTATTTGTTTTTTCTTTTTATCATCGAGTAGTTCAAATCCAACATTTGCAATGTGTTCTCTAAATTTAATTAGTTGTTCTTCGGCGGGAATTTCTTTTAATGTGACTATACCTAGCTCTACTTGTAAAGGTTTTAATCCCGCCTTCTGTAGCTCTTGTTCAATAACAAGAATGCAACGACCGCAGACCATATTTTTTATGTAGAGTTCCATGTAATAAAGATATTATAAGTTCATTCGTAAATATCCTTAATAAAAAGAGGATGAAAAAATTTTCATCCTCTTTTATGTATCAATAAATAAAATAATCATTCTGCAAAACTATTCTGGTCCATGAATGTACTTTTTAAGGAACATTAATAGTTGTATTCACCATCGTAACTGATCCATGTAAAGAAATCGCTCTGCCATCAAGCACTGTTTGAGTGGCATTTCCTGAAGTAGAAAAAGTTATTCCGGCAGAAGCTATAATCGTTCCTACCATAACGCCGCCGCCTGCACCGTTAATAGTCGCTGCAGAACCCACATACCAGAATACATTTTTAGGAGAAGCTCCATTTGTCATTATAACACTACGTGCACCAGCCGGACCTGTAATCCCTACTGTTAAACCCGAAGCTGTTTGAAATATCCAAACTGCATCTGAATCGCCCATTGCATTAAGTGTAAGATTTCCGTTTGTTATTTTGAAAGCGCCACTTGCAGATTTGTAAATGCCGGGAAGTAAAGTCAAACCTCCTAATTCTCCTGCACCAGGATCTGTACCCCTTGGTTTTGAAGCAGGAGAAATACTATTATAAGCATTTGTTGCATCCGACAGACCTTGTTTCGCAATAGCAAAAGAAGTGGCATTGCCCGGAGCAGGAGCGGCAGTATATATTCTACCCGTAACATCACCTTTATTAAGAGGAGTTTCAGTGTATATATCACCTGTTGTTCCATCGTGAAAGCCCGTTACTAAAGTAGATGCACCTGTTGTACTAATACTTCCATTATTTATCACTGTATTTAATCCCTGATTAGTCACACCGGCACTACCTCCAAAGCCACCAAAAACAGAGGCACTCGCTAAGAATGGTGCTGATAGCTTTCCCGTACCTCCATTTTTGCTGCACCCTGCAGCAAAGATGACAACCAGAAACAGCATAAGCCCATTATTATACATTTTAAATTGGTTCTTGTTACATGAGCGTAGCGCAATACCATTAGTATCAATAGATTTTTTTTTCATTATTTTTATTTTAAGTTGAGCTGAAAAGGACAGTATTCGAAGATCATTTCGAATACTGTTTTTTTATTCTGCAGGAATGATATTAATAATTACAGTTCTGTTATAAAAACGTTCTTCGGGAAGGCTGTTTTCAAAAGGCGCATTATCCGTATCTGCACCGGATCCGTGGGTTTCAAATTTAACCCCTGTCTTTCCCGTAGTTGATAATGCTTGTTGAATAATTTCCTGTGCATCTTTTACTCTTTTATCAGATAACGAAAGATTGTGCTTTTCATCGCCGATAATATCAGTATGGCCATAAATAATAACTGTTCCATTTTCAGGGATATGAGGCGTTACAACTTCGGTAAGAAATTTTTTGTACGAAGCAATTGTTCTCGATTTATCAAAATCAAACAGGATACTGTAGCGCAAGTCTTCTTGCTTTGCATCAGCTGATTTCACCAGATCTATATGACTTTCTTTCTTAACAGAATCACCCGCATTTGTTTCTCCGATCATCAAAATTTTATAACTACCCTGCGTGTTATTTCCTAAGATGGTTTTTCTTAAAACTGCAGCTTCATCTTTTGTATAAGGTCCGTAATACTGCACGTTACCCTGTTTATCGCTAATTTGTACAGACCATGATTTAAGTAAAGTATCAGCTCCCGGTACGGTAAAAATTACAAGGCTATCCAACGGATTTTGATCTGGTGTTGTTATTTCTACAGATTTTAAAAATACGGAAGCTCCTTCCCCTGATTGCATTAGTAATTCAGGAGATGTTGTTGTGATATCTACTCTGTGATCATCTTCACGTAACAACGCAAGATCTTTTTTACCACCCGGGTGTTCTGATGGAACAATAGGTTTATTTCTACCCTCGGTACTTATTCTTGAAGCGCTGATACCAAAAGCCGTTACTAAATATTGCTTGATATTGTCTGCCATCATTTTACCTTCCTTCGGATTTTTGTATGCCGCACCAGTTAATGTAATAGAACTTTGAGGATTAGCCAACATACGTGCACCAATGATATTTAAAATATTATGATACACTGCTAACTGCCTGGATGAGCGGTTGTTTACATTATCAGATTGGCCACCTTGCTGTAGCTGTTGCTCGTTAAATAATATTGCTTCCGATTGACTTAACAGCATGTATCGTTTTGGTATTTCTGCTGACCCATCATCAAAAAATACTGCATTACAAAGCGGGAATGTTTCTTTCACTTTACGATTGGCTGCAACTACTGTTGGCGCCTCAATAGAAAATTGAATTTCCTTTTTAATCACGGGAGGTGCCTGAGGCACTACTACTGCTACTGCTTGTTTTGATTTTTTTACTTTTCCGAATTTAAGTGCAACTCCTGTACGAATAGTGTAGAATGACCACGAGTCTGCTGAGCGCGGATCATGACCAAAATCTGTAAGAAAAGATACAAATGGAGAAAGTACCATTTGAGTACTTTTTGTTTTTGCAGAAAGTGGAATATCTATACCTGCACCAGCCTGAGCTGAAATCACCGCACTGTGTATATCACTCCAGTCGCCTTTGGTATCTGCTTGTTTTTGCTGTGTGTATGTAAATGATTTGGATACGTTAAAACTTACTGTTGGCCCGGCGAATATGTAAAACGAATTACCAAAGGGTGCTATCCGTAAACTTGGTTCAATAGTAACATAACTAATATTAGTTGATAAGGTTGCTGCACAATTGCATGGTGCCTCAACACCATTGAATTTACCGCCACGATTATCGTATGCTATATTTAACATACCGCCCCATATTTTATTGGGACGATATTCGGTCAACAACGAAAAATAAGGCCGTACACCTGCTCCCTTATGAAAAGCCGTTGGAACTGTCAGGTTCCCGTTGAGCATTTGCGTTGTGCCACGATAAAAATTAAAATTTGCGGCACCGGATATACCGAACCACCATACGGGCTGTGGTTGACTTATTTTTTGTGAATACCCGGTAACTCCTGTTAAAACTGCCACGAAAAATAGAATAGCAATTTTTTGTCTTAGCGTATAAAATAGTAACATAATTTTTAAATTGATTTTATTGTTTTCATTTAATCTAATAGCCTCATTTCGCAATGGGGCTATTAGAATTATTTTTTAAGGGACGTTTATAGTTGTATTAACCATCGTGACTGAAGCATGTAAAGAAAGAGCTCTACCATTAAGCACTGTTTGAACAGCATTGCCGGCAGTAGAAAAAGTTACTCCTGCAGAAGCAATGATAGTTCCTACCATAACACCTCCACCTGCTCCATTAATAACTGCAGCAGAACCAACATACCAAAATACATTATTAGGCGATGCTCCATTTATCAGCATAACGTTACGAGCACCTGCAGGACCAGCAATACCTACTGTTAATCCTGCTGCTGTTTGAAATATCCATACTGCATTCGGATCACCCTTTGCATCAAGTGTAAGGTTTCCGTTTGTTATTTTAAAAGTGCCACTTGCAGATTTATAAATGCCGGGTGCTAAAGTCAAGCCGCCTAATTCGCCTGCACCGGGATCTGTACCGCCGGGTTTTGAAGCGGGAGAAATACTATTATAATCTTTAGTTGCATCTAACAATGCCTGAGTTGCAATTGCAAATGAAGTTGCAGTCCCTGGAGCAGGAGGAGCCGTATAAATCCTGCCCGTTACATCTCCTTTGTTAAGCGGTGTTTCGGTATAAACATCACCTGTTGTTCCATCATGAAAACCTGTTATTAAAGTAGATGCGCCCGTTGTGCTAATGCTTCCATTATTTATTATCGTATTTAATCCCTGGTTGGTTATACCTGCACTACCTCCAAAAGCTCCAAAAATAGAATCACTTCCTAAAGCCGGTCTCATCTGTGATTGTCCTGTTGTAAAGCTCCATACATAATTAATTGCAAGTGCATTGCCTGCCAGGTCTTTTACTCCTGTTGTAATAGTTGCTGTATAAGTAGTATTAGGGGCCAAAGGAACCAGCGGAGAAAAAATGGCTGTAGTATCAGTGTATGTTACCTTTCCTAGAATGGTATTAGTTCCTTGTTTAAGAATAAATGTTGTTGTATTAATAGTTGAAGGATCCATCGGTTCACTAAATGTTGCAGCAATTTTTTTATCAAGAGGAACAAAAGTTTCTGTGTTAGCTGGATCTGTGGAAATTACTGTTGGAGGTATAAGGTCAATCAAAGTACCTGTAGTAAAACTCCACGTATAATTATTTTGTAATGCACTACCCAGTGAGTCTTTAACTCCCGTCGTAATCGTAGCGACATATATGGTATTTGGTGAAAGATTAACTAATGGCGAGAAAACAGCTGTTGTACCATTGTACGTAACCACACCTGAGATCACTGTTGTTCCTTGTTTTAGAACAAAAGTGGAAGTGTTAATGGTTGAAGGATTCATCACCTCATTAAAAGAAGCTGTGATCTTTGTATTAAGACTTACATTAACAGCATTATTTACAGGATTGGTTGAAATTACTGTCGGGCAAACACCGATGATTCCTTTCTGCTCCCTGTCTTTTTCACATCCTGTTGCAAAAATGATTAAAAGAAAAAACATGATCCATTTATTAATGGGGACTTTAGAACAGCTTTTATATACACGCGAAAGGATACCTGTGGTATCAAAAGATTCTTTTTTCATTATTGTATTTTAGATAAACTGAGTAGGACAGTATCGGATTATAATCACGACCTGTTTTTTGTGCGCTGAACTGAAAGGATAAGTATTTATTGTAGCTATCTTAACGACTCACTATAGTAAAGGATAAAACTATGCCGTCTTTATAAACCGTTGTTCACAATTATCTCAAGCTAATATTGATGAGTGGGAATTAATTAAAAAGGAAATCGTAGAGGGATTTGCCCTATACGGGATATAAATGGGCACAATGGGCTAATTTTTATTTTGGATTTGTAACAGCGAAAGCGGAAAAATTCAAAATAGCTTGTTGTTCTTAAGTAAAGATATTTTTATGAAGCTATCTTATTATCCGACAGCCCCCTGATCACTAATTGATTACTTTCATTGACATCGATCGGATACTCTATTTCCTGAACCGTTGTAAAGTATAATTTCCCTTCTTTTATCCGCTGAACGATTTCATCTTTTACTTCCGAATTTATTCCTGATACTAAATCATGATACATGCTATAATCTATTAGTACTGGTACTGCTTCCATTCTATAATTTTTTTAAATTTATCTTTTAGCTTATTAAAAATAGCAAACATAGTGCCGCCTAATATATTATTTACTGTCATATTATACGCCTGTTATCATGTATTACTACCCTAAGAGACCTAAACAAAATTTTAAAGGGCATAATATTTGTCCATTAAATGTAATAAGCAATTAAAAAATTATGAACATCTCCTTACTTAATTAAAATCTATGAAAAAGATAATTATTTCAGGCTTGGTTGCAGGCGTAATTTTTTTAATCCTAAGTATTTTAATTGGGTTTGTTATCAGTTATTTATTCCCCAATATCATAATGCCGTATTCCGATTCTGCTTTTAGCATGCAATCAGATAGAATAGCATTTTATTATCTGCATCCTTTTATAATTGGATTAGCACTCTCATGGTTTTGGACCCGTTTTAAAGAAACTTTAAAAGGATCATATATTACAAAAGGGGTTGAATTTGGATTGATCTATGCTGCAGTGGCCGTATTTCCAATGATGTGGCTAATTTATAGCGCGATGAGTATATCCTTCCTACTTATTACGATATGGTTTCTATTGGCATTATTACAGGCGGTAATTGCCGGATTAGTTTTTGAAAAGATGAATCCTTAATAATATAGTGAAAGCAAAACAGGTGATTGTTTATTTATTTGACAGATGATAAACCTGTTCATTTTGATATATATTATTCATTGCTTTTAAAGGCAGTGAAATAATAAAGGTTGTACCGTGATTATCCTGGCTTAATGCGGATATAAAACCATTATGTTTTTCTACAATTCTTTTACACAAAGCCAATCCGATACCGGTGCCTTCGTATTCACTATTTCCATGTAATCTTTTAAACATGTCAAATATTTGCTCTGCATATCTTTGATCGAATCCTATACCGTTATCACGGATAAAAATTCGGTAAAATGGAGTGGTCGTTAAATTATTAACAGTATTGTCTCTCTTATCCTTATTCATACCGACCTCTGAATAAATATCGATCACAGGAGTTGTATCTTTTTTGGAATACTTTAATGCGTTTCCTATTAAATTAGAAAGGAGAGGCCGAAACAGTCCAGGTATAACTTCCAATTCAGGTAGATCTCCAATCATAACCTGTGCGTTTTTCGCAGTAATGGCATCTTGCATATCGGATAAAACTTCCTGTACCAACAGGTTTAGATCTGTTTTTACTAAACTGGCTGAGCTATTGGATATTTTAGAAAACTCAAGTATGTCTTTTATCAGATTTTGCATACGTTCTGCTGAATTCTGAATTCGCTGAACATATTTTATAGCTTCCTCATCAAGCATTCCTTTTCGTTTTACAAAAAGAAAATCACTATAGATCCTGATCTTTCTTAATGGCTCTTGCAAATCATGTGAAGACATAAATGCAAAGCGATCCAATTCTTTATTTACTGTTTCTAATCGTTGAACACTTTCGAGTAGTTGGCGATTCAATTCAACGACTTTCTCTTCTGATATTTTCCTTTCATGAATTTCATTTTCAAGGCTCTTATTGATCACTATTAATTTTTGTTCATGCGCCTGCAGTTGGTAATTTTTTGTATAGAGATCAACAAACACACCTACTTTAATACGCAACAATTCCGGATTAATTGGCTTGTATATATAATCAACCGCGCCCAAACGATATCCCTGGAATATATGATCCTCTCCATAACTATTGGCAGTTATAAAAATTATTGGGATATGTTTTAATTTCTCTCTTTCATAAATTAATGCAGCAGTTTCGAAGCCATTCATATTGGGCATCTTCACATCCATTAATATCAATGCAAAATTAAATTCTGACAATAATATTTTTAGCGCTTGTCTACCTGAGCTAGCTTTTACTAATTCATACCCATCAGGTTCCAGTATGGTTTCCATCGAAAAAAGATTATCCTCCCGATCATCAACTAAAAGAATCTTTTGCTTCATGAATTATATTTATTTATAAAACCAAATTCGCATTAAAGAGAGTAACTGATCTATTTTCAGCGGTTTAGTAATGTAATCAGATGCACCGGCTTCAATACACTTTTGCCGATCTCCTTTCATTGCCTTGGCCGTAACCGCTATAATCGGCAATAAATTATTGGTATGCTCTCTTCTTATTTTTTGAGTTGTTTCGTAACCATCCATTTCAGGCATCATAATATCCATTAACACCATATCAATTTTCGGGTTATCATTATTAATTATCTCTATAGCTTCTTTACCACTTTCGGCTGTAATGGCATTCACATTTAATCTCTCAAAAACCGTTGTTAAGGCGAATAAATTTCTTACATCGTCATCAACTACTAACACATTTTTGCCAGTAAGTATATCGTCTTTAATACGCATATTTTCAATAATGCGCTGCTTTTCCGGTGGCAGGTCCCTGTGTTTTTGATGAAGATGTATAACAGTCTCTTCTAATAAATGTTCTAAAGAATTAACGCCTTTTAATAAAACCGTATTAGATATCTGGTTGATCTGCGCTAATTCTTTTTTATCAAAATCTTTTGCAGAATAAACAATAACGGGCGTTAATTTTTTCTTAGTATCGCTTACTTTATTAACCATATCAATACCAGATATATCCGGCAACGTATAGTCCATAATAATGCAATCAAAATCTTTTTGCGTTAATTGTTGGATCGCTTTTTTTCCTGTATTGGCGATACTCACATTAACGTTATCGTTTTTGATCATTTTTGAAATTTGTGAAGAATCAATTTCATTATCTTCTATCACTAATATTTTCTTTGCCTCAGTTCTACTGGTCGATATTATATCTGCAAAAAGATCATCCAACACTTCATTACCTAATGGCTTTAAAAGGAAACTCCGTGCGCCACGTTTTAAGGCTAATGATCTATTTTCTTCTCCGGAAATAAGATGAATAGGAATATGCCTGTAATTGAGATCATTCTTAAGCATGTCAAGCACTTTCCATCCACTTGTATCTGGC
>Ga0206961_1009_pt1 | contig 59211 bp, 47 predicted proteins | sample Alteio_BWOrgHeat_30_FD_153238 | JGI IMG/M metagenome (GOLD analysis project Ga0206961, IMG submission 153238) | Enriched cells from forest soil in Barre Woods Harvard Forest LTER site, Petersham, Massachusetts, United States -... | ecosystem: Environmental > Terrestrial > Soil > Temperate forest >...
GGAATAAAGAGTTAACTGAACTAATAAACGCCAGGTAAGTCCTTTCAGGTTTTCCTTCCGTTTTCAGCAACTCCACTCTGTCATTTCAGTCATTAACAATCGGCACTTAAATTTCATACCATGTCAAATATCAAAACGGCATTGGAATCCCGCATACTCATCATCGATGGGGCCATGGGCACGATGATCCAGCGTTATAAACTGGAAGAAGCAGATTATCGCGGTGAGCGATTTAAAGACTGGGCTTCTGACGTGAAGGGCAACAATGATCTGCTGTCCATCACGCGTCCGGATATTATCAAAGCCATTCATCTGGAATATCTGGAAGCCGGTGCGGATATTCTTGAAACCAATACATTCAGCAGCACGGCCATTGCCCAGGCAGATTATAATATGCAGTCGCTGGCCTATGAACTGAATGTTGCTTCTGCAAAAGTTGCCCGCGAAGCGATCAATGAATATACGTCCAACGCCCAACGCCCAACGCACAACGATAAAACTGCCAACCTAAAATTCGTCGCTGGTGCCATCGGCCCCATGAACAAAACCCTTTCCCTTTCCCCCGATGTGAACAATCCGGGTTTTCGATCCGTCAGTTTTGATGAAGTATCGGACGCGTATTACGAACAAATCTCCGGACTGGTGGATGGAGGCGTGGATATATTATTAATAGAAACCATTTTTGATACCCTGAATGCAAAGGCAGCCATCTTTGCCATTAAGAAATATTTCCGCGACACGAAAAAAGAACCGCTGCCGATTATGATCAGTGGAACCATCACCGATGCGAGTGGAAGAACATTGAGTGGACAAACGCTCGAAGCGTTTTATACATCTGTTGCGCATGCGAGACCACTCAGCGTGGGACTGAACTGCGCATTGGGGGCTGCTGAAATGCGGCCGCATATTGCCGAACTTTCAAAAATCGCTTCCTGTTATACCTCTGCTTATCCGAATGCGGGACTTCCGAATTCCATGGGCGTTTATGAAGAGGAGCCGGAGGAAACGGCTCATTTTCTGGAAGACTGGGCGAGGGAAGGTTATGTGAATATTGTGGGCGGCTGTTGCGGTACCACGCCCGATCACATCAGACATATTGCTGAGCATGTGAAAAAATTTGCGCCGAGAAAATTACCGGTTGTCGAACTGGTTGCATAAATCGTTTTTATACATGAGTGAAGAAAATATCATTTACCCCTATCTCCGTTTATCGGGCCTCGAGCCGCTGGTGATTCGTCCCGAATCGAATTTTGTGAATGTGGGCGAAAGAACCAATATCACCGGGTCTAAAAAATTTGCCCGGCTGATCAGGGAAAATAAATATGAAGAAGCACTGGCTGTTGCCCGTCAGCAGGTTGAAAATGGCGCACAGATACTCGATGTGAACATGGACGACGCGTTACTGGATGGTGAAAAAGCCATGACGCATTATCTGAATCTGATACAGAGTGAACCCGACATTGCGAAGATTCCAATCATGATCGATTCTTCCAAATTCAGCATCATACAGGCAGGCCTCAAATGCGTGCAGGGAAAATGTATCGTGAATTCCATTTCATTAAAAGAAGGAGAAGAAAAATTTATAGAGCAGGCCGTTATCTGTAAGAGTTTTGGTGCGGCTGTGGTGGTGATGGCTTTCGACGAAAAAGGCCAGGCTGACACCAAACAACGCAAAGTAGAAATCTCCCATCGTGCTTTTGAAATTCTCACCAAACAACTGGATTTCGATCCGCAGGACATTATTTTCGACCTCAACATCTTTGCGATTGCCACCGGTCTGGAAGAACATAATAACTACGCCGTTGATTTCATTGAAGCCACACGCGAAGTGAAAGCCATGCATCCGCTGGTAAAAATCAGCGGTGGCGTGAGTAACCTTTCCTTTTCATTTCGCGGCAACGAACATGTGCGGGAAGCCATGCACAGCGTGTTTCTTTTTTATGCCATCAAAGCCGGTCTGAGCATGGGCATCGTGAACGCGGGTCAGTTGATGATCTATGATGAAATTGAACCCGGTCTTCGTCAGCTTTGCGAGGACGTGATCATGAACCGCAACAACGACAACAACGAAGCCACCGAAAAATTGCTGGCTGCTGCGGAATCGGTTAAGGGCAAGGCCAAAGAAGAGAAGAAAGATGAAACCTGGAGACTGACTTCTGTCGAAGAAAGACTTAAGCACGCCCTGATCAACGGGATCACCGACTATATTGAAGCGGACACTGAAGAAGCGCGACTTCATTATGATAAACCGCTGGAAGTAATTGAAGGCCCCCTGATGGCCGGTATGAATGTGGTGGGAGATCTATTCGGAAGCGGTAAGATGTTTCTGCCCCAGGTGGTAAAGAGCGCCCGTGTGATGAAAAAATCGGTGGCTGTGCTGACTCCGTTTATTGAACAGGAAAAAATTGATAATTATAATCGCCGGGTTGCTGCGAGTTCTACAGGAACTGCTACAGAAGAAAAAGGAAATGCAAAAATCCTGCTGGCAACTGTAAAAGGCGATGTGCATGATATTGGAAAGAATATTGTGGGTGTTGTGCTGGGTTGTAATGGATATGATATTGTTGATCTTGGTGTAATGGTGCCGGTTGATAAAATATTAGAGACTGCGCTGAAAGAAAAAGCCGACATCATCGGACTGAGCGGTCTGATCACACCTTCGCTGGATGAAATGGTTTATGTGGCGCGGGAAATGAAAAGAAGAAACATGAATCTTCCGCTGATGATCGGCGGTGCTACCACATCCCGAATGCACACAGCGATACGAATTGCGCCGGAATACGAGCATGGGGTTGTGCATGTGCTCGATGCCTCCCGCAGCGTAACCGTAGCCGGCAGTTTGCTGAATGATGTTTTGAAAAAACCATTTCTGCAAAATATTGATACGGAATATATCAAACTGAAAGCTGATTTCGCCAATAAAAAATCCGGTAAACAATTATTATCCTACCCGGAATCCAAAGCAAACAAAACAAAACTAGACTGGAAGAATTTTGAACCGGTGAAACCTGCATTCCTCGGGGTTAAGATTTTCGACAAGGTGCCTCTGAAGGAAATAGCAGAATTTATTGACTGGCAGCCTTTCTTTATTGCCTGGGAAATGCATGGAAAATTTCCCCAGCTGCTCAGCGATGCAGTGATTGGAGAAGCTGCCACCAAATTATTTTCGGATGCAAAAGCGCTGCTGAAAAAAATCATTGATGAAAAATGGTTGAATCCGCGTGGCGTCATTGGAATCTGGCCCGCCAATGCAACGGCCGACGACACAGTAACCATTGCAGCCGATGAAGCGGCGGGTATTCCGGAGCCCTTGGAATTTCTTCGTCAGCAGTCGAAAAAAGCGGCCGGCCAAAGCAATGTTTCGCTGGCTGATTTCATTGCACCAAAGGATTCAGGAAAAACAGATTATATTGGCGCCTTTTCTGTCACGATCGAAGGAATAGAAAAACACATCACCCGGTTCATGGAAGATCTGGACGATTATAATAAGATCATCCTGCAGGCACTGGCTGATCGTTTAGCGGAAGCATTTGCAGAATGGTTGCATAAAAAAGTGAGAACGGAATATTGGGGATATGAAAAAGCAGAAGACTTAACCAATGAACAACTGATTCGGGAAGAATATACGGGCATTCGTCCTGCCCCGGGTTATCCCGCCTGTCCGGATCATACCGAAAAATACAAACTGTTTCACCTCCTGGGTGGCGAAAAAACGACGGGCATTACCCTGACGGAATCGTTGGCCATGTATCCCGCCTCTTCTGTGAGCGGCTGGTATTTCGCCAATCCTGAAAGCAAATATTTTGGCATCGGAAAAATCAGCAAAGATCAGGTGGAAGATTATGCGGTCCGGAAAAATATGACCGTTGAAGACGTGGAAAGATGGCTGCGTCCTGTGCTGGATTATGAAGCCTGACAGACGTTAACCATCGATTAAAAAGAATGGTCGTAAATTGCGGCCTGAAAAAAAGATATCATCCAATGATGAGTAACCGAAACCTTGTGCGCAGGAATATTGTGTTTATGATAGTGTTGCTGCCGTTGTTTGGACTGGCCCAGCAAAACACCTCCACACAAATTATCACTTCTTCCCCCTCTAAGAATTCAACGAAGAAGGTCAGAAAGCATGAGTTGTATTTTTCCTGGGGATATAATAAAGAATGGTACACGAACAGCAATGTGAGTGTAAGTCAGCCTGCTCTTGGAAATTCATTTACGTTTACCAATGTGAAAGGCGTTGATCATCCCGGATGGGAGAATGAACAGTTTTTTACAAAAGCGCTGAGTATTCCGCAGTATAACTACCGGCTCGGTTATTTTATTGACAGGGACAAAGGCTGGGGAGTTGAAATAAATTTTGACCATACGAAATGGTTGTTTCCCAATAACCAGATGGTGCATATCAAAGGAATGATCCATAACCAGCCATTTGTTGGATCGGTGAATTTTGCAGACAGCGTTGCCGGATCGGACTCGAGTTCATACCACTATTTAAATAACGGTGCCAATTTTTTACTTTTCAACGTTGTAAAACGATGGCATATCTGGTCAAATAAAAAACAGACCATTCGCGTAGACGGTCTCGGAAAATTGGGCGTCGGTCCGGTGATTCCACATGTGCAGGTAAAGTATTTTGATCAGCCCCAGAACGATCAGCATTTTCAGCTGGGCGGATGGAATGTGGGTCTGGAAGGCGATCTGAAAGTTACCTTCTTCCATTATGTATATCTTGAATACGCAAACAAAGTGGACTACGCCCGCTACACCAATCTGAAAATTTATCAGGGCACGGATAAGCAGGCTTTCGGAACTTACGAAATGATCCTCAATCTGGGGGTTACCATACCTGTCGGGAAATACCAATAAGGCCCAAAGTCTAAAGCCTAAAACCGAAAAAGCCCAAAACCGATACAGACTCGAAGTTTAAAACCTTGAGCGCCTTTCCTGACAATATTTTCGTCTTATTTATTTTCTGTATCAGTTTTAGGCTTTAGACTTTGGGCTTTGGGCTTGTTTGGGCTTTAGACTTTGGGCTTGTTTAGACTTTACGCTTAGAAGGAAACTGGCGCTCAAACAACCACCAAAAGCTTGTACGTTTTTTAAGCAAATCGTAATTACTCGAGATATACGTATTGATGTGATTCATGGCTTCGTCGATATCATCGGTAATGAGTAAAAGATTCAGATCTTCTTTCTGAATCGTTCCTTCGACAATCATTTTTTCAATCATATCAACGAGCGGTTGATAATACATTTTACCATACAGCACAACCGGAAACTGGGTAAGTGATTTTGTTTGAATGAGCGTTAGTGTGTTGAACATTTCATCAAGCGTTCCAAAACCTCCGGGCATCACGATGAATGCATAAGAATATTTCAGCAGCATTGCCTTCCGCAGAAAAAAATAGTCGAACGTGATCCATTTCTGCATATACTTATTCGGCTGCTGTTCCATCGGAAGGTGGATATTACATCCAACCGATTTCCCTTCATTTTCGAAAGCGCCCCTGTTCGCGGCTTCCATAATTCCGGGCCCACCGCCTGTCATTACCGTAAAACCAATTCCGGCAATGCGTTTCCCAAATTCCCGCGCCACACCATAGTAGGGATGATTTTCTTTAAAACGGGCGGATCCAAATACGGTAATACAGGGTCCTACAAAATAAAGGGCGCGATTACCTGCCAGGATCTGTCTGAATACCTTCCAGGCAAAACCAAGCTCGAAACTGCGACTCTGCGGACCGTCCAGGTACAGGGGCCTTTTTGCTTTGATAACGGGCGGAGCACCTGTAGAATCTTTTATCTGTTCAACGGAATCAACGGCCATGGAATATTTTTCTTTAGTAAACTAGAAGTAAATTACATACCGAATATAATAAACAAACGATGGCTTCTTTGCGAATCATTAGTTATAATGTAAACGGTATCCGCGCAGCAATCAAAAAAGGTTTTATTGACTGGCTGAAAACAAACCCCGCTGATATTATTTGTCTCCAGGAAACAAAAGCTGTCAAAGACAATGTGGCGCATGATGAAATTACTTCACTCGGTTATCATGATTATTGGTTTAGCGCGCAGAAACTCGGTTACAGCGGAGTTGCCGTATTTACAAAAATCAAACCGGACAAAGTTCAATATGGCACCGGGCATCAGGTAAGTGATGATGAGGGAAGAGTTATCCAGCTTGACTTTGGAGATCTTCATCTGATAAACGCATATTTCCCATCCGGCACATCGGGAGAAGAAAGACAGGGTTTTAAATATGAGTGGCTGGATGAATTTTATTTATACGTGAATAAAATCAAAAAGAAAACACCACAGATCATACTCTGCGGCGACTATAACATAGCACACAGGGAAATTGACATACATGATCCAAAAGGAAATAAAAATTCAACCGGGTTTTTACCAGCTGAAAGAGCCTGGATGGATAAGTTCCTGGATAGTGGTTGGACAGATAGTTTCCGCACCAAACACCTGAATGAAGTTGGGCGGTACAGCTGGTGGACCCAGCGGTTTCCATCTGTCAGGTTAAATAATAAAGGCTGGCGCATTGACTATATCAATGTGACCAATAATCTCGCCGGAAGAATTCTCAAATCAGATATTTTTCCGGATGTAAAACACAGCGATCATTGTCCGGTTTACCTTGAACTGAAAAAGTAATCAGAAAAATTCCATCCCGGTATCGCACAATTAATCCGGCTGTGTATATATACCACCACTACGTAAAAGTCCTGTGCGTTTCTTGTGGAAAAGTATAAAAAAATATCAGCACGTATAATAAATTATAGTACATTCCTCTGGAACCCTGTATTGGCGAGGCTTTTCACGACATGCCATGAAACCCTTTGCCAGTAAGCGTTTCATGGATTCATAAAAAACAGTCAGCATTTAAATTTCTTATTGTATTTGCCTGAAACCCACGTCCACGCTCATTTTTAACAAAACGGGAGCAGATGAAATATTTTGATGTGAATGAAAAGCGGCTATATTTGCCGGTACAAAAAATTACACTATGAACAAAGCTGAATTAATTACAAAAATTGCTGATGATGCCGGCGTTACAAAAACCCAGGCGAATGAAACACTCAATTCATTTGTAGAGGCAGTTGCCAAAACTTTGAAAGGTGGTGGTAAAGTTACGTTGGTAGGTTTTGGAACATTTTCTGTTTCTAAAAGAGCCGCCCGTAACGGCCGCAATCCACAGACTGGTGCCGTGATAAAAATCAAAGCAAAAAAAGTAGCAAAGTTTAAAGCAGGAAAAGAATTGTCTGCCAAATTATAATTGCTGCCTTTATTACAACCTGGAAGAGCTCCGGCCAACTGATTATTAATTAGCCGGAGCTTTTTATTTTCCGGATATTTGCACTCTTAATTAATCAATATGGGTAAAGGAGATAAAAAGACAAAAAAGGGTAAAATTTTCAAGGGATCTTTCGGCAAGAGTCGTCCGAAGAATGAGAAGAAAGTGGTGGTTGCGAAGAAACCGGCTTAACAAGAAGTGTGGAAGTGTGGAAGTGTGGGAGATTCACGTTAGGCGCCCAACGATCAACGATCACGGTGCCAGTCGTTCGACAATCCAACCTCCGTCTTCCTGCAAACTGTACTGCAAGCGATCGTGGAGGCGGTTTGGCCGGCCCTGCCAGAACTCAATGGTAACCGGTCTGACAAGATAACCACCCCAGTGAGGAGGTCGTGATATCGGTTTTTCAGTGAATTTGGATTCATACAAATTAGCCTGCTGAATCAACCACTCGCTGCTTTCAATCACTTCGCTTTGTGGGGAAGCCCAGGCACCAATGCGGCTGCCGGGTGGTCGCGATAGGAAATAGGCATCACTATTTTCGCGGCTGACTTTTTCTACCAGCCCCGTGATGCGTATCTGCCTTTCCAGTTCCTTCCAGAAAAAAACCAGACAGGCACGGGGATTTTCCAGCAATTGCTTTCCTTTAAAACTTTCATAATTGGTATAAAACTGAAAACCTGCTTCGTGAAATCCTTTGAGCAACACGATCCGGGCTGATGGAAGACCATCTGCCGAAGCAGTAGCCAGCGTCATGGCGTTTACTTCCGGCAACTCACTTTTTATGGCGTCCTGCCACCAGCGGTCAAACTGCTCAATGGGATTTTTTGAAATATCCCTTTCATTTAATTGAAGCAGCTTATATTCCTTTCTGATATCCGCGATCGTGCTCATTTCACGAAATTACATCTTAAGCCTAAAGCCTAAAACTAATTTGGAAATTGAGGAAACTAAAAATGAAATTGCTGCGTCCAACGGTCAACGGTCAACCGTAAACCGTCAACCTTTTAAATGATCGGCTGATTGGGAGCAGGATTCACCGGTGGATCGTTCTTGGGAAAAGATCTGGACAATATGGATTCCATTTCGCTGATTCTGCGAAGCTGACTCTCCATTTTCTTGTGCTGCTCGGTGGCATCCTGAAGGTCGCGGTTTAATTCTTCGAGGAACATCATCTTCTTCTGGTATTGCTGACGATGGAAAGTTGCTTCTTTTAATTTGTCTTCCGTATCAGCCAGTATCCTGCTCAGTCGCTGGTTTTCATCAAAGAGAGCAATCTGTTTTCCCCTTACTTCATCAAATTCACGGCTCAGTTTGAAATAAGATTCCTGCAACTGATCGTATTCAATTCTTTTGCTGTGGGGCTGATCGAGATATTGTTCCAGCTTGCGCAGTTTATCCTGCATTTGAGTGAAATCGGCGTAGGCTTTATCCATGCGTTCATTCATTTCCAGCACCAGCCGCTGTTCCTGCATGATCCGGTTAATCTCGGTGTCTTTTTCTGCAATCTGTTTATGCAGGATGGATACCTGATCATTCAACACATTGTGTTGTTGCTGCAGATCCTGGTATTTTTTCTCCGATTCTTTCAGCATCTGTATTTGCTGAAGCAGTTTGTTGATGTGTTGATTGTATTGATAAAGATTTTCCTGCGCAGATTTGAGCTGGGTTAAATAGTCTTCCGCAACAGTCGGAGGTTTTATCTGAGATTCTACCCGTGCATATTTTTCTTTCAGAAAAGAAAGTTCTTCGCGCAGTTCCTCGGATTCCAGACTGGCGATTTTTTCAGTTTCCTCAGCTTCAGATAAACGATCGCGCAGTTTTTGCATCGTTTTCTCCTGCACCTCCATGTCTGTATAATATTTCAGCTTCCAGTTGTCATTGTCGTTGAACGATTCTTCCGGAGCAGGCTGTTCAATCCGAATGGATTTACGGGAAGTCCAGAAGTAATGTATGGCGATCCCCAATATGAGGGCGCCGAACAGAAATATGATTATTTCAGGCAGCCTGACAGTCAGGGTGTAACCAAGTATTAGGGGTAATGTCTTCATATTGTTCGGTACTCAGAACAAAGGATTTACGCGGCAGGGCTGGCTTTTGAAGGGATACGGGATGCTAAAGGAGTATCGTGGAAAGCAGTGATTTTCTGCATTACAAAATAGGGATATCCACGCATAATTACAAGCTGGGCCTGAATTTAAAGTAGAAATACGCAATCAGGCGGTTACCAGGGTACCTACCTGATCCCCGGTCACGACCCTTTTCAGATTTCCGGGGCTATTCATATTAAAAACGATGATGGGCAGGTTATTTTCCATGCAAAGGGTAAATGCGGTCATATCCATCACTTTCAGGTTGCCGGATATGCACTGCTGGTAGGTGATCGTGCTGTATTTCTTTGCTGTTTTGTCTTTTTCCGGATCAGCTGTATAGATTCCATCCACCCGGGTACCCTTGAGAATTACATCGGCAGTTATTTCGATGGCCCGCAGAGATCCGGCAGTATCAGTTGTGAAATAAGGGTTGCCTGTTCCGGCACCGAATATTACCACCCGGCCCTTCTCCAAATGGCGCATGGCCCGCCGGCGTATATAAGGCTCCGCAATCTGTTCCATTTTAATGGCTGACTGCAGACGGGTAAAAACGCCTATTTTTTCCAGTCCTGCCTGCATGGCCATTCCGTTGATCACGGTCGCCAGCATGCCCATATAATCTCCGTGCGCCCGTTCAATCCCTGTTTCTTTCTCATTCATACCGCGGTAAATATTACCACCACCAATTACAATAGCCACCTGCACGCCGAGATCCACCACACTTTTTATATCCTGCGCATATTGCGCAATTACGGCATTATCAAAACCGAAATTCTTATCACCCATCAGGGCCTCGCCAGACAATTTCAACAACACACGGGTGTATTTTGGAAGCATATTTTAGTTTGATTAGTGCAAAGAAAAGAAATAAAAGGGCATAAAAAATCCCGCCGTTGGGCGGGATAATTTTTAACCTAACTGAACTCTTTTGAACTGGGTCACTTTCAGACCAGCATCTACCGACTTCATATGCTCGGCCACTGTTTTGGAAGCATCCTTCACAAATGGCTGTGCGGTTAATGTATTTTCTTTGAAAAAGGCATTCAGTTTACCGACAGCGATTTTTTCAATCATTTCATCGGGTTTGCCGGCCATCTTCGGATCATTGCGGATCTGATCCGTTACGATTGCTTTTTCTCTTTCAACCATTTCTTTTGAAACTGACTCCGGATCAACCGCCACCGGGTTCATGGCAGCAATCTGCATGGCCACTTCCCTTCCGGCTTCCAGCGCTTCTGGTGTATTCTTGTTCAATCCCACCAACACACCCATTCTGTACGCGCCATGTATATAAGAGGAAACACCTTCTGCATCGATTCTTTCAAAACGTGTCAGCTGAATTTTCTCTCCGATCTTTGCTACCTGATCATCTATCTTATCAGATACGGTGGCATTCTCCAGTTTGCTTGCTTTCAGTTCATCCAGCGTCTTCACATTGTTCTTAATCGCAACGTCCATGATGCCCTGGGCAACAGCAACAAATTCCGCATTCTTGGAAACGAAATCTGTTTCGCAGGCCAGCGTAATGATCAATCCTGTTTTATTATCTGAAGTTGTTTTGGCAATGATCACACCTTCTTTTGCTTCACGGTCACTGCGCAGGGCAGCCACTTTCTGACCTTTTTTTCTCAGGTAGTCAATTGCTTTTTCAAAATCCCCGTCGCTTTCAACAAGGGCTTTGCGGCAGTCCATCATACCCGCGCCGGTTGTCTGGCGGAGCTTATTGATTTCAGCTGCTGTAATAGTTGTAGTAGTAGACATTTTAATTTCTTTTTTGATTGATGATCAATCCCCGTTTCGTGCGTTACGCGTTGGGCGTTCAGCGTTGGGCGTTCAGCTTAACGGGCTCCTGTACGACGACCACTGTTTGGTACACGACGTTTCGGTGCACCGGGTGTTCTGGCTGTTTTATCAACACCACCTCTTCCGCGTGCTGCTTCACTTTCAGCTTCTGCCTGAATGCGGGCCGCCTTCTTTTCATTCTCATCGCCGGTTACATCTTCTACACCATCATCATCTTTTGCTGCCTGTCTTTCAGTAAGACCTTCCGCAATGGCTGCTGCGATGTAGTTTACTATGATGGCGATGGATTTGGTCGCATCGTCATTGGAAGGGATGGCGAAATCAACCTTATTCGGATCTGAATTCGTATCCACCATTCCAAATGTGGTGATACCCAGTTTCTTTGCTTCTGCCAGTGCAATATGTTCGTGGCCGATATCAATCAGGAAAAGCGCCGCAGGTACACGTCCCAGCTGGGCAATACCACCGAGGACTTTTTCCATTTTATCTTTATCGCGCGCCAGCGTGAGGCGTTCTTTTTTTGTAATGCTGTCAAACGTTCCGTCGGTCAGCATCTTTTCAATGCTCTGCATCTTCTTCACGCTCTTACGAACGGTGTTGAAGTTGGTAAGCATACCACCCAGCCAGCGTTCTGTAACGAAAGGCATGGTTACCCTTTTCGCACATTCGGTAACGATTTCCTTTGCCTGCTTTTTGGTGCCGACAAACATGATCTTCTTACCGGATTTTGCAATCTGCTTCAATGCAGCAGATGCCTCCTGAAGCGCTTCGGTTGTTTTATTCAGATCGATGATGTGAATGCCTTTCTTCTCTGCGAAGATGTAAGGCAGCATTTTGGGATTCCATTTCTTCTTCAAGTGACCGAAATGCACACCGGCTTCCAATAACTGTTGCTGAAGTGAAGTATTCTGTTCCATATTGATTAAACTTTGAGGCCCGGTAAAAGAACCCGGCTGTCAACTGATTTGAAATAATAGAATTAACGTTTGCTGAACTGGAAGCTTCTTCTTGCTTTCTTCTTACCTGGTTTCTTACGTTCAACCTTTCTCGGATCACGATGAAGAAGACCGGCTGCTTTCATAGCCGGACGAAATTCAGGATTTACTTCCAGCAGCGCACGCGCGATACCGAGTTTACAGGCTTCAGCCTGACCCTTGATACCACCACCGGTTGCATTGATCTGAATGTCATATTTATCCAATGACTCAATCGTTTTCAGAGGCAGATCTACCTGGTTCTGCAAATAAGCCAGGGAGAAATAATCCTTGTAATCCTTATCGTTGATAACGATTTTGCCTGTGCCCCTGGTGAGAAAAATGCGTGTCACGGCTGTTTTTCTTCGTCCGGTGGCAAGTTTTTGTTTTTCCATTATAAAAAGACTAAGTGAAGTTTATAATTTTTTTTAGACTAGAATTTAAGTTCTTTGGGTTGCTGAGCTCCGTGTGGATGTGCGGCGCCTGCGTATACAAACAACTTCTTGTACATCTTGCGTCCCAGTCTGTTTTTAGGCAGCATGCCTTTCACTGCCCTTTCCAGGATGGCTTCCGGTCTGCGTTTCAGCAGGTTCTTTGCTGTCTCTTCTTTCTTACCACCCGGATAACCTGAGAAGTTGATGTAGATCTTGTCTTCCAGTTTGTTACCTGAAAAAACCACTTTATCTGCGTTGGTAATGATTACGAAATCACCGCAGTCAACGTGGGGCGTATAATAAACTTTATTCTTGCCGCGCAGGATTGCTGCGATACGGGCACACATGCGGCCAACGGTTTGATTAGTACCGTCCACAACGTACCAATCCCGTTGTACGGTAGCCTCGTTCGCATGTTTTGTAACGAAATGTAATTTGCTCATGATTCTGTTTTTGATTTACCACCGCTATCCCGGCAGCTAATTTAAAGGACGGCAAAGGTAGGAGATATGAACTGTCTTTTCCAAAGATTGAGTATATATTTTTTAATACACCCTTTACAAGTGATTGATATTCAATAAAGAATTTGATTGAAAATATAAATGGTGCGTAGAATGACGATTTTCAGGTACCTGAATACCGTTCAAACGGGGTGTCGCAATCAACATTGCTCCTTTATTTGGCCTTTTGAAATAACTGCAGATCATCGTTATTCCGGGCTACCAGCACCAGCGTATTTTTTCCAGCCTTGTTCAGCATTGCCGCATCCCGGACTTCTCCTTTTACAAAAAGTCCACTCTGTTTGGGGGCAACATAATGTAAGTGATGATGCCGGCTCTGAAGAAATAAAGTTCCGTAACTGGCATCCAGCCGGCCGGTCTGGGGTTTTAATCCATAGAAATTACCACCCAGAAAAATATCGTTGTATCCGTCACCATTTAAATCATAAACGACGCTTGCATAAACAGGACTCAGCTGCGCTTCCAGTGGAAGTGCCTGTATTTTGAAATGACCCTTGCCGTCATTCATAAAAATAGCCGTCCGGGTTTCATTTACGGTTAACACAGTAGCTTCTTTTAATTCATCGGATGAATAAATATCCCTGAATTCCTTCCCCGCATAAGACTTAAATTTCAGAAATTTCTTTTTCAGTCCCGGGATCTCTTTTTCAAGTTCTCCTTTCATCCAGTAAGGATATGCCTTGCCATCGGATTTATAATATACAGGTATGCATTGGGTCTGTCCATTCTTATTGAAATCTGCCGTAAACAGCTGGGCCGGATGCACGGAATCTGCTTTGATTCTGGAATTCAATCCAAAATTTCCGGCCACCAGATCGGGAAACCCATCCCCGTTTACGTCTGCAACAGTCAGTGCATTCCACCATCCGGAGGAATTCGGCAATTCCTGAACGACCTTAAATTTCTTGTCCTTCTCATAGTGCATGACGGTAACCGGCATCCAGTCGCCCACAATAATCAGTTCGGCATCTCCATCCCCGTCGATGTCGGCCCAGGCCGCATCGGTCACCATGCCCAGGTCCAGCAGTTGCGGAGCAATGTCTTTGGTAACGTCTTTAAATACGCCCTTCCCTTCATTTTTTAATAAAACGCTGGCAGGTTTCAATCCATAATGACCAGGAATCACCCGCGCGCCAATAAAAAGGTCTGTTAATCCATCCCCGTCAAAGTCACCCGCCTTTACACAGGAAGCATTGATCATCACATCGGGAAAGCCCTGCGTGCTGCGGGAGAAATTTCCTTTGCCATCATTAATATATAATCTCGTCAGCAGGTTGGCAGATCCGGGAAAGGCCTGATTTCCCCCCGAAGACACGACCAGGTCAAGATCTCCGTCTCCGTCAAAATCTATAAATACCGCACCGACACTTTCGAAATATTTGTCTTTCTCAAAGGCCATCTGTGGCTTTTGAATGAAGTGCCCATCGGGCAGTTGTATGAATATTTTAGCGGTGTCTGCAAATGCATTGCCCATGTAGAAGTCTTCCAGGCCGTCACCATTCACATCACCAACCGCCAGCTTGGGACCTTCCGTAGAGAGCATTTTCGGAATGAGTTTCTCCCGGTTAAAATCAATGTATTCGTTTTCCGTGTGATGAATATTTCCTTTCAGATAAACGGAAGTAACATTATTATATATGGGATTCGCAGATTCTGTTTTCCAGGGCAGTGAAATGTTTGCATCCTTCTGGTGTAATGTGATCGTGCTGTCCACCGCCAGATTTTTGTATATGGCATAATGAGATCCGGACCATTGAACAGTCAGGCTGTCTATATGATCTATTTTTCCCAACCCAAAATTCAAAACAGGATCCACACTGCTTTGAAATCCCCGGCTTGGCATCTGTTCCAGTATCTGCACATTGCTGTCGGTATAGATTTTAACGCGGGCCCCGTAACCATATGTGTTTAGTGAATCGCCATCGAGTTTCACTTTCAGAAAATGATTATGCAATTGTTCGGTACTCATATTCCTGTACACAAAGGCATCCTTATTCTCATTGTTGATCACAAGGTCCAGATCCCCGTCGCCATCCAGATCCGCATAGGCGGCACCGTTAGAAAAACTCAGCTGGCCAAATCCCAGTTCTGCGGATTCATTTTTAAATGTCAGGTTTTTCTGATTTACAAAAGCATAATTTGGAATCGGTACCGAAGGCATTTTTTTTAAGATCTCTGTAAAATCAAATCCTTCTTCCCGGTAATGATTGATGGTTTCCGGGTTACTGAAGAATTCCAGAAAATCCTGGTCCGTCAGGTCGCGGCTGATTCCATTGCACACGAAGAGATCTTTCCATCCATCATTGTTCAAATCGAATATGAGTGCTCCCCAGCTCCAGCCGGTGGCATCGGCGCCGCTCAGCTGGGCGATATCACTGAAAGTACCATCCTGATTATTTAATTGCAGACAGTTGCTGGTAAATTGGTGGTGATAGTCGAGTTGATTTTTTGCATTCACCACATCATACTCGTCAAACTTGATGGTCGTTTTCAGGCGGTAATCTGATTCAGGAAGCATTTCTGTTGTGAAAATATCGAGATAGCCGTCATTGTTTATATCCGCCATATCTGAGCCCATGGATCCCTGGCTCATATGGCCCATGGCATCTCCGATTACTTCCCTGAAGGTTCCATCCTGCTGATTCAGATATAAGTAATCGCGCTCAAAAAAATCGTTGGAAACATAAATATCGTCCCAGCCGTCGTTGTTTAAATCGCCGACGGTAACGCCCAGTCCGAAAGCGATGGCACTGCCATAAATACCTGCATGCTGGCTTACATCAGTGAAATGCCCATGATCATTTCGATACAGGCGGTCTCCATTGTCAGGATCGCGTATCAATCGCAGATCTTTTGAGTATCCGAAACTTTCGACTGATTTATTACTGTTGTTTAAGATAAAACAATCCAGATCACCGTCGTGATCATAGTCGAAGAATATGGCCTGTGTTGAAATGCCATGGTCATCCAGCCCGTATGCATGGGCTTCTTCCCTGAAAGTTCCATCCTTCTGATTAATGTATAATTCGTTTGCCCGGTCATCGCCCTCCATATCGCCTCCATTGCAAACATAAATATCCAGCCAGCCGTCTCCATTGATATCAACCATGCTTACTCCTGTATGCCAGTGATGGATACTGGTTAATCCTGATTTTGCAGCCACTTCTTCAAACTGCCAGTTGCCCTTATTAAGGTATAGTTGATTTTCATGCTGATTGGAAGTAAAAAAAATATCGGGCCTCCCGTCGTGATTCACATCCCCGATTGCAACGCCTGCTCCATTATAAAAATTCCTGTATTTGAAAATGTTAAATTCCCTGGTGTCTTCTACCCGGTTGTTAAAATGAATTCCGGTTTCGGATGCCGGCAGGAGCTGAAACAAAGGATTGACGGGCATTCCAGACTCTTTCGAATGACAGGAAGTGATTAGGAGCAGAAGAATGGCAGGCAAAAAGAGTCGTTGGTTCCGGCTAAGCATAAATCAAAAATTGGCTACTTTGCGTCCCAATTGTTTATGAATATATGAAGAAATGGATTGTTGGGTTGTTTGTGATTTTGATTTTAGGCATACTCAGCATTTATATTTTTATCCCGTCCAAGATTGTAATATCCAACATCAGTTCGGCAGAGGCAACCATCACAGGTGAATTCAGGTATATAGGTTCGGAAGTTGCCTGGGAGAAATGGTGGCGGGATTCGGATGGAAAACCGCACGTGAAAGGCAGTCCGTTTACCTATGGAAGTTCCGTATTTCATTTAACCCGGCAGGCTTACAACGCAGTTGGCATTGATATAGAACAAGCCGGAATGAAGGTTCCGGGTACCATTAATCTGGTCTCGTTTGCACTCGATTCTACCGGCGCCATCTGGTCATGCCAAATGCCCGCTGGTTTAAACCCGGTCAGACGTCTGCGAAATTACCTGACTGCGGGGGAGATGAAGAGAAATATGACCGGCGTAATGCGTGTGTTTTCAAAGTTCGTTTCCAATCCGGCCAATATTTATGGTATCACCATTTATAAAACGACCGTTCACGATACCCTGATGGTCTCATCCCGGTTTACGAGCCCCGGATACCCGAATACTGAACAACTATACAGTTATTTTGATACCCTGAAGAAAACGATCGTAAAACAAAAAGCCTTACCCGTCGGATTTCCGATTTTAAATCTGAGAAAAATGCCGGATGGCAGTTATGAAACCCAAACAGGCATGCCGACAAACAGGCTGCTGAAAAATGAGGGCAAAATTCTTGCGATCCGAATGCCACCCGGTCTGTTTATGACGGCGGATGTCAGGGGTGGTTCATTGACAGTGGATGAGGCCATCAGGCAACTGGAGTTGTTTATAATTGAATACAATCGCACCAAAGTAGCAACGGGTTTTCAAATATTGATAACAGACAGGAGAAAGGAATCTGATACTACAAAATGGATTACAAAAATTAAAATTCCGATTGTACCATGATCCGAATTCCGAAAGAATAATTTAATGTGTTCAGCATACATTTTTACTGATTTTTGAGCTATATTACCGGATAACTAATTACTAACGACCCCTGTTTGCCTGCGCGATGGGAAAATGTGCTTCGATATGAAATTAAGCTTTCCCGCTTTTGCCGGATTTCTCCCTCTCTTTATTTGTATCTCCTCAGTCTGCGCACAACCGGCATCTGATTCAACTTTATATAAAGAATCTGTTTCTAAAATCCGCCAGGTCTATTTTGATGAAATCGGAGACAATGCCCAGATTTATCATGGCAGTGAATATATCCGCAATGGCCAGAAGGCAATCGGGTTCCCCTTTTATGAAAGCAATGAGATGAATGCAGGTTCGGTTTCTTATCAGGGAACTACCTATTCAAATCAAAGCCTCTATTACAATCTCGTTTCCGACGAACTCATTATCAATAATTACCCACGCAACGCACTCATCGTACTCGCGATGGGGAAGGTGGATTCTTTTACCATAATGAACCATGTTTTTGTACCGCTCAATGGCGACAAAACCAACCGCCTGGAAAAAACTGGTTATTACGATCAGCTCTATGCAGGTGAACCATCTGTTTATGCCAGAAGGGAGAAAAGAATGGTGGTCGGATCCGGAAGTGAAGAAACCAGGTACATTCAACACGACGATTTTTTCATTGAAGTGAAAGGGGTCTATTATCCTGTAGATGGAAAATCTGCGTTGCTGGATGTATTAAAAGACCAGGAAGATTTATTAAAGAAGTATATCCGCACCAATAAACTCAATTTCAAAAAAGACCTTGAATCTTCCCTGGTGCTTACAACGATTTATTATTCCCAGTTAAAGCACTGACATGAGAGAGATTCGATTCTGCCTGCTTATCATATTCTGCCTGTCCGGCCTCAAGCTGTGCGCACAGGATCAAAAGTTAATAACGGGAAATTTTACGGGCTTTCGTTTTCCCCAACTGGTTCATGAAATCGAAATACAAACACCCTATCATATTTTCTATGATTCGCTGGATACCGACAGTTTGGAAATCAATCTGAATGCAAATGAATTAACACTACAGCAGGTATTCGATGCGGTTTTCAAAGGCTCCGATGTTCATTATGCAATTGGAACCGGTAACAATGTTTTTGTAAGTAAACGTTACAGCATACAGACCAGCCTTCCAAAAAACTTCTTTGATCCCGGAAAATCAGATAACGACAGCAGTGCGCAGACGGCTTTTTTTGCGGATGATGCCATTGCACCCAAATCAGGAATCAAGATTTCAGCAGATAATAAATTATATGATATCGGCACCAAAAATGGGAAGTCCGCATCCGGCAGACCGACGGTCGCCGGTTATGTTCGTGATATCAAAACGGGAGAAGCCATTATGGGTGCGAGCATTTCTGTTGACACCCTTTCAATTAATAAAGCCACTGATCAGTTCGGCTACTACAGCATCACTTTGCCAAGGGGCCGTCATATCATTCGCATTACCAGCGCAGGCATGAAAGACGCCCGCCGTCAGGTGATGGTCTACAGTGACGGCAAACTCAATATTGAACTACAGGAATTCGTAGCCAATCTGAAAGCAGTAATCGTTTCGGCCGACAAGACTTCCAACACCCGCAGCGTGGAAATGGGCGTAACGAAACTGAATATCCAGTCCATCAAACAGGTGCCAGTGGTTTTTGGAGAAGCCGATGTGCTGAAAGTTTTACTGACCCTTCCAGGTGTTACTTCGGTCGGAGAAGGCAGCAATGGATTCAATGTACGGGGTGGTGCCGCCGATCAAAATCTGATTTTATATAATGACGCAACGGTTTATAACCCCAGTCATATGTTTGGATTCTTTTCCGCTTTCGATCCCGACCTGGTGAAAAGCGTAGAGCTTTACAAGAGTGCGATTCCCGAAAAATATGGCGGAAGATTATCCTCCGTACTCGATGTGGATGTGAAAGACGGCAACAATAAAAAATGGTCGGGTACGGCGGGCATTAGTCCCCTCACCAGTAAATTCAGTATTGAAGGCCCGCTTCAAAAAGATAAAACCTCCGTGATCGCGGGATTCAGAACCACTTATTCCGACTGGCTGCTCAATCAGATTCCCAGCTCATCCTACAGCAACAGCTCGGCGAATTTTTATGATGCGAGTCTCCATATCAGTCACATCATCAATTCGAAAAATACCATCTACCTGATGGGCTATCTCAGCAGTGACAAATTCAACCTGGATGGTGATACAACTTATGCGTATGCTAACCGGAATGCAAACATTAAATGGAAGCATAATTTCAGTAATTCCTCTTATGCCGTTTTTACAGCCGGTATTGATCATTATCAGTATTCTGTGTCCAGCACCAAGGTGCCGGTGAATGCTTACAAACTCGCTTTTGATATCAACCAGGTTTACCTGCGCGCAGATTTCAACTACTCGCCCAACAATAAACACAATATCAGTTACGGTTTGAATTCTGTTTATTATCAGTTGCATCCGGGCACCATTTCACCCGACGGACCGAAGAGTCTGGTGCAGACAAATTCTGTTCAGCAGGAACAGGCACTGGAAACTGCGTTGTATCTGGGAGATCAATGGTCGGTTTCACAAAACTTTTCGCTGAATGCGGGACTGCGTTATACCATTTATAATTATCTCGGTCCTGTAAATGTATATCAGTATGTGCCTGGACAACCCCGTGAACCTTTCACCATCATCGATACCGTTCATTACAACAAAGGAAAAATTGTAAAGACATACGCCCTGCCGGAAATCAGATTTTCCGCCAGGTACTCACTTACGAATTCCGCCTCGATTAAGTTTAGTCTGAATACCATGGCGCAGTACATTCATGTTATTTCCAACACCACCAATATTTCACCGACCGATATCTGGAAACTGAGTGATCCGAATATCAAGCCGCAACAGGGTCAGCAGATCTCGCTTGGATTTTATAAAAATTTCCGGCAGAACAGTATTGAAACATCCGTTGAAGTGTACTACAAGAAAATGCAAAATTATCTGGATTATAAAAGTGGTGCCAGTCTGATACTGAATCCCCATTTGGAAACCGATGTATTTGAAACCAAGGGACAGGCATACGGTATAGAATTTCTGTTGAAGAAAAACACGGGTAAGATCAATGGATGGATCAGTTACACGTATTCAAGAACTTTCCTCCAGCAGGATGATCCGCTGGCAGGACAACTGGTCAATAACGGAGATAAATATCCCGCCAGTTTTGACAAACCCAATATGGTGAATTTTATCGGGAATTATCGATTCTCTCATCGTTACAGTTTATCGCTGAATGTGGTTTACAGTACGGGCAGACCGATCACATTGCCATTGGCTGTTGTGCGGGCAGGAGGTGCTTCGGCCCTGTATTATTCCGAACGGAATCAATACCGGATACCGGATTATTTCAGAACAGATATTTCTGTTAACATGGATGGCAATCACAAGGCAAACAAGAAAACACATAATTACTGGTCAGCCGGTGTTTACAATGTAACAGGAAGACAAAATGCTTATTCGGTGTATTTTGTTCAGGAAAACGGCAAAGTGAAGGGATATCAGTTATCAATTTTTGGTGCCCCCATTCCATTTATAACCTATACGATCAAATTTTAGATAATGATGAGGGCAGGTAGATTAAAATATTTTCTAATTGCAGGGGTTATGATGGGTACCACCATGTGCCGGAAGGAATATGATCCGCCAGTTATTAAAGCGAGCAATCATTTTCTGGCGATCGATGGTGTAATCAATGTGGGTACGAACAGCTCCTCTACTTTTCTTTTGTCGAGATCACTGAACCTGCAGGATTCTGCAACGAATATTCCGGAACTCAATGCCCTGGTAACAATTGTTGCTGCAAACGGCACAGTGTATCCATTGACTGACACGGCGGCAAACGGCACTTATGTTAGCGCCCCATTGAATCTGGATCCATCACAGAAATATCAGATTGCAGTTACGACTACGGAGGGAATTAAATATCTGTCGGACCTGGTTACGCCGAAAACGGGCGCACCCATCGACAGTGTCACCTGGCAGCTGCTTCCCAATCCGTTAACCGGTGCTAATTCAGTGAAAATATTTGTGAATACCCACGACCCCACGAACAATACCCGTTATTATCGCTGGGATTATGTGGAAACCTATCAGCATCAATCTTTTTATCAATCATACTGGTATCGCGTGGGCACAGCCATTGCGCCGATCGTCGACCCGAGCCAGAGCACGTTTAATTGTTGGTCAACCGGCTATTCCAACACAATTCTATTGGGCACCTCCATCACCCTGGCGACTGATATAATCAGTCAGGCGCAGATTGCCCAGTTCGAACAGAACGACCCCAAAATGGATGTAAAGTACAGTACCCTCGTACGGCAATATCCGCTGGATCTGGATGCTTATAATTACTGGCTCACCGTTCAGAAAAACTCCCAGTCACTGGGCGGATTATTTGACCTGCAGCCCTCCCAGATAAAAGGAAATATTCACGGAGTAACCAATCCCAATGATCCGGTATTTGGCTATGTTACTGCCTCTACTATTTCGGAGAAAAGATTATTTATTGATAACAATGCGCTGGGGTGGAAATCCAACCCGGCGATCAATTGTCCGATTAAGATCATTGGAACTGATCCGCTGAATACATTGTACTGGAGTTATCCGGATACAGCGTATGATGTGTATTATTTCAACTCGGGAAATCCACCGACGATCAATATCACTTTTAAAGATTGTCTGGATTGCAGATATCAGGGAGGAACCAATATACAACCACCGTTCTGGCAATAAAATATTTGTAATGAAAAGATGTGTTGGACTTTTTATTTTTCTCCTGCTCGGCAGTCTGATCCACGCCCAGAATCAACCGTTGGATAACCTGCAACAGCAATTCAACAATTATCAGTCCGGCACCCTTCAGGAAAAATTATATGTACACACCGACAAAACTTTTTACCTGGCCGGGGAAACCATCTGGTTTAAAATCTATGCAGTTGATGCGTCATTTCACAAACCCCTTTCCACCAGCAGCATTGCCTATATAGAAATTCTCAACAAAGATTTAAAACCCGTTATACAAAGCAAGGTGTTTATGTCAGCCGGAAATGGAGATGGTTCCGTATCCATTCCGGGTTTTCTCGCTTCCGGTAATTATGTCCTCAGGGCCTATACCAACTGGATGAAAAATTTCTCTCCGGATTTTTATTACGAACATACCCTGCACATTGTAAATACACTCAAACTCTCTGCCGCCATACCCGATATAAAATTACCCTCCGTTATCCAGTTTTTTCCTGAGGGGGGAAACGAAGTCTTCGGACTACCCGGCAAAATAGCCTTTAAGGCATCGGATGGTTATGGGCGCGGAGTCGACTGCAGTGGTGTAATTGTCAATCAGCAGAACGATACCATCGTCCGGTTTCAATCTGTTCATAACGGAATGGGATATTTTCAATTGAAGCCCGAAAGAAATGTCAGTTATTTTGCGTTGGTGCGTTTGGGTGACAGTGCGATAAAACAAAAACTTCCGGATGCCGCCGATCATGGATTTGTGATGAACGTAAACGCCACCGCCGACATCCTGCAGATTACTGTGAATGCAACATCTGAATTTAATAACCTGCCTGTTTATCTGATTTCGCAGACCAGACAGGTGATCAGGAATATTCAATCCTCTGTGATAAAAGAAGGCGTCACTGTTTTCACGATCAATAAAAAAGATCTGGGAGATGGCATATCTTCTCTTACCTTATTCAATCCATCCAGACAGCCTGTCGGTGAGCGACTGGTTTTTAAGAGACCCGCAGAATCATTTACGATTCTTGCAAAAACAGATCAGAGCGTTTATAATACAAGAAAACCGATACGTGTTGATGTTACCACCAGCAACAGCTACAACCAGCCTCTTACGGGTAATCTTTCCATGTCGGTATTTATGATCGATTCCCTGCAACATATACCCGAGCAGAGCATTGTTACTTATTTATATTTGAATTCAGATCTGAAAGGAAGGATAGAATCTCCGGAATATTATTTCAGCAACATAGGAAAACAAGCGGACGACGCACTCGATAATCTTCTGCTTACCCAGGGATGGCGAAGGTTTAAATGGAGCGATATTACAGAATCCAAAAAACCTGCCTTTGAATTCCTGCCCGAGCTGGAGGGCGCCGTCGTAAACGGCAAAATAATCAACAGACAAACAGGTGCACCGGTGGGTTCATCGGGCGTATGGCTCAGCATACCGGGCGAAGACTATGCATTCAGCAGTGCGACCAGTGATGCCCAGGGTGTCGTTCATTTCGGATTCAAAGACATTTATAAAAATAATGCCCTGGTTGTGCAGCCCGCACTGCAAAAAGATTCGATCAACCGGATTGATATCACCCCTGCTTATTCTGACAAATTCGCTTCAGCAACGATGCGTACACTGGATCTTTCAAAAAACCAGGAATCATGGCTGGTAAATAGAAGTATCGGCAATCAGGTAGAGAATACCTATGGAATTGAAAGAAAAAGACGATATGTAAATCAGTATACCGACACCACTTCCTTTTATGGCAGACCGGATAAACAATATAACCTGGACGACTTTACGCGTTTCCAGACCATGGAGGAAGTATTGCGTGAATATGTTGAAGATGTTCGCGTAAGAAAAGAAGGAGAAAAATACAGCTTTAAAGTCAGGAACCGTTTATTCAATACCTATTTTGAAGAAGACCCGCTGATTCTGCTGGATGGAATACCGATTACAGATGCTTCAAAAATTGTTGCGCTCGATCCGCAGAAAATAAAAAGAATCGAAGTGGTGACCCATAATTATTATCTCGGCTCATCGGAGTTTGCGGGCATAGTAAATGTGAAATCTTTCAGCGGAGAAATCGGTGCTACCCAGATCGATCCAAATTCACTGGTGGTGGAATTCGATGGTTTACAACAGCAGCGCGAATTTTATTCTCCCCAATATGCATCCAGGGAAGCTGAAGAAAACCATATGCCGGATTTCAGAAATTTATTATACTGGGCTCCACGGATTTCCACCGGCCCCGACGGTAAATCGCAATTGAGTTTTTACAGTTCTGACCTGAAGGGAAAATTTGCTTTGATTGTTCAGGGTATTACCGCGGATGGATTGCCCGGCAGAACAATTAGCCAGTTTGAAGTAACAGATTCCAGGTAGTCGGTATCATTTATCAAACCGGATCACCAGGGTGCTGTCGTTATTTCTTGCGAGAATGAACGAGGGCTTTCCACCGATGTCTATCTTTTTTATATGCCTGGCCTGTCCTTTGACCTGAACGCCGTTCAGACTTTCAGTACTGAATGAATCTTTGCCATGATTTATTAACAGGGTGGCGTAGTCCGCATCATACCTGCCCATCTGTATATTATTATCGTAATAATTACCCACCAGTAAAACGTCCGGCAGACTGTCGTGGTTTGCATCTACCACTACAGCATCCCGAAAAGAGGACAACTGTGCCTGCCATGGCATGGCGATGGCTTCAAATTTCAGATTCCCGCGATTCATGAGGATGGCATTGGAAAAATAATTCGCTGTCATAACGGTTGCTTTTTCCAGATCAGTTCCTGAAAAAATATCAGTAAACTTCGCTTTCGCAAAATCCTCGGCATATAAAAATTTCTTCTTTAATATGGGTACCTGTTTCTCCAGCTCATCTTTGTTTGCAAAAGGCAATTCACGACCGTCCAGATAATAAGACAGTATCTGATCATTTTTACCATTCCCGTCGAAATCATAATAATACAATCTCACGGGTTCTTTTTCCGAAGCTTTTAATCGGCTATTCAATCCGAGGTTACCTGCAACCAGGTCGATCTGACCATCGTTGTTCAGATCAACCGGCAAAATAAAATTCCACCAGCCTTTTTTATTCGTTAATTCCCTCTTTTCAAAAATTCCTTTGTGATTGAGATAGGCCTCAATGCCTCCCCATTCCAAAGAAATAATTAAATCTTTCTGACCATCCTGATCTATATCAAACCAGATGGCATTGGTGATAAATCCAATATCCGACAATCCAGGTGCTACTCTGTCCGTAACATCCGTGAATTTTCCTTTCCCATTATTCAGCAGCAGATAACTTCTGGGAATCTGACCGTAATTGAATGGAACGGATCTGCCGCCAATGAATAAATCCGTGTAACCATCCCCATTGAAATCCATGGCAAGCAGGGTACTGGCATTGATAAAGAGACTGTCAAAAGCACTCGGATCTCGTGTAAAAATGCCTTTGCCATCATTCAGATATACACGGGGGCGGAGTTGTTCATCATTACCGTAAAATTCATTTCCTCCATTGGCAACAATCAGGTCCGGATGACCATCGTTATTCAGATCTGCCACGCAGGATGCCACGTATTCAAAATTAGTATCCGTTTCAAGACCCGGTTGCACAGTCTTCAGAAATTTACCTGATTTCTGCTGAAGAAAAACGGCGCTTTTTCCGAGTCTGGATGAACCAATAAAAACATCATCCAGTGAATCATGATTAAAATCAGCTACAACCAGCGCCGGTCCTTCTGTTGACAGCATATGCGGAATCAGGGGTTCACGTTCGAATTCGTGAAAAACATTTTCCTTGTGATTATAGAAGAGATTGGTTTGAGCTGTAATGTCTTTAACGGGCGTTGTGGCATTCTTCCAGTGATTCTTTAAGATATTATAATCATATTTTGGAAGGCCTTTCTGATAGCTGAAAGAAATGACGGTGTCCAGCGGCCGGAGTAGGATAGACTGAAAACTGTTATCGGGCCAGATCAGAAAGGCAGAATCCACCGTTGTCTTATCCAGGCCAATATGCACCGGACCTTCCGTGCTCGACAGAAAGCCCCTCACGGGATATTTTTCGTACGTACGAATGCCACCATTGGCGAAAAGTACAATACGCGCGCCCAGTGCATTGATATTTTTCTCCGGTCCATGGAGTTTTATTTCAACAAAATTTTTATCTTTTTTATCGTTGCTTTTATTCTCGTACAACAGCGCCGGATCTTCAATGTTATTTACGAGTACATCCAGGTCCCCGTCATTATCGAAATCTGCATATACGGCTCCATTGGAGTAGGTGTCTTTATTATTGCTGATCTCGGCACCCATATCCTTAAACTGCAGATCAGGACTGTTTTTGAAAAAGCGGTTCGGTATTTTTATCTGCGGAAACCGGTCAATCAGGTTGATGTCTTTTTCATCCAGGCCCGTTGATCTCATCTTCTCCTGCAGATCCACGTTGGAGATGAAGTTGATATAGTCAATGTCGTTTAGTCTTTTTGGAATTCCATTGGAGATGAAAAGATCCTTGGTTCCATCGTTGTCAAAATCCATAAAAAGTGCAGACCAGGACCAGTCGGAAGCGTAAACCCCTGCGTATAATCCGATCTCACTGAAGGTGCCGTTGCGGCGATTCAGTTGCAGGTTGTTCCGTGTATACTGATAATTGTATCCGTAACCGATTTTAGTAAAGAAGGTTTCCCAGCTGTCCTCTCCTTCAGACCTTTTCAAAATATATGGATCAGATGGCAGCATATCCATGCTGATAATTTCAGGAAACGCATCGTTGTTGATATCGGCTACATCCACCCCCATTGTAAACTGACTGGTATGCATCACATGATCATTCAGCTCATCTCTGAAAGTTCCATTGTGCTGGTTGATGTACATGTAATCATTTTCATGAAAATCATTGCCTATATATAAGTCGGGATATCCATCCAGGTTGATGTCCGCGACGCTGATTCCCAATCCGTATCCGATTACTGAACTATGGATGCCCGCTTCTTTCGTTACGTCTGTAAACTTATTATTGCCATCATTTCGAAATAAGCGGTCACCTGAAAGTGGATTCACTGCGGCTAGCCGGTCCGTCCTGGGCCCGAATGTGCCATTCTGGTGTATGGAATGATTCAGCAAATACATATCCAGATCGCCATCACCATCATAGTCAAAGAAAGCTGCCTGCGTGCTGAACCCTGAAAAATCAAGCCCGTATTCTTTTGCTTCGTCCTTATAAGTAGGAACGCCATTTTTATCTATGCCCTGGCAGATCAGTAGCTGGTTGTGACTGTGCAGGGTTTCATGATTGCCAACGCGGCATACATAGATATCCATGAGGCCGTCATTATTGATATCCACAACGGAAACGCCGGTCGACCAGGCGCCATCCTGTGGAATCAATGCTTCGGCAGTTACGTCTTTGAAATGCAGATTTCCGGTATTGAGATATAGTTTATTTGAAACCTGATTGGCCGCAAAGAAAATATCTATTTTCCCATCATTGTTAAAATCAGCCGCACCTACGCCACCTCCATTGTAGAAATACATGTACTTAAATACATTGAAATCCTGGGTGGGGGTTAATTTATTTGAAAAATCCAGTCCGGTGCTTGTTGATTCCAGCGTCTCGAATAATACGTTTTCATTCGTAGCCGGTTGCTGCTGTTTACATCCAATCAGGAAAAACAGGAAGCCCGTGATAATAAAATAAACCAGGGGAGCCCTTTTATAAAGATTCATGATCAATGGGAGCCTGGTTTAGAATTATTTTTTCTTTTCGACTTTTCTGTTTGCACCTTACCCTCCAGTTCATACAGCACCGGATATTCATCATTCATCAGAAACAAAAAAAGTGTTTTTCCCTGACCCTTTATGAATGCGATATCCCGTACCTGACCACGTAAACCCAAACCGGATCTGGCATTCGGCATGAAAGTAAAATTACCCTTCCCGTCATTTATCAACGCATCCCCAAAACTTCCATCCAGCCGGCTGAATTGCGGCAGGAAGCCGAATTCATTTCCTCCCAGCACCAGATCAGTAAATCCATCCCCGTTCAGGTCTGTGCAGCGTATGGCGTTCACCGAAGACAGCTGCACCATCGTAGGCAGCCTCTGCACGGCGAATTGTCCATTGCCTTTGTTGATCGCAATTATCGAAGTACAGTAGTTAAAATTTTTTATCTGGGATGTCTTAATCATCGCTTCAGGCAGAAGATCCTGAATTGTTTTTTTAGCAAACTCTCCGTGTTTCAGATTTTGTTTTTTCAGAATAGGCATCTGAAATTCCATATCGTGTTTCAGAAACACCGGCATGTCTTTACCATTTACGGTTCTGCTCAGAATATTATCCATGTTACCATTCTGATCGTAATCATTTACCCATAGCTTAACAGGCGATGTGGAATCCGGATGCAGGTAAAAATTCTCACCAATGTTACCGAGCACCAGATCCATTTTGCCATCTCCGTTCAGGTCTGCAACAGCAACTGATTCCCACCAGCCTGAAAGGTTTTTCAGGTTGGTCTGCAGCTCTTCAAAGTGATCCGTATGATAACTGAAAATTCGTGGCGACATCCATTCCCCGGAGATGATCAGTTCTTTCGTTGTATCTCCGGTCACATCAGCCCAACAGGCCCCCGTAACCATCCCCACGTGGGCAATCTCGGGATTTTTTGTTGCTGCCACATCAGTGAAATGCCCTTTTCCATCATTTACAAACAGAAAACTGGTGGGTGGTTTTCCATATTCCCTGGGCACGCTTCTTCCGCCGACAAACAAATCCGGGAAACCATCGTGATTGAAATCGTATGCAACCGCCACCGACGTGTTGACACCGTTCAGATTATTCCCAAATGCTGCCGGGTCAATGTTGAAATTTCCATGTCCATCATTCTTAAACAGACGGTTTTGCATTTGCCTCGTAAAAGGAGGGCTATTGTTCCCGCCGGGACCCACAAATAAATCCAGGTCGCCATCATTATCTGCATCGAAAAACAAAACCGCCTCATCTTCAAAATCATTGAATGGCTTGAATCCGGGCTCGTCTTTCTTTTCAAAGCGGCCATCCTTTGTTTGCAGGTATAGCTGCCCCGCATGTACGGCGGTACCGCCGATATAAATATCATCCAGCCCGTCACCGTTTACGTCACCAACAGCTGCTTTGGGGCCTTCCCGCGAAAGCATCTTAGGAACGTTGTGTTCATAATAGAAATCGATATTATTATCCTCTTCATGTTTATCGAAACCGGTATTTACAACACTGAATAAGGTTGAATCCGTTTTTACAGCAACCTGCATGCCCGGCGTGGGACTGCCGGCTGGTTCTGATATCTGATAAGTAGAATCCAGCGCAGGGTGATCAAATTTTGTCTTTGTGCCGTTGGGCCAGGTGATCACCATAGAATCTACCCGCGTCAGTTTTCCCAGCCCAATCAACTGTTTAAAATCCATAGAACTCTGGAATCCCCTGCTCGGGAAAAGTTCCCGGTAAAAATTTTGCGTTCCCTGGTATACATTGACCTTACTTCCAATGGCAAAACTATTATCGCCTATTCCTTTTAATTGAACACCGATATAATTGTTTTTATTCTGATCCCTGGCATTGTTCTTATAAATAAAAGCAGGCCCGTTCTCATTATTGATGATCAGATCCATGTCGCCATCATTATCCAGGTCAGCATAAGCCGCCCCGTTGGCAAAGGATGCCTGGGTAAATCCCCAGTTCAGGCCTTCATCAGAGAAATGTAAATCACCCATGTTTCTATACGCTTTGTGCAACATGGGATGAACCGGCACATGCGTGAGTATCGCGTCCACTCCTTCCTTTTTTCCGGTCAACACCATTTTCTGCAAAACGTCATTGGCAAAGAAATCCATGAAATCCAGATTCGTAACGTCTTTGTTTACACCGTTACAAATATAGATATCGCTGTACCCGTCGTTATCCATATCAAACATCAGCGCGCCCCAGCTCCAGTCGCTGGCAGAAACACCGGAATAATTTCCGATATCAATAAATTTTTTATTCTGATTGTTCAGCTGCAGACAGTTTCGCACATACTGATGATAGAATCCGGCTTTCAGTTTTGCATTATATAAATCAATATTGTCAAAAGCACCGAGCGTCTTTAAACGAAAGTCCTCTTCGGGAAGCATATCCGTGGTAAAGATCTCCGGATAGCCATCGTTATTGATATCTGATATGTCCGCTCCCATGGATGAAAAACTGGTGTGACCGAACCAGTCTTCCATTTCATCTTTAAAGGTTCCGTCTTTCTGATTGATGTACAGGTAATCTCTTTCATAAGAATCATTGGAAACAAATACATCCGGCCAGCCGTCCCCATTGATATCGGCAACAGAAACCCCGAGACCAAAACTAATCAGGCTTCCGTGAATACCTGCTGCCTTGGTCACTTCTGTAAAATGGCCGTTATCGTTTCGATACAGGTGATCGCCGCCTCCTTTCAAAAATTTCTCAACCGGCCATTCCTGGTCGGGCAGGTCGCGCCGGTTGGAATTGTTCAGTGTGTTCACAGGAATCGGGCTGTTGTCGATCATAAAACAATCCAGGTCTCCGTCATTATCATAGTCGAAGAAGGAAACCTGTGTTGTATAAGCGGAAATATCAAGTCCGTATTTGGCAGCGGATTCAGTAAAAGTGAGGTCGTGGTTATTAATATATAACTGGTTCCTGCGGTGGCCGGAAGTCATGTGCCCTGAATTGCAGACATATATATCCAGCCAGCCATCGTGGTTTATGTCAATAAATACCACGCCTGTGCTCCACATGCTGTCCTGCACAATACCTGCATGTTTTGTGATGTCCTCAAATTTAAAATTCCCTTTATTTAAATAGAGCTTATTATCCCCCAGATTTGAAGTAAGAAAAATATCGGGCAGCCCGTCATTGTTTAAATCGCCTGTTGCTACGCCACCGCCATTGTAAAAGTTTCTGAAAAAAAAACTATTCTCCAGCTGACCGTCTACGACCTTATTATTGAAATCAATGCCGGTGTTTTCCGTGAGTTCAAACAAAGCCGTTGCATCTTTTTTCTGCTTACAGGAAATGAAAAAAAACAGGATGCAAAGGGCAGGAATAAATCTGTTCCGAAGGTTGGACTTCATGTTTTGGAAATGCTTGAATGCTTCTGTTATTTGCATCCCGCTGGATGGATAAAATTACAAAAGGCCATTATAAAATAATGGCCTTTTGCAATATATAAGTAAGCTTTAAGAATTAATAACCAGGATTCTGTGTCAGGTTCGGATTAACCGCGAGTGCCTGATTTGGAATCGGATAAACCAGGTATTTGGGATCATCCGTTGGTTTGTACTGCCATGTCGTAAGATAAACTCCGAAACGGATCAGGTCAGTCCTTCTTTCTGATTCAAAATACAGCTCTCTACCGCGTTCACCCAACAAAGTTCCATAAGTATCAACATTTGTAGGATCCGCAAGTGTCATAGATGCTAAAGGAGCAGCGCCTCTGGCAGTTCTGAGTGTATTAACGAGTGCCAATGCACCTGCGTTATTCGGTGAAGCCTGACGCATCATTGCTTCTGCAAGCATCAATACAGCATTTGGATAACGCATAATCACCAGCCAGTTACCTACGTTGGAAGAATAGTTCGCACCACCGTAAGTAGTTGAAAAGTCAGGAACATATTTGGCAACACGGATACCGGTTACTTCCAGATTAGATCCTGTTTCAATCATAGTTGGCTGAATTACCGGATCAAATGCCAAAGGAGCACCTTTTCTGTCTTTCAGTGGATTACCCGCAGCATCGTACTGTTGTCCTACCAGGAAACCAGGTTTAATACCTGACATTGCCGTAGTGAGGGAATCAGACAGCCTTCTTCCACCCAAACGTGTATCCAGGATTGTATCATTTGGCGTATAATTCATTACACCCGCAGCTCCGAAAGTTTTGTAGAAATCGCTGGTTGTAGAAAAACCATTCCATCCTGCATTCGGCGCCTGAGCAGTATACTCATTGTAATGGAAAGTCATCATCCAGCGAGCCTGCATTCCCGGATTATTCGTGCTGCTGTTTTCAGTAGCCGGATAAGCGAAAACCAGTTCCTTTGAAGATCCGTTCACATTATTAAAGTTGTGAAAATACTTGGACTCATATGAATAGTTTGAGGCCATGATCTGTTGTCCAAGCGTAATTACTTTCTGCATGTCAGCGTCATCAAAAGTCGGAGCTGCCCGGTTATTGAATGCACCTCTGTTCAGGTAACACTTCATCAGGAGCAATTTGGCTGCTGCAGGGTTAGCTGCAGTAGAACCATTAGCGGCTCCCAGATCAGGTAAAAGAGCTTCTAATTCGTCGATGATAAACTGAATGGCAGCAGGTCCTTTGTAAACCTTTGGTGCGTTTAACAGTGTATCGCCTGGATTTCTGAAAGGAAACTGATTGTACAGATCCAGAATGTAATAAAGAGACAGCGCACGCAGGAACCTGGCTTCAGCAGCCTGTTCTTTATTGGGTGCGAATGCCAATACATTCGTTGCGTCAAAGTTCAGTTTGTTGAGTCCATTATATACACTCAGAACCTGACCATGATCCGCATTCCATGTATGGTTATGAATCACTCTCCATACGCCGTTATCATCCCAGTCACCACCTCTGGTTGGAACCAGTGATTCATCTGTGGAGTTTTCTTCCAGTGAAAACAATTGATCCTGTCCTACGAAAATTCCGGGCAGATCGTTATAAGCCGACTGCAAAAGCAATCCCACACCAGCGGGCCCGAGGGCTGCCGCTGCCTGATCTGCAGGTACCGTGGATTTGTAGGTTTCGTTTAGTTTGGTACATCCGGCTGCCCCTATTACAACCAGGAGGGCGGATATTTTAAAATATTTTGAAATTGTCATACAACCGTTTTTAAAATTTTAAAGCGAAAAAGATACTCCTGCCAGTACGCTTCTTGGAGTAGGATAAGGAATATATTCAATTGAGCTGGAAGGATATCCGCCATTTGATTTATCGATATTTACTTCAGGATCGAAACCAGAGAAGCCGGTGATCACAAACAGATTAGATCCAGCAACAAATACGTTCAGATTCTTGATGTAGTTGCCGATGTTTCCAAAACTGTAAGTAAGTGAAGCATTGCGCAATTTGAAGTAAGCTCCGTTTTCCAGGAACCTGTCGGATGCGGCAACACCACTGGATGGCTGTTCTGCAGATTTGTAAGCGTTCATGTCGATATTTCTTCCGTTGGCAATACCGGCGATATTTGTAACAGACGTTGCCGTGTTGTTATATATCAGGAACCCGCTGGATCCACCACCGTTTAATACAAGGCTCAATTTCTTATAACGTAATGTTGTACTTACACCAAACAACTGACTAGGATTCGGATTGCCTGCAAATGTTGGATTTGCACTTACAATCTGATTACCCTTCTGATCGAAACCTTCGAAATGTTTCAGCCAGAATTCATCCACTGGTTGATTGTTTGTGATAACCTGTCCCAATGTTCCGGATACACCCTGACCATTGATCTGGCCAGTGTAAATCGCTAAAGGATTCTTGGTACCAGGAGCGTAGAAGTTGGTAATTAAGTTACTGTTTGTAGCAAAGTTTGCTGTCAGATCCCATTGAAAATCCTTATGCTGAACAATGGTTGCTGATATACTAACCTCAATACCCTTGTTCACTAAGTGACCAGGAAGATTGATCCAGTAAAAGGCAGCAGGACCAGGCTGTATGGCGACGTTCTGGAAAAGGATATTTGTTTTGTCTTTATTGTAGTAATCAAATGTACCGGACAATCTGTTGTTCAGGATGGCGAAGTCCAGACCGAAATCATACTGCATGGTCTGTTCCCATTTCAGATCCGGGTTACCTGCATTCACCTGGGAAGCACTGTTATATGCTCCGAAAGCAAACTGGTCGATGGAAGCTCCCGGAGGGAAATCCTGGCTACCCGTGATACCCCATGTTCCGCGAAGTGCCAGACCATTGATCAGGGTATTGTCTTTCATGAAGCTCTCATTGGCAATATTCCACTTTGCTCCTACTGATGGGAAATAACCATATTTGTTATTCACACCAAATTTGCTGGATCCGTCGATACGCATGGTACCAGTCAGATACAGTTTGTCTTTGTAATTGAAATCCACACGGGCAAATTCAGACTGAATCTCAGTTGTGATGTCTGAACCTGAAGTTGGATTGGTTACATAAGTCTGTCCATTCTGGATAATATCAGTATACTGGGCATTAAGCAGAGAAAGTTCATTCTGGTTAAAGTTGAATCCCTGTTTGGCGACTCCAAAACCACTGTAGTTTGTTTTCCAATACTCAAAACCAGCCAGTGCAGTGAAATGCAAATCCTGACCGAATGTAGTATTGTACTGCAAAGTATTGTCAATTACCTGGGATGTCAGCGCAGCAGTTTCTATGATACCCACGCCATTACCGGTAATCGGAGGAATACCTGCAATAAATCCGTCAATGTTTGTATTTCTGGTACCATTACTCTGGTTGATCGAGTAAAGGAATTTATATTCCAGGTTTGGCAGGATCTTAAAGGCTGCAGAAATGTTACCCAATGTTGTCTGAACATTTGATACATCATTATAACCTTTTAGCATCGCAAGCGGATTTGGTGTACCATTTGTTTCGTTTGCAAATGATCCGTTTGCATTATAATATGCTTTTGTTGGATTCCACTGCAACGCAGAGCTGATCAGGTTACCCGCAGAACCAGCCGTATTTGAAGCCAGCACATCGTTGTTGGTAACATTACCTGTAATCAAACCAAAAGCAACGGTTAATCTCTTATCAAGGAATTTATAGTTACCGGAGAAAGTTCCGATGTATTTATTCAGTTTGTTGTTCTGAATGAAACCCGGTGTGGTAGAAGCCAGGAATGAAGCACGGAATTTTCCGTTTTCATTTCCACCGCTTAAAGCCACATCGTAGTTCTGAATCGGATTGCTCTGCGTGATGTCCTCCAGAGGATCCACATGAGCACCCTGATTCAGGGTATCTGCACGGCCGGCAGAATTGTATTTGCTTAATGCATTTACATAAGTACCGAAAGGCAGGATATCATATTTCTTCATGTACCCTACGTTGAAACCTACTGAAGCGCTGGCATCCATTCTGATGGCACCTGAACTTCCGGTTTTGGTAGTGATCACAATAACACCATTGGCACCCCTTGAACCATAAATGGCTGTAGAAGATGCATCTTTCAGAATGGTGATGTCCTGAATTGAATTTGGATCGATGAATAACAATGGGTTATCCTCTGGTGTCTGGCCAAATCCGCCCACACCCAGATTTAATGATGGTCTGGCATCCCGGCCATCCAGGATAACTCCATCTACCACGTAAAGTGGATTTCCTACACCACGCACAGAACTGTTACCACGAATTCTGATCGTAGTAGCCGCACCTGGCTGACCGCTGTTGCTGGTGACTTCCAAACCGGAAACCTTGTTAGACAGCAACTGATCGGGTGAAGTGATAACACCCTGGTTGAACTCTTTTGAAGTAACTGTAGTTAAGGAACCCGTTACGTCTTTACGTTTCGTAGTACCATAACCAATTACAACCACATCATTCAGTGATTGTGCGGAAGAAACAAGCGTGATAGCCACCTTGTTATCAACCGGAATTCCAATTTCCTGCTGGTTGAAGCCAACAGAACTGACAACTAATGAATGTGCATTCGCACCAACCGTTAACGAAAAAGCACCAGTAGCGTCCGTTGTCGTACCGCCCTTAGCACCTTTAACGGCAACTGAAGCTCCCTGAACAGGTGCTCCCTTGTCGTCTGTAATGGTTCCTGTAATAACTCTTGTCTGTGAGAATGCTAACTGTGTAAAGGATACACATAAGAAGAGGACGGAGATCCTCTTAAGCAATCGTTTCATGGTCATAATCAATGGTTTAAGCAATTAAGGCAGCTAAAATAGTATTTATTTTGCAGAATTTAACCAAAAAGTTAAAAAAATATTTTTTCTGCCAATAAAATCCTAAAGTAGCTTAATAACCATACAGACAGTTAAAATTGATAAAACGCTGCAAACAATTTGGAGGTTGCGTTAAAAATCAAGACGCATAAATTTTCTTCCTTCCTTGGTCTTGTATTTCGCATAATTGAACTTATACAGTCTGCCAGGCCGGTGGGGAACATCGTATTCGAGCTCATTGGTGTCTTCCAGAACATCCATGGAGAAAAATTTCTTTCGAAAGTTCCTTCTGTCCAGTTTAATTCCGAGTATGGCCTCATATAAATTCTGCAATTCACGAAGTGAAAACTTCTGGGGCAAAAGACTGAATCCCAGCGGATGTTCCTGCACCCTTTTTTGCAGCCATTCGTGACATACATTGAGAATCAGCTGGTGGTCGAAGGCCATATCCATGTCCGCACTGAGTTTGTGCCAGTGCAATTCGTTGTCATCTTTCTGCAGCCGGTGTTGCTGTATATTAATGAGTGAACAATAAGAAATAGTAACTACCCTTGCCGCCGGATGCCTTTTTACATCGCCAAAACTCCTTACCTGTTCCAGATAAACATCGTCCATACCGGTCCTCTCTTTTAAGATACGGTAGGCAGCCTGATCCAGATCTTCGTCCCGATGCACCAGATCTCCCAGCAGGGACCATTTCCCTTCAAACTGTTTTAGATCTGATTTGATCAGCAGCACCTTCAGTTCGTTTTCATCAAATCCGAAAATGACACAGTCAACGGAAATACCAATCAGTCCGTCGCTTTCCAGTTGTTTCAGAACGACCTTTATATCTTTTTTTCTCGGGGCTTTTTCAGGGCTCATACACTTAAATTTGTAACCGCTTCGTCATTTGGTTAAATATAATCCAGATCCGTTAAATTTTGCCGGTCTCGCGTATACTTATATAATATATCATACGCGGTTATAGTAAAATAGTTGTAAACTTTTCCAGTTATGTATTCTTCCGATCAGACACGTCAGCTGCAGGACCTTGGCAAATCACTGCAACAGCGATTGGCAGATAAAGCACTACCCGTGAAAGATATTAGCTCTCTTCGTCAGGTGCTGGTTTTTCATGAATACCGTTACTATATTCTCAGCGATCCGCTGATCACCGACAAAGAATACGATACATTATATAAGGCCCTCGAAAAACTGGAATCGGATCACCCGGATTTGATTACGCCTGATTCTCCAACCCAGCGGGTATCCAAAGGTCTCACGAAAAGTTTTCCGACCATCAACCACCTGGTTCCCATGCTTTCGCTGGAGAATTCCTACAATTCCGAAGACCTGGTAGACTGGGACAGGAAGGCCAGGGAGCTGACGGGCCTCGAAATCATGGAGTATTGTGTTGAACCAAAATTCGATGGCGCGAGCATTTCGCTGGTTTATGAAGGTGACATGCTGGTCCGGGGTGCCACCCGCGGCGATGGTGTACAGGGCGATGAAATCACGCCGAATATCAAACAGATTCGTTCTGTACCACTTTCAGCAGCTTTCTCCAGATATGGCATCGAGCAGGTGGAAATCCGGGGTGAAGCGATGATCAACAAAGAAAACTTCAAAAAATACAACCTGCAGCTCACGGAGCAGCAACTGGCACCGCTGGCCAATCCACGCAATGCGGCCGCGGGTACACTGCGCATCAAAGACCCGCGGGAGGTAAGTCGTCGCCAGCTGGAAGTATTCTTATATCACATCAGTTATTATTCCTCAAAAGATAGTTTGGATATAAATAAGAACCAGTCGCTGGAAACAGATAAAGCGCATTCCAGTGCTTCGAAGAAAGCCCCGCTTACCCACAGCGACTCCCTGGAAATGCTCTGGGATTTGGGTTTTCGCAGTCCGAAAAAAGAAAAAAAGGTATTTAAAGGCATTCAGAAAGTAATTGACTACTGTCTGGATTTCGAAAAGAGCCGGGATCAGCTGCCTTATGAAATTGACGGCATGGTAGTGAAAGTAAATGATTTTGCCCTGCAGGATAAAATGGGGATGACCACCCATCATCCGCGGTGGGCAATAGCATTTAAATTCAAAGCCCGGCAGGCCACCAGCAAACTATTAAAGGTTGAATTTCAGGTCGGGCGCACGGGAAGTATTACACCGGTTGCCAAAATCGAACCGGTTCCCATCGGCGGAGTGACCGTTTCCTCCGTTTCCCTGTTTAATGAAGATGTGGTTCGCCAGAAAGATTTGCGCATCGGAGACACCGTTTTGGTGGAGCGTGCCGGCGATGTGATTCCCTATATCGTGAAACCACTTGCTGAATTGCGCACTGGTAAGGAGAAAAAAATAGTTTTTCCTACCCATTGCCCTGCCTGTGGCGATGAACTGGTGCGCGTACCGGAAGAAGCCGTATTGCGTTGCGTGAATATGAATTGTCCTGCACAGGTGGTTGAACGCATCATTCATTTCGTAAGTAAGGATGCGATGGATATAAAGAGTTTTGGCGCAGCCAACGTGTCGAAATTTTATGAACTGGGGTTTTTGACAGATGTCCCCGGCATATATCAGCTCCCATTCCATAAAATTTCTGAACTGGAAGGCTTTGGAAAAAAGAGCATTGACAACCTGCAGTCCGCTATAGAGGATTCTAAAAAACAGCCCCTTCACCGCGTAATTTATGCACTGGGTATCCGGTATGTGGGAGAAACAACCGCCAAGACGCTGGCGAAGGCCGTTAGCTATCTGATGGATTTCAAAAATTTTACTTTGGAAGAATTACAGGCGCTGGAAGATGTGGGTCCCAAAGTAGCTGGCAGTGTTTTGCAGTTCTTCGAAAATAAAGACAATATCAAAATGCTCGGCAAACTGGAAAGCCAGGGATTGAATTTCCGGAGCAGTCGTTCAGAAAGAACGAACACAGGCACCCTCGCGGAACAAAGTTTCCTGTTTACCGGAACACTGAATGAGCTGACCAGAAGTGAAGCCGAGGCAATGGTGGAAGCACAGGGCGGTAAGATACTGGGTGGCGTCAGCAGTAAACTGAATTATCTGGTGGTGGGGGAAGATGCCGGGTCCAAACTGGAAAAGGCAAAGAAGATTCCAACCATTCGCATACTGTCGGAAAAAGAATTTCTCCGTTTTATCGGGTCCCCGGAAGGCCCGCGGTAATCTAAATTTTCACAAGCGGTTAGCTATTGTTTTTTGTAACTTTAGTAAAACCGAAGCCATGATAAAAAAAATTCCTGGCGAAACCTGGAAGCCACTGATATTTCCTGGTTGGAAACAACTTCGCAAAAAATACACCCTTTCTTCTTCCGGCCGGGTGGCCAGTTATTATGAAGACATAAACACGGATGGAAAGTTATTGAACGGTTCCGTAACCACCGGTTATAAAACGCTGAACCTTCATCGTCCGGGAAATAATGGAACCCTCTATCTGCACAGGGAAATTGCGCGGATATTTGTGAAAAAAAATTCTCCCAGGCAAAAGTTTGTTATTCACCTCAACCACAATAAAACCGACAATTCGGTAAAAAATTTAAAATGGGTTAGCCTGGATGATATGATACTGCATCAGCAGAGCTCACCCGCCAAGCTCGCCTATAAGAAAATTCAATCCACCCGGCCTGTTGGTTTAAAACTGACTGCCACCCAGGTGAAGCTGATTAAAAAAACATTGTCCAGCAACAGTCGCCAGCTCACCATTAAAAAGCTGGCAGACAAATACGGCGTCAGTGAAATGACGATGTACCGCATTAAGAGTGGGGAGAATTGGAGCAGGGTTTAATTATCAATTATTAAATATCAATTATTAACTATTAACGAAAGGTTTAGGAACACGTCGGACAATCCCGTTAATAATTAATAATTAATAATTGATAATTTAAATAAGTTTTTTACTCACCAAATACTCCGCAATCTGCACCGCATTGGTCGCAGCTCCTTTCCTTAAATTGTCACTCACGATCCACATGTTCAGTGTATTTGGCTGACTCTCGTCGCGACGGAGCCTTCCCACAAAAACTTCGTCCCGGTTATGCGCATCTTTGGGCATGGGATATTGCTGTTTGGAAGGATCATCCACCACCACCACCCCGGGAGCATTTTCCAGCAACGACCTCACTTCAGTCAAATCAAAATCTTTTTCGAACTCTACATTCACTGCCTCGCTGTGACCACCCATAACCGGTATGCGAACGGTGGTGGCTGTTACCTGGATTGAATTGTCACGCATGATTTTGCGCGTTTCATTCACCATTTTCATTTCTTCTTTTGTATAGCCGTTGTCCAGAAAAACATCAATCTGCGGGATGGCATTCATGTCGATGGGATATTTATAAGCCATTTCACCTTCAACCCCCTTACGCTCATTCATCAGCTGGGTCACTGCTTTCACACCGGTGCCTGTTACACTCTGATAGGTGCTTACGACAATTCTTTTGATTTTATATTTCAAATGAAGCGGGTTCAATGCCACCACCATCTGAATGGTCGAACAGTTCGGATTGGCAATGATCTTATCTGTCGCCGTTAATGCATCGGCATTCAGCTCGGGTACAACCAGCTTCTTTGCGGGATCCATTCTCCAGGCAGAAGAATTATCAATGACCGTAATGCCTGCCGCCGCAAATTTCGGCGCCCATTCCAGTGAGGTCCCTCCGCCGGCGGAAAAAATGGCAATCGATGGTTTCGCAAGTATAGCATCTGTTGCGCTGACGACCGACCATTCCCTGTCCTGAAAACGGAGCTTCTTACCGACCGACTTTTCCGAAGCCACCGGAATCAGTTCAGTAACCGGGAATTTTCTTTCAGCCAGTACTTCGAGCATTTTGGTTCCTACCAGTCCGGTGGCCCCTACTACGGCAACTTTCATTTGTTTTTACAATTTGAATTATTAAAAATCAAAAAGCCTTCCCTGTCTGGGGAAGGCTTTGTTATCTTGGAAATACAAAATAATCAGACACCTTCCCTTCCACAAGGCTTCTTGGTGTTCATCTTCTTTGTATTTGTTGTAATCACGTTCATTGAGGCGTAAAAATAGCCTACCATTTATTTCAAACCAAATTATTTTTAAGAAAACTAATTTCTTGCTGAGTTTACTTTCTGTTTTGTACGCGGAATACCGATGTTGCCTGGTTTCTTTTTCTATATTTAAAAGAGCCGGAAATTTGCTGCGCCGATACGCAGTCTTTCTGTTTTTTTACACGCTTCCGATGATTTCGACGGCACAAAACCGCTACGATCTGCTCATCACAGAATTCCTTCCGGACCCATCTCCTTCCGTCGGTTTACCTGAAAGTGAATTTATAGAATTGAAAAACCGTTCTGCCCGGGATTATAATCTTCACAACTGGAAGATCAGTAACGGCAACACGACGGCCACCATAAGATCCGACTATGTTTTAAAGGCGGACAGTTTTTTAATTCTATGTTCCGCTTCTTCTGCCTCTTTATTTGAACCTTTCGGTGCTACGCTGGGTCTCAGTGGATTTCCGGCCATCAACAACGCAGAAGGTGACATCATACTAAGCAACGATGCAGGCATGGTCATTCATGCCATTCACTTCGACAAGAGCTGGTATGAAAATGATTTGAAGGCGGCCGGTGGCTGGAGTCTCGAAATGATAGACCCATCCAATCCATGCGGTGGAAAAACAAACTGGAAAGCAAGCATCGCAGATCCGGGAGGCACACCGGGCAAAACAAATTCAGTGAATGCAGAAAACGGCGATTCAGAACCTCCAGCATTGCTCAGGGTCGTGGCAGTGGATTCACTCCATTTGAATTTGATATTTGGTGAAGCACTCGACAGTGCCTCAGCCTCGACTTATTCAAATATTACCATTTCGGATGGTATCGGTGAGCCCGATAGTGCAACGGCGATGCCGCCTTTTTTTAATCAGGTAAAAATCCATTTACAAAATCCGCTGATCAGGGGAAAAATATATTCTGTTACCGTTCAGCAAATACGCGATTGCAGTGGAAATGAAGTCGGTGTACACAATCAATCCAAAACCGGTTTAACGGAAATGCCCAATGCAGGCGATATGATCTTTAACGAGATCCTGTTTAACCCGCCACCGGATGGTTACGATTATCTGGAATTGTATAACCGCAGCAATCGCATCATCAACGGTTCTGATTTGTGGATTGCATCCAGGGATGTAAATGGAAATTTAAAAGATTCGGCCCCCCTGATCAAAGAAGCACGTGCTGTTTTCCCCGGAGAATATTTACTGATTACTGAAAACCCGGATTGGGTGTTGCAGCACTATCCGAAGGCAGATGAAAGCGCAATGATTTCATTTTCTTCCATGCCCTCCATGCCCGATGATTTCGGTATAATTGTTTTACTGAATGCAACCGGCGATGTGATGGATGAACTGGATTATGACCATCATTGGCATTCACCGCTGCTCGCGAATGAAAGTGGCGTTTCATTGGAAAGAATTCGCTCCGATCTGCCGGGGAACACGCCCGCCGACTGGACATCGGCATCGGCTTCTTCAGGTTATGGTACACCCGGCTACAAAAATTCCGAGTCCTCCGCCGACAGCATTAACGACCAGTTTATATCAGTTGAACCTAAAGTTTTTTCTCCTGACATGGATGGCTATCAGGATTTTTTATACATCCACTACAACCTGCCTGTTGCCGGATTCATCGGTAGCATTTCGATCTATGATATCTATGGCAGAATGGTTCGAAAACCCGTCGATAATGTTTTGTGGGGAACACAGGGTATATTTCGCTGGGATGGGTTGGATGAACAGCAACATCTGTTGCCCATCGGCCACTACATCATTTATGTAGAAGTGTTCCGTCCGGATGGCATCGTGATCAACCAGAAACTGGTTTGTGTGCTGGCAAGGAGATGGTGAAGTAAATAGTATAGGGGTATAAGAGTATATGAGTGTAACGGATAAAACACTTACCTGCACTTAGCCCTGAGTCTAAACCAGTGCAATATCAAAATTCACCAGATCTACAAATTGATGGATGCGATCGTCGATGTCTTTTTTATTGGTTTCCTTCAAACGCTCCGGCCCGAATTTCTCAACACAAAAAGAAGCCATCGCAGAACCGACGATGATGGCCGTTTTCATATTTTCGAAAGACACATCCTTCGTGTGGGCGATATGACCCATAAAGCCACCGGCAAACGTATCCCCTGCCCCGGTTGGATCAAATACTTCTTCCAGCGGGAGTGCCGGAGCGAAGAAAACTTCGTTGCCATGAAATAACAAAGCCCCGTGTTCGCCTTTTTTGATGACTAAAAATTTTGGACCCATCTCCATAATCCTGCGGGCCGCTTTCACCAGTGAATATTCACCACTCAGTTCACGCGCTTCCGCATCGTTTACCATCAGAAGATCCACCATGCCAAATACCATTTTCAAATCCTCGATGGCCGCGCTGATCCAATAGTTCATGGTGTCCATGGCAATCAGCTTTGGTCGCTTTTTCATTTGTTTGATCGTGCTGATCTGAACGGCCGGATGCAGATTACCCAGCATCAGGAATTCCGAGGACTGATAACTTTCGGGAATCACCGGGTTGAAATCGGCAAGCACGTTGAGATCCGTAATCAGCGTATCTCTTGTATTCATGTCAAGATGATATTTGCCACTCCAGAAAAACGATTTTTTATCTTTTACCCTTTCCACTCCTTCAAAGGAACTGCCGATGGATTCCAATGCTTTTATCTCTGCCTCTTCAAAATCGTTCCCGATAATCGATACGAGGTTAATGGGCTTCACAAAATTCGCAGCCGCATACGCTGCATAAGTAGCAGCGCCGCCGACTATACGATCTCTTTTTCCAAAAGGCGTTTCAATGGCATCGTAGGCCATACTTCCAACACAAATAAGTGACATAGTATATAATAGATAAAAAAATAACCGTATCCCGGCAAAACGCTGCAAACCTAAGGCATTTCAGCAATACCTGTTCTGATTCTCTGCTAAAGATAATCGCTGCAGACAAACTAACGAACGTTCGTTTTATCTTTGTTGCCCGCATGGCAAAGATCAGAAGTAAAAAGAACAGCAGTAAAAAAGATGTGATCATCGAAAAAGCCTCCAAACTTTTCCGCGAGAAGGGTTTTGGTGCCTCTTCCATGCGTGATCTGGCTGAGCATGTTGGTGTGGAAGCCGCCAGCCTGTACAATCACATCCAGTCTAAATCCGAAATCCTGCAGGCCATCTGTTTTAAAGTGGCCAATGATTTTCTCTCGCATCTGGAAGCTGTGCAGGCGAGTCCCGAGCCGGCATTAAAAAAGCTGGAACGAATTATCCGCTTCCATATTCGAATGATGTTGGATCAGAATGAGTTTGTATATATTTCGGATCATGAATGGCGGCATCTGCCAGAACCGTATTTATCCAACTTTCTGAATCAGCGGAGAAATTACCGGCGAAGCCTGTCAGAATTGATTGCACGCGGCATCAGTCAGGGAGAAATGAAAGATATCGAACCCTATGTAGCAGTACTGACCCTGCTATCTGCCATCAGCGGTATTGAATCCTGGCACCGGTCAAGGAAAACCATTGCACCCGATGTGCTGGAGAACAATATGGTAAAGTATCTGATTGAAGGATTAAAAAAATAATGGTGGCAAAACATTTTCGTTCGCTGGCAATATCAGACATCCGACAGGAGACCGGGGATTGCATTTCAGTTTCATTCCGGATTCCGGATGAATGGAAAGAGGAATTCAAATATACAGCCGGACAAAATATTACACTTCGTTCCATTATTAAAGGTGAAGAAATAAGAAGATCCTATTCCATCTGCAGCAGCCCACATGAATCTGAACTGCGAATAGCCATTAAGAAACTCGATGAAGGATTATTTTCTTCCCACGCACATACTCATTTTAAACCGGCGCAGTGGCTGGATGTGATGGCACCCACAGGAAATTTTACGCTGACACTGAAAGACAGTAATAGAAAACATTATGTGGCTTTTACTGCAGGAAGCGGCATTACCCCGGTAATCTCCATTCTGAAAACAATATTGAAAGAGGAACCAAACAGCCGCTTCACATTAATATACGGAAACAAAACCCGGAGTTCTGTCATATTCAGGGAAGAACTCCTGGCATTAAAAAATGATCATCCGGAACAATTTCAATTAATCCCCATTTTCAGCCGCGAAAAAACAGACGCACCCGTTTTTGAGGGTCGGATAGACGTAGAAAAATGCCAGCTGATATTTAAACAGATTCTTCCACTCGCTGCCGATCAGGAATATCTTTTATGCGGGCCGGCGGCCATGATCTTCTCTGTACGATCCTGGTTAACCGAACAGAAAGTGGATTTGAAAAAAATACACTTCGAATTATTTTCCGATCCCGGAGACCAGGATGCAGAAAGAAAAAAAGCTTCATCGGAACAAAAGAAGTCCGCTGAAGCAAACAGTGTGGTAACGATTCGTCTGGATGGCATGTCGGCTGATTTTCAGATTCCTTTCGATGGCCCATCCATATTGGATGCAGCCATACTGGCCGGAGCAGATCTGCCTTATGCCTGCCGGGCCGGTGTATGTGCCAGCTGCCGCGCCAAACTGGTGAAAGGGAAGGTCACGATGGACCAGAATTATTCACTCGCAGAAGAAGAGATCGAACAGGGCTTTATTCTCGCCTGCCAGTCGCACCCCGCTTCGGAAAATCTGACAATTGATTTTGACATCCGGTAATCTCCCGGAATTTCCTTCGAAATAAGTGTATTTACTTAGCGTAAGTCTTAAGTTTTCATTTGTAAAATTTATTGCGAAATTTATGGAGTAAACGATTAGCTTTTGTTATACATATAAGCTTCGGCGTATGAAGACTTGTTTGAATAAGATTAACCCATTCTGTTTTGTTCTGCGCATTTTTCCCATGTCGTTACTGATTCTGCTAATGACGATTGCATTTAAAAAGGCAGACGCACAGGTAGCAAAGGATTTGGAGGCGTTTGCGAGTAATGAATACCAAAATGTTCTGCTTCCGCTTTTTTTTGAGAAAGAACCACCGGTTGGCTCAAAATATATCACAGGTTATTGGATGAAAGGCGCTGCTGAATTGATCAATCATAAGACCATTCCAACGAAAGAGAAAATCTCTTTTTTCAATTTTGATAAAAGTCATAATGCTCTGCTTGTGGCAGACAGCACCGGGAAAATAAACCTGTACCACGGTGATTCCGTTGTTCAGTTTATCCTGTTGGATTCCATGAACAAAACCTACGTTTTCAAAATTGTTCCTTTCATCAGCGAATCTTTTTTTCTGCAACCGCTGACTGAATCAAATAAAGGTTATTCGCTGTTTAAAAGAATCGTCACAAAACTGGCGCAGGCGGATTATCAAAGCTACGGATACGCAGCAACGGGTGTAAAACACGATACCTATACAGACTTCGATGAATATTATCTGTTGTTCCCCGATAAAATAACCTACAAAAAGTTTTATCTGAATGAAACTTCTTTCAAAAAAGTTTTCAAGCCATGGTCAGCTCAGACAGCTTCCTTTGCAAACGAAAAAGGCAATATCAACGAAGTTTCCCTGATTCAATTGGTAGAACTGATCAATAAGGGAATCAAATAATTCATTCCGAAGGAATTGCTTCTTGCCATTCCCGGATATCCATCGGGACTGGAAATATTATTCTATTTCCACTACTTCATACATATTTTGACCGTTGTAAGAAATGGGCTGAAAATAAGCATTGTTATATCTCAGGAATATGGTATTGCCGGCCTGAACCTGTTCGCAACCATCCGGCAAATTGGGGACGATCGCACCGGCTGGAGCCCTGACAACCATAAACCCGTTCTGCGTAAACAGATAAAATACACCACCATAATAATAGTAGGTGGTACCGCCTACTGATAGTGTTGTATACCCCTGCGGAAGAAATTGTATGGTCACATTCAGTGGAGGTGGAATTACCTGATAACCTCCATTCACCGGCTGATAATATACACCCTGATAATACCGGAGCTGCATGTTATTATACATGATTACGGCGGTTGTAAATGCCAGTGCATTTACAAAAGATCCGACAGGCCGCCAGTAAGGACCGTATACATATGGATTATAGGGATGGTAAGTATAATGATGATATGAATAAAACCGGTGCCCCCCATAATAAACGGGTGGTCGGTAATATGGAGGTCTCGTGTTGCTCCATCCGGGCGGACGGTAACCAGGACCATTGTGATTGGGCGGTCTGTAATTCGGTGGGCGCGTTGCCGGCGGACGAACAGGTGGTGGCTGCGGCCGTGGCGGAGGCGGACGATTTGGCTGTGGTTGCGGACGCGGCGGCTGAGGCTGCGGTCTCGACGGTTGTGGTTGTGGCCGTGGCGGTTGAGGCTGAGGACGCGAAGGCTGCGGTGCCGGTCTCTGCGGCTGCGGCTGCGGACGCGAAGGCTGAGGCGATGGACGTTGAGGTTGAGGTTGTGGTGACGGTCGCTGCTGTCCTCCTCCTGTTGAAGGTCGCGGAGCGGGCCGTCCGGGTGGCTGCTGCGCCTGCACATTGGGAATCAAACCAGGAAGCATCATCAAACACAGAATCACTAAAAAGTTTTGCCTCATGGTTTGTTGTTTTTCAACTTGAAATAGAAATAGAATAACTAAATCTAAATTATTTTCTCAAACCTTCCATGATCTTTTTAAAATTGAACACCTGTTTTCCTATTCCGCAGGGCATCGTTTTTGCAGTTTGTCTGCACATTCAATAACTAACAACTGTTAGTTTTTTATTGAATATTCTGTAATTTGCGGGATGCTTGGCGAACAGGAAATATTTGATCGGAAAATCGAACAGGAAATCAGAATCGAGCCGAAAGACTGGATGCCGAATGACTATCGCAAAATGCTGATACGGCAAATGTCGCAACACGCGCACAGTGAAATCGTGGGCATGCTGCCGGAAGGCAACTGGATTACCCGAGCTCCTTCGCTCAGAAGAAAAGCAACCCTGATTGCCAAGGTGCAGGATGAAGCAGGACATGGACTTTACCTTTATTCCGCAACAGAAACACTGGGCATTACGCGCGAAGAAACCATAGATCAATTACATGCCGGCAAGGCAAAATATTCTTCCATTTTCAATTACCCGACATTAACCTGGGCAGATATTGGTGCAATCGGCTGGCTGGTGGATGGCGCTGCCATTATGAATCAGGTTCCGCTTTGTCGTGCATCCTTCGGTCCCTATGCGCGCGCGATGATCAGGATATGCAAGGAAGAAAGCTTTCACCAGCGTCAGGGTTTTGAAATTCTGCTTACCCTGAGTCGTGGCAGTGAAGCGCAGAAACAAATGTGTCAGGATGCAATTAACCGCTGGTGGTGGCCCTCTCTGATGATGTTTGGTCCGAACGATGATGCATCGCCTAATTCGCGACTCAGTATGCAGTGGAAGATCAAACGATTTACCAATGATGAACTTCGTCAAAAATTTGTTGATGTCTGTGTGGAACAGGTGAAAACACTGAACATGCAATTGCCGGATCCAAAAATAAAGTGGAATGAAGAAACCGGTCACTATGATTTCGGGGAAATAAACTGGGAGGAATTTTACGAAGTATTAAAAGGAAACGGACCCTGTAATAAAGAAAGACTGGAAGCGCGAAAAAAAGCGCACGAAGCGGGTGCCTGGGTTCGGGAAGCAGCGAGCGCCTATGCAGCAAAAAAAAATTATTCATTCAATTCACCTGTACATGGAAGCCAACCCGCAAAGTGAAAACTGGCCACTCTGGGAGGTTTTTATACGCGCCCGCCAGGGACTCGATCATAAACATGCGGGCAGCTTATATGCTGCAGATGCTCAAATGGCGCTCGAAAATGCGCGCGATGTTTATACCCGCCGCAATGAAGGCATCAGCATTTGGGTAGTGGAAAGTAAAAATATCCATGCGTCCAGTCCGGCTGAATCCGGCGAATTCTTTGACCCTGCCAATGATAAAGTGTACCGGCATCCCAGTTTCTATATACTTCCCGAGGAATTGAAAAATATTTAGGCGTGGATCTTCTTACAAATTATATTCTTCATCAGGCCGACAATGCGTTGATTCTTGGTCATCGCAACAGTGAATGGACGGGTCACGGACCCATACTCGAACAGGATATCGCCATTTCAAATATTGCGCTGGATCTGATCGGACAGGCCAGAAATTTTTATCAGTTTGCTGCCTACAGATTGAATGAACTATCTCCGTCCGAAAAAATTACGGAAGATGATCTGGCTTATCTGCGCGACGAGCATGAATTCAAAAACTTTGTGCTCGTGGAACAACCCAATGGTGACTGGGCAAACACCATTCTACGTCAGTTTTATTTCAGCAGTTATCAGCTATTGCTTTTTCGTGAATTATCAAACAGTCCATATCCTGAGCTGGCAGCCATCTGTGAAAAGTCGATAAAGGAAATAAGGTATCATGTAAAATGGAGCAGCGAGTGGGTAATACGTCTGGGAGATGGAACAGAAGAAAGTCACGGGCGCATGCTGAATGCGATGCAAAATCTGAATCCATGGATTGCTGAATTATTTCAACCTGTCGATTTTGATTATGAAGCCGATGAAACCGAAGCCGGTATCCTGCCGGAGATACTAAAGGACGAATGGTATCAGCGCGTGAACAGGATTTTGGAAACAGCAACGCTTCCGACCATTTCGTCAGAAAAAAAATCCATGCAATTATTATCTGGAAAAAAAGGCGTTCATTCGGAATACCTGGAACCACTGCTTGCGGAAATGCAGGTATTACAGAGAACATATCCGGGAAGCCAGTGGTGACCGTATAGAAGAGTGGAAGTGTGGAAGTGTGGAAGTGTGGAAGTAAAATGTCGTTAACCGTTCACCTCAAATGACAAAAGAAAATATCATAGAAATATTATCAGAAGTAAAAGATCCGGAAATTCCGGTACTTACCATTTCTGATTTGGGTATTCTCCGGTCGGTTAAATATGCAGACGACTTTATTCAGATTCAGATCACGCCAACTTATAGTGGCTGCCCCGCCATGGATATGATCCAGGAGGATATTCGTACCGAGCTGGCGAAATACGGACTGCAAAATGTAGAAATAAAACAGGTGCTGTCGCCTGCCTGGACCAGCGACTGGATGACTGAGGACGGAAAGAAAAAACTTCAGGCATATGGAATTGCGGCACCGGCACCGCATCATTGTACCCATAACGGTGAAGACCAACCCGAATCCTGCCCCCTCTGTCATTCTCAAAACATAGAAATGATCAGTCGCTTTGGTTCAACGGCCTGTAAGGCATTGTACAGATGTCTCGACTGTCGTGAACCCTTCGATTATTTTAAATGTCACTAAAACCAAAACAGTATGTCTGAAATCCTTATTGAAATAAAAGATGGCGTAGCAAAACTCTCTTTGAACCGGCCGGAGAAACTGAACGCATTCAACCGAAGCATGGCGCTGGAGCTGCAGGATCAATTGCTGGTATGCGATGAAGATGATTCCGTGCGCGCAGTGGTATTGACCGGCGTTGGTCGTGCTTTCTGCTCAGGTCAGGATCTTTCTGAATTCCCGACAGACCGGTTACCCGATTTTGAAAAAGTAATCGACGAAACGTTTAACCCGGTGATTCGTTTATTAAAAACAATCCGCAAACCGGTTTTGTGTGCTGTGAATGGAACGGCTGCCGGGGCCGGTGCCAATATTGCACTGGCCTGCGATATCGTCGTGGCGGTTTCATCTGCCAGTTTTATTCAGGCATTTTCCAAAATCGGACTCATACCGGATTGTGCGGGCACATTTTTTCTGCCGCGACTGGTAGGACTGCAAAAAGCAACCGCACTGATGATGCTGGGAGATAAAATTTCCGCCGCAGAAGCAGAACGGATGGGAATGATTTATGCCTGTTTTGAAGAAGATGAATTTGCTGAAAAAACCGCTCAGCTGGCAGCCGCATTGACGAAGCTTCCAACCACTGCACTGATATTAACACGTAAGGCTTTATTGGAGTCATCAACAAATAACCTGGAAGAACAGCTGGAGCTTGAAAAAAAATTCCAGCACAAAGCAGGTCATACAAAAGATTTCACAGAAGGCGTCAGCGCGTTCTTACAAAAACGTGCCCCGGTGTTTACAGGTAAATAGTTGTTCCTATAAAGCGGCGGTTTCTTTCTTTTCTGAAATGATTGTATTCATGGGCAACACAGGCGCCTTTACTATTTTCATTTCCTTTTCCAGATTCACGTATTCTGTTTGTAACTCCAGAATCTGCGCATGATTATAAACAATCTCCTTTCTGAGTTCAGAAATTTTAAATTGTTTTTTCTTTAACTGGCGGCTTCTCAAAAGATAGCCGGTTAAAAGTGCGCCGGAACACATCAGCATCAGGCTAAGCACAGTCAGAGTAAATTCAACGTTCAGCATAGTACGGGTTTTGAAGGGTGTTTATTTGATAATTTCGTCGATATGGCAAAGTTTTCCGTCCTGATTCATTCCTTCCACCACAATTCGGAATTTATTACTGATATCATTGTTATAAAATACAAAGCTCATTTTCCGGTTAGATTTATCCAGCCGCAGTTTCGGATTCCAGTATATGGTTGACCGGTAGTCACTCGCAGGCGAATCTTCAATTTTATCACCATAATGTGGCTGGTAAAACTCCCTGGCCGGCGTATATCCTTTGATGATGGCAAAGCCGGTTTTGTTCTCCATGATATTGTCCTGATCCAACGCCTGGCGACTGGTGATGGCAAGCGTCGGCAATACTTTCTGATTTGATTTCGGAAGAAATTTTATGAACAACACTTCTTTCATGCTGATCGATTTCAGATCATCCATCGCAACGGGTGTGCCGTCTAATGTAACATTCACATTGCTGCGAAGAGCAAAACTGTTTACACGGTATGAAGCCAGCCGCGTGTCTCCTGCAGGCATATTTTCTTTTATACTGGCAGGGAAGCGCAAATCGACAAACATGGTATTCAGATAGTGCGCAATGTTTTCAGAAAATTTGCCCAGCGAATCCCTGTTCGGGGTAATGGCATATGCCATGTCGGGCGAGGCAACAGAATTATCATGTGTTTCAATCAGATTCCCGTTCATTTCTTTTTCAAGAATCACATCCGGAACTTTTACCCAGGCGAACGAAGGTTCATCCGCTTTGGCCGGTGTCAGTGCCGGCAACAATCCTGAATACAAACTGATCTGTGCATTGTTATTCAGCTTGGCTGTATGATTGAATTTATAGACCACCTGAACGGAATCGTAGAAGAACAATCCATTCTGTCCGAATTTTCCATCCCCATCTACAGCCATTTTGTAAACATTCTTCTTTCTGTCACGCGTGATCATGAGCAATGCCATGGAATCCTGCGCATCCAGATCGGTTCCGTTTTTAATTTCACCTCTGATGGAAAGAAAGCCCGCGTCCCGGGGATATTTTAGCTCAGGAAATTTTCCACTTACAACGGTTTCCCAATTAAATCTTCTCCATCCATGCGTCAGCAAAAGAAGGTTCAGATGGTCATTGGCGTTGGCAGGATTTGAAAGGAAAGAAGCGGCATCCGGTATGGTTCCCTTCAGATCACCCGCGATCAGTAAATCCGAATAAATATTATTGCTGCTGTCGTATCCGAGTCCGGCATCGGTAACAGAAATGGAAAGATTGGTTGCGATACTATCGGGAATTGAGAATGAAATTTCATTCCTGGCCCTTTTCATCAAACCAACTGCCTCCTTCTTCATCTGAATTTTCGCAAAAGATTTCTGGTTGTTAACAAAAACAACCCGTTCGGCCAGTGGAGAAAGATCTCCGTCGAAGGCAGTTACCTGTAAAACACCACAAGGCAACCCGGTTGCAGAAATATTGCCTTCAGCCATATTACTTTCCAGAATCACACTGTTGCGATATACCTGCTTTTGATTGATCGTTGCGATGATAACAATTTTCTTGAGATTACTGGCATCAGCCGATTTTTCAAGCTTATAATGAAACTGATCATTATGGTATGGATCCACATGCAAAACCAGACCATTGGCCTTGGCATCCGGAATCGGAGTAGTGTGCATTTCGCCGGTTTCGTCCGTCCACCAGGCACTATAATGTTCTGCTGCCATGGGCTTAAAACGCAAATACCCCATACCATTATATGTGGTGGAGAAAGAATCTACGATGATATTACCGGATGTTTTGATTACTCCTTTAACCTGGGCAGGCTTGTTATGCTGGTTGAGTGCTTCAAAAGCCAGTAAAGTAGAAACACCGTTGATCAGATCGCCGCCTTCGGGGAAAAAGACAATGGTTGTCTGAACTTTCTCGGCGTTGGGAATGCCGCCTTCAATCGGCATCAGGACCGGAATGTCTTTATTATATAAGAAGTCGTTGTCAAAGTTTAGCATCCATTGCGTATAGGCTTTCACGTGCACAACACCATTTTTCACCCAGGCGGGAATCTTAAAATAACTACTGGCACCTCCTTCTGAAATGGGAGAAACACTGTGTAAAAGTAACCGGCCATCAATATCGGTCCAGTCGAAGTACATGTTTTTACTAACGGTCGAAGGCCTGGAATCGCTGATCAGGTAAGCTTTCATCCAGATCGTCTCACCGGGCAGATAAGTATCCTTATCAAAATGTATATGGAGCTTTTCTTGTGGGAATTTACTGTTGTAAACGGTTAAAGCAGAGTCGGGTGACTGCGCAAACAGGCTCGCAGAGAAAAAGCTTGCAGCACAGATGAATAGAATGAGTCGGTTCATTTCAAAGGGTTTGGATTGGATCGGATAACTTCTCTAAACTATAAACTCAAAAAGGGGACAGTTTATTACTGACCCCTTGTGCTTTCATGACTGTTTTAAATTAACCATTGATTACGCTACTGTGTGTCAGGTAATTAGCTGTAGGGTGGTAGATAAATAAACAACTACCGTTCTTAATCGTTTTAATAATCTTGGGACTCATCACATTCGGCATCGCAGCACAACCCAGGCTTCTTCCCATTTCTCCGTTGTCTTTCAGGTATTCAGGGCTGATATAATCAGAACCATGTAATACAATATGTCTTTTTGCAGCCAAATCGTTATAACCCTTCTCCAGACCCTGAACCTTCAGCGACAAACCGTTTCTTCCAAAATAAGTTTTAGAGGTTACAAAAAAACCAAGGCTGCTTTTAAATGAATTCGCTTTGTTTGAAAAAGTCGTGGCATATTCAACACCGGAGTTCATACCGTGAGATACATAAGTGTTGAACAATAATTTTTTATGCATGACATCGATCACATACATACGTTTGGCACTGGAAGACTGTGTAAAATCACAAACCGTTAGTACATAAGACTTCTTCAGTTTACCTTCCTTCATCAGGTTATGATAACCTCTCCAGGCGTACTCAAATGCTTTCTGATTCAAACCGGACTGATCAAGTTTCATGGAATCATAGATCGTCAGGGCCTGCTGAATGACCATTTTCACCTCAAATGCTTTTTTAGCTTCTGCACTGGCATTATAATCAGTCGCCTTATCGGTTGTGATTGTTTTTTCTGCAACTGCGGCATTCATTACCGGAGTCGTATACTTAAAACTCTTAAAATTGTTGTTCGTTAAAACAGGTATATGATAAGTAGCAGCAACAACGGCTGTACTGGTAGAAACTTCAATTTTTTTATGATTGCTGGAAATCAGGACCGGGGAAGTAATCACCAATAATGACACACTACTGGTAGATACAAGCTTAGACAACGTTTTCATGACGCGGGATTTAAATTGTTTCAAAAGGTTCGAGTCGGATCAAACTGGTTTTCCGCCAGTTACTTCTCTTCATTATATACAGGAGCAAAAAATCTGCTTTTTATTCCGTGTAGTATGATTGAGCGTTCTTACGTAGTATAAACGACAGTAACAGCGGGGATATTGTATTTTTCCTATAGGAAGAAAAGGGACAAAATCGTAAAACTGGTATTGAAATTATACTAGGCCATAACATCATATTCACCCGGTAAAATCAGCTTCGATTGCTTTCTGTATGTAAAGAACTAAACCTAAGTATCCAAGCTTAGTACCAATTCACAAAATAAAAGGCGTTTCATGTCGCCCTGACCCTGTAATTTATTAATGATGAATATGTTATGCAAGTAATATTTATCCAGAGATGTGCATATCGTTTTGGCATGCCAGGTCCATTTTTTCCGCTGTTTGGAAGATTTTTCCAAAATCAGGAATCCTAATGATTACTCTTGTCTGAGTTCTTTTTGAATCCGGCCGCTCCCATACCCGAAACCAGTAAATCTACCTTCTCATCGATGGCCCGAAGCTCCCGCAGGATCATCCAGAAGGCGTCGGGACTGCCTTCTTTTGATGTAGTTGATGAAACAACGTCCTGAAGCGAATGAGACTTAATGAGTGGTTTGGCAGAAGCCTGCAGAACGTTTTCTGTCTCTCTTGTCTCTGTTTGATTCTCCATATCGGTATGCAGGAGGTCCTGCACGCTTACGTTAAAAAACTCTCCCAATTTCATGAGTTCTGCCAGGTTGGGCTCACTTTTCTGATTTTCCCAGTTACCGACGGTATTTGCCCTTTTATTAAAGAGAATGGAAACCGCATCCTGGTTGTGATTTCCTTTTTTACGAAGAAATCGCAGGTTTTTTGAAAATAGATTCATGATATGTTATATATTATCAATTTACTTGTTAAAATCAACCATTTCATCATAAATATATCAAATAATAATCATTACGTCCATTTTATTGATATTGGTTGCGGCCAAATCAGCGTATAGACATCATTCTGTTCGAGCCTCGAAGTTATCAACTGAATCAGCATGCGGGATTTAGAAAAAAAGTAATAAAGCTTCGAAATCTCTTAAAATCGCCCGATTTCAGCTGAAAATGAGTTAAAACTGATCAATAACCAATTTAAGTGGGGGAATCTACTGCTTTACCAGCGGAGCAGCTGTTCTAGCTATATATACAATTTCGTAGGCGATAAAGAAGATCACCAGAGCAGCCTGAAACTTCCGGTTTTTGATTCTGATACCCAAAAGGCACATAATAATAGATACCAGGATACGGGCATCGTACTCCGAGCCGGAGTGAGAAAAGTATTGTCTCCCCTTGATCAGCGTATCTATCACATCTAAAAGAAAACTGAAACCCAGGAACGAATAAAACCATTTTTTCCTGGAATAGAAGTATAATTCGTAGGAATCCTCGTATTCCGATATATTATTGGGAAAGATCACGTAGGCAATGGCATAGTAATTAATAATGTAAAGGGTAACGAAAATGTATTCCAGAAAGGTCCAGGACCTGATGCCGGTGAGATTATATTCCCACCACCAGAAATGAAGAATGAGGAGAAATATGTAAAAAACCCATAACATATGCACCCAATATGGCTTTTTCTTTCCCGGATGGAGCAAAAGATTCAGGGAAGCCTGTAATAAATGGGCTAAACTCAAACCCAACACAATTGCCAGTACCGATTTAATATGAGTAAACGGGTCCATGAAAGTTCTTTTTCGATTTCCGGATCCAACCGGCATATGATCCCAAAAACAGGGTTTCACGAAATTACTTCATAGCACCAATAATAATATGCAACTTGGGCCTTCATTTCGGCTATGCATTCGACCGTGATCCTCATAATTGTTGGCTTTCTGATCGGTATGTTCGGAACCCTGATCGGCGCAGGAGGAGGTTTTATTCTTGTACCCATCCTGTTGCTCTCCTATCCTGAGTTGAGCCCCGAAACCATTACCGCGATTTCCATTGTTATTGTAGCGGCGAATGCCATCTCGGGTTCCGTCGCTTACGCCCGTTCCGGTCGGATTGATTTCAAAGCCGGACTTATATTTGCCGCCTTTACGATTCCCGGTTCCATACTCGGGGTGCTGACCACACAATATATTCCAAGGACTTTATTTAATATCCTGTTCGGCATTCTGCTGATTGCGCTTTCTGTTTATCTGCTCGTACAGCGAAATAAACCGGTAGAACCAGTAATCGGAGATGAAAATCAGAAACGGTGGAAACACCATTCTCTTCAGGACGCGTCGGGCAACTCATACAGTTATACTTACAATCAAACCCGGGGAATTCTGATTAGCGTGGTCGTTGGATATTTGTCGCCGGTACTCGGCATTGGGGGTGGCATCATCCATGTGCCGGCTTTGGTTCAATGGTTACAGTTTCCGGTTTTTGTAGCTACAGCCACCTCTCATTTTATTTTGGCCGTCATGGCGTCGGTCAGCGTGATCGTGCACGCTTTAAAGGGAACCTATAATGATCCGAAAATTCTGCATATGGTGATTGGTTTAATCATCGGCGTGGTTCCGGGAGCTCAGGTCGGCGCCTGGTTATCCCACAAACTAAAAAGCAATACCATCATCCGGGTTCTGGCCGTTTGCCTGGGGCTGGTGGGGATCCGTATTTTGCTAAGCTAATTTTTTCTCCCCTCGTCCATAAACAGATAGGGATCAATGGAAGTTTCTTTTTCTTTTGGTCCGGGATATTCGTAAAAATCCAGCGCGAGAAAAGACCGGGTTGAATGGATCTGCCACAACCAAAGCTTCTTTTTGGGCTCCAGAGTAATATCCAGTTCCGGAATCAGCTCTTTCACCAGTCCGTCCCAGCAGGCTTTCTCCAGATTTTCGATGGCACTCAGATGTTCCTCATTTTTTAATCCCCGGTCGGTCCATTGCCGGTGAGCAAAAGCAGTATCTGTATTCAGAAGTACTTCCTGTTGTGTAGCTTTCGGTTCCATAAAAGGGGTTTTAGGTTCTTCTTATTAGACGCGAAAACAGGGGAAAAGGCACACAAGAAGTTGTTAATTGTTAGTTGTTAGTTATCAGCCTTATTCAACGTTTACAACTAACAACTAATAACTAACAACTTAACTTCGGTCTCAATTAGAAAATGATGACAGGAAATATTTTAATCATTGACGATGAAGATAAGCTCCGCAATCTGCTGAGCCGGATCATTAAACTGGAAGGGTTTAACGTAAAAGAGGCGTCTGATCTGAAAACAGCGAAAAAGATGCTGGAGAAAGATTTACCGGATGTGATTCTCTGCGATGTAAAACTTCCGGATGGCAATGGCGTCTCCTTCCTCCTGGAAATCAAATCCAAATACCCTTCACTCGAAATCATTCTCTTAACAGCTTACGGCAACATCGCAGATGGGGTGCAGGCGATGAAAAATGGCGCCTTTGATTACATCACCAAAGGCGATGACAATGAGAAAATCATTCCCCTCCTGAACCGGGCCATGGAGAAGATCCATTTAAAAAAACGGGTTGTCCAGCTTGAAACACAATTCAAAAAGACGTACAGCTTCGATCATATATTGGGAGAATCCAACCTGATTCTGGAATCTGTTTCACTGGCAAAAAAAGTGGCTGGAACAGAAGCAACCGTTCTGCTGATGGGAGAAACCGGCACCGGCAAAGAAGTATTTGCGCAGGCCATTCACTACGGAAGCAAAAGAAGCAATAAACCATTTGTCGCACTTAACTGCAGCACGCTGAATAAAGAATTGCTGGAATCTGAATTATTCGGTCATAAAGAAGGTTCCTTTACCGGCGCTACCAAAGAAAAAAAAGGACTGATCGAAGAAGCCGGTACCGGCACCTTATTTCTGGATGAAATCGGAGAGATGCATATTGATCTCCAGGCAAAACTTTTACGGGTGCTGGAAACAAAAGAGTTTATCAAAGTCGGTGACACCAAACCGACCCAGGCCGACGTGCGCATCATTGCAGCCACCAATCGTCTTTTGCTCAATGAGGTCAATGCAGGAAAATTCAGGGAAGACCTATATTACCGGCTCAATGCATTTACCATTATCCTGCCTTCCCTGCGTGAACGCAAGTCGGATATCCCCATCCTGGCCAATCATTTTC
>Ga0206961_1010_pt1 | contig 52697 bp, 47 predicted proteins | sample Alteio_BWOrgHeat_30_FD_153238 | JGI IMG/M metagenome (GOLD analysis project Ga0206961, IMG submission 153238) | Enriched cells from forest soil in Barre Woods Harvard Forest LTER site, Petersham, Massachusetts, United States -... | ecosystem: Environmental > Terrestrial > Soil > Temperate forest >...
CCGACATACAAAACGGTGCAACATTATTATTGGGTGGATTTGGATTGTGTGGCATCCCCGAAAATTGCATTGCAGCATTGGTACGAAAAAAAGTAATGGGCCTCACTTGTGTCTCAAATAATGCAGGCGTTGATGATTTTGGTATCGGACTGATGCTTCAACAAAAGCAGGTAAAAAAAATGATCGCTTCTTACGTTGGTGAAAATGAAGAATTTGAACGTCAATTATTAAGCGGCGAATTGGAAGTAGAATTAATTCCGCAGGGAACCCTGGCTACAAGATGCATGGCAGCAGGTTATGGAATGCCGGCTATTTTTACACCAGCAGGTGTTGGCACAGAAGTGGCCGAAGGAAAAGAAACAAGACTATTTAACGGTAAAGAATATTTACTAGAATATGCCTTTGATGCTGATTTTGCTTTAGTAAAAGCATGGAAAGGCGATACGGATGGCAATCTGATCTTTAAAGAAACCGCCAGAAACTTTAATCCTTTAATGGCAATGGCAGGAAAAATAACGATTGCTGAAGTAGAAGAATTAGTGCAGCCGGGCGAATTAGATCCGGATCAGGTACATACACCCGGAATATATGTGCACCGTATCTTTAAAGGTGTGAATTATGAAAAGCGAATTGAAAAACGCACAGTAACTCCAAAACCATAAGCGTTCCATGCTTGATAAAAACCAGATAGCGCAGCGCATAGCAAAAGAATTAAAAGACGGATACTACGTAAACCTTGGTATCGGCATTCCCACACTCGTAGCAAATTATATCGCAGAAGGAACGAATATTGTATTGCAAAGCGAAAACGGATTATTAGGTATGGGCCCATTTCCTTTTGAAGGTGATGAAGATGCCGATCTTATCAATGCGGGTAAACAAACTATCACAACAATACCCGGCTCGGCCTTTTTTGATAGCGCAGTAAGTTTTGGAATGATAAGAGCCGGTCGCGTGGACCTTACTGTATTAGGTGCCATGGAAGTAAGTGAGAATGGCGATATAGCGAACTGGAAAATTCCGGGGAAAATGGTGAAGGGAATGGGTGGTGCCATGGATCTCGTAGCAAGTGCAAAAAATATTATTGTGGCCATGATGCATACCAATCCAAAAGGAGAATCAAAATTATTGCCGCAATGTACACTACCGTTAACGGGTGTACGCTGTGTAAAAAAAATAGTAACAGAACTGGCAGTCCTTGATGTAACTTCAAATGGCTTTAAACTAATTGAGCGTGCACCGGGTGTAACGGTAGAAGAAATAGTGGCAAAAACAGCAGGAAAATTGATAGTAGAAGGTAATATTCCGGAAATGATATTTTAGTTACGAACAATAGATCATCGGTATAAAAATATAGTATGCTACACCTGCAGGGGAATAATAGTATATTGCAACATAAATCAATTTATTGATGAAATACCTTCCTTTAAACAGCAACATATTTGTTCAAAACAGAAAACGTTTTGTGGAACGAATGGAAAAAAAATCCATCGCTATTTTTAATAGCAATGATGAATTGCCAACGAATGGAGACGCACTCTATAAATTCAAACAAAATTCAGATCTTTTTTGGTTAACAGGCATCGAACAGGAAGATACCATGCTGGTCCTGTTTCCTGATAACCCTGATGCAAAATATAAAGAAGTACTAGTGATCGTTCGTCCGAATGAATTAAAAGAAAAATGGGACGGCCATCGGTTAAGAGCTGCCGAAGCAAAAGCTATTTCAGGGATTACAACTATCGTTTGGCTAGATACAATAGAAAGTTTATTACAATCATGGATCCATATAGCCGACACTATTTATCTCAATACAAATGAAAATGACCGCAAAGCAAATTGGGTACCGGTAAGAGATTATCGATATGCCGAAATGATGAAGCAACATTATCCATTGCACAATTATAAACGCAGTGCGGTAATATTAAAAGAGCTGCGCTCGGTCAAAACTGCATTGGAAGTTGAAGTCATCCAGAAAGCGATCGATATTACCGATAATACTTTTAGAAAATTATTACGATTTATCAGACCGGGTATAATGGAATATGAGATCGAGGCAGAAATATATCATTCTTTCCTATCGCAACGCGCAACAGGTGAAGCATATAGTTCTATCATAGCAAGTGGTGATAGAGCAAGAACTTTACACTACGTTGAAAACAACCAGGAGTGCAAATCCGGCGAATTGATCTTAATGGATTTCGGCGCAGAATATGGCCATTATAATGCAGATCTCACCAGAACAGTTCCTGTTAATGGAAAATTTACCGCCAGGCAAAAAACTGTTTATAATGCTTGTCTGCATTTGCATCATTACGCTGCCAGTATGTTAAAACCCGGTATTAGCATTCTTGACTATTCAGATAAAGTTGGAGAAGAAGCAACTAAAATATTTTTAAAGATCGGTCTGTTGAAAAAAGAAGATATTAAAAACGAGGATAAAGCCAATCGCGCGTATAGAAAATATTTGTACCACGGAATTTCTCATCATTTAGGAATAGATGTACATGACCTTGGAACTAGGACGGAACCGATCAAAGCAGGAATGGTCTTTACCATAGAACCGGGCATCTATATCGAAGAAGAGAAAATGGGAATAAGAATTGAAAATAATTTTTGGATAACAAAATCAGGTAATAAAGATCTCATGAAAAATATTCCTATAACGGTAGAAGAGATTGAGAGCTTGATGAAAAATCGCTAATACAAATGAAAAAACAAATCCCTAATATCTTCACACTATTGAATTTATTTTTTGGTTGCGTCGCAATTGTATTTGCTTTGCAAACGCAAAACATAAATATCTACATGAGTGATGAATTTACCAGTAGTTTTAATATTCCAGAAAGTATTTCTTATGCGGCATTGTTTTTATTTGCAGCAGCAATCGTAGATTTTCTAGATGGTTTTGTAGCAAGATTATTTAAGGCTACCTCCGAAATGGGTAAGCAATTAGATTCTCTGGCAGATGTTGTAAGCTTTGGCGTTGCGCCGGGTGTAATTTTGTACCAACTGCTTCGCATGAGCTATATGCGCGAAGAAGATGGATTGAACACTTCCGTATTATTATTATTACCTGCCTTTATCTATAGTTGTGCAGCAGCTTACAGGTTAGCTAAATTCAATTTAGACGATTCACAGGTTTATGGTTTTAAAGGATTGCCAACACCGGCCGCCGGTTTGCTGATCGCTTCTTTCCCGCTGATACTACATTTTGGTAATAGTCTAATTAATATCAACGACTGGCTCATAAATAAATGGGTTTTGTACGGATTAATTGTTTTTTTAAGCTGGATAATGGTGAGCAATCTACCATTGATGGCCTTGAAATTCAAGGATTTTACCCCTAAAAATAACGTTCCGGTATTGATACTATTGGGTATCGGTTTTGCGGCTGCTATTGCTTTACAATGGCTGGCAGTTCCGATTATTTTCATTGCATATATTATTTTATCTTTGGCACTTAAAAATAAAGCTACATCATGACTTACACTGCAGAAGTAAAAGTAATGCCACTAAAAGAATTGTTAGACCCTCAGGGAAAAGCTGTAATGAGCGGATTGGGTAATTTGGGCCTGAGCGGCATTCAGGATGTTCGTATCGGCAAAAGCATCACACTACAAATTGAAGCGAATACACCTGCAGATGCAAAAAAAATGGCAGAAGAAGCTGCAAAAAAACTACTCGCAAATCCAGTGATGGAAATGTTTGAGGTTACTATTAATTAATTTGAAGATGTGATGATTTGGTGATTTGATAATTAATTACAGTTATGTTTAGCTTGGATTACTCATCATCACATCACCGAATTACCAAATCACCAAATCATGTTATACCTCGTTCCAACTCCTATTGGTAATTTGGCCGATATCACTTTTAGAGCTGTCGATGTTTTAAAAAATGTCGATCTTATTTTGGCAGAAGATACAAGAACGTCTTCGGTATTGTTGCAGCATTACCAGATCCAAAAACCTATAACCCCTTACCATCAGCACAATGAGCACAAGATAATTGTACATTTAACGGATCAGTTGCAAGGTGGTAAAACAATGGCACTTCTTACAGATGCAGGCACACCGGGAATAAGCGACCCTGCTTTTTTATTGGTAAGAGAATGCATCAAAAAAAATGTTACTGTTGAATGTTTACCCGGAGCAACTGCTTTTGTTCCTGCTTTGGTAAATAGCGGACTACCGATTAATAGTTTTTGTTTTGAAGGATTTCTTCCCTTAAAAAAAGGCCGTCAGACTTTTCTGAAAAGAATGGCTGAAGAAGAACGTACCATGATATTTTACGAGAGCCCGATGCGACTGGTAAAAACATTGAATAATTTTATAGAATATTTTGGGGCAGAAAGACAATGCTGCGTTAGCCGGGAGTTAACAAAAAAGTTTGAAGAAAATAAAAGAGGTACCTTACAAGAAGTGCATGATCACTTTAATACTAAACCCGTAAAAGGTGAAATTGTAATTGTGGTACAAGGCAAAGAGAGCTAATTATTTATCTGCTCAAATATTTCCAATGAAGAAAGTATTTTTTTTACTCCCGTCTTTTTTTATTTGTTACTTATCCTCTTTTGCACAGCCTGATCGTTGGCAGCAAAGAGTTAAATATACAATGGTTATTGATATGGATGTTGTAGCCAACCGGTTTACGGGCAAGCAACATTTAGAGTACACGAATAACTCTCCCACTTCCTTAAAAAGAGTTTTTTATCATTTATACTGGAATGCATTTCAACCAAATAGCTCAATGGACGTGCGTAGCCAGGAATTAGGTAAAATATTAATTGGTGGTGAAAAACAAGATTGGGATGCAAGAGTTACAGATAGGATATCAAAATTAGATAGCAGCGAGATCGGTTATCAAAAGATCATCTCCCTAAAAATGAATGGTATTACTCAGCCATTTAAATACCACGGAACAATTTTGGAAGTAGATCTTATTACACCTGTTCAACCTAAAAGTACAGTAGTGTTTGATATGGATTTTGCGGCGCAGGTGCCTTTACAAATCCGCAGAAGTGGTAGAGATAATCCGCAAACAATGGTGCGTTATAGTATGAGCCAGTGGTATCCGCTACTATGCGAATATGATTATGAGGGATGGCATCCAACGCCTTATGTTGCCAGAGAATTTTATGGCGTATGGGGAGATTATGATGTTACTATCTCCATTGATAAAACGTACAAATTAGGTGGCACGGGAAATTTGGTAAATGCAAATGAAATAGGTTGGGGTTATGATACAACAGGCACTCCGCTAAAGCCGATTGTTGCACCAAAACGTACCTGGCATTTTACCGGTAATAATATCCATGATTTTGTTTGGGCCGCAGATCCGGGTTATACGCATGTCTCCCGCAAAATAAGACAAGGCCTAACGATCAATCTTATTTACAAACAAACAGATTCTATTTCCGATGCTAAATGGTTAAGTGTTTTAGATATGGCACAAAATTCATTTCCTTACATTGAAAAAACATTCGGTGCTTACCCTTACAAACAATATTCTTTTATCGAAGGAGGAGATGGCGGTATGGAGTATCCGATGGCAACATTATTGGCATCGCCTGCAGGTGCTACACATGAATTGATGCACAGCTGGTACCAGGGAATGTTAGGGACAAATGAATCCGAATATGCATGGATGGATGAAGGCTTTGCACAATACAGCGGAAGAAGAGTAAATGCTGTTATCAATAAAGAGTCCGGCTTTGCACAAGATACACATTACAAAGGTTATTATGCACTTGCTAAAAGCGGATTGGAAGAACCACTTACAACGCATGCCGATCATTTTAATACCAATTATGCATATAGTGCAGGCTCTTATTTAAAGGGAGCTATTTTTGTGGAACAGTTAGGGTATGTTGTAGGAGCAGCTGTTAGAGATAGCATACTGATAGAATATTACAGAGAATGGCGTTTCAAACATCCCAATGCTAATGATTTTATACAAGTAGCAGAAAAAGTCAGCGGTATCAAATTAGATTGGTACAAAGAATATTGGATCAACACAACTAAAACAATTGATTACAAAATTGATAGTTTGTGGGAAGAAGATGGTGTATCAAAAATCCGTTTGAGAAGGATCGGGCAAATGCCGATGCCCATCGATCTGCAACTAACGTTTAAAGACGGATCAACAGAAATGGAATATGTACCGTTGAATTTAATGTTTGGAGAAAAGCCAAATGAAAATACGGAAGAGAAAAGAGTAATACACGATGAATGGGATTGGACACATCCAACTTATATCGTTGAAATAAAACATCGCTTAACCGACATGAAAAAAATAGAAATAGACCCGAGTAAAAGAATGGCAGATATTGATCCTCACAATAGCGTGCTAAATTTATATTGGTGACCTTTCTATTTGACTATCGTACAATGAAAAATTCAATACTTTATTTATTGATCATTACCTGTTTTACAAGTTGTATGGAGCCTTCTTATTTTTTAAGTCCGCTTAATAGTACGTCTCAGACTTATCATACTATGCCATTGCATTCAGATTCTGTTAAGTCTGCTATTTATGTAAATGGCGTTGTGACCTTAGGTGTTGCCAATCAAAAAGGGAGAGATAATATATATTCCTTCAACGCCAATATTAACAGGAGCCATAACCTTGGCTCTTTCCAGGCTTTTTATGGGGTAGACTTTATAGCAGGTGATTACCTCATTCAAAAATTTTCAAATACTGATATTACTATTCCTCCAACAGATAATTTTTATGGTGCAGCAGGTTTTAACGGTGGTATCAACCTTGTCATCCCTTTTGGTAAAAGAGGAAGCGAATGGCGCATAATAGGTGTTGAAACTTCTTTTCAAAATGAATTTGGTAATTATTTGAAATATAGAAAGGCAATTGCAGATACTACTACAGGCTTAGATCAGACAAGTAATTTTACAACAACAGTTGGAGGCTACAGCGAGATAATCTGGAAAACAAGAAACAACGATCAGGTAGGCTATAAAATATCTTACGGTACTGTAGTTGCTCCCGCTAATACTTATTATGGATCCGAACCTCGTACTAATCCTATTTATTTTTTAAATACTTTCCATGTTACCCGAAAAAATGTTACAGCGTTCGGACAAATTGATATCGGCACTTATACCACCACTGTTCAATTTGGGGTTAATTATAGAATTGGTAAACGGAAAAGTTAGACTAGTAAAAAGTTATAATAAAATAAAAGCCCGCTCATGAGCAGGCTTTTATTTTATATTTTTATCAGGGGTTATTTAGTCTTAACCGCAATCCCCTGGTTGATCATATTGTTCATCACTTTCACAGTTTCATCTATATAGATATCACTTTTAACGCTTTCAATGAATTTTTTGTTCTTGTCTTGTTTTTCAGCGTTCGAATTAACGTTGGCAGTATCCTCACTGTTATTGGTAACATTTAATTCTTTCGGCAATTTATACAGGTCTTCCAATTGCTTATAAGTAGCTTTTAGTTTTACAGCGTCAGCTTTATACTTACCGATGTTTAAAGAGTATACCTTATCATCCTGCTTAGCAATAGAATCTAATTTAGATTTTAAAGCAGTAAACATAGGGCTGTTTTTTATTTCTTTGTTGGCAGAAGAAACAATAGCATCGCCGTTATAATTGGTGGGCCATGTTTTATAATCTGCCCTGGCAATTTCATCCCAGCTTAATGCAGACGGATTATCTTTTTCGCGCGATTTATCATACTCTAATCTGTCAGGAATAACAATATCAGACGCAACACCTTTTAACTGTGTAGAGCCTCCGCTGATGCGATAGAATTTCTCGAAAGTAAGTTTTACAGTTCCGAGATCATCCGAATCATTAACGAATGGACTGTTTTCAGCATCAGGGTTCAAAGGCACATTGCGTTGTACAGTTCCTTTACCATATGTTGATGTGCTGCCAATAATTAATCCTCGTTTATAATCCTGGATAGCAGCAGCAAATATTTCTGATGCAGAAGCGCTGTTTTCATTTACCATTACAGTTAAAGGGCCATTGTATAAAACACTTTTATCTCTATCATCTAATTGCACTGCTTTTTCACCTCTTCCTTTTACCTGGCAAATTGGTCCGTCTTCTATAAATAAACCGGCCATCTTCACTACTTCGGGTAATGAGCCACCGCCATTATCACGAAGATCAATAATAATTCCTTCTACTTTTTCGTCTTCCAGTTTCTGAACTTCTTTGGCAACGTCTTCAGAACATTTAGCGCCGTCTGCCTTTTCATAATCCAAATAAAATTCAGGCAATTCTATATACCCGATCTTATGTGCACCATTGATGATAACGCTTTTCGCAAATTTATCATCCAGTTTTATCTGGTCACGTAATAAAGAAATTGTTTTTACAGTACCATCAGCTCTTTTAATTGTCAACCTAACCTCTGTTCCTTTTTGCGAACCGCGTATTAATTTCACTGCATCGCTAACTGCATAACCTGTAACATCGACCGGTTCAGCCTTTCCTTCGCCGATCTTTATTATTTCGTCATCAACTTTTAACTCGCCTGATTTCCAGGCCGGTCCGCCAATGATCAGACTTGAAATTTTTATCTTGCTATCATCTTCTCTTAACTGAGCGCCGATACCATAAAATGACCCGCTTATTTCTTCGTTAAAAGAACGTGCATCAACCGGAGGAAAATAATCGGTATGAGGATCCATTGTATTGGTGATCGTTTCTACAAATGAACCGAATATCTCATCTTGTGTATTGTGATTTTTTAAAGTAGTAAAGTAACGGCCAATTTGTTTTTGTACTGCCGTTCTTGCTTCTCTTTCTAAAGTTGTGTCGGCTTTAAATACGAAGTCTTTTTTATCTTTATTTTTTTCTCTTTCATCTTGCAGGTCAACATACTTTGAAAGCGCCATATATTTTAAACGCTTATACCATAAATTGTTTTTATCAGCCTGGTCTTTTGCAAAGTCTAATTTCTCAGGATCGATAACGATGCTGTCATCCTTAGTAAAATCAAAAGGTTTAGCCAGCATGCTTGTATATAATGAAGATGTTTCGTCTAATCTTTTTCTATATAGATCGCCAATATAGTAAACAGATTGGAGTGGGCTGCTGCCACGTATCTCGTCATCAATAGTACCCTCAAATCTTTTAAAACTATCAATATCTGTTTGTAAAAAAATGAATTTATCTCCATCGAGCTCAGTGATGAAGTTCTTTAGAACTAATTTGGAAAAGCTATCATCCAGTTTTCTAGGGCTATAGTGAGCCTGCACCAGTAATAACCCTACCTCGTGTAATATCTTTTCATTTTTTGATTTTGGGTTATCATCATTTGTACGACCTTGTGTTTGAAGAGCGATAAATAACCCGGCACCTATTAAAACTGCCAACACGGGTAAAAATTTTTTACTCATAATAAATTGTTGAATTTTAAGCATCCTAGTAAAATTAACGCAAAAAAGCTTGCTATAGAGACGTTAACAAAGAGTTTACAGTAAAACTTTTCTTAAAATTAGTGGCTAAATGCTCAAGGCTGAATGCAGAATGCGTTAAAGCAGTTCAGCGTTAGGCTTTAGCGTCCGGCGTTCAGCTTATTATAAGCAAAAAAAAAGTCCTGCCTTTTTGCAGAACTTTTTTGGGTAATCGAGGGGGCTCGAACCCCCGACCCTCAGAATCACAATCTGATGCTCTAACCAACTGAGCTACGACTACCGTTTAGCGGAGTGCAAAAGTAGCAAAAAACCTTTCTTTATCAAAATTACATTTGCATTTATTTTATAATTGGTTTCTTTGCAATCAAATTGGCAAAAATGAATTGGACGGGCTACGTTATTACTATTTTATTATCCACTTTTACGGGCTGGGTAACTACGTGGATAGCTATTAAAATGCTGTTTCACCCTAGAAAACCCATCAAAATTTTTGGGTTTACCCTGCAGGGAATATTTCCTAAAAATCAACAATTGATAGCTCAAAAACTCGGACAGGTAGTCAGCAAAGAACTATTATCCTTTGATGAAATCGAAAAGAAGATAACGAACCCGGATAATCTGCAAAAACTAAAGCCTGAAATAGAGGCACATATTGATAATTTTCTGCGTAACAAATTAAAAGAGGTTTTTCCGATGCTGGCAATGCTGATAGGTGATAAAACGATCGAGCAACTGAAAGGAGCTTTTATTATTGAACTGGAAAACCTTTTTCCGGTGCTAATGAAAACTTACATGAATAAACTACAAAATGACCTGGATCTGGAAAAGATAGTAACGGAAAAGATCGCAGGTTTTTCGGCAGAAAAATTAGAAGACATGTTGGATCAGATAACCAAAAAAGAATTTAAATTCTTAGAATTTAGCGGTGTATTTTTTGGACTGATCATTGGGGTCATCCAAGTATTATTTATGCTGATCACGCGGTAATAACTTTTCCTTAACACCTGTCTGCGCTTACTTTATGCAGCAATGCTACCACTCATCATTTGACTTTTGCATATCTGAAATATGGTGGCAACTTTGCCGGGCAATTATAATTTACAATCAATACAGATCTCAGTGAATAAATTTATTACATATCTTTTCGTGCCATTTACGTTATTAGTTACTACCAACCTTTACGCACAAATGCCCGGAGGCGGAGGTAGTCCGCAGAATATGAATGGCGGACATTTTTATGGAAGGGTAGTAGATGCCGGCGGTGAAAAAGGCATCGAAGATATCTCCGTACAATTATTACAAACCAAATTAGATACCGCAACAAAAAAAAGAAAAGATGTTGTAGTAGCCGGAATGCTCACTGACAAAAAAGGTGAATTCAGTTTAGAGAACCTGAATGTAATGGCAAACTATAAATTACAAATAACCGGGATCGGGTATAAAACAATTAATCAAAGACTGGCTTTTAATATCAACTTCGATAATATTAAAAATGGCGATTACAGCAGTTTGATCAATGCCGTTGATAAAGACCTTGGCAATATAAGAATGGATGTAGATGCACAACAGCTGGGCGATGTAACCGTTACTGCGGAGAAACCTTTGCTATCATTAAGTATCGACAGAAAAGTTTTTAATGTAGAAAAGAATTTAACAAGTGTTGGCGGTACAGCACAAGACGTAATGAAAAATGTACCGGGTGTAAGCGTGGATGTTGATGGCAATGTAACGTTGAGGAATGCACCACCACAAATATTTGTGGACGGCCGCCCATCAACACTTACATTAGATCAGATACCCGCAGATGAAATTGAAAGTGTAGAGATCATCACCAATCCATCCGCAAAATTTGATGCATCGGGTGGAGGCTCGGGCATACTGAATATCGTGATGAAGAAGAACCGAAAACCAGGTTACAACGGTAATTTACGCGCCGGTATCGATAGCAGGGGTAAACCCAATCTTGGTGGCAATATCAATATTAAAGAAGGTAAAATAAATTTCTTTGGTGCCGGACAATTAAGCTACAGAAAATCGATCACGATTGCTAATACTTTTAGAGAGAATTTTTTAAGTACAGATACAACGTCACACCTCATACAAAATGATAACCCCATCAACCAGGGATATTTTGCATTTGGAAGAGCTGGTTTCGATTATTTGATTGACAACAGAAATACGTTGACCATCGGTGGTAATATCGTACGCGGACATTTTAATTCGAAAGACTCTTTTGATATTGCGAGAGATACAAGCGTTATGGGAGACCTGATTGGTGCAGATCATGGTGGAAGAACAGCTAACACAAATTTTAATTTCAGAAACCTAGGCGCAACTGTTAGTTTTAAACACAACTTTGCCAAAGCCAATAAAAACATTACTGCTGATCTAAACTATAGCCACAGTAAAAATGATAATGCCAGTGACTTTGTAACTAACTATTATAACGCAAACTATAAAACACCTTTGTTTTATCAAAGCGGCGCAGGGGGCGGATCGTCTGATTATTATACGGCACAAACAGATTTTGTAAATCCTATTACCACTACAATAAAAATTGAAATGGGTGCGCGGGCCGCTATCAGAAATTTTACAAGCTTTAGCGATACGTATGAAAAAACAGATGCCAATTCACCCAATGTATTGATACCTGCCCTAAGCAATAACTATACTTTTAACGACCAGGTGTACGCTGCTTACACCACTTTTTCTCAACAAATAAAAAGATTTAATTACCAGGCTGGGCTACGTGTTGAAAGCTCTCAATACAGCGGTACGCTTATATCTGATGGAACAAGCACTCCATTGAGCAATCAATTTCCATTAAGCCTTTTTCCAAGCATTTACACTACTTATAAATTAACCGATAAGCAGGATATACAATTGAATTATTCAAGAAAGGTAAACCGTCCGAGTTTCTTCCAGTTATTGCCATTCACGAATTTTACCGATTCATTAAATTTAACGCGCGGTAATCCAAACCTTGTTCCCGAGTTTGATAATTTATTTGAGTTCTCTTATGAAAATCAATTTAATGGCAAACAAACATTTTTAGCCACGGCCTATTTACGTACGTCTGATAATTCATTGTCTACTTACGAATACAAACAGGATAGTGTAACGATTGCCACTTACGGCAATGCAAAAAACAGTTATACCTACGGACTGGAACTAATAAGTAAAAATAAATTAACAAGCTGGTGGGATATTACAACCGATCTTAATTTTTATGATGCAACCATCAATGCGAGTAACTTGCCCGGCGGTATTGATACCAGTCAGTACAGCTGGTTTGGTAAAATAAGTAACAACTTTAAATTGCCTAAAAATTATTCCATACAATTGAGTGGTACTTATAATGCTAAAACTGTTATTCCGCAAAGCACAGGCGGCGGACAAGGTCCTGGCACATTCGGGCAGCAACAACCTAACGCCAATGGGTATGTAAAACCATTCGGTGAAGTGGAAGCGGCACTTAAAAAAGATTTCTTGAAAAACAATGCAGCTTCATTGACGCTGACGATGAGTGATATTTTTAGAACCAAGACCTATAATTCCTTTTCTCAAACACCGTATTATATCCAGGATAATTATCGCATAAGAGATCCGCAAGTGGTTCGTTTAACATTTAGCTGGCGCTTTGGTAAAACCGATGCCAACCTGTTCAAACGTAAAAATATGAAGGCCGAGATCGATAATATCCAGAATACCATCCAGAGTACGGGGCAGTAATGGTAAATTGTTAATGGTAAATGTCCTGCGGGTTGTTAGTTACATTTACTATTTTTTGTTTGCCGGCATCGGTACATTATTAAGCTTCGGTGGCGTCGCACATTTCACCATATTGCTGCTATTGGGCTTTTTCCTGAGCGTAATTTTAGGCCTCACATTTACCATTAACAATTTATCATTTACCATTAATTATTATTATTTTTAGTTTCTCAATTAAACTTCTATATGGATAATGTAAATGAAAAAGTGGCCGTTTGGTTAAAAGGCAATTACGATCAGGCTACTAAAGATGAAATAACCCGCTTGCAAAAAGAAAAACCCGATGAGCTTACAGAAGCTTTTTATAAAAGTCTTGAATTTGGTACCGGGGGGTTAAGAGGTATCATGGGCGTTGGTACAAACCGTATGAATAAGTATACGGTAGGTATGGCGACACAGGGTTACGCCAACTATTTAAAAAAATGTTTTACAGGAGAAATTAAAGTAGCCATCGCACACGATTGCAGAAACAACAGTCGCTTCTTTGCAGAAACAACTGCAAATGTTTTTGCTGCCAATGGCATAAAAGTATATTTATTCGAATCGCTGCGACCAACGCCTGAACTAAGTTTCAGCATTCGTCATTTTGGTTGTAAAGGCGGCGTTGTTGTAACGGCCAGCCATAACCCAAAAGAATACAATGGCTATAAAGCCTATTGGGATGATGGCGGACAAATGGTTTCACCACATGATGAAAACGTGATCCTTGAAGTAAATAAAATTGCTTCTGTTGATGATGTGAAATGGAGCGGTGGCGAAGCAAATATTATCAGCATCGGAAAAGAGATCGATACTATTTACCTCGATATGGTAAAAACATTATCTGTTTATCCTGAAGTTTGCAAAGCACAACATGATCTTAAAATTGTGTATACGCCTATTCATGGATCAGGTATTATGTTAGTACCGGGCGCTTTAGAGCGTTTCGGTTTTACTAACGTTACTATTGTAGAAGAACAAAGAGTGCCGGATGGTAACTTCCCAACAGTGATATATCCAAATCCTGAAGAAAAAGAAGCCATGAGCATTGGGCTTAAAAAAGCACAGGCTATCAACGCAGATATTTTATTAGGCACAGATCCCGATTGTGATAGAGTAGCGATCGGCGTTAAAAACCATAAAGGTGAATGGGTTTTATTAAATGGTAACCAAACAGCCGCTATTGCATTTAATTATTTAATAGAAGCAAGAAAGGCAAAAGGCATCGCGAAGCCGAACGACATGGTGATCAAAACAATTGTTACTACAGGTTTGATAGATATTATTGCTAAGGATAACGGTGTTGCCTGCTACAATGTATTAACCGGCTTCAAGTGGATCGCGAATATGATCAAAGAAAAAGAAGGCAAAGAAAATTATATTATCGGTGGCGAAGAAAGCTTTGGCTTAATGGTGGGAGATAAAGTAAGAGATAAAGATGCCGTAAGTGCAGTAGCATTGGGTTGCGAAATGGCGGCCTACGAAAAAGCCAAAGGCAGAACATTGTACGATAAGCTGATAGACATTTATGTGCAATACGGATTGTTCAAAGAGAACCTGGTGAGCATTACAAAAACAGGAATGAACGGTGCCAAAGAAATTGAAGATATGATGGAAGGCTACAGAAAAAATCCGCCAAAAACAATTGATGGTACAACCGTACAGCATTTATTAGATTATGAATTGCAGATAGGTAAAGATCTCCAAACAGGTAAGACCTGGACGATCGATCTTCCAAAAAGTAACGTATTGCAATTTGTATTGGATGATGGCACTAAAATATCTGCAAGGCCAAGTGGTACAGAGCCCAAGATCAAATTCTATTTCAGTACCAATACAAAATTGGCTAGTGCAGCAGAATTCGATGCAACAGAAAAAAAGCTGGATGATCGTATCGCGAGAATGATCACAGAAATGAAATTGAAATAAAATAAAAGAATGTTTCTAAAATGTCAGGAATTTTATCCTGACATTTTTTTGTACTAAATAAGTATTTAAAAAATTGTAATGAGGTATCTTTCAGTCATCATATTGATCGGAGCATTTTTTATTTCATTGTCAGTAAAGTCGCAAAAATTTACAGATGCAAAAAGATACGCTGCCGTAATTGATAAGCAGCATTCAAAAGTTGTTAAAGACCTGTTGTCGTTTAGTAATGCTGTTTCTAAAAATGAAAAAACAAAGGATATTGTTTCATTGAATAAAGCGTTGTTGATAGAATTAAATAAGTCGCAATTGGCGATCGCTGCTATGCCGCCATTCAAGGCCAATAAAGATTTCAAAGATTCTGCCGCAGCATTTATGAAAAATTGTTTTAACCTTGTCAACGTCGATTATGGTAAAATATCAACTGCTACGCCTGCCGCATTAAAATCTCCTGATAACATGAAAGACCTGTTATCAGCCAAAGTGACCGCTACCGAAAACCTGAAAGCCCTGAATATATCTTATGATACTGCATTACAGAAATTTTACAGACCTGCCAACAAAGATGTATTTAGCGATAAATTTCAACAAGCTATTGATGTAAATATTTATTACAATAAAATTTACCTGCTATATTTCAAAACCTATAATGCAGAGTTCTATTTGTTAGAATCGATCAAGAAAAGAGATGGCAATAGCGTTGAGCAAAACAAAAAGATCGTTTACCAAAGCGCACAGGATGGTTTAAAAGCGTTAGACACAACCAAGGCTTTTAATGGAGATAATGCACTGGTAAAAAAGTGCCAGGCATTGTTGACTTTTTATGCTGATGAATCGGATTCGAAAATGGATAAGTTATCGGACTATTTCTCTGCTGCAAAGGAGTTTGGAAAGACGCGCAGCGATTATGAAAAAAAACAGGCACATACAAAAGATGAGGTAAAAGAATATGAAAAAGCAGTAAGTGAATTCAATAAAGCCCTCAATGGCTTCAATAATACTTCCCATGATTTGGACCGCAAGCGAGAAAGGTCGCTTAAAAAATGGAATAAGGCAATGGCGGGTTTTCTTGATAAGCATCTGCCAAATAAATGATTTAAATTATTAATAATCAGTTCATTACATATATAAGACTTTTTAAATTTGTACATTCCGCAAAATCGGTGTATATTTGCGCCGCTAAAGGCTCCGCCATGTATAACATATACAAAAGGGTTCGGCAGGGTTTATTTAGCGCATTATGAGAGAATCATCATCATATTAACCCCAGATCTGCAAAAGATCCTTCCTTCCAGGGGTATGCTATCACAATAGCAACAATCAACATTCACATTCAAATTTAAAATAAACAAGATGTCAGATTTACGTTATCAACGCAACTTTGGTATTGCCGCTCACATCGATGCCGGTAAAACCACTACAACAGAACGTATATTATATTATACGGGAGTTAACCATAAAATAGGTGAGGTACACGATGGTGGTGCAACTATGGACTGGATGGCTCAGGAACAGGAACGCGGTATCACTATCACTAGTGCTGCAACAACTTGTTTTTGGAATTATCCAATGGTTCAGGGTAAAAAAACACCTGATACAAAACAATACAAATTTAATATTATTGATACTCCGGGTCACGTGGATTTTACTGTGGAGGTAGAACGTTCTCTTCGTGTATTAGATGGATTACTGGCATTATTTTGCGCGGTATCTGGTGTTGAGCCACAGTCTGAAACTGTTTGGCGCCAGGCTAACCGTTACAAAGTTCCCCGTATCGGATTCGTAAACAAAATGGATAGAAGCGGTGCTGATTTCCTGAACGTGGTAAAACAGGTTCGTGAAATGTTAGGGGCTAAAGCGGTTCCATTACAATTACCGATCGGTGCTGAAGATAATTTTACAGGTGTGGTTGATCTGATCACAATGAAAGGTATCGTTTGGAACGAAGAAGATAAAGGGATGACTTTTAAAGAAGTGCCGATTCCTGCAGATATGAAAGAAGAAGTAGATCAATACCGCCAGGAATTGATCGAAGCAGTAGCAGAATATGACGAAAAATTATTGGAAAAATTCTTCGATGATCCTAATACTATCACGGAAGATGAAATGCATGCAGCTATCCGTAAAGCAACGATCGATCTTTCTATCATTCCAATGATGTGCGGATCATCTTTCAAAAATAAAGGTGTACAAACTGCATTAGATGCTGTTGTACGTTACTTGCCTGGTCCTTTGGATATTGATGCTATTAAAGGGACAGATCCAGACACTGGTGAAGAACTAATACGTACTGCAGATCCAAAAGGTCCGTTCAGTGCTTTGGCATTTAAGATCATGACCGATCCTTTTGTGGGCCGTCTGGCTTTCTTCCGTGCTTATAGCGGACGTTTAGATGCTGGTTCTTATGTATTGAATACACGTACCGGTAAAAAAGAACGTATCAGCCGTATCATGCAGATGCATGCTAACAAACAGAACCCTGTTGATTTTATTGAAGCGGGTGATATTGGTGCAGCAGTAGGTTTTAAAGATATCAAAACAGGAGATACACTTTGTAATGAAGATAACCCGATCGTTCTGGAAGCTATGACTTTCCCTGAACCGGTTATCAGCATCGCTGTTGAACCAAAAACTCAGGCAGACGTTGATAAAATGGGTATGGCGATCGCGAAATTGGTAGAAGAAGATCCTACCTTACGTGTACGTACAGACGAAGAAACAGGTCAAACCATTTTAAGTGGAATGGGTGAGTTGCATTTGGAAATCATCATTGATCGTATGAAACGCGAATTCAAGGTTGAGATCAATCAAGGCGCTCCTCAGGTTGCTTATAAAGAATCATTTGGTAATACCGTTGAACACAGAGAGATCCTGAAAAAGCAATCTGGTGGTCGTGGTAAATTCGCTGATATCATTTTCTCTATCGGGCCTGCTGATGAAGAGTTCCTAAAAGAAAATGATGGCAAAACGACTTTCCAATTCGTAAACTCTTTGTTTGGTGGATCTATTCCAAAAGAATTTGTTCCGGCTATTCAAAAGGGTTTTGAAACGGCGATGTCTACAGGCGTACTAGCTGGTTATCCAATGGTAAGTATGAAAGTGGTAGTAAAAGACGGATCTTTCCACCAGGTGGATAGTGATGCTATGTCATTTGAATTGTGTGCTAAACAAGGTTACCGCGAAGCCGGCCGTAAAGCAAAACCAACATTGCTTGAACCGATCATGAAAGTAGAAGTATTAACTCCTGATCAGTACATGGGTGATGTAACAGGTGATCTTAACCGTCGCCGCGGTATGTTAGAAGGTATGGATAGCAAACATGGTGTACAGGTTATTAAAGCCAAAGTGCCATTAAGCGAAATGTTTGGTTATGTAACGCAATTGCGTTCTTTATCAAGCGGACGTGCTTCTTCAACAATGGAATTCAGTCACTATAGTCCTGCTCCAAACAACGTAGCAGAAACAGTAATGGCTAAAGCAAAAGGTAAAGTGAAAATAGAAGAATAAGACTATAAGTTTGAATAATAAGAAAGGCGATCATTTTGATCGCCTTTTCTTTTAATGTTCAATGCTCAACTTTATGTTGTTCAAAACAAGTTGTTGTAAAAGATGAAACACAAAAAAATGTATCGCATTATTTTATTATAGTTTACGCTAAAGTTTTTTTATTAATAACCTGTTCCCGTATTGCCTTCTCTTTCTTTCTTTCTTTTTTTACTGCTCTTTTCGTAATCGAGAATAGCCTGCGGTTTCACTTGCTTTTTTTCAGTAGTATCAGCTTCCTCAGCGCCACCACCTGAATCGGGGTCCTTATCTAAATGGCCCCTTGTCCAGTGTTGAGTAGTTTCTACTTCACCTGTTTCCGAATTATAAAATTTCCAATCGCCATCCTTTACACTATACTGTTCGGCCTTTACAATTTTATAGGAACTGATCTCTCCGTTACCACTACTGTAAACAGGTATCGTATCATACGGTGATTCAGGATTGTAGCCTTTCCAGTTTTCTTCTCTAATTAATCCTCCTAAATAACTATAATATTGCTGCAATCCATCCTTGCCTCCAAACAGATAATTTTCTACACCGATCAGATCACCGGTTGTATTATACAATCTCCATACGCCGGTTTTCTTATCGTCTTTATATTCTCCTTCTTCGTCAAAACCCGGCTCACCTCTTAATGGAGCAATGCTATTTACCCACCTGCTTTGTTTCAATCCCTTCTTATCAACAATGTTGATCGTATCTCCCGTTGAAGAAATTTTAAAACTTTTGTACTGCGCGGTCGCATTGATAGTAAACAAAACAAACAACAAAGTAGCTAAACGGATCTTTTGAATTTTTGACATTTTACGATCTTTTAATAGTCAAATTTACTTTTTCTTTTTTAATTGGCTTTATTGATTTTATCAGTCACTTCCACGTCGCCCATTAATACGGGTTGGGGTACGGTAGCTACTTTCCCCATTAATGGTGTGCTGTCTTTAGGCGCTTTTTGTATATGGCATTTAGCTTTCTTTACCGGTTTCTTTTTTATTGGTTTACGCGAGGGTGCATACATTACTTCACCAACCATCATCGGACTAATAAACCCTGTATCGGGCTTTTCTATGTTTTGTGTGGTATCGGGCTTAGTGGTCTGACTAACACCTTTACTGGAACTACTAACAATTATACCAAAGGTTATAAGAATAAGGGCCGCTATTTTTTTAAAATAAGATAAGGAAGAATTGAAAATATGAAAAGTCATCTCTTCGGTAACAGCAATTGGTGTATTAATTTGCGCGGCTGTAAATCTTCCGCAAACATGTTGCGCCGAATGCGCTTTTAAATATTGCATAATTTCTTCGGGTTCCCGGTTGGTAAAATCAACAACAGTTTTACAACATTGTAAGCAATGCCTGCCTTGTTCATTGGGTTCCATAGTGTTCCAATCCTGGTGGCATGGTTTCGGTATTTGAATGGTGTTTATCATATGCTTCATTTTCTTATCAGATGCAGCAACAGAAAAAATTACATAAACACTTTTGTTAAAACAAAAGGAGCTGTCTTTTGAACAGCTCCTTTTCAAATTATATGTGCCACTAATTATTTTTCTTCCATACCAAATCTCCAGACAAGCGCGGCTAATATGGCACCTACAATTGGTGCAACAATATATAACCATAGTTGAGATAAAGCTTTGCCACCTGCAAATAATGCCGGGCCTAAACTACGGGCAGGGTTTAATGAAGAACCACTAATAGGAATGGCCGCAAGGTGTATCATTGTCAGCGTGATCCCAATGGCAAAACCGGCCATTGTTGTATTGCCATGTTTCGATGTGACAAGGAAAATAATCAATAAAAATAAAAATGTAAATACCGTTTCGGTAATAAATGCGGAAGTAGTGGAATACTCACCCAAAAATCCTGGTCCCCAACCGGTTGAACCCAATCCCCATTCTGTCATTTCAAATCCCGGCTTTCCTGAAACAATTAAATATAAAATGCCGGCGCCACCGATAGCGCCAATGCATTGTCCGATAATATGACCTATTGAGTCTTTTACGCTTATCTTCCCAGCCACTAACATACCAATAGTTACGGCAGGATTAATGTGACAACCTGATATCGGACCTATAGCATAAGCATTTACAGCCAGCGTAAGGCCAAAAGCTAAGGCAATACCCAATAACCCTATTCCTGAAATATCTCCGATTCCTTTGCCGGATACGACAGCGGCGCTACAACCAAATAATACGAGTGTTAACGTGCCAAGGCACTCTGCAAAATACTTTTTCATGGATAATTTTTTTGGTAAAGAAATTGTTATCCAAAAGTAGGGGTATTATGTACTATAAAAAAAATATAAAGACCTCCATTTGATAATTGGTATTATTAAAAGATAGTGGTAACTTAGCAATAGTGAAACGTTTGTTATTCATATTAATTCTATTATTTGGTCTAATTTTTACTTCTTTTGCTCAGCTAAAAACACCCGGTTCAAGCGATGACGATGCTGCAAAACATTTAAAATTTTATCCGAATCCCGCTATTACTACTATAGCGTTTGAATTCCTGTCTTCCGACTACGATAAAAATTCTTCCATTGAAATATATAATTTCATGGGTAAAAAAGTGTACGAGCTAAAAGCCACCAGCCAGATCGTTACCTTACAGCTTGAAGATTTTTACCGTGGTATGTACATCTACCAGCTACGTGATGGAAATGGTGCCATTGTAGAATCAGGCAGGTTTCAGGTTATAAAATAATCATCTTCCCATTTTTTATTGTTTTCTTGCTAAAACCTGTCAGTTATGAGGCATGTTCAGGCAGCTATTTGCCATTAGGGGTAATAAAAGATTTTAAAATTGTCAATTTGACTGCAAACACAGCATTGGCAATATGTTTGACTGTTGTACCTTTGCAACCAATTTTTAAATATGGAACAGAAAATGCAACCAACAGAAGATATTAACGATTCGAATATAAACGTGAATGCGGATGCTGAAAATGCTTCAGGATCTGATAACGCAGTTGAAAAATTACAGCAGGAACTGGAAGAGCAAAAAGATAAATATTTACGCTTATTTGCCGAGTTCGATAATTTTAAGCGCCGTAGTGCCAAGGAAAGAATTGAGCTGTCACAAACAGCCGGTAAAGAAGTTATCAAGGATCTTTTGGATGTAGTAGATGATTCTGAAAGAGCTGAAAAACAAATACAGGCAAGTGCAGATCTGGCGCAGATCAAAGAAGGTATTCAATTGGTGTTTAATAAGCTCAGAAATGTATTACAATCAAAAGGCCTTAAGGCGATGGAAAGTGTGCATACAGATTTTGATGTAGAAAAACATGAAGCCATTACAGAAATTCCTGCACCAACAGAAGAGTTGAAAGGAAAAGTACTGGACGAAGTTCAAAAAGGATATTATCTTAATGATAAAATAATACGTTTCGCCAAAGTGGTGGTGGGTAAATAAATTAACCAAGCAATGCTGCAATTTATTTATTGCGCCATTTTTCAAATTAGAAAATTAGCATGTCTGCAAAAAGAGATTTTTACGAAGTTTTAGGTGTAGCAAAGTCAGCTTCACAAGATGAGATAAAGAAAGCATATCGCAAAGTGGCTATGCAACACCATCCTGATCGTAATCCCGGAGATACTGCTGCAGAAGAAAAATTTAAAGAAGCAGCGTCTGCCTACGAAGTATTATGTGATGCAGATAAAAGAGCGCAGTACGACCGATATGGCCACGCGGCATTTAGCAACGCAGGACGTGGCGGTGGTTTTGGCGGTGGCATGAATACTGATGATATCTTTAGCCAGTTCGGAGATATTTTTGGTGATGATAGTCCGTTCGGTAGTTTCTTTGGCGGTGGAGGTGGCGGCCGTCGTGGCGGTGGTAATGCGCGGGGAACAAGAGGTAGTAATATCCGCATCAAGCTAAAACTCAATTTTGAGGAAATGGCGAAGGGTGTTACTAAAACAGTTAAAGTAAAAAAATATATCCCTTGCGCTACTTGTAGCGGTACAGGCGCAAAAGATAAAAACAGTGTACAAACCTGTACAACCTGTGGCGGTAGCGGACAAGTTAGAAAAGTGCAAAATACTTTTTTAGGGCAAATGCAAACAGTTACAACCTGTCCAACTTGTAGCGGTGAAGGAACTACAATAACCAATAAATGTACCACCTGTAAAGGCGATGGAAGAGTATATGGTGAAGAAACCGTAACCCTGGATATACCTGCAGGTGTGCAGGAAGGAATGCAATTAAGCGTTAACGGGAAAGGTAATGCAGGAGAAAGAGGCGGCGCAAATGGAGACCTGATTGTATTGATAGAAGAAGAAGCGCACGAACATTTACACAGAGACGGATTGAATGTTGCATTTGACTTACACATTTCTTTTCCTCAGGCTGTGTTTGGAACAAATGTAGAAGTACCAACTATTGATGGCAAAGCAAAAATAAAAATTCCGCCTGGAACACAGAGCGGTAAAATATTCCGATTAAAAGGTAAAGGGTTTCCTTCTGTAAATTCTTACGATAAAGGAGATCAGTTGATACATGTAAATGTATGGACGCCACAACATACCAGCGCAGAAGAAAAACAACAGTTGGAAAAAATGCAACACAGCGAAAACTTCCAGCCCAAACCTGAAAAGGGAGATAAATCTTTCTTTGATAAAGTACGTGAAATGTTTAATTAAGCAGCGCTTCGTAAATCGCAAATTCCAAAATACAAATTTCAAAAAATACAAGAGCCGAAACAATTATTGTTTCGGCTCTTACATTTATAATTTGCGATTTATCATTATTTCTTGCTATAAACTTTCTTAGCATCACTTACCAATTTCATAAAATCGTTTTGCAAATAATTAGTCGGTTCGTAAGAAAATTTCGTAACGGATTCGATCGTTTTCCAATCTGTGTTTGCAACGAATTGCGATCCGCGTAATTTCATTCCAAATAAAACTACCGCGGTAGCAAATTGCAGGTCTTTATTCATTGCATTGAATGAAACATAATTACCCGGACAATTATATTCCAGCAATTGATGTTTGTTATCTGCTAACGTATAGGTTAGAGAAACCTTTGCCGGCATATTATGCAGACTATCGGAAAGTGATCTTCTGCCACTTGCGGGTGTAATTTCAAAAATGGCCATTACGCTGTTTCCACTTCCTATTTCTTCACTTTGTAAAGTAGCAGTACTGTCTTTAATATCCGTCTTTTTATTATCAAAGCCGATCAGCCTGTATTCTTTAACTACATCACCATTGAAATGAACATTTAATAAAACATCTTTTGCTACCGTATAATTAGTAGTCGCCATTTCATTCATCAATACTTTTTCGGCTGCAGCTATATTATCTACATAAGCGTAATTGCCATTGCCTTTTTTCGCCAACAAGCGTAGCGTAGAATCTTTAAAGCTGCCACTGCCTACATCCAGACAACTTAAAATAATACCTGTTTGACTTTGTTGGGTTATCAGCTCTTCCAATGCTTTTTCTGAAGTAATGCCTACATTAAAATCTCCATCAGTTGCCAGTATGATCCGGTTATTACCATTTTTGATCAGAGATTTAATTGCTACCTGGTAGCCTAATTTTATAGCATCCGCACCCGGTGTTTCACCATCAGGAGTGATCTGCTCTATCGATTGTATTAACTTTTGTTTTTCAGATCCGCTGGTTGGCTTTAGCCATTCTTTTACTGTGCCTCCATACGTTACGATCGAGATCATATCAACCGGCCTTACATTTTTTACCAATGAAAGAAAGGCTGCTTTTACAAGTGATAACCGGTTGGGAAGATCCATGCTTGCAGATGCATCAATCAAAAAAACAAGATTAGCCGGTGGTGCCTGATCGAGATTGATAATTTTAGCATTCACATTTAAATAAAGTAGCTGATGTGTAGGATCCCAGGGGCAGTCGGATAATTGTGAGGTTACTTTAAACACATCACCATTTTCAGGGGCCTGGTAATTAAGGTTGAAATAATTTAATAACTCTTCTATTCTTACAGCATCGGGTGGTACATTACTTTGGGTATTGATATAATGATGAATGCTGCTGTAAGATTCTTTATTAACGTTCAGTGCAAATCCGGTATTAGGAAATTTAACAGTATTGGCTGTCGTATTTTCAATGATAGAAAAATAAGAATCGTCATCGATATGCGGGGTATGTTTTGATATTTGTGCAGGATCCGTTGTAACAGATATCAATGTCTGTTTTTTATCGGCCTTAGAAGGGATCACCTTCAAAGTTATCGTTTGATAATCGGCAGTTTTGAGGGGTATTATTTGAGGCTGGTATCCGTCAAGATCTACAGAAAGTGAATCTGTTACTGTAGTTGCATTAATCCCAAACTCACCGGATACGCCTGAATGATACAACATTTTATCAGACAACAATATCAGGTTCACATTTTGCAATGGCTGGTTCTGTTCATCTTTTACTACTCCGCGAATATAATATTGTGCACTGCAGTTACAAACTATAAATAGTGTAAGCAGGCAAGTGTTGAATGCTTTCAATGTTAGTTAGGTTTAGCAAGTTAAAGTTAGATACGAAGATAAGTAAACTGTAAATATCGGTTATTAGTCTGCCAATTGGTAGATCGCAGGCAAATTCCTTCCCAGGCCATCATAATCCAAACCAAAACCAAGTAAAAATTTATCCGGTACACTAAAGCCCAGGTAATCAATGTTTATGGGGTGTTGTATAGATTCGGGTTTATTTAGCAATACCGCCAGTTTTAATGATGCAGGATGTTGATCGCGTAATTGTGGCAAAAATTTAAAAAGGGTGGTGCCAGTGTCTACAATATCTTCTATAATTATTACATGCCGGTCTTTTAAAGATTCATCCAGTCCAATAGAAGTTATTACGTTGCCGGTAGATTTTGTGCCAACATAAGAAGCAATTTTTATAAAACTTATTTCGGCATCAATAGTAATGTCTTTAAAAAGATCTGCCGCGAACATGAAGGCACCGTTTAAGATGGCAATAAAAATAGGGCGTTTATCTGCATAATCAATATTGATCTGCGCAGCTATTTTTTTTATTTGTTTACTGATCTGTTCCGCACTTAAATAGGGCTTAAAACTTTTATCCTTTACTTGTATAATCATTTTAATTTTTTAAGTGTGATAATTGTTATGGTGCCACAATAATTTTCTGTCCAATTTTTATATCATCTCCTGTAAATTTATTCCAATCTCGTATTTGTTGTGGTGTAACATTGTATTTTTTTGCTATTGAATATAAGCTTTCACCTTGTTCCACTTCATGAATGGTAACGGTAGCTTCGGGCTCACATGCATTTTTAACAGAATCAGCAACAGCCGGTTTTACCGGAATTGTTTTTACAATAGTCGTTGTTGTTTTTTGAGTGGTGGTAGTATCGGTTTTGGCATTAGCCATCTTAGCGGTTGTAATTTTCTCTGTTACTATTTTTGTTACTTCAACTGTATCAACATTCAGGCTATCGGGTTTTGGTGGATTGGTCATCGCATACACAGTGTATTGCTCCAAATTATACTGTTCAATATTGCCGATCAATATCAATGGGTATTTTGGATTGGTAGCATATCCTGCTTTTTTTAAGCCATATGCCCATGCTTTGTAATTAGTTGGGTCTAAATGAAAGAGCGAAGCATAGTTTGGCCTGTTGCGTAAAAAATCACTATGATCTTTATAAGAAGCAGCTGCATCTTTATATACCCGAAAACATTCACCCGGCAGATCATCATCGTGGCTGAACCTGCCTCCGGTCCAGTTTTCTTTACACTTTATACCAAAATGATTATTAGCGATCTTTGCCAAAACGCTGTTGCCATTCTCAGTTTCTAATAATCCCTGTGCCAGTGTAATAGCTGCAGGCACGCCTGAGCGCTGCATTTCGGCTATCGCCAGATCTTTATATTGTGCTATATATTGCTCTGCAGTCATTAGCTGTGCAAAGGCAGATTGTAATAGTAGAATTGAAGCGATCGTTATTAAAACCTTTTTCATTGTGTTGAATTTATGATAGTTTTCTTATCAACAGTAAGCCATCTCTTACTGTTAATAAAACCTGTTCTACCCGGGTATCTTTTTTTATATGTTCATTAAATGCATGAATGGCTTTTGCGCTTTTCCCTTTTATCGTTTCCTCTAAAACATCACCGTGAAACAAAACGTTATCAGCGATGATCAGGCCATTGGACTTTACCAAAGGCAAAATTAACTCGTAATAATCAATATACCCTGTTTTATCAGCATCAATAAAAACAATATCCCACGCCTCGTTCAATGTGGCTACAATTTGGTGAGCATCACCGATATGTAGCTGTATCTTTTCCTTTAACAAAGACCGATCAAAATTATTTTGCGCAATGATGCCATCTTCTTCTCTTAATTCAATGGTATGCAATTTGCCGTTTTGTTGTAAACCTTTAGCCAGGCACAGAGCGCTGAAACCCGTAAAAGTACCTATCTCCAATATTCTTGCAGGTTGTAATAAGCAACTTATTGTTTCTAATAATTTGCCCTGTAAATGACTGCTTTGTAAATGCGCATGCGGATGCATTTGCAAAGTTGCTTCGGCTGAAGCGTAGGCAACGTCATCTTCTTTCGAAGAAAAATTTTCCGCATATTGCTCAGCTAAAATATTGATGATCTTATCCATGGGTTGTTACGCCTTTTTTGAAATAAGTAATAAGCCAACAAAAGTAAGCGCACCATTTAATATTAATAACTCAGATCCTACCTGAAAATCACCGAAACATTGTTGCTGGTATTTATCTATAAAAAAACAAATGATAGGCGCTGCAATACAAACAGCCGGAACCAGTTTATCATTTACACTTCTTTTTAATAAAATACCGAAAGTGAATAAGCCGAGTAATGGTCCGTAAGTATAGGCTGCAACTTTTAGTATTAAGCCGATCATGCTTGCTTCGTTTCTCCATTTGTATAACAACACAACTACTAAAAATACGGCGGTAAATGTGAGATGGGTAACTTGTCTTATTCTTTTCTTTTTTTCAATAGTTAAGTCTGTCCTTCTTTGAATACCAAGTATATCAATACAGAAAGAAGAAGTAAGTGCTGTAATAGCACCATCCGCGCTGGGAAATAATGCCGATATCAATGCAATGATAAATATAACGGATATGAAATGCGGCATATGTTGCAAGGCTATTACAGGGAATATTTTATCACCGATTGCAGTAACATTATTCTGCGCAGCAAATAAATAAAGTAACCCTCCCAGGAAAAGAAATAACAATATCACCACCAACATGATCACCGCTAATGTGATAATATTTTTCTGAGAATCCTTTAATGTTTTAACGGAGATATTTTTTTGCATCATTTCCTGGTCCATACCCGTCATGGTGATAGCGATAAATGCGCCGGCAATTATTTGTTTTACAAAAAATAATTTACTGTTGGGGTTAAAAAATAAAATGGTAGAATAGCCTTTGTCATTCATTGCCTGTAAGCTTTCGCTGATACCAAGATGCAGGTTGCCTAAAATATAAATACTGCAAATGATCAGGCCTGCCAGCATACAGGTTGTTTGCAAGGTATCAGTCCATACAATAGTTTTTACGCCACCTTTATAAGTATACAACAATATCATTATGAGAATGATGAATGTAGTTAGCCAGAAAGGAACGCCGAAGCTTTGTAAGATAGTTTCCTGTAAAATATTTACTACTAAATATAATCTTGCTGTACCGCCTAAAGTTCTTGATAATATAAAAAAAGAAGCGCCTGTTTTGTAGGAGGCTATGCCGAGCCGGTCATTCAAATAAGTGTAAATAGAAGTAAGCTGTAGCCTGTAATAAAGCGGCAATAGAACAAAAGCAATGATAATGTAACCAATAAAATAACCTACTGTAATTTGAAAGTAAGCAAATGATTCTTTGGCAACGGCGCCCGGTACGCTAACAAAAGTTACGCCACTTAAAGAAGTACCTATCATGCCAAAAGCAACTAACATCCAGTTGCTGTTTCGGTTACCTATAAAAAAAGAATCGTTCGTTGAATTACGGCTTGTGTATGCTGCTACTGCAAACAATAACAAAAAATATCCCAAAACAAATGATAGCAATACTACAGGAGACATGTTGAATTTTGTTCAAGATAAATAAATAGTGACAATTGATTCTATCAGTAAAGATAGTGTAGCAGCGATGCGAATCAAAAAAAATGCAGAAGAGCTGTTATCTTCTGCATATGAAAATTATATAATAAATGAATTATCCGTGCGGATGTAAATAAATATCAAACCCTGCCCGATATTGTGGTAAAATGGTATTGGTATAGGCATCTCTGTATGGTGAATTTGGATTATCCAATGCATCAATTAAAACAGCGATATAAAAATTGCTTTCTCCTGCGATCCTCTGGCAATATCCTGCGCCTACTAACAGGCTTGGAGCTTGCGTTTGGTAAGAATATTTTTGTGCAGGAATAGCACTAAAATCTTTATAATTAATATTCGTGAAATTAAATTCGGGCTGAACTTGTAAGAAAAGAAAATTGACCGGATAAATACGGGTGAAAGCACCTACACCGTAGGCAAAACTTCTTGTTCTTGTATTGTAATTATAATACAGGTTAGGGTCGGCACTCTGAGCATAATAATTAATGTTTAACAATGCTCCAACATCTAACCATTCTTTTACGGTAAAACCGATTTCGGGGTTAGCTCCGGCAACAAAGGTGTTGCCGCTGAAACCAAGGTTAACCGCTCCTCCGATGAATAGAGATCTTTTATTAAATCCAAAATTATCCGGATCTACAGTATCATCCTGCCGGGTAAACTGCGCCATTGCTTGTGATGCAATTATTAATAAGCAAATGGCAATGAGGATTTTTTTCATATTTAATATCTGGTAAAATTAATTGAGATATTTTAAGCGGAATCAATTACTTTTTAAAACTCGGGACACAAAGATTGTCTTGGTGTGTTGTTATCATTGTAAAATCCTTTCTTTAACAGGTTAAATTCTGTAGCACCCTCTGAGTTATTGAATTGACTAAGTGCCGATGTAGTGATATCGTAACTAAATGTAAACCGGATATGGTTTATTTCAATTCCTGCAACAGCAACAGCTGCATCGCCCCAGCGGTAATAAGCGCCTACTATTAATTGTTTGCTGCCACCATCTTCTAAACTATAATTGGCGTTTAAGCCAAACATTAGCTCATTTGATTTTGCCTGCGTAGTAAAATAGGCATTGGGATTAAGAATAACTTTATCGTTAGGTTTTAAAATAGCACTTATAAAACCAATATGGCGTATGGGTAATTTACTGCTGGCGCTTTCTTTATCAGAAAAAAAAGATTCGGTGGGAGAGTTCACGTGTTGAATGGAATAACCAATATTCAGGTAAACATCAGCTGTAGGAAAGTATGCATAATTTACACCTGCCTGCATATCAAAAAAACTAACATTGGTCCTGTTTAATACATCGTCATTATTCTGAATGGTGTTATCAAAAAAAACACCATTGAACTGATCGGGGAAAGTTAATTTACTTGCATCGATCTGTTTATTGGCCCAACCCATATTAAAGCCTGCAGTTACCAGGCTTCCTCTGCCTAACATTTGATGATAAGCCAATGAGCCATATACTTGTGTAGATCTCAATGTGCCGCTACCTGCAACGTCACTTAATATATAAGCACCCAAACCCATCCATCCATTTTCAATCTTATTCCTTAAAACCTGTGCATCCGCAAAGGCGCTTACTGTTTTGTATGGAGCAGCCAGTATCGAAGACCACTGATTACGATAATGCAAACCAACACGATAATCTGCATCAGGAATAAAACCGGTGTTAGCAGGATTAAGAGAAAGCGGTGAATTATAGAATTGAGAAAAATGAAGATCCTGTGCCTGCAATGAACAAGCCGATTGCAACGCAACCCAAAGGATCAATAATATTTTTCTGTTTTTAGTCATTCAATAAAATTGCTTATCGTATCAAAGTAATATCTCCTGTTTTTGTATATAATTTATCGTCTGTATACTGTACCTGTAAGGTGTAAGTATATACATCCATTGGTTGCAGCACACCTTTATAAGTGCCATCCCAACCAATTTCTTTATTAGTGCTTTCAAAAACTAATTGACCCCAGCGATTGTATATTTTCCAATCCATCAATCCTATACCGAAGCCCATTACTTTTATAATGCTGTTGTTGCCGGGTTTGCCGGGAGTAAAAGCATTGGGTACATCCAGTAGTGAAGTTACGATAGCTTTTATATCCTGACAAGTAGTATCGCTGCAACCTTCATCATTGGTAGCTTGTAAACAAACATGAAACGTTGTTGATAAATTGAATTGATATAACGGTTGAAATTCTGTTGAGGTGTTGCTACTCTCATCAAAATTCCAGAAATATTTTGTTGCGCCGATCGTTGTATTAATAAACTGTGTAGGCGTGTTGTTTGCGGGTGGATCAGGCGACCATGAAAACTGCGCCGTAGGTTTAGGAAATAAACTAATAGTTGTTGTTGTGCTGTCTATTTTGTTACAAGTATTATTATCAGATGCCACCAGCTTTATTGTATAAGTTCCTGTATCATTAAAAATATGAGTAGGACTTATATCTGTAGAAGTATTTGATGCACCGCTGGCAGGGTCGCCAAAATTCCAGGTAAAGCTTGTTCCACCTAAACTGTTATTACCAAAAACTACTGTGTAGGGAACACATCCTCTCGGTGGTGAAGAAATTAATGCTTTTACGACTGATGCAACCCTTATTATTTTAGAAGCGCATTCAGTAGAATTACATACAGAAGTATCGAGCACACAAAGCGTTATATCATAAGAGCCGATCGAAGGGAACGTATGTACTTTTGTTGCAGTTAATGCTAATGTATCATTCGGAGAGCCATCACCGTAATTCCATACAAAAAGAGCCGTTGGTGAAAAGCCGAGTGACGAGGTAGAAAGATTAGTGAAAAGATAATTTAAAGCATCACAACTACCTACCTTGTCATATCTAAAATCCAGGTTGGCTACATTGGAGGTTACTCTTATCTGTTTATAAACCGTATCGCGAATATTGCATTTGCTGCTATCTTCTGCGATCAGCATTACTGTAAATAAACCGGTTGACTTAAAAGTGTGCGATACAAGCGTGGTGGTTGTACTTGTATCCGGCGAACCATCATTAAAACTCCAGATGTATTTTTTTGCAGTAGAAGCCGTATCTACAAATTCGACAGTAAAAGGTAAACAACCAACAGAGTCTCCAATTATTCCGTTACCTATCGTTCTGATACCTGCGCCTAAGCCTGCAAAATTCATCGCAATTTTTACCGCAGCTTCATTGCATCCTTGCGTACCCGTTCCATTTTTTAATGACCAGGCTCCGGGCGTTACCGGAAAGGTTGCACCACCATAGCAATTGGCACATATTGCCTGGTAAATAATTCCATTATCATCAAAGCGACTGGTACCGCCGTCCACGTGATCTGCAAAGCCACCATCTTGTCCGAAGAAACTACCAAATAATTGACTATTGGCATTTTTCTCCAATACAAAAAAATAAAAATCATTACCGTCGGTAGTTTTTTGAATAGCATTTGCCGTAGTAGTCAAACCTGCTGTTCCTACTGACGGGTATCCGTCACCGTTATCAAATGAGCCTCCCCATCCCGATACATAAACATTTTCGCAACGGTCAACTAAAAATGCAACCGGAGAAATATTGGGAATATTTGAACTGGTACCAAATACGGTGGAATAAACATACGCCGAAAGATCAGGTTGTAATTTGGCTATAAATTGTTTAGCTCCGGGATTGCTAAAAACTGCATTTATAACAGGCCAGCTGCCTGTTGTTGAGCCCATGATATATGGGAATCCACTTTTATCAAATTGTAATCCATACAGCATATCATTGCCGTCGGTTCCTACATAAGTTGTTTTAATAATGGCGCTGCCATCAGGTTGTAATTCTGTGATGTAGCCATCAGTAATACCGCCTAAAAAGCTACTGCTTATGGCGCCGGTTTTATTACCCGGTAAATCAGTACTTGTGGTACTTCCTCCAATGTATAAATTATTTGTCAGCGGATTTACCGATGCGGTGAAACAAGCATCATCACCACTACCTCCAAAATAAGTACTGAAAATTACCGATGAAAGATCTGATGCAAATTTTACTATCACACCATCTTGTCTACCACCATTGAAAGAAGTTTGTATGGTACTATTTATAATAGGGAAATTGGTGGATTGGGAACAGGATGCCAGGATAATATTATTACTGCCATCAACTATTACTTCACTCCTGGCATCATCGCCATAATTTCTGCGGATAGCATCTGCACCGCCCGGCGATACATATTTGCTTCTGATATTTACACCATCATCAGCAGTTCCACCGATCTTTATAGAGCCAATAATGGCCGATCCATCTCCTGTAAATTTAGTAACCGTTATATCATAATTTGAACTGGCATAGATTGAATTAGTAGCAGGCTTGACAGGAAAGTTAGGAGAGCTGCTACGGCCAGTAATTATTAAGTTTCCTTGTGCATCGCAAACCATACTATGTGGTTGTTCGTTACCACTACCTCCTAAATAAGTTGCATATAATCTAAGATTGCCACTTGCAGAAAATTTTATGATGCTGATATCATACCCTAATCCTATTCTGTCATCGTTTACACCGCCATTAAAAGTTTGGGAAAATGCACCAGTAGAAGTAGGAAAAGAATTTCCAAAAACAATACCGCCCGCAAAAAAACTTCCGTCTGGTCCGGGTGTTGCCGTATAGCCCCAGTTATCGGAACCGCTTCCTGTAAACGTGGAAAATATTAATGTTGGATCTATTACGATAGTAGCACCTGCTGCATGTTCTTTTATTTTAAATCTTACGGTACTGTCTTTCAACTCATATTTACAATCAAGCGGAACGCGGTCATTATCCTGAAGCTGATATGTATAAGGATATAATTCTTTTGTTTCACCTACAGATGTAGTTACTACCAGCTCTTTATTTTTAACCTGCATTTTATCAACACCATCGTATTTCATTACGATGTTGTTTACATCACCGCCGGGTCTTATTATGATATCGTACTTCAATGTTCCGGCACTCGTGTAATAATGTACATCAATGTTTGGGTAGATATTTTTATATGTTACGGCCTGGAATATTTTGCAATTATTTTGCCATTGTGTGGTATCGTTTCCGATAAAATAATTGTTATAAGTTGGCAATGGTTTTTCGGGAATGATCTCAACATTATCCGATGCTCCAACAAATTCTACCTTGTACGCGTGCGAATGGACAATTATTGGTTGTGAGAATGTCGTAGTTGGAATGGTTGTAGTAGATGAGCCTGTACTATTCTTTGGTGCGATAACATATCCGATACTGCTTTTACTTGTATCTGTTTTGGATTTTAAAGCAATATTATTACCATGCGCGGTTTCTTCTAAATTTAATAGATCAGCCGGCGAGTGTAATAAAACAGTGAACCCCTTTTTTTGTAAAAAGAATGCACCGGTATTAATATCAGATTTTAAAACCACAGATTTATCCCACTGTCCTTTATTTTCTATGAACTGTAATTGGGCATAGGAAGATTGTGCAACAAAAAATGCCGCAAAAACCAATAAAAAATAAGTAGCTATTTTTTGTAGCATTGTAAACTTATAGTTTTGTGCAAAGTTCTTACTCTAAATGCTAATATTACTCTAATCTTAGCACGGTAACAATCTGTTAAGAATTACGATATCTTACTCCAGACCGTTTTACCTTTTTGTAGTTGCAGATAAGTTTTCAGTGGTAAGTTGTTCTCAGAGCTAAGGTCCGGATCTTCCTCTAAAATAGCTTCAGCCGCTTTTTTTGCAGCCTCCAATATTACTTTATCTTGTACTATGTTCGCCAGTTTAAAGTCTAATAAGCCACTCTGTCTCGTTCCACCGATATCTCCCGGTCCACGTATCTCCAGATCTTTCTCTGCAACTTTAAAGCCATCATTGGTTGCACATAATATTTTCAGGCGTTCTTTGGCATCATTTGATACTTTGCTGCCAGTCAGTAAGATACAAAAACTTTTCTCACTACCACGACCAACCCTTCCCCTAAGCTGATGTAACTGTGATAAACCGAATTTTTCAGCACTTTCGATCACCATCACAGAAGCATTGGGAACATTTACACCTACTTCAATAACCGTTGTGCCAACCATTATATTTGTGTCACCATTTACAAAGCGTTGCATATTGGTATCTTTTTGTTCTGCCGGTTGCTTGCCATGCACCATGCTGATCCAGTATTTTGGTTCAGGAAAAAATGATTTTACTTCTTCATAACCTTTCATCAAATTTTCATAATCCATTTTGGAAGATTCTTCTATCAAAGGATAAATGATGTAGGCTTGTCTGCCTTTTACTATTTCTTCTTTGATAAAATCCATCACCTGCGGCCTTGCCTGTTCATAACGATGAGCCGTTGCTATCAGTTGCCTGCCCGGAGGTAATTCATCCATCACGCTATAATCAAGATCTCCGTATGCGGTTAGCGCCAATGTTCTTGGGATAGGCGTTGCCGTCATTACCAAAACATGTGGCGGCATGGTATTTTTTTTCCAGAGCTGTGCCCTTTGTGCCACGCCGAATTTGTGTTGTTCATCGATCACTGCAAATCCTAAATTTTTAAAGATCACTTTATCTTCAATCACGGCATGTGTGCCGATCAAAATATGCAGCGTTCCTTCTTCACAGCTTTTTAAAACTTCTCTCCGATGTTTAACCTTTGAAGAGCCCGTTAACATTTTTACAACAACAGGCATATCTTTTACCAAGTCTGTAATGCTGTTAAAATGTTGTTGCGCCAATATTTCTGTAGGTGCCATCATGCAGCTTTGGAAGCCATTGTCTGCCGCTATCAGCATACTCAACAGGGCCACGATTGTTTTACCGCTACCAACATCTCCTTGTAAGAGACGGTTCATTTGTTTGCCGCTACCCGTATCTTTTCGAATTTCTTTTAGTACTCTTTTTTGTGCACCTGTTAATTCGAATGGGAGATAATTGTTATAAAAAGTGTTGAACAGATCACCAACCTTGTCAAATACCCAGCCTTTGCTGAAGCGGTGCCTTTCACCACGGATAATGCCCAGACGTATCTGCGAAAAAAATAATTCTTCAAATTTTAAGCGGCGCAATGCATGCATATATAATTCATCGGTTGCAGGGAAATGAATATTGCAAAAAGCATCGAATCTTGAAATGAAACGATATTGTTTTACAATGGCTTCCGGTAAATTTTCGGGCAGGTCCTTTGCAGATATTAAATGTAATAAAGCCAGCGTTAATTTTCCGATCGCTCTTCCGTTTAAGCCGCGTGTTTTCAATTTTTCAGTGGAAGGATAAACGGGTTCAAGAAATTTTTTACCACCTGCTTTTTCCGGAGTAAAGACTTCCATTTCAGGATGCATCATTTGTATGTTCCTGTTAAAGAACCCCACTTTTCCAAACACCAGGTATTGCTGGCCGATATGTAAGGTCTTTTCGATCCAGTTAATTCCCTGAAACCAGGTAAGTTCTATTTCACCGGTGTCATCTTCTAAATAGGCAACTAAACGTTTGCTTCTTTTATCTCCAACAATATCGAACTGTATTAGTTTGCCGGCAACCTGCGCATAATCTGTTTGTTGATTGAGCGATGCTATCTTATCGATCTTCGTTCTATCGACATGGCGAAAAGGATAAAATTCTAACAGGTCTTTAAAAGTAAAGATGTTGAGTTCTTTTTTAATCAGCTCGGCCTTTAAAGGGCCAACACCTTTTAAATATTCTATCGGACTGGATAATATGTTGGCGGATACTGAAATAATAAATGTTTTTTACAAATATATTTCATTTAGAGGATGCTACATGCTGAATGGAAAACGCTTAATGTGATGTTCTGGATGAGTTTTTGTTATAGCCGCCCGGTCTTTTTTGATTTCTGCCGGCGCCATCTTTTGGCCTGAAAGCTGTAGGAGCATATTCAGGAACTTCACCAAACTCTTCGGGTACAACCGCTTTGGTAACGGGTTTGCCGATGAGTTTTTCTATACTTGCAAATTTGCGTTGTTCTTTTTCACTTACAAATGTGATAGCGGTACCTTCTGCAGCAGCACGGGCAGTACGACCGATTCGGTGAACGTAATCTTCGCCATCATGCGGCACATCATAATTTATTACTAGGTCAATATTATCAATATCGATACCTCTGCTTAAAATATCTGTAGCCACTAATATTTGCAAGCGGCCGCTTTTAAATTTCATTAAAGTGTCTTCTCTTACATCCTGTTCAAGGTCACTATGAATTTCATCAATTGGCAGACCCGTTTTCTTGAGATCACGGTTCAATTGTTTTACGCTCATTTTACTGCTGCAAAATATCAATACGGATTTGAAGGTCTTTTGATGCAGAATGTATTTTACCAAAGGAATTTTTTGTGGTTCGTATACAACATAAGCGAGCTGAACAATTTTTTCATTTGGCTTACTGATAGAAATATTTATTTCAGCTGGTTCGTGTAAAATTTTTCTTGCCAGCTCTCTTATTTTCTGTGGCATGGTTGCCGAGAATAAGAGGTTTTGTCTTTTTGCCGGCAGGCTATTGATGATGCGCATCAGGTCATCATAAAAACCCATGTCCAACATTCTATCCGCTTCATCCAATACTAAATATTTAAGTCCGTCGAATTTTACATAGCCCATATTTAAATGCGCGATCATTTTGCCCGGTGTGCAGATCACTACATCGGCACCCATACTCAATGCTTTCTTTTCCTGGACAAATGCATTACCATCGCCGCCGCCATAAACAGCAATTGAACTTACCGAAGTAAAGTAGGAGAGGCCTTCCATATGTTGTGCAATTTGCACAGCCAACTCACGCGTTGGTACAATTACCAATGCAGTGATACTGGCTCCATGATGAGGTGGAGATGTAATTATTTTATTAATTAACGGAAGGAGAAATGCAGCCGTTTTACCGGTGCCTGTTTGTGCAGATGCGATCACATCTTTGCCTTGAAGGACTAAAGGAATTACTTGTTCCTGAACAGGTGTAGCCGTGTTATAACCGGAAGATTCTATACCTTCTATTAAACGCTCTTCAAAACCGAAATCTTTAAATGTCAAAATGTTTGGATAGTTAAATTTGTTCTACTCAGCCGAAGTCTCTTTCGCAGGCGTTTCTGTTTTTGCCGCGGGAGTTGTATTTTTTATGAGTAATTGAAATCTTGTATTTAGGCTTACGCTGTAATTATTGTCTTTTAATATTTGTTTAGTTCCTGCGTCTTCCAGCATCACAATTGATAAATGGCTTGCCAGATCTGAACCACTGATAACATTTGTTACTTTTCCATCTTCGAACTCGATATTGAATTTGTATCCTGCTTTGCGTCCGCTACCGGCTCTTTCGAAATCGATACGGTTAAGATCAAGCGTTTGGTTACCTGTTGCTGATTTTTTTAGCAGGATCCTGATCACGGGCAGGTACTTATTCCAAATATGAGTATACATAAACTTTGTTTGTTTTGTTCTAATGGGTGAGAAAGCGACTATTTATCGCGTAAATAGAATACTTCAAAGCACAAAGTTACTGTTAATGTGCGAGTAAACAGAATATTGGGTCCAATTGTAACGAATAGGCCGGATTGAATAACTTATTGATCATAAGCTTTTTCAAAAGATTCGCCGGAATTCAGATCATTTATCAGGTTGTCTAATTTTAGCTTTGAATACCAGTTTTTTACCTGGTATTTAGCCGTCATGTAATTAAGCATCACTTTTTGGGGAGAGGCACTCCAAAACTGCCGGGCTGTTTTTAAACTATCAAGCTCAGGTAAATTTTCAAAATTATCAGAAATAGCCTTCAACCTGTCTTCTGAATAATAATTCCGATAATCATTTTGCATGGCTAACCCTTCATCAAACCAGGTAGGGATCTTAAATGTTTCATTATAAAATCCTATACGTTTTTCAAGTTCAGCGTGCGACATTTCGTGGGCTATGATATCCAGGTCAATACCATTTTTGTTGATCACAATATAGCTGCCCAACTTATAATGCGTTGTGGCAGGATCCAGATTGTTATCTCCGTATTTTTTAAAAATGCTATCGGTAGCACAATAAATAAATTTTGGATCAGCTTTTTTTTCTCCCCAAAAATCAGCAATGCGAAGTGAGGCCTCACTAATAACAGATTTTAAGGAATCGATAGTTTTTGGAGATGTTGCGGTATCATAATATAATCTTCCATCTTTTTTAAAAGAAGAATAGTCTATCAATATGCATTTTGTTTCCTGAGGAAAAAGATAATAATGGGCAACTGCTACAATAGGAATAAATATCAGTAAGGCAATAAAAGTATTATAAATTGTTTCTTTAAACCTGTTCATGTTTTTATTTATTCATTATTGCTTCATGTAACTGATCAATCGCAAATACCTTCTGTTCACCTGTCGCAAGGGTTTTAACCATACAGTTTTTCTCCTCCATTTCTTTACTGCCTATGATGATGGCGTAGGGGATATTCTTTTTTTCTGCGTAAGTAAACTGCTTGCCAATTTTTGTGAACTCGTGGTATAATTCGCAGGCAATGCCTTTACTGCGTAATTGCTGCATAATGCCAAAAGCAAAAAGGCTTTCGGTTTCTCCCATATTAAAAAAGAGCGCTTTCGTGCTGACCTGTAAATTTTCAGGGAAAAGTTTTAGCTCTTCCATTACATCATATATTCTATCAACACCAAAACTGATGCCGACACCAGGTATGCCAGGCACATCAAATAAACTCGTGAGGTCATCATAACGACCGCCGCCGCCGATGCTGCCTATCTGAACTTCTGCAGGAGCTTTTGCTTCAAAAATAATTCCGGTATAATAATTTAAACCACGCGCTAGTGTAAAATCAATTTGCAGTTTGATGTTTTTTGCCTGATGAAAAACATATTCCAGTTCTGCAATTCCTTTTGCGCCTGTTTCAATGTTTCCAAACAGCGATCTTGCTTTCGTTAATTTTTCTTCATTGGTTCCGGTGATGTTTAAATATTTTTCAATGATCGTAATTTGATCAGCGTTTAAATTTCTTTGTTGTAATTCTTCTTTTACTTTTTCTATTCCGATCTTATCCAGCTTATCAATCGCAATAGTGATATCTGTTAATTTATCAGCGCCGCCACATAATTCTGACAAAGCCGTCAAAATTTTTCGGCTGTTAATTCTTAACTCATAATTTGTAATTCCTAACCGCGTAAAAACTTCATGATAAATATTAGCTAGCTCTACTTCATTCAATAAAGAAGTACTGCCAACTACATCTGCATCACATTGTGTAAATTCACGGTAGCGGCCTTTTTGTGGCCTGTCTGCGCGCCAAACAGGTTGTATCTGATATCGTTTGAAGGGGAATGTTAGTTGAGCATGATTCATCGCAACATAACGGGCAAACGGAATTGTTAGATCATATTTTAAAGCACGTTCTGTTAAGTCTGTGCTGCTCTTTCCTTCCAGTACTTTTTCAAAACCTGCTTTTGCCTTATCGATATTTTTAGGATCGTTGATGCCATTATTAATGATCTTGAAAATTAAACGATCACCCTCTTCACCGTATTTTCCCATCAACGTATTCAGGTTTTCCATCGCCGGCGTTTCCAGCGGTTGGAAGCCATATAATTCAAAAACATTTTTTATGGTAGATAAAATATAATTGCGTTTACGCACCACATCTGCGGAAAAGTCTCTTGTGCCCTGTGGTATGCTTGGTTTTGACATTACTAAAAATTAAAAATTTTAAATTCCAAAAAACAATAAAACAGAAAACAAAACAATTCAACAATAAAACAATTAAACAGCTTTAGCAATGATCGCATCACAAGCTTCCTCTATCAGATCAAAAACTTCATGATAAACATACTCCGGTCTTGACCATGGATCCGGAACATCCCTGTTTTGTCCGGGATACAATTCATTTAATAACAGGTCGACTTTTTTTGCATTGTAATTTTTGCCGCTGATCATTTTCATTTCGTCCACCACATCTTCAGCCATGGCATAAATTTTATCAAACCTGTCAAAATCTTCCGTTATAAATTTTCTTGTTACCTGGTGACTGATATCAATGCCATGTTCCAAAGCCACTTTTTGCGATAATTTATGTGGAGATTCGCCCACATGATAACCATTTGTTCCAGCGCTGTCGATCGTCCAGTTGAATCCTGCTTCCTGCGCTTTCTGCTCTAAAATTCCTTCTGCCAAAGGGCTCCGACAAATATTGCCAAGGCAAACCATTAAGATTTTCATGATGGCAAATATAATTATAACAATGGTAAATGGTAAATCATAAATGACAAATACAAATCCCTGCTAAAAATTCACCATTTATCATTTACCATTTATCCTTTCCTTTTATGGAATTATAGAGTAAATTCATCTCATATTTTAGTAATTTGGCAACTCATTTAAAAGTAAGTCATGGCACAGGAAGATTTTGAAGAAGAACGGTTAACTAAAAGACAAAAGAACTCGATCCTTATTCGCAGTATCAGCAATTATATCATGGGTACATTAATGATAATTGCGGGATGTTTACTAATGTTTCCAATAAAATACACAGCTCAGTTTGTTGCATTATATGATCCGTTAATGATAAAATTATTTGCAGTGATCTGTTGGATATATGGAGCATTCAGAATTTACAGAGGATATAATACCAACATATAATGAATGATCTTTTGAAGTTCTTTTTGTGCGTTATTGTTTTACTAACCGGTTGTGATCATCCGAAAAATAAACAAACGGAAACGATCAAAAGCGGCACCATCAACATCAGTGTGGATGAATCTTTTAAACCGGTGATAGATGCTGAAATAGCTGCGTACGAAGATTCTTATCCTGATGCGCATATCATTGCGCACTACAAACCGGAAGCAGAATGTTTAAAAGATATTTTGCATGATACTGCAACAAGGATGGTGATAGTAACAAGAGGATTAACTGATGACGAAGGGCAATTTTTTGAAGATTCGATCGGTTATACCCCTCGCTGGGATAAGGTAGCAACAGATGCCATTGCTGTTATTGTCAATAATAAAAGTACGGATACTGTTTTTACTTTTGGCCAGTTGAAAAAAATATTAGCAGGGCAGTCGACTAAAAAACAACAAATAATATTTGACGGACTTAGCGCAACCAGCACCGTCAGGTTCGCGATCGACAGTATTTTAAAAGGAGAAAAATTTGATACCGGCGTTGTAAAAGCAGTGAAAAATAGTCAGGGTGTTTTAGATTATGTTGCGACAAATACAGATGCTATTGGATTGGTAGGGATAAGCTGGATCGGTAATCCGGAGGATACGGCACAGGTAGCAATGTTGAAGAAAGTAAAGATGGCTTATATAAGATGTGATGAATGCTCAGATTCACCTTATGTAAAACCATCGCAGCTGGAAATAGAAACGAGGCGCTACCCATTGGTACGCGGTTTGTATTATATCCTGAAAGAAAATTATAGCGGCCTGGGATCCGGCTTTATCGATTTTTTACAATTCGAGCGTGGGCAATTGATCTTCAGGCGTGCCTATTTAGGTCCCTCCAAGATCGGGTTCCAGATCAGAAACGTTAAGATTAATGAAAATTTAGATACAGATTGAGTTTGCTTTCGCGAAAGCTGTCTTAAAAATTAATATCATTGCATAAGTATAAATAAACAAAAAATGAATAAGATCAAATCGGCCCTACTGTTATGTAGCATATTATGTATCGCTGCAATTGTTAAGGCACAAAGTATCGATGATGGAAAGAAGCTTTTCTATTATGAAAAGTATATAAGCGCTAAAGACGTTTTTAATAAACTCGTCATTGCTAACCCAAATGATGTGGATGCTGCTTACTGGCTCGGACAAGCGGAGCTTCAGTTAAATGACACCGCTTCTGCACAGGCATTATATCAAAAAACATTGATGGCAAATTCTAACAGCGCATTGTTGATTGCAGGGTTGGGACATATAGAATTATTACAAGGCAAAACTGCTGATGCACACAATCGTTTTGAAACAGCTATCAGTTTAAGTAACAGTAAAAATGCAGCCGTATTAAATGCTATTGGTTTTGCGAATGTTGAGGCGAAAACCGGAGATGCCGGATATGCAATCGATAAACTGACCTTGGCTACTACGTTAAAGGATGGCGCTAAGAACCCGGATATATATTGCAATTTGGGGGATGCCTATAAAAAACTGGGTGATGGTGGTTCTGCACAGAAGTCTTACCAGACAGCATTATCAATTCAAAAGAATTATGCAAGGGCATCTTATAAAATAGGCAAATTATACCAGACGCAAGGGTTTACGCAGCAAGATATTTTTTTGAAATATTATAATGACGCCATAGCGGAAGATGCCAATTATTCACCGATATACTATAATTTGTATCAGTATTATTATACTACAGACGTTACAAAATCCGGCAACTACTTAGAGCAATATTTAACGTTAATGGGTGCAGATGAACCCAACGCTTGTTATTACAGGGCTTCAATGAAATATGCACAAGGCTTATTTAAAGATGCGATCACACAATCTGATAATTGCATCGCAGCCGCGGGTCCAACACCTTTTCCATCTTTGTACGGTTTAAAAGCGTACGCTTATTTTAGATTAGGTGATTCAACAGATGCGAAGTCTTCTTTCGAATTATATTTTGCTAAACAAATTCCGGGTAAGATCGGTTCTACCGATTATGTTACCTACGCAAGGGTTTTGTTGAAATTAGGTGCTGCGGATACTGCATTAGCAACAACCTCTATCAATAAAGGATTAGCATTGGATTCTTTAGAAGCAGATAAAGTAACGCATTTAAGATCGATAGCTACTGATTACGAAACCAGCAAAGATTTTAAAGGAGCGAGCGATTATTATAGTAAGATCGTAGCAGTAAAAGCAAATCCAACAAAAACAGATCTGTATAATGCCGGCTATAGTTATTTTAGAGCAGGCGCTTACAAAAATGCGGTACAGGCATTTACTATCTATACACAAAAATTTCCGGATGATGCTTTTGGATTTTATATGATGGGCAAATCTTATTGGGGTATCGATTCAACCATGCAAAAAGGTTTAGCAAATCCGTCTTTCCAAAAAGCGATAGATGTAGGTTTGGCCGATACGGTGAAATACAAGCAACAGCTGATCGGCAGTTACAAATATTTTGTTCCTTATTATGTAAATGTTAAGCGTGATAAACAGATGGCGCTTGATTACTGCGATAAAATATTGGCCCTGGATCCTACTGATGCTCAGGCTTTATCAAATAAAGAAGTGATCAGCAAACTTAATTTAAAACCTGCAGCGGCTAAAAAAACGCCTCCTAGTTCAGGAAATACACAGTAAGAAATATAGCAAAAAGATAATATGATTACATCCTTGTTTGGAGCATCCGGACAGGGATTTTTTCTTTCAAAACATAGATTTTTTTTTGATCCCTTTGTCGTATTTTTGTCATTCAATTCTGAATAATAGCAATTATGGGTCTTTTTTTCCTTCAGGTTTCTTCTATAAATAGTTCTGCGAATTACCTGCCAATCGGCATCCAGTTGATTTTTGCCATTGGTTTTATTGGAACAATGATGGGACTTACACATTGGTTTGGCCCAAAAAGAAATACAGCTGAAAAGCTACAAAATTTTGAAAGCGGTATTGAAATAAAAGGGAATGCCCGTCAGCCAATGGCTATTAAATATTTTTTGGTAGCCATTCTGTTTGTGTTGTTCGATGTGGAAGTTATTTTCTTTTATCCTTACGCAATAAATTTTCGCGGATTAGGCTGGCACGGGTTTTTGGCGGTGATTATGTTTGTAGCTTTATTCCTTGCAGGCTTTATATACATCCTTAAAAAAGGTGCATTGGACTGGGAAGATTAAGACTAAGAATTTTAACTATAGCATTCAAAATATAAGATATGTCTCGTCCGGTACGATTTAATAATAAAGTTAAGATGGTTGAAGCTCCTGCGAGCTTCATGGGAGATGGGTTTATGGCAACCTCACTTGAAAAAGTAGTTGGGTTAGCAAGAAAAAATTCTATCTGGCCACTACCATTTGCAACATCTTGTTGCGGTATTGAGTTCATGGCTACAGCAGCCAGTCATTATGATATCGCAAGATTTGGTGCAGAACGCATGAGTTTCTCTCCGCGCCAGTGCGATCTTTTAATGGTAATGGGTACTATTTCTAAAAAAATGGGGCCAGTTTTAAAACAGGTTTATTTACAAATGGCAGAGCCACGATGGGTTTTATCAGTAGGCGCCTGTGCTTGCAGTGGTGGTATATTTGATTCATACTCCGTTCTACAAGGGATCGATCAGATCATCCCGGTAGATGTATACGTGCCTGGTTGTCCGCCAAGACCCGAAGCTATTTTAGATGGCTTTATGAAAATTCAGGAACTGGTAGGAAACGAAAGTTTGAGAAGAAGAACAGGAGAGAAATACAAGGATATGCTCGCTGAATACGGTATTCAATAATGATAAATTGATGCATGATTAAATTGTTGTTTTGCAAATCAACAATTGATCAATCAAACAATTAAACAATATAATGAGCTTAACGAACGAAATAATTAAACAAAGGCTGGTAGAAAAATTTGGCGATCAACTAACGGATTGGGTTGAGCCATATGGCATGCTGACTTTTACCGCGCCGAAGGATCAGAATTTAAAAGTGTTACAATTTTTATTTGATGATGCTGAATTACGTTTTCAATTTTTGACTGATCTGCAAGCTGTTCATTATCCTGCAAAAAAAGGAGAAGAATTAGCAGTTGTATATCATTTGCATAATTTGGTTGATAATGTCCGCATCCGCTTTAAAGTGTTTGCAGATGTTACAAAGCCTGATGTATTTAGCGCAACGGCTATATATCAATCAGCCAACTGGATGGAAAGAGAAACCTATGATTTTTTTGGAGTAAATTTCGTAGGTCACCCAAATTTGATAAGGGTTTTAAATGTTGATGAGATGGATTATTTTCCGATGAGAAAAGAATTTCCGATGGAAGAGCAGACAAGAGTTGATAAGGATGATGCAATGTTTGGAAGATAGATCAGCAATGGTATAAACGCTGTGAGCCCCGAAAGCTTTCGGGGACGATGATGAATAACGAACAAAAGTTGGTAACAAAAAAATAAGCAATGCAGTCAACTGAACACATAGTATTACCAGAAGGTTCTTTAGAAAAACTAACTACTACACTAAACCTTGGTCCAACGCACCCTGCCACGCATGGTGTGTTCCAGAATATTCTGGAAATGGATGGCGAGCGTATTCAGAAAGCTACTTCAACAGTAGGGTATATTCACAGAGCATTTGAAAAGATTGCGGAAAGAAGACCCTTATATCAAATTACTCCTTTAACAGACAGGCTAAATTATTGTTCATCTCCGATCAACAATATGGGATGGCATTTAACCTGCGAAAAATTACTCGGTGTTGAAACACCGAAGAGAGTTGATTACCTACGTATTATTATAATGGAGTTGGCAAGAATTAGCGATCACCTGATCTGTAATTCTATTGTGGGTGTGGATAGTGGTGCGTTCTCCGGATTTTTATATTTAATGCAATACCGTGAATTGATCTATGAGATCTATGAAGAAGTTTGTGGTTCACGTTTAACAACTAACATCGGCCGTATCGGAGGCTTTGAAAGAAACTTTACCAACACTGCATTTGAAAAATTAGAAAAATTCTTAAAAGAATATCCTGTTCAGTTAAAAGAATTCGAGAACCTGTTTTTGCGTAACCGTATTTTTATGGGACGTACAATTGGTTGTGGTCCGATAAGTGCTGAACGCGCATTAAACTACGGCTTTACCGGTCCGAATTTAAGAGCAGCAGGTGTTGATTATGATGTACGTGTACACACACCGTATAGCAGTTACCAGGATTTTGAATTTACTGTTCCAGTGGGATCAACGGGTGATTGCTACGATCGTTTCTTGGTACGTAACGAAGAGATGTGGCAGAGCTTAAGTATTATCAACCAGGCATACAAAAAAGTACAGGAATTTAAAGGTACGGAGGCGGATATATTCCATGCAGATGTTCCTGCTTATTATTTACCTGAGAAGAAAGATGTGTACACGAAAATGGAAGCATTGATCTATCACTTTAAAATAATAATGGGTGAAACAGAAATTCCTGCCGGTGAAGTATACAGCTCTGTTGAAGGTGCTAACGGTGAGTTAGGTTTTTATTTGATCAGTGATGGTGGAAGAACACCTTACAGACTGCATTTCCGCAGGCCATGTTTTATTTATTACCAGGCATATCCTGAAATTACAAAAGGAAGTATGTTGAGCGATGCGATCATTACGATGAGTAGCTTGAATTTGATCGCGGGAGAACTGGATGCGTAATACAAAGAAGAATTGTTTAATTGATATATTGTTATGATTACATTTTCGCAGGAAAAATTAGCTAAGGTTGCAGAACTCATTTCGCATTATCCGCAAGGAAGGCAGAAAAGTGCTTTGCTGCCTGTACTACATTTGGCACAAGATGAATTTGGTGGCTGGTTAGATACGCCTGTAATGGATTATGTAGCTGGCTTGTTAAACATCGAACCAATTGAAGTATATGAAGTAGCCAGCTTTTATAGTATGTACAATTTAAAACCTGTCGGAAAATTCATGTTTGAAGTTTGTCAGACTGGCCCTTGTATGTTAAATGGCAGCGATAATATTATTGATTATATCAAACAAAAACTAAACATCAAAGTTGGTGAAACAACGGCTGATGGAATGTTTACTTTAAAGACCGTTGAATGTTTAGGCGCCTGCGGCTATGCACCAATGATGCAGTTGGGTAAAAATTATCGTGAACATCTTACCAAAGAAAAAGTAGATGCGATAATTGAAGAGTGCAGAGCGAAAGCTAATTAAATCAGAAAGATTACATTTTAATAAATGGGAAGAAAATTATTACTAGAAAAAGCACATGTTGAAGGTATTCGTACCTACGAAGTATACCGTCGTGAAGGTGGTTACCGTAGTGTAGAGAAAGCCCTGAAAATGGCTCCTGCAGATATTGTAGAAGAAGTAAAGAAAAGCGGACTCCGCGGTCGTGGTGGTGCCGGTTTTCCTACGGGAATGAAATGGAGCTTTATCGCTAAGCCCGAAGGTATTCCGCGTCACCTGGTTTGTAATGCAGATGAAAGCGAGCCTGGAACTTTTAAGGATAGGTACCTGATGGAATTCATTCCGCATTTATTGATCGAAGGAATGATCGTCTCTTCGTTCGCGTTAGGTAGTAATGCGAGCTATATCTATATCCGTGGTGAATATGCGTGGGTAGCAGAAATTTTAGAAAATGCGATTGCCGAAGCCAGACAAAACGGTTGGTTAGGAAAAAATATACAAGGTTCTGGGTTTGATTGTGAAATGTATGTACATCGTGGCGCAGGTGCTTATATCTGTGGTGAAGAAACAGCCTTGATCGAAAGCTTAGAAGGTAAAAGAGGTAACCCAAGAATTAAACCTCCATTTCCGGCGATCAAAGGCGCATGGGAAAGGCCAACGGTGGTTAATAATGTTGAAACATTAGCAGCAGTTGTTCCTATCATGAATATTGGTGGTGAAGAATATGCTAAGATCGGCGTTGGAAAAAGTACCGGGACCAAATTAATTTCTGCTTGTGGAAATATTAATAAACCGGGTATCTACGAAATCGATATGACCATCTCTGTGGAAGAATTTATTTTCAGTGAGGAATATTGTGGTGGCATACCCAATGGTAAAAAATTAAAAGCTTGTATTCCGGGCGGGTCATCCGTTCCTATCTTACCCCAAAATCTTTTGTTGACAACGGCAAAAGGTGAAAAGCGTATGATGAACTACGAGAGCTTAAGTGATGGCGGTTTTGCAACAGGTTCAATGATGGGTAGCGGTGGATTTATTGTGTTGGACGAAGACCAATGTGTTGTTCGTCATACCATGACATTAGCGCGTTTCTACCACCATGAAAGTTGCGGACAATGTTCTCCATGCCGCGAAGGAACGGGCTGGATGGAAAGGGTTTTAAAAAATATTGAAACAGGAAAAGGCAAAATGAGTGATATCGATCTGCTTTGGGATATACAACGCAAGATCGAAGGAAATACTATTTGTCCGCTGGGTGATGCAGCAGCATGGCCAATTGCAGCGGCGATCAGGCATTTCCGCGATGAATTCGAATGGCATATCAAAAATCCTGAAGAAGCACAAAGAAGAAATTACGGGCTAGCGCATTATGCTGATCCGATCCATGTTCCAACACCACCAGTAACAGCGTAAGCAAAAAAGAACATATTAATAATATGGCAGACGAAGTAAAAGCACCACCGGCAAATTTTAAAGTAACCATCGATAATATAACCATCGAAGTTGCTCCGGGCACTACTATATTAACTGCGGCAAGAGAAATTGGCGGTGACGTTACACCTCCTGCAATGTGCTTCTATAGCAAGTTACAGGGCAGCGGTGGTAAATGCCGTACCTGCCTTGTTGAAGTGGCTGCAGGTTCAACTGCTGATCCAAGGCCAATGCCTAAATTGGTAGCAAGTTGCCGAACAACTGTTATGGATGGCATGATCGTAAAAAATATCACGAGCGATAAAGTAAAAGATGCAAGAGCAGGTGTGGTAGAATTTTTATTATTGAATCATCCGTTGGATTGTCCGATTTGTGACCAGGCAGGTGAATGTCATTTGCAGGATCTTGGCTACGAACATGGTAAAGAAGGTACACGCTACGAATTTCCAAGAAGAACATTTGAAAAAGAAGATATCGGTCCTTACATACAATTGCACATGACGCGTTGCATTCTTTGCTACCGTTGTACGTATGTGGCGGATCAATTAACTGATAAACGTGTGCATGGTATTTTGGATAGAGGTGAGCACGCAGAAATCTCAACTTATATTTCTAAAGCGATCGAGAACGACTTCAGCGGTAATATGATCGATGTTTGTCCTGTTGGCGCTTTAACAGATAAAACTTTCCGTTTCAAAAACCGTGTTTGGTTCACTAAGCCGGTAGATGCACATCGCAATTGCGAAAATCCAAAATGTTGTGGCAAAACAACTTTATGGTTACGCGGCGAAGAAGTATTTCGCGTAACAGCAAGAAAAGATCAATGGGGCGAAGTACAAAGCTTTGATGGCAAACCGGGGTGGATCTGTAACACCTGCCGCTTTGATAAAAAAGAAACGAAAGACTGGACAATAGAAGGACCGACATTAATCAACCGTCATTCTGTAATTGCGCAAGGACATTATGTTGGTGTAATTAAACCAAAAGAGACGCTCCAGGAAGTAATGGGTGGCAGAGAGCCTCTGTTATTAATGGATATTCATGATGTAAGTGAAGTAAATAAATTAAATATCGATCTGAGTAAGATACAAGGTCCTGCGCATAGCAACGACTTTAATAAATAAGTGAAAAGTCAAAACCCATAAGTTGAAGAGAAATAACTTTTTGGTTTTTCACTTTTGAATTTTGACTTTATAAAAGGAACAATAAATTAATTATGTTTTTATCAATTGATACGGCGGTTATAATCGAAAAGCTTGCACTAATAGCTGTTGTAGTTGTTGCATCTTTAGTAATTGCGATGTACGCAACATTTGCTGAACGTAAAGTAGCAGCTATTTTGCAAGATAGGGTTGGACCTAACCGTGCCGGTCCTTTCGGTATTTTACAGCCGTTGGCAGATGGATTGAAATTGTTTTTTAAAGAAGAGATCATCCCGAATTTTTCGAATAAATTTTTATTTATTCTTGGACCATCTTTAGCGATGTTAACGGCAATGATGACAGGCGCTGTTGTGCCGTGGGGCGATAAGATCCACATTTTAGGAAGAGATTTTTCTTTGCAGATAGCAGACATCAATATTGGTATTTTATATGTGTTCGGCGTTGTAAGCTTAGGTGTATATGGAATAATGATTGGTAGCTGGGCAAGTAATAATAAATTTTCTTTGATGGGTGGCCTACGTGCTGCATCACAAATTATTAGTTACGAACTGGCCCTTGGTATTGCATTGATCGCATTGTTGATGGTTACCGGCACCATGAGTTTAAAAACAATGGTAGTACAACAACAGGCTCATTGGTACAGCTGGAATATCGTTAAGCAACCATTAGGTTTTTTAATATTTTTAATTTGTGCGTTCGCAGAATGTAACAGAACACCATTCGATTTGGCAGAAGCGGAAAGTGAATTGATCGGCGGTTACCATACGGAATATTCATCGATGAAACTCGGTTTCTATTTATTTGCTGAATATATCAATATGTTTATCAGCAGTACGATCATGATCTGTTTATATTTTGGCGGATACGGCATTCCATTTTTTGAACATACAGTTGCTGCGCATTGTGGCACTAACTGGTTGGCTTTTTGGCACATACTAACGTTGTTATTTAAGGTAGCCTGTTTTTTATTCTTTTTTATGTGGGTACGTTGGACAATCCCGCGTTTCCGTTACGATCAGTTAATGAATTTAGGCTGGAAGATCTTGATACCATTATCATTATTTAATATGCTGGTAACAGGAGCAGTAATTTTGTTCCATCAATATGGTTGGCATTTCTAACATAAAAAATATATTTGCGCAACTTTAAGGTTGTAGCGAATACAAAAATATATGCAAGCATTAACAAACAGAGTTAAACAAGTAGATCGCAAGAAGCTGAGCTTTATAGAAAGCCTGTACCTGCCTGCAATTATCAAAGGCATGTTCATTACGTTCAGTCATATTTTCAAGAGGAAGCCAACGGTTAGATATCCTGAAAAAACACGTACGTTCAGTCCGGTATTCAGAGGATTGCATGTATTGAACAGAGATGAACAGGGCCGGGAAAATTGCACAGCCTGCGGATTATGCGCAGTAGCTTGTCCGGCTGAAGCGATCACTATGGAAGGCGCAGAAAGAAAACCCGGTGAAGAAGGATTATACCGCGAAGAAAAATATGCAGCAAGATATGAGATCAATATGTTGCGTTGTATTTTCTGTGGTTTATGCGAAGAAGCTTGTCCGAAAGACGCTATTTATTTAAGTGAAACATTTGCACCGGCTAACTTCCAGCGCAAAGGTTTTATTTACGGTAAAGAAGATCTGTTAATACCAAATCCTGTTACAGAACCAGAAGCCTATGCAAAAGCAAAGGGTGGAAGAGTAGCAGTAAAATAATCATCAATTCAATCATCAATTAATAATGGGCATCACACAAATTCTATTCTGGTTTTTAAGTTTGTTAGCAGTTGGTTCTGCGGCGATGGTGGTTGTGAGTAAAAATCCGGTACACAGCATCTTATTTTTGATCGTTACTTTTTTTGCTATCTCGGGTCATTATATTTTATTGAATGCGCAATTCATCGCGATCGTAAATATTATTGTTTACGCCGGCGCGATAATGGTGCTGTTTTTATTTGTAGTGATGCTGATGAATTTAAACGCAGAATCTGAACCACAAAAAAACAGGTTGATGCTATTTATAGGAACGATTGCAGGCGCGAGCCTAATGCTGGTTTTAGTAGCGGCATTAAAACAAAGCGATACAACCACACATTTAATTCAAATGGGTGGAGGTAATGTTGGTTTGATAGAACAATTAGGCAAAGCATTATTTACAGATTATGTTTTTCCATTTGAAATAAGCAGTGTATTGTTTTTAAGTGCAATGATAGGTGCCGTAGTCATTTCAAAAAAAGAAGATTAATTTTTTATGCCGATATATAATTACATAGTACTTGCGATCATCCTTTTTTGTATTGGAGTGATAGGCGTATTAACACGTCGCAATGCGATCATCATTTTTATGTGTGTAGAGTTGATGTTGAACTCAGTGAATTTATTGTTGGTGGCATTTTCAAAAATGCACAATGTTGAATTTGCTGTAACTAATCCAACTTTAGCAAGCGATGCGCAGATATTTGTATTTTTTATTATGGTAGTGGCTGCTGCAGAAGTAACTGTTGGTCTGGCTATTATTGTAATGCTATATAGAAATACACATTCGGTAGACGTTAATTTTTTAAATAGATTGAAGAACTGATGATA
>Ga0206961_1011_pt1 | contig 50083 bp, 51 predicted proteins | sample Alteio_BWOrgHeat_30_FD_153238 | JGI IMG/M metagenome (GOLD analysis project Ga0206961, IMG submission 153238) | Enriched cells from forest soil in Barre Woods Harvard Forest LTER site, Petersham, Massachusetts, United States -... | ecosystem: Environmental > Terrestrial > Soil > Temperate forest >...
AGTAGGGTTAATTTCGTCGAGCTATTGCATCAATATTGCTAACATAGTAACTAAAAACATGATCAATCCCTATTTCCCTAAAATATTCTTTTTTATCGTTGTGCGGTTAATATAGTAGTATTTTTTCAAAAAAAACATGTGGTAATATTATTTTATTAATAATTATTCCCTATAACTTTGTTTTAACAATAATAAAGCATATAAAGTATTCGTATCAATAACCTTTTGCTTTGTGTGCTCTATTCATTTGTTAATTCTTATCTCTTAACCAATTAAATTTTAAACAATGACAAGAAAGAAAATCATTCTTCCATTTTTGGCAGCAATTATCGCGTTGAGCGCTAATGCCCAAACTGATTCTACGAAAACTTTTGTTTTATCTGGATCTGTTGATGCTTACACACGTACTGATTTCAACAACATTTCAACTTCAGCTAATAACAAGACAAGCTTTACGCAATCTAACAACTCTTTTGAGTTAGGTATGGCTTCATTAACAGGTACTGGTCAGATCTTATCTGGTAAAGTATTCGGTACTGCAGATCTGGGTTTTGGTCCAAGAGCTGAAGCATTTAATGCAGGTAACGCAGGCCCTCTTGTTGGTTCTACTCCCACTCTTTGGGCTGTAAAACAATTGTATCTGGGTCTTTACACAGGTAAGGGTGCTACTGGTGTTAAATTCACTATCGGTAAATGGTATACACATATTGGATATGAAGTTCCGGATGCTGTTAATAACAGAAACTATAGCATGGATTACATGTTCACAACTGGTCCTTTCTCTCATACAGGGATCAAGGCTGAATACTCTAAAAAGACTTGGCATTTTATGTTAGGTGTTGCTAACCCAACAAATGTTGTAACTGTAGTAGCTCCTTTCCCTGGATCTTCTACTAAACATTTATTGGCTCAAATCGATGATGTAACTAAGAACGGCAAATGGCATTTCTATTTAAACTACGAAGGTGCATTTGGAATGGGTGAATCTGGCGACGGAGCTATCAAATCTCAAAATCAAGTTGATTTCGTAGCAACAGGTACAGTATCATCTAAATTCAGCGTAGGGTTAAACTTAACTGAAAAAATGAATTCATACAATGCTCCTTCAGGTGTAACAGAAAAGTCTGATGCATGGGGTGGTGCTGCTTTATACCTTAACTGGGATCCAACAGCATTATTCGGTTTGACTTTAAGATCTGAATACTTTATGGATGGCGAAAGCGAACCAGGTTCAACATCAACTCCTACACCGCTTATCTACGGTACAAGAAATATTCTTGATGAAACTTTATCAGCAAATTTCAGAGTAGGACCACTAACTATCATTCCTGAAATACGTTACGAAGCAGCTGATACTAAATACGGCGATATCTATACAAAAGGAAAAGATGCTACAGGAACAGGGTCTGATTTCTCTGGTTTCCTTGCAGCAGTTTACAAATTCTAATCATAGAAGTATAACATAAATCATTATTTAAAAACCAGCAAAAACCTCACACATGATTTTAAAAAACTTATTTCCAGGATTAGGTAGCAGGAAGTCTGCTACTGTTCCGATGGTCAAGTTAACCACGGCAGAGAAAAAGCGCTTGGCGATTACTTTATTTGCAGGGAAAATTATCGGCGTATTGGTCCTATTGATCGGTATCAAGATAATATTACCTGGAATGTTAGGTAACTCAGCATTCGCTCAAGAAACTTACACAGCGCATGAAACAACAATGATGAACACAGCTAATACCATCTGGACATTAGTTGCGGCATTCTTAGTATTCGGTATGCAAGCAGGTTTCGTAATGTTAGAAGCAGGTTTCGCACGTCAGAGAGAAACGGTGAACGTTTTGATGGAGTGCGTATTCGATACTTGTCTTTGCGGCCTATTATTCTGGGCTATTGGCTACGCATTTATGTTTGGTCAAGGAAATGGCTTAATCGGTTGGGGCGGTGGCGCTCTTGCTGGTGGCGATCCAAAAAGCTGGTACTTCTTACAAGGAACTCCACTTACATATGCAGGAACAGGTATTCCTATATTAGCGCATTGGATATTCCAATATGCATTCGCTGATACATGTTCTACAATCGTTTCAGGAGCTATGATCGGTCGTACTAGCTTTAGAGGAGATATCCTATACAGTATTGGTATCACAGGTTTTATCTATCCAATCATCGGACATTGGGCTTGGGGTCCAGACGGCTTCTTAGCTTTAATGGGTTCTACAGGTCATTTGTTCCCTACTTTAGGCACAGGTTTCCGTGATTTCGCTGGTTCTACAGTTGTACACAGTATCGGTGGTATCGCCTCTCTTGCTGGTGCTATTGTACTTGGACCGCGTTTAGGTCGCGTATTCAAAAGAGATGGTGGTGGTATGCCTCCTGCTCATAACTTATCACTTGCAGCTTTAGGTACATTCGTACTATGGTTCGGTTGGTATGGTTTTAACCCGGGTAGTTCTTTATCAGCTATGGATATGCAAGGTATTGGTCGTATTTCTGCTAATACTACACTTGCGGCTTGTGCTGGTGGTATCACTGCTATGTACGTTGCACTTTGGTTCGGCGATACAAAAGGTAAATTTGACCTTGGTTATACTTTAAATGGTGTACTTGGCGGTCTAGTTGCTATCACTTGTCCTTGTTACTGGGTTTCTCCACTAGGAGCAGTATTATTAGGCGGTATTGCAGGTATAGTAGTTTGGTTAACTATGGTATTTATGGAATATATCCGTATCGATGATCCTGTAGGAGCTGTTGCTGTACATGGTGTTGCCGGTATCTGGGGAACGATCTCTTTAGGTTTGTTCGCTTGCGGCCAATACGGTGCAACAGGACCAACTGGTGCTGATAACTCAGCTCCTGTAGCTGGTCTATTCTACGGTGGTGATGCAAGTGTGTTCAAAGCACAATGTATAGGTAGTTTCACTATCTGTATGGCTGTATTCATCGTTACGATCATTATGATGTTTATCATTAATAAATTACCTCATCCTTGGAAACTACGTGTAGAAGCTGAAGGTGAGTTGATGGGTCTTGATCTATTTGATCATGGTACGGAAGCTTACGCTTCTTAATCCGGGATTATTAAGAGAAAGTATCTTATAATATAACTGTCTTTGTTTAGTTGGTTACCCTTTTTGGGTAACCAACTTTTTTTGTGGTTGTCTGAATTGGGATTCGGATGCAGGGATTATGAGATTAAAATTAAATTCGCCAGATCTTCGCGAATCCATTAATCCACAAATCTGACGAATCACAATTCAGACAAATAAAAAAGCGAATGATCAAATGACCATTCGCTTTTTTATTAAATAAATTGTAGCAATTATTTTTTCTCCGTAGGATATAATTTTTCTTCTACTAACTGGCAGATGATATGCCCTAATAATATATGACTCTCTTGTATGCGTGGTGTATCGGTTGATGGAACATTGATCAAATGATCCGAAAGGGATTTCATTTTACCACCTGTAGCACCGGTAAAGCCGATAGTGATTAACCCTTTTTCTCTTGCAACTTCAAAAGCATTCATAATATTTTTGCTATTGCCCGAAGTACTTAAGCCGATCAATACATCGCCTTTTTTCCCAATACCTTTTATTATCCTGGAATAAATAACATCATAACTGTAATCGTTTGCCACAGCGGTAATATAAGAGGTATTGCAATGCAATGCTTCAGCAGGCAAAGCATCTCTATCTGTATAGAATCTGCCACTGAATTCTGCAGCCAGATGTTGCGCATCAGCAGCGCTGCCCCCGTTGCCACAAAATAAAACCTTGTTGCCATTTTTAAAAGCAGCTGTAACCAGGTCAACACAGTCAGTAATTGTTTTTAATAAAGCATCGTTTTGTAATATTTCAGCTTTTACATCGATCGAAGCTTGTATGATTCCTTTTATTTGTTTCATTTTTGTTGTTTATATGGTCCAGGTAGAAAGTCCGTACTGGGTAAAAGAATAATTTTTTATTTCGCCGCCAAAAGCATTTAAAGCATCAATAACAGTATAACGGGTGTTATCAGGGCAATAGAATATCATAAATCCACCACCTCCTGCTCCACTTATTTTACCTCCAGTTGCACCGGCTTTTTTTGCTGCTTCATAAATAGCTTCAATATTATTATTGCTGATGTTTGCGGCCATTTTTCTTTTCTGTTCAAATCCAAAATCAAGAATTTCTCCTATCTGCCTTAATTGTCCTTTTAGCAAAGCCTCTTTCATCATTCTGGCCTGCTCTTTTAATTGATGCATGGCTTCGATACTTTTTTCGTTCTTATTATTTACATTTTTTACCTGCTCTTTAATGATCGAAGCGCTCTCTCTTGAGGTAGCAGTAAAATATAAGACAAGGTTATTTTCTAACTCATGAATATATTCCGATTTAATACGAAGCGGGTTCACGATTACTTTATCATCGCCATAAAATTCCATGAAGTTTACGCCCCCGAATGTTGCCGCATATTGATCTTGCTTGCCGCCTGCCAATTGAATATCTTCTCTTTCTATTTGATAAGCCAAATGTGCAATGTCATATTCACCTAAAGGGAGTTTTAGCATTTCTACAAAAGCACCAAGTATGGCAACTACCAATGTTGAAGAAGTGCCAAGCCCAGAACCGGCAGGCGCATCCACAAATGTAGATAAGCGAAGTCCGGTTGCCGGCATACCATAATCTTTTTGAATACGGTTGTAAACACCTTTTAACAGATCCAGTTTACCATCGAGCGGTAATGAAGTAGCAAAATCGAATACTTGTTGCTCTTTTCTATCAAGTGCTTCAACAATAATTTTGTTTTCGGCTATAGGTTCGATACTTGCATATGCAAATAGCGATACGCAGGCGTTAAGAATTGCACCACCATATTCATCACTATAAGGACTAACATCGGTACCTCCGCCTGCAAGGCCTATGCGTAAAGGAGCTTTTGAACGATAAATCATATTGGGGTGCAATTTAGCAATAAAAAGTAAATTAAGAGATAATTGGCAGCAGCTATCGCCGGGCAATTGTAATGATGGATTCCGTCATATTTTGCCAGCTGTATTTTTTCTTCTCGTCAATTAAATAGGGCAGAAAGTATTGTTCGCCTTTTTCGAAGTATTCAATGATCTTTTTAGCAATAGAAATGGCATTGGGCTCCGCTACTAATCCTACTTTATTATCAGGCACTAATGAAGGTAAACCGCCAACATTGGTAACGATCATTGGTTTTTCAAAATGATAAGCCAATGGTGTAACGCCACTTTGTGTAGCATCTCTGTAAGGTTGAATCACAACATCAGCAGCGCATAAATAATATTTCACTTCGCTGTCAGCGATAAAATCCGTTCGTAAAATAAGGCTGTCTTTTATTCCTAATTGTTCTATCTGGGTATCGTAAGGTTTTCTATCTCCATAAAATTCACCGGCGATCAGTAATTTTATTTTTTGATTGAGATTTTGATCTTGTAAAATTTTCATCGCATCCAATAGAATATCTAACCCTTTATATTTGCGGATGAATCCAAAAAACAACAATATTTTTTGATCAAAAGGGAGCCCTAATTTTTTTCTTGCATCTTCCTTACTTACTTTTTCTCCAAAATTATCATACAAAGGATGAGGAACAAAGACCGCAGGTTTATTTGGCTCGAATTTTTTGAGATCGTTTAATACAGATTCACTCATCGTGATAAAACTATCGATCGGCTTTAAAAAATATTTAGTAAAAGCAATATCTCCCAAACGCTTTTCATGTGGGACAACATTATCTGCAATACAAACAATCTTTGTATGTTTATTCTTTTTTACTTTTCTTAAGATAGTTCCAAAACATGGTCCCATAAAGGGAATCCAGTATCTGACAACAATAAGGTCTGCTTTTATTTTTTTCAATTCGTTGCCAACACTGCACCAGTTAAAAGGATTAATAGAGTTGATACGAACATGAATGTTAAGATCAGTTGGAGGAGGTTCTGTAGAATATTGTGTAGTGCCCGGAAATAAAAAACCAGGATATTGTAGAGAAAAAGTATAAATCGTAACATCATCACCACGCTGTGTAAAAGCCCTGGCTAATCGTTCATTATACGAGGTGATGCCACCTGCCCTGAACGGATATGCGGAACCGATGATGATTATTTTCATATTAAAATGGAGAGAAATTAAATGCCGACCTTTTCTTCTATTAAATAATAGTTTTTGTCTGTAGCGTTACGAGAGATCAATTCACCGAGAAACCCTGCTAAAAAAAGCTGTGTACCTATTACTAATGAAATAAGTCCCACATAGAAAAGAGGTCTCGCTGTCATACTGAATTCTGCAAAAAAGAATTTAGCAATAAAAAGATATATCCAGATACAAGTACCGATAAAAAAAACGATCGTGCCCCATAAACCAAAAATATGCATTGGTTTCTTTCCAAACCTTCCTACAAACATGATGGAAGCAAGATCGAGAAATCCATTTACAAAACGATTCCAGCCAAATTTTGTAACGCCATATTTTCTCGGACGATGTTCGACTACCTTCTCTGTTATCTTTTTAAAACCTGACCACTTAGCTAATAAAGGGATATAGCGGTGCATTTCACCATATACTTCAATATTTTTGACCACCTTTTTTTTGTATGCTTTTAAGCCACAATTAAAATCATGTAATTTAATGCCTGACACTCTACTTGCAGTTGCATTAAATAATTTTGAAGGAAGATTTTTTGTAATAGCATTATCGTAGCGTACTTTTTTCCATCCACTTACAAGATCAAAGCCATCATCTACGATCATTTTCCTTAAAGCGGGTATTTCATCAGGGCTATCCTGCATATCAGCATCCATTGTTATAACAACTTCGCCCTGCGCTGCTTTAAAGCCTTCATTCAATGCAGCGCTTTTTCCGTAATTGCGTTGAAATTTGATACCTTTTATATGGCTGTTCTCTTTTCTTAAGGCTTCAATTACGTACCATGAATTATCCGTGCTGCCATCATCTATCATAATTATTTCGTAAGAATAATTGTTTGCCTGCATCACTGCTTTTATCCATGCAGCTAATTCAGGTAATGATTCCTCTTCATTCAATAATGGTATTACAACAGATAGATCCATACGTTTATTTTTTTTTCATTTGACCAATAAAAGCCGACGATATCGCGGTTATTAAAGCGCCCAGAACAAGGTATATAAAAGTATATACTGCCAATGTCATTGGTATAAAGATAGATTTTAATTTTTCTGCATTCGCTGCTATTTCAGCCGGCGTATAATTGCCTTCCTGTAATAACATTTGGTTATTGAGTGCCAGTTTTGCTTCTTTTATTTGCGGGTTACATAAATAAATGATCAATGTATAAATCACCATTAAAAAAGTAACCATTATAAATGTCTTAAATCCTTCTGAGAAGTATTCGTTAAATTTTGTTGCGCCGGTAGTTGTACTGCTAAAATCTATCAGGCTCCATAGAATACCAATTGCGTAAACGATGTAAATAATGTTTTGGTAGGAGCTATCGATCGGCTGTTTTAATCCATAAAAAAAGATCAAAGAAAGAATGATCATTATTGCTGCAGTGATCAAACCTTTGCGGCCTGCTGTTATTTTTTTCATTAATTCAATTCCAGTTTACTGCCATTAATGATACCGATAACTTTTCCTTTTAATTTTTTGCCGATAAAAGCGGAGTTCTTTGATTTTGACCGGATCATTGCTTCTTCAAAAATAAATTCGTTGCTGCTATCAAACAAAGTAAGGTTAGCATGTGCGCCTTCTTTTATTTCGGGTATGGCAATTCCGAAAATATTTCTTGGTGCGATGGTTAAAAGATCCACGACTGATTTAGTATTACTCACGATCGATAAAACCGATCCAAACAAACTTTCTAATCCTATCATGCCGTTTTTAGCATATTCAAATTCACAGATCTTGCTATCAGTATTTTGCGGGATATGATGAGAAGAGAAACAATCTACAGTACCGTTTTTTACAGCTTCTCTCAGTGACAGCATATCTTCTTTTGTTCTTAGCGGAGGATTTACCTTGAGATTAGTGTCGTAAGTAATAAGATCTTCATCGCAGAAAAAAATATGATAGGGCGTTACTGAGCAAGAAACTTTTAAGCCGTCTGCTTTTGCTTTTGCAATAAGCTCGATGCTTTTTTTAGTTGATACGCCGGTAAAGTGAATTTTTGATCCTGTATATTTTACCAGTTCTATATCACGCGCTATCATTAATTCTTCAGCAATGGCAGGCTTTCCGGGTAAACCAAGCTGTGTGCTGATAATACCTTCGTTCATTAAACCATGCGGACTGATGCTTTTATCTTCAGGTAATTGTATCACTGTTCCGTCGAAAGCCAAAACATATTGAAGTGCTTTTAACAATACACCGGGTTGTTGAATACTATGAATGCCGTCACTAAAAGCGATAGCGCCAGATTGGTGCATATCATACATTTCAGCTAATTCTTTTCCTTCTGCATTTTTAGTGATGGCACCGATTGGATATATGGTAACTGCAAAGTCCTTTGACTTTTGAATGATGTATTCTATTTGAGATTTGCTGTGTACAACAGGGTTGGTGTTGGGTACTACCATTACTTCTGTAAAACCGCCGGCTGCAGCAGCTCTTGCACCTGATTCTAAGGTTTCTCTATGTTCGTAACCAGGGTCACAAAAATGAGAAAAAATGTCCATCCAGCCGATGCTTACAGATAAATTTTTAGTGTCTATTACTTTGTCGGCCTTTTCGGTAATTGAATCTGCGATAGCAGTAATGATCCCATCTTTTATATAAATATCTTTCGCGAGCCCATTAAATGGAGAAGAAGAATTGACGATAGTAGCCTGTTTGAGTAAAACCTTCATTAGGTTTAAAGAAAATTTGGTTGCGCTAAGATAGCCTTTGTTTGTGGATTTTTGAAAAATCGATTTAGCCGTTTGCTTTTTTAGCTGTAAAAATATTATAATAAGCAGGGTGGTAGCGGGATATAGCTTGTTAGACCAAAAGATACAAAATCAGGATATTGGTCATTGCTATCAAATGATACGCTGTTGCAATTTTATAGATAAAAAATAAATATTTGAAAAAACGTTTGAATTCCAAAATTTGATTCATCTTTGCAACCGCAGAGGGAAAATACCTTAAAAAGTAAGTCCCTCCGTAGAAACGGAAGGACTTTAACGATTGCTTGCTATATGAAATTCTTAAGTTTTTAATTAGGCTGATTCACAGCTTGTTCTCTTTATATTTTTGGGTTATAATACCCGTTCTAACGATTGATTGTTCCTTTAACGATTGCCTGCTGTATGATTTTGTTCCTTTCTACCCCAAAGATACAGCGCTATTTTTCTCCTTTTTAGCCAACTTCAACGTTCTTTTATTAAGTCAAAGCCGTTAAATAAATGTTTAAAGCGTTGATTTTGTTGACTTTCGACGGGATGACTTAATGATACCCAACCTATTTTATCCCTAAAATTTTATGTGTTTTTTGCGGCATGGCTTAATTGAATTCAATATCAATATCATATTTAGCCAATAAGCCGGTGATGCCCAGGTAAGAGAATCTGGCCTTCTTAATTCTATTTAGTTCCGGATCAAAAGAGTAATTCTTTGCAGTACGAAAATCTACCTTTTCCAGGATGGTCCTTATAAACGTCGTATCAAGCAGATCGCAATTCTTAAAGACCGACATTGAAAGATCTGTCTCTACAAAATCCACTTCTTTTATCGAACAATCAATGAAATTGGTTTTCTTCATCTTCTTTTGAAAAAAGGAAGAATAATCTAAATGGCAATTTTGAAAAGATACGGCGAAGAGGAAGTTATTGCACTTGCTAAAATCGATACCCACTATTTTACAATCTGAGAAGCTGATATTTTTAATACCGGTATTATTCAACAAGGTCAAAGAAAAATTGCATCCCCTAAAGCTACAATCCATAAGGCTGTTATAGCTCAGGTCACTTTTAGTAAAATTGCAATTAATAAATTCGCAATCAGTAAACTCTTGGTTAACTATAGTTTTTTCTGAATAATCTATATTTTCAAATTTCTTATTCTCGTGAATTGTTTCCATTGAATTGTTGCAAGTATTGTTGTTTACACAAATATGGGAGGAATTACCTAAAAAAGTAAGTCCTTCTGTAGAAACAGAAGGACTTTAACGATTGCTTGCTATATGAAATTCTTAAATTTTTATTAAGGCTGATTCACAGCTTGTTCCTTGATACCTCAAAGATACACCGTGATATATCCTGTATAAAACCAACTTAAACGTTCTTTTATTAAGTTAAACCAGTTAATAATTTGTTTAAAGCCTTGATATTGTTAGCTTTCAGCTGAATATCTTAATGATGCCCAACCCTATTTCACATACTTTTTTTGTTTAAAAAAGTTCAAAAAAGAGAAAAGCCTCAAATAAAAAAAGAAAAACACCGCTATAAATGTAAAATATTTAGTATTTTGCTAAAAATATTAGCTAATGAACGAACTAAATATGGTAGATATAGCGCCGGAAAGCTTAAATCCGATACAAGTGATACATCATGGGCTTGTAACTGCAGGTTATCCCGCGCCAGTTAAGGGTAATATTGAAGAAAATATTGACTTTAATAAATATTTACGGCCCAATCCATTCTCGACTTTTTCTTTTCGTGTCTCTGGAGATTCAATGGTAGAAGCAAATATTCCCGATAGATCCCTACTACTTGTTGATCGCTCCATTGTTCCTGTCAATAATAATATTGTTGTGGCAATTGTAAATGGAAATTTTACTGTTAAGTATTATATCAAGAATAGAAGTGGTATCCGATTGATGCCTGCTAATCCTAAATATCAACCAATACCAATAACAGATGATATGGAATTTAGTATCTGGGGAACGGTAACAAGGGTGATCATTGAAACACTAAAATTTTAATGTAGATGACCTGCGAAAAACTTGTTTTATATTGCAGCGTATGAGTTATTTCAATTTTAACGGAAAAATATTCGCTGCTGATACTTCAACGATTGGTCCTGAGAACAGAGGATTGCGTTATGGAGATGGATTGTTTGAAACGATCAAAATGACCAATGGTAAATTGTTATTGGAGGATGATCATTTCGCACGCCTATGGAAAGGATTGAAAGTTTTACAATTTGATCTGCCAAAACATTTCTCTCCCGAAAATTTACAGGAACAAATAGTGGCGCTCGCTAAAAAAAATGAACATACAGCAAGTGCACGCATAAGACTAAATGTATTTAGAGGCGATGGCGGTTTGTACGATGCGGTCAATCATTCACCCAATTATTTTATTCAAAGCTGGCCATTACCTGATAATAATGGAAACTTGAATAGCAACGGTTTAGTAGTAGGTATTTATACTGATGCAAAAAAAACATACGATGTATTGAGTAACCTGAAGCATAATAATTACCTGCCATATTTAATGGGTGCGCTTCATGCCAAAAAAGAAAAATGGAACGATGCCATCATCTTAAACAGTGCTGATAGAATATGTGATACCACTATCGCTAATATTTTTATTATAAAGGATGAAATTATTTACACCCCATCTTTGACTGAAGCCTGTGTAGCCGGCATAATGAGAAATTATATTATCAGAAATAGCAAGACGGCAGGCTTTGAGCTAATTGAAAAAGAATTAACGATCGAAGATGTATTACAAGCGGATGAAGTATTTACAACAAATACGATCCGCAATATTCAATGGGTACAATCTATCAGGGATAAAACGTATAGTAACACGATCATTAAAAAAATCTGTATTGCTTTATTGCCTGCACTTTCCTGGTTATAATTTTCAAATTCTATTTTTATGCAGACGGTCAATATTTTTTGGTTCAGGCGAGATCTTCGTTTGCAGGATAATGCAGCGCTATACCATGCTTTAAAAAGCGATCATACCGTTGTGCCTATTTTTATTTTTGATACCAATATTTTAAATGAACTGGAAGATAAAAATGATAGGAGAGTAGCTTTTATTCATATAGCATTGCAGGAGTTGCAGCAACAACTAATTACAATAGGCTCTTCGCTGGAAGTTTATCATAGCACTCCACTAGAAGTGTACAAACAATTGCTGGCCAAATACAAAATTGAAAAAGTATTTACAAATCATGATTACGAACCTTATGCAGTTGAAAGAGAAATACTAATAAACGATCTGCTTAGTAACTCAGGCGCAAGTCTACATACCTATAAAGACCAGGTTATTTTTGAGAAGAATGAAGTGATAAAAGATGACGGCACTCCATATACTGTATTTACACCTTACAGTAAAAAATGGAAAGCGGAATTGAAAGCATTTCACTTAAAAGCTTATCCCACAGGGAAATATTTTTCTAATTTTTTCAAACAGCCTGCACAAAATATTCCTTCATTGCAATCAATAGGATTTGTTGGTGAAGAAACACTGTCCAATTTTCCTTCCAAAGAATTAGATAAAGAGCTGGTGAAAAAATACCAGCAGCAAAGAGATTTTCCTGCGATCAAAGGCACATCTAAATTGGGTTTGCATTTTCGTTTTGGAACAATAAGTATTCGTGATATTGCAAGAAGAGGAATGGTATTAAGCGAAACATATCTGAATGAATTGATCTGGAGAGATTTTTATCAAATGATCCTTTGGTATTTTCCACAGGTGGGAAAAGGGAAAGCATTTAAACCAGCTTACGATACTATCGAATGGCGAATTGATAATGGTGAATTTGATCTGTGGTGCAAAGGGCAAACGGGTTATCCAATTGTTGATGCGGGTATGAGAGAATTAAATGCAACAGGTTTTATGCATAATCGTGTTCGCATGATCGTAGCATCATTCTTGGCCAAACATTTATTATTAGATTGGAGATTGGGCGAAGTATATTTTGCCCAAAAATTATTAGACTTCGATCTTGCAGCCAATAATGGAGGTTGGCAATGGGCGGCAGGTAGCGGTTGTGATGCAGCGCCTTATTTCAGAATATTTAATCCTTACTTGCAAACGCAAAAATTTGATCCGCAATTAATCTATATAAAAAAGTGGGTGCCTGAGTTTCAGGAATTTACTTATCCATTACCGATCGTTAATCATGAATTGGCGAGAAAGCGTTGCCTGGAAGTGTACGGCAATGCTTTGAAAAACAAATAATATTATTTAACAGCATCAGCTGTTGATTTTCTGCTAACAAAAATCTCAGGGTATTCGTTGAATTTTAGATTCGTTTTGGCGTACACTTTTAATAATTTGTTTACAGCAAACCTGCCTCTTTCTCCAAGATCAATAGAATAATTATTTACATAGAGGTCAATGTGTTTGCGCATTACATCTTCACTCATTTCCTGTGCGTGGGTTCTAATATAATCAGTTAAAGCAGGGTAATTAGAGAAAGCATACTCAATACTTTTCCTGATCAGTGCATCTACTTTTTGTTGCATCGCCAGATCGTATTCACGGCGAATAACAATACCGCCTAATGGAATGGGGTTGCCCGTTTCTTTTTCCCAATAATCTCCCAGGTCATTTATTTTGATCAGTCCTTTATCCTGGTAAGTGAAACGATTTTCATGAATGATAACCCCCAATCCTTTATTCGCCAATACAAAATCTTCGATCTCGTCGTATCGTAAAAAAACTTTGTTAGTAGCATTCGGATATGCTAAAGAAAAAAGTAAGTGAGCCGTTGTATTTTGTCCGGGGATAGCAATTTTTGCATATTCGATGTTTGTTTCAACATCTGATAATTTTGGATTGGCAATAAGCAATGGCCCAACGCCCGCGCCCAATGCGCTTCCACTATTCAGCGTAATATATCTATCCAATACCAATGGTAAAACACCGTAGCTTAGTTTAGTGATATCAAGCTTGCCTTCTCTTGCCCATTGATTCAGTGTCTGCACATCTTCTAATACCACCTCAAAATCAAATCCTTCTGTATCGATCTTTTTATTAACGAGTGCATCAAAAATAAATGTATCGTTCGGACAAGGAGAAAACCCTAATGTTAGCTTCATTGTTAAATTGTTTTATTGTTGCATTGTTAAATTGTTTTTTTTGCAGAATGTTGTAAGGAAGAACTTTTATCTATCGTCACAACAATTCAACAATTTATCCATTTAGCAATGTAATGGTTTTAGTTATTTCGATATTCAAGCTCGTGATCGCATCTTTTATTTTCCATTTGCTTTTATCTCTTTCACCAACATGATTAGAAATGCTTCGCAATTGTAAAAAAGATATTTTCTCTTGCAGGCAAACATAATGAAATGCAGCACCTTCCATACTTTCAACAGCAGGGTTATATGCCTTGATCAATTGTTGTTTTTGTATCTCGCTATCACTCACTTTATTTACCGTAACGCCAACAACAGATTCGGAAGAAAGCAATAAATGCTTATTCATTAACCAGCCATACTCAAAGGGAAAATCGTTTTCTGAAGCAAAGCCTAATTTGAACACACTGGAGAAATCACCTTTTTCTTCAATTCCAAGATCTCCAAAAGTATCTTGTTTTACCATATACGTTTTACCTAACGGACTATCCTTTGAGAAAGTACCTGCTATACCTGCCTGAATTACAACATCATATCGTTTCTCATACAATTTTTTTTGCAGATGATATAGTGTAGAAGGAACGCCCACGCCAGCTATTAACACATCTAATGTATGATCAGTGCTAATAAAAGGCTGAATTTCGAAATTTGTAGCGGCTACCAGTAAGATTTGCATCGTGCAAATTTCGTGTTTATGCGGCATATTTTAGAATTTACTATGCTACCTTTGCGGAAATTTTTATTAGTTCAATGGTTTATCTCACACGTGTAGAACATTTTAACGCGGCTCATAAGCTTTTCAATCCTTCCTGGACAAAAGAGAAGAATGAAGAAGTTTTTGGCAAATGTGCTAATGAAAATTGGCACGGGCATAATTTTGAGTTATACGTAACATTAAGAGGAGAGCCAAACCCAGATACCGGTTTTGTATTTGATGTAAAAAGACTGAGCATTCTTATCAATCAACATGTGATCGATAAGCTCGATCATAAAAATTTAAACCTGGATGTCGATTTTATGAAAGATAAAATGTGCTCAAGTGAAAATTTAGTGATCGGTATATGGAACGAATTAAAGCCGCATTTGCCGGAAGGCGTGCAGCTTCATTCTTTAAAGTTGTACGAAACTCCGCGCATTTTTGTTGAGTATTTTGGTAATTAGTAAGTAGCAGATCAGTAGTAAGAAAAATAGATACTAACTTGATCTAAAAGAATTCTTCATTTTTAATTCTTAATTACTTGAAAGTAGCAGTATACAGAAAAGAACATTTTAATGCCGCGCACAGGTTGAATAATCCTGATTGGGATGAAGCAACCAACCAGCAGGTATTTGGCAAATGCAATAACCCGCATTTTCATGGGCATAATTATGAGATAATTATAAAAATTGTGGGTGAAGTTGATCCTGCTACTGGCTATGTCATCGATCTGAAAGTACTAGGTGATCTGACAAAAAAATATGTATTAAATAAATTCGATCATAAAAATTTAAATGAGGATACGGAAGAGTTTAAAAATTTAAATCCTTCAGCAGAAAATATCGCGATCGTTATTTATAATCTATTAAGAGATAAAATTGATCCTAAGTTTTATATGCAAATACGTTTGTATGAAACAGAAAGGAATTTTGTAGAATACCCTGTATAAATAATGGTTAATGATAAATGGTAAATGGTTAACGCAAACCTTATTTTACTTCTTATCATTTACCATTTATCATTTACCATTAACAATTTAAATATGGCTTATAAAAAAATTGAAGAGTACGACGAAAAAGTGACATCAGGATTGATGAAAACTTATAAAGAAAGTATTGCTTTATTGGGAGAAGACCCTGAAAGAGAAGGATTGATCAAAACGCCTGAACGCATGGCGAAAGCGATGCAGTTCATGACGCAAGGATATGATCTCAATGCAAATGATATTTTAAACTCAGCTAAGTTTCATGAAGATGTTAGTGAGATGATCATTGTAAAAGATATTGAATTGTACAGCATGTGCGAACACCATATGTTGCCATTTTATGGTAAGGCGCATGTGGCTTATATTTCCAATGGTTGGATAACAGGCCTGAGTAAAATTGCAAGAGTGGTGGATGTTTATAGCCGAAGGTTGCAGGTGCAGGAAAGATTAACGCACCAGATATTAACTTCTATTAAAGAATCGTTAAATCCCATTGGTGTAGCTGTTGTAATTGAAGCGTCGCATTTGTGTATGATGATGCGTGGAGTACAGAAACAAAATTCTGTTACCACTACTTCTGCTTTTGACGGGGAATTTATGAAAAATACAACGCGTAGCGAGTTCTTAAAATTAATTAGCGCTAAATTACACTAGTAATAAAAATTCTACTTTATCAAATCCCTCTTTTGAGGGATTTTTTGTTTTCTTTGTACTCTCAATAAAAAATTAACGATGAAGCATGCTTATGTATTCCCGGGACAGGGAAGTCAATTTTCCGGAATGGGAAAAAATCTATACGAATCAAATGCAACAGCAAAGGAATTATTTGAACAGGCGAATGAAATTTTAGGTTTCCGTATTTCAGATACTATGTTCACAGGAACAGATGAAGATCTAAAGCAAACAAACGTAACACAGCCTGCAGTGTTTTTACATTCAGTGATTGCGTTTAAAACTTTGGATAATATCAAGCCTGATATGGTAGCAGGGCATTCATTGGGTGAATTCTCTGCGTTGGTAGCTAATAATACTTTAAGTTTCGTTGATGCATTAAAGCTTGTTTCAATAAGAGCGAAAGCGATGCAAAAAGCTTGCGAATTAAATCCTTCCACAATGGCTGCCATACTTGCGTTAGATGATGCAATAGCAGAAAAAATATGCGCAGAAGTTACCGCAGAGACCGGTGAGATCGTCGTAGCAGCAAATTATAATTGTCCCGGTCAGTTAGTGATCAGCGGATCAATAAAAGGAATAGAAATAGCATGTGAAAAAATGAAAGCTGCCGGTGCAAAAAGAGCATTGGTATTGCCTGTAGGCGGAGCATTTCACTCACCGTTAATGCTGCCTGCCAAAGAAGAGTTAGCCACAGCAATTGAAGCAACAACTTTTAGTAATCCTTCTTGTGCTGTCTATCAAAACGTGATAGCAAAAGCTGTTACAGATGCAACGCAGATCAAAAAGAATTTGATCGATCAGTTAACAGGTGCTGTTCGCTGGACACAAAGCGTACAAAGCATGATCGCAGACGGCGCAACTCATTTTACAGAAGTTGGTCCGGGTAAGGTATTGCAAGGATTAGTGATGAAGATCAATAAGGAAATGGTTGCGGATGGTGTGAATTAGGTTGTTGTATGAATTGGGATTCGTCGGATTCCGGGATTAATGGATTCGCGAAGATCTAGCGAATTTAATTTTAATCTTAAAATCCCTAAATCCGACGAATCCCAATTCAGACAAACTTATTGCACTAATGTCCACTTTGCATTCTCTATATCATTCCCAATGGTGCTGGTTTGTATCCTTCCGAATTTTACATTGAGGTAAGTTCCGTCATTTACATTTCTCAAGTAAAATAAATTCGAATTGCTAACAGGTTCCATTATCCACATAGATGATTTTGAATTGTAATTATCAGAGATCATTGAAGTAGGGTCTTCTGTGCTAATAAAATTTCCTGTTTGTTTATTTTTTATGATATAATAATTGCCTCCCATTACTGGCACTAATTTCCATTGCGCACTCCACGAGTTATTATCAATATCACCACAGCTAAGGTATCCTTGCTGACTATTTAAATAGGTTCCTTTTGATACATTCATGATCTTAGAAAAATTTGCATCCCTATCTCTATCAGGAGGTGGAGGTGGAGCTTGTTGTTGTACTGACTGAGTGTTCATATTATTATCATAATTGGAAGCAGCAGGCTGTAACATATTAGCCAAGTATTGTACTTGCATATTCGGGCGTTCATTTAGGGGAACAATAACAATAGCGCTTGTTGTGATCGTTTGCCCTGCTTTTATCCATGAACCGATCTGAACAAATCTTTTATTCTGTATTATTTTACCGTTACAATCTTTGTCATCTACCAGCGCCATAACGGTACAGGGAACTGCAGATATGATCGCTGATTTTGATGTTAACCTTGCACCCGTTGCATTGAGGCAGTTGAATTGCGCAAGTTGGTCATTTGTATTGCCGTTATTATTCCAGCCATCTTTATATAAAATTATTTTCGGATCTGTGCTGGTATTGGTAACATAGAATTGAATTGAATATCTGGAGAAATTTCCTTTTGAACCAACTTCCTTTTGCTCTTCATTTTTAATATTAAAACCCATTGTTAATCCATTAACAACAGCTGGCGATGATTCTGTTACGGTATAAGCTTGTGCCTGTGCAAATGAATTTGTAAAACAACTAACACAGAATAACATAGATAAAAATAGAGATTTTGACATAGCGTAGTTTTTGGTTAGAGCCAAATCTATATAAATTACAATTTGAATTCAAATAAAAATTCAGGTAAACAAAAATGCCGGGCAACAGCCCGGCATTTTCTATATGCTATATCAACTATTATAAAGTACTCAATACATTATTCATGCTTCTGACAGCATCAGCGCTTTTACTGAAAGCTGCCTGTTCTTCTGCATTTAATTTGAGGTCAATGATCTTTTCCCAACCGTTTCTGCCAATGATGACAGGAACGCCCATGCAGATATCTTTTTGTCCGTATTCACCATCAAGGCTAACAGAACAAGTGATCAGTCTTTTTTCATTTCTTAAAATGCTTTCTACCATTTGTGCACATGCCGCACCCGGTGCATACCATGCAGATGTTCCGATCAACGCAGTTAATGTAGCACCACCGATCATTGTATCAGCAGCAACTTTTTTCAATGCATCAGCACTTAAAAAATTACTAACCGGAGAACCCTGGTAAGTAGCCAATCTTGTTAAAGGGATCATTGTTGTATCACCATGTCCGCCTACAACAAAACCTTGTATCTCGTTAGGAGAACAGCCAATAGCCTGACTTAAATAATAATTAAATCGACTGCTATCTAAAGCGCCACCCATACCAATAATTCTATTTTTCGAAATACCACTTGATTTTAGAGCCAGGTAAGTCATCGTATCCATTGGGTTACTGATGATAACGAAGATCGCTTTAGGAGAATGTTTCAAAATACTTTCTGTAACGCCTTTTACGATACCTGCGTTGATGCCGATCAATTCTTCTCTTGTCATGCCCGGTTTACGTGGTAAGCCTGAAGTGATCACAACTACATCACTGTTAGCAGTTTTAGCATAGTCATTAGTACTACCAATGATCTTTGTATCAAAACCTAATAGGGAAGCGGTTTGCATCATATCGATAGATTTGCCTTCAGCAAAGCCTTCTCTGATATCTAACAAAACTAATTCCTCGCAAAGCTCTAAACGAGCGATATTATCAGCACAAGTTGCACCTACGGCACCTGCACCTACAACAGTAACTTTCATGATAACTAACTTTTTATAAGTGGTGGAATTTATTTGCGCTGCAAAGGTAATAGATTACCCTGTTTGGCAATAAGTAATCCTGAATTATTTCTTAAACGCCGCTAATATTGTAGGGATTGGTACATTTCCTGTAAAGCCGGTTATGTAGTTACCTATTTTATCATATAACAGCATTGTAGGAAAAAAATGAGGTCGTAATTTATCACCCAGGTGATAGGCCCAATCCTGTCCCATAGTGAAATTAGGAAGTGAATCTATATTGTAGTCTGTATAAAATTGTTTAACGTGCGCATAAGGCATCGGCGTTATCATTAAAACCTGTATATCTTTTAATTCGTTTTTATATGCTAAAAATTCTTTTGTTTCTTTCTGGCAATGCTCACAATCCGGACTAAAGAAAACCAATAAAAAAGGATGGCCTCTTTTTACAACATCTTTTTTTGTAACGGTAACACTATCGGGAGCTTTTGCTATTTCAAAATCAGGGATAGAAGTGTTTCTCAAAAAGTTAAATGAAGTGTCTGCCTGGGCAAAAGTTATTTGTGCTGCAGTTAATATTGATAATAATAAGATAAGTTTTTTCATAACAGTTTTTTGTAAAGCTAATTTTTTGTTTATGAATGGGTTGTTAAAGGTTTTGCAAGCAATTATATAATGAATTTCGGTTTTCCCGTTTCTCTCGTTACTTTTGCCACCCAAATATATACAATTAATAAATTATTATTATGGCAACAACAGCAGATATGCGCTCAGGCCTTATTATCAAAGTGGATGGTAACTTGTACAGCGTGATAGAATTCGGTCAAAATAAGACAGCAAGAGCCGCAGCAAAAGTATGGGCCAAATTAAAAGGTGTAGATAATAACCGTACGATAGAATTGACGTGGAACAGCGGTGAGGTTATCTTTCCGGTTAGAGTTGAAAAAAAGCCTTACCAGTTTTTATATAAAGATGATAATGGTTATAACTTCATGGATAACGAAACTTTTGAGCAAATAGTAGTACAGGAAGCAATGATCGATGCTCCTAAATTCTTAAAAGACGGACAGGAAGTATCAGTAGCGATCAATGGCGAAACCGATTTGCCAATGAGTGTTGAATTACCTGATAAGTTAGTTTTAAGGGTCACCTATAGTGAACCAGGTGCAAAGGGAGATACGGCGACAAGAACGCTAAAACCGGCTACGGTAGAGACCGGAGCAACGATCAATGTACCATTATTCGTAAATGAGGGTGATCTGATCCGTATTACGGCAAAAACAGGTGAATATGTTGAGCGTGTAAAAGAATAATTTTTATAAATAATTTATACCAAAAGGGTCAAATTTTTAAATTTGACCCTTTTGTTTTTTGCGTATTTTTTAACCGTTTTTGCCCATTTTTTGCCCATTTTTAGTGGTTTTTAATCATTTTTTGCCATTTTTATTTAAATTTTATTTCAGAAAGATTTGTAATTTTGATAAATCATTGCCTATCTTAGCGGCCGTTTAAAACATTAAAACTTAACATGGACATTAAACAAATTCAGGAGCTGGTTAAGCTCATCAATAAAAGTAACATTGGAGAATTAACGATTGAAGAAGGAGAAACAAAGATCACCATCAAACAAAAGAAAGAGCCATCACAAACAATAGTGTCTTCAATGCCTGTTAGTTCGTCTGCACCGGTTCAACAACAAGCAGCAATAGCAGCTCCAGCTAATACTACACCTACAGCACCGGCATTACCAAAAGAGGATAACCTGATAGCAGTAAGAAGCCCGATGATCGGAACCTTCTACCGCCAGGCTGGTCCGGGTAAACCAATATTCGCAAACGTTGGAGATGAAATTGAAGTAGGCAAAGTGGTATGTATCATTGAAGCTATGAAATTATTCAACGAGATCGAAAGCGAAGTAAAAGGCAAAATAGTAAAAGTATTAGTAGAAGATGCTAGTCCGGTTGAATTTGACCAACCTTTATTCTTAGTAGATCCAAGCTAATTTGATAATTAATAGATTTGGTGATTTGGAGATGAGCAATCATCGCTGGTCATCATCACATCATCAAATTATCACATCACCAAATTGAAATAAATGTTTAAAAAGATATTGATTGCTAACAGAGGAGAGATCGCACTTCGTGTGATACGTACTTGCAGAGAAATGGGCATAAAAACAGTAGCGGTTTATTCTACTGCTGATAAAGATAGTTTACACGTAAAATTTGCTGACGAAGCTGTTTGTATTGGCAAGCCTAGTAGCACAGATTCTTACCTGAATATTCCTCACATCATGGCGGCTGCAGAAATTACCAATGCAGATGCTATTCACCCGGGTTATGGATTTCTTGCAGAAAATTCAAAGTTTGCACAAATATGTAGCGACCATGGAATTAAATTTATCGGGCCAACACCTGAGATGATCAATTCTATGGGTGATAAAATTACTGCTAAAGAAACCATGATAAAGGCAGGTGTGCCTGTTGTACCCGGAAGTGGCGGTTTATTGGAAAGTGTTGACCAGGCAAAAAAATTAGCAAAAGAAAAAGTTGGTTATCCTGTTATATTAAAAGCAACAGCTGGTGGTGGTGGTAAAGGAATGCGTGTAGTATGGAACGAAGCTGAAATGGAAAAGGCTTTTGACAATGCTAAAACAGAAGCCGCTGCCTCATTTAAGAATGATGGTATCTACATGGAAAAATTTGTTGAAGAACCGCGTCATATAGAAATTCAAATTGCCGGAGATCAGTTCGGAAATGTTTGTCACTTAAGCGAAAGGGATTGTTCAATTCAACGCCGTCACCAAAAGTTGGTAGAAGAATCACCTTCTCCTTTTATGACACCTGAACTACGCGAAGCGATGGGTACTGCGGCTATTAAAGCAGCCTCTGCTATCAACTACGAAAGTGTTGGTACCATTGAGTTTTTGGTTGATAAGAACCGCAACTTCTATTTCATGGAAATGAATACACGTATCCAGGTTGAACATTGTGTTACCGAAGAAGTAGTGAACTATGATCTGATCAAAGAACAAATTAAAATTGCAGCCGGACATAAAATAAGCGGTAAAAATTATTATCCTCAAATGCATGCGATCGAATGCCGTATCAATGCAGAAGATCCTTATAATGATTTCCGCCCGAGTCCGGGTAAAATAACTGTGTTAAATACTCCCGGTGGCCATGGTGTTCGCGTTGATAGCCATGTGTATGCAGGTTATGTAATTCCTCCATACTACGATAGTATGATCGGTAAATTAATTACTGTTGCACAAACAAGAGAAGAAGCTATTGATACAATGTACCGCGCTTTGAGCGAATACGTTGTTGAAGGTGTTAAAACGACCATACCATTCCATTTGCAACTAATGAAGAACGAGGATTTTCGCAAAGGAAATTTCACAACAAAATTCTTAGAGTCTTTCGAAATGAAACCGCAAAAAATTTAATCGAAGAATACTATTTTAAAAATGCAACTCTTTTGGGCTGCATTTTTTTTGCTTTTGTCTGAACCGTTGATTGAAGCTGATTATTTTGATAGATTTGATTTTTGTCTGAATTGGGATTCGTCGGATTATTGGATTCGGGGATTTGTTATTTGGATTTTGTTTTCCTGATTAATTAAGTACTTTTAATATAGAAAATACGTTATCAACGTAATCATATAAATCAGTTTCAATCAAGGGTTCAGACAACATAGCGATATGAAAAAAATAAAAATAATCGAAGTGCCGAGCGAGATAGGTGCAGGTACACGCGGTGCCAGCTTAGGCATTGATGCGATAAAAATTGCAGCGCTCGATTTTATGAGCAGCCTCTTTATTAATTTCCCTTCAGAAAAAGTTGAAGTAGATAATAATTTATTATTTGAACCGGTTAAAACACCTTTTGCCAAACGCATTCACGGTATGCTTGGCTTGTACGAAAGAGTTAGCAGATCAGTTTGTGATACCATTAAATCCGGCGTGTTCCCCGTTGTATTAAGTGGCGATCATAGTACGGCGGGTGGTACTATCGCCGGCATCAAAATGGCGAAACCTAAAAGTAAATTAGGTGTAATATGGATCGACGCACATGCAGATTTGCATACGCCGTATACCACACCCAGCGGAAATTTGCACGGTATGCCTTTAGCTGCCGCAATGGCTGTTGATAATTTAGATAGTAAAGTGCATGAACCAGATGCTGCTACCATAAAAATGTGGAACGAGTTAAAGAACATCGGTAAAATAGCACCTAAAGTAGTAGGAGAAAATATTGTATTGATCTCTTTACGTGATTTTGAAAAAGAAGAAAAAGCATTAATAGAAAAGCACGGCATTAAAGTAATCACTACTGCGGAAGTAAGAAGAAACGGTGCTGAAAGCGTTTATCGCAAGGCTGTGCGTTATTTATCTTCCTGCACAGATATTTATGTAAGCTTTGATGTTGATAGTCTGGATGCTGCTATTTCGAAGGGTACAGGCACTGCTGTAAAAAACGGTTTAAAAGAAAGAGAGCTCGAGGATATTATCAGCAAATTCATGCATAACAGCAAACTCTGTTGCTTTGAAATAACAGAAGTAAATCCAACATTAGATAAAGAGAACCTGATGGCCGAGATCGCTTTTAATATCTTACAAAGAAGCATTAATACATTGGCGATGAACTAAAATAAAAAACCGGAAATAATGAAATTATCATCATTTCCGGCATCCAATCAACCATGACCTATAAAACTAAGAATTACAATCCCATATCTATTTTCTTTTGTCTTAAGCTGTCTAAAGAAGGGTCTAACACAATCGCCTGGTCACACATTTTTTCTCCCTTGCTTTTTTCACCTTTCTTCTGAAAACACATACCAGCCTGGTATAAAGCTTTTGCATCCGTTGCATCCATTTCAATTAATTTCTGACAATATTCTAAAGACTTATCATACATTTTTCTTGTATAAAATACTTCAGCCATATCTCTTAATAATTCTGCATCGCCCGGTTTTGTTGCGATCACATCTAATAATATTTTTTCTCCTTTATCAAAATCACCGGCATATAAATAAGCGAAGCCTAAATTTTCATTAAAATCGCTTGTCTGAGCATAACCCATATCCTGCGCTTTTAAGAAACTTGCCAATGCATTTGTATAATCATCGTTGTTGTAATAGATCAATCCTAGTTCGTATACCCATCTGCTGTTTTCTGTAGTATCTAATTGTACAGCGGCTTTATAATAACCGATCGCTTTTGAATATTCTTCCATATCCAAATAACTTCTTGCCATGTCATATACAACCATCGCATCATTTTGATTCTTTGTTAACAGGTCCTGTAAAAGTGGCAATGCATTTCCATAATCTTCCTGTTCGTAATAACTCATTGCTATGATCCTTTCAGAAGTTTCTGCATTCGGACATTTTTTTGCAAATTTTATTGCTTTTTGAAACTGCCTGTAATCAAAATACAATTGAGCCAATTGATTTATTACTACTGCATCTGTTGTATCCAATTCATAGGCTTTAACCAATGTTGCTTTTGCAATATCTGTTCTGCGCATTTGAAGATTTACAAGTGCCTTTTCTTTATACGCTTGTTCGTATTCAGGATATAAGGCAATAGCGCTATCAAAATAATTAGAAGCAACAGAATAATGCTTTAAAGAATTTTGAGCAATACCTTGTTGAAAAAACAACATAGCACTGTCTTTATGATCAGAAGGAAAATTTGATCTTGAAAACGCAGCAATTGTTAATAATACACACGTACAAAAAAGTAAACATTTTTTCATGTAACACAGTTTAAGTATGACCTACGAAGGAAATATTGCAATCGGTTCTTGAACAAACGTTAAAATAGGATCAGTTAGTATAAAAAATCCTTTTTTTTAGAAGAAAAACTACCGTAAAAAAGAAGATTTAACGGAATACTAAACCACCTAGTGCAGGCAAGTGAATAGTTAGCTCATATAGTCCAGTTTCAGCGTCTAGTAAGAGACAATCGATCGCCGGGTTAAAAACATCGCCCGAACCCCAATATTTCTTCTCATTGCTGTTGAATATCTCCGTCCAGCTTGATTTTCCGTAAACCTGGAGTTTCCAGTCACGTCTAACAACCGGGGTAACATTCAATACTACCAATATGTCCTGTTCCTTGCTTAAGCCCTTTCTTTTATAGACAATTACACCTTCCTGGCGGTGATTAAGGTTTATCCATTCAAAACCGCCTATTTCAAACTGTAATTCGTACAAAGCGGGCTCTGCTGTATAGAGGTGGTTTAGGTCCTTTACGCAGCCTTGCATAAGTTTATGACTGTCATGTTTTAGTAAAAACCAGTCAAGTTCAGAATGGTGGTTCCATTCTGAGGTTTGGGCAAATTCATTGCCCATAAATAGCAATTTGGCACCCGGGTGGGTGTACATGTAGGTATATAATAAACGTAGATTAGCGAATTTTTGCCATTCGTCTCCGGGCATTTTATAGATCATCGGGCTTTTACCGTGTACTACTTCATCATGGCTTAATGGAAGCATAAAATTCTCATCATAATAATACACCATGCTGAAAGTGAACTTATCCTGGTGAAACTGACGGAAATAAGGATCCATTTTAAAATAGTTCAGGGTATCGTGCATCCAGCCCATCATCCATTTCATACCGAAGCCCATGCCACCTGCAAAAGTTGGTCGTGAAATATTTGGCCAATCGGTTGCTTCTTCAGCTATTGTCTGCACATCAGGGAAATCGCGGTAAATAGTTTCATTCAGGTCTTTTATAAAAGCGATGGCTTCTATATTTCCGTTGCCGCCAAATTTGTTAGGTTCCCATTGTCCTTCAGTCCTTGAATAATCCAATTGCAAAATAGAGCTTACTGCATCAACGCGGATACCATCGATATGGAATTTATCGAACCAAAACATGGCACTACTGATCAGGAAAGATTTTACTTCGCCTCTTTCATAATTAAAGATATAACTGTTCCAATCGGGATGGTAGCCCTTGCGCATATCGGCATATTCGTAAGTGTGTGTACCATCGAACATGAACAGGCCATGTGCATCGTATGGAAAATGAGAAGGTACCCAATCTAATATGATACCGATGCCTGCATTGTGAAAGGCGTCGATCATTGCCATAAAATCTTCCGGCGCACCAAAGCGTGACGTAGGAGCGAAAAAGCCCGTGCCCTGGTATCCCCAGCTACCATCGAACGGATGTTCCATTACCGGCATCAGTTCAACATGCGTAAAGCCCATTTCTTTTACATATGGGACCAATCTTTCTGTTATCTGTGCGTAGGTATTGTAACGATCTTCGTTGTGTTTATCAGGGCGCATCCAGCTTGCTAAATGAACTTCGTATACGCTCCACGGTGAGTTAAGGGAATTGTTCTTTTTTCTTTTGCCCATCCATTCCTTATCCTGCCAGGTGTATTGCATATCCCAGCTTATAGAAGCCGTTGCAGGTTTCATTTCCCAGAAATTGGCAAATGGATCACCTTTATCAATTTCTACACCCTGGTATCCTTTGATAGCATATTTGTAGGCATCTCCCTTTTTAAAATTAGGGATGAAACCTTCCCAGATACCCGAATTATCTAGTCGTACAAATAATGGATGCGTATTCCTTTTCCAGTCGTTAAAATTTCCAGTTACAGAAACTTCTGTTGCATTAGGAGCCCATACGGCAAAGTAAAAACCTTTTATGCCTAACACTTCTATTTCGTGCGAGCCAAATAATTCGTATAGTTTATAATTGGTACCGTTTTGATAGTTGGTTATTTGCTGATCGCTGAATAATGAATAATTCCAAACCGGCCCGGTAGAATCAACAAAATGTATATCCTCGTATTTTTTTACACTATCATTACCTGTTACCATTAGAGAGAGATTAATTAAGACTGATATAAATATCGGTTAAAAAAAAGAGCAGTTTTTACTGCTCTTGAAAATTATATTACAAATCCGTTAGGAATGATTGCGCCTTTTTTGATTACGACGATTCCGTCTTTAACTGCATATAGAGGATGGTCTGCTTTATCTAGATGCTCACCGCCGTTGATGCGTACATCATTTCCTATCCTGACATTTTTATCAACGATCACATTTTTAATGTAGCAACGTTCGCCGATACCAATTTTAGGGATTCCGATATGTTCTGCATGTTGTATCTCAGCCAGTGTTTCGTAATAATCGCTACCCATGATATAGCTATTTACAACGGTAGTACCATTGCCAATTCTTGTACGTATACCTACAACACTATTTTCAATTCTTGATGCATGAATGATACAACCATCTGCGATCAACGTGCGTTCTAATGTAGTGCCGCTGATCTTTGCAGGAGGCAACATACGCGCTCTTGTGTAGACAGTTTTTTCGTTATTGAATAAATTGAAATGAGGGATATCCATTGTTAAAGCAAGGTTTGCTTCAAAGAACGAATGAATGTTTCCGATATCGGTCCAGTAACCGTCGTATTGAAAACTAACTACTTTATATTTATCGATACAAGAAGGAATAATTTCTTTACCGAAATCTGTCGCGTCTTTATGTTCTTCCTGTAAAAGATCGAATAATAATTTTCTGTTGAAAACATAAATACCCATTGATGCCAGGTAATTTCTACCCATGCCTTGCATAACGTGTCCTGTATCACTTACCCAGTCAGGTAAAACTTCAGCCTTAGGTTTTTCTACGAATGTGGTGATATCATTTTTTTCATTTGTTTTTAAAATGCCGAACTCAGTCGCTTCTCTTCCTGTAACAGGGATTGTTGCAATAGTTAGATCTGCATTTTGCGCCAGATGATTATCGATAATAGCAGAAAAATCCATTTGGTATAACTGATCGCCCGAGAGGATCAACACATAATCATATTCATAAGAACCGATATGGCGCAATGATTGGCGCACCGCATCTGCAGTTCCCTGGAACCAAGTAGGGTTATCAGGTGTTTGTTCCGCAGCTAAGATATCCACGAAACCACTGCTGAACATGCTGAACTGATACGTGTTTTTAATGTGCTTGTTAAGCGATGCCGAGTTGAATTGCGTTAGTACCAATATGCGGTTGATACCGGAATTAATACAGTTAGATATTGGAATATCCACTAAACGGTATTTACCTGCAATAGGCACAGCTGGTTTACTTCTACTGGCAGTTAGAGGGTACAAGCGGGAGCCTGCTCCACCACCTAAAACAATCGAGATTACTGATTTGGTATTCATATAGTTGAGTTGGTTAGTATTTTATTAGTTTTTTATTTTATTATATTTTAGTGTGTAACGGATGGAGCGCGATCTTATTGTAAACTTTTATATAAATCAACATATTTTCCTGTGCTTATTTCCCAGCTATTATCGATCTGCATCATCTTTACCCTTACTTCATCTAATCGTTTTGGCTGACTGTACAATTGTACCGCTCTGTGTATCGAGTAGGTAATATCACCAACTGTTGCATCGTTAAACCGAATGCCGTAGCCGCTTCCATCCGGTATGCCGTAATCAATCACAGTATCTTTTAATCCGCCTGTGCTTCTTACAATTGGCACAGTGCCATATCGCAATGCGTACAATTGATTCAATCCACATGGTTCAACCCTGCTTGGCATCAATAAAAAGTCTGCACCTGCATACATTTGATGGCTCAGTTTTTCATTGTACCCGATCTTAGAATTATAGTAGCCCATCAAACCGCTTTTCATGTCTTCCAGTTGTCGCTCTACCCAAAAATCTCCACTACCTAAAACAAGGAAATTCATTTTTCCCTGCATGTGATAGATCGCATCGCTGATGGCTCTTGGTAAAAGGTCTGCACCTTTTTCATCCACCAATCTTCCTATAAAAACGATCAACGGTTTGTTGATATCTAATCCATATTCTTTACAAAGAACTTCTTTATTGCTAAGCTTTCCTTCATCTACATCATCAATACCAAATTGCGTTGCAATGTATTTATCCAATTCAGGATTCCAGACAAGGTCATCAATTCCGTTGATGATACCGCTGCATTTTCCTTTTTCATATTCGAACAAAGCTTCTAAACCATTTGAATTGTACCTGAGTTCTTCTAAATAGCTCGGACTAACAGTCGTTACTCTTAACACGCATTTGACAGCACTAGCCAAAGGATTGATATTGTTCTTCCAATCGAGCTTGCCCCAGTTGTTACCATCCCATGCAGGTAAATAACTTCCTTTATCCCAGCCCATCCAGCCCTGGTATTGTGCGTTGTGAATAGTAAGTACGGTAGGTACAGTAGCCAGGTGTTTGTATGCAAAACAATTTTGCATCATAAAAGGAACAAGGCCCGCGTGATGATCATGAACATGTACAACATCCGGACGGTGGTTCCATTTACTAAGCCAATCAACTACTGCAATTTGAAAAGAAGTAAATCTTTCTATATCATCATCGTAGCCATAAACCTTTTGCCTGTCTAGTAAACCATTGATATCTATAAGGTAAAGATCGAAACCAAGATCATTTGTTTTTTCTTTGATGATGGTGTAGTTGATCCAGCTATGCCCCATTGCGAAAGAACCTTTGTGTACCACATCAAATTCATGTTCATACAAAAAAGGAGTTTTATACATCGGCATCACCACCTTTGCTAAATGTCCTAACTCATTTTGATACTTGGGTAAAGCTCCAACTACATCTCCCAATCCGCCTGCTTTCGCTACCGGATAACATTCGGCACTAACATGTATTATTTCCATCAAATAAGTTAATAAGTAATCGGCATCAAATTAAGAAGGTTTTCGTTACCAGCAAATTATGATTTGGATTTTTTTTCTGCTTGCCCAAATTAGTCTATTTTTAGCCCCTTAAAGAAAACGATTATGCCTGACCAACAACAGAATTCAACCAATTCCAACGCCTCATCTCAAACGATCCCTACCAATTACGGAGCCTTAACTACTTTAGTGACGGTTTTTTTCTTTTGGGGTTTTATTGCTGCCGGAAATAGTGTGTTTATTCCATTTTGTAAACACCATTTCGGACTTGATCAGTTTCAAAGCCAGCTGGTGGATTTTGCTTTCTATACGGCCTATTATCTGGGAGCTCTTGTCTTGTTTGCTTATGGTGCTTTTGGCGGTAAAGATCTTGTAGGTAAATGGGGATATAAAAAAAGTATTGTATACGGATTGTTATTCTCGGCTTTAGGCGCTATCGCGATGATATTGGCTGTTGAAGGAGAAACGTTTTCGGGAATGCTGGTAGGTTTATTCATTGTTGCTTTGGGGTTTTCATTACAACAAACAGCCGCACAGCCTTTCGCTATTTTATTGGGAGATCCTGCAACGGGTGCTAGTCGCGGAACATTGGGCGGTGCTATCAATTCATTCGGTACTACAATTGGTCCGATCGTTGTTGCTTTCGCTTTGTTTGGAACAACAGCTGCTATCACTGATGATAAAATTGCATCGCTTAGTTTAAGCAAAGTGGTGATACTATATAGTGCAGTGGGAGCTTTATTTATAGCTGCTGCAGCATTGTTTTATTTTTCTAAAAAAGTACCTGCAGGTATTTTAATTGAAGAAACAGAAAAAGCTAATAAAGCTTTGAATACTTTATTAATTATGACAGGGGCTTTGGTCATCGTATTCGCTCCTGTATTTTATAGTTATAAAACAGACCTTACGAATGCATCAGCAGATGTAATAACCGCTATGCAAGCGTATAGAATGAAATTATTGTTCTGCGCATTGGCCGTAATTGTTTTCGGATTATTATTCGCAAATTTCAGAGCACAGAAAAATCCGCATGGTTGGGGCGCTATGCAATATCCTCAATTGGTATTGGGTATGCTGGGCATCTTCGCTTATGTAGGTGTAGAAGTTGCGATAGGCAGCAATCTTAGTGAACTATTAAGACAACCAGAATTTGGTTCTCATGCGTCATCAGAAGCGGCGCCTTACATTTCTATGTATTGGGGTAGTTTAATGATCGGTCGTTGGGCAGGAGCTTTAACGGCTTTTGATTTTAGTAAAAAGACAAGAACCATTTTGCAATTCGTTGTACCGTTGGCGGCATTTGCCATTATCATCGGTATTAATACGATGGCTAAATATGATATGGCGCCGTTGTATTATTATGTTATTTGTGTACTGATACAAATGCTTGCTTTCTATATCAGCAAAAACAAACCCGTAAGAACTTTATTGATGTTTAGTCTGCTAGGTGTAACAGCCATGCTGATCGGTATTTTTTCAACAGGGAATATTGCGATCTATGCATTTTTAAGTGGCGGTTTATTTTGTTCTATTATGTGGCCGGCTATTTTTGCATTGGCGATCGCAGGTTTAGGAAAATATACTTCACAAGGTTCAGCATTTTTGATCATGATGATCCTGGGTGGTGGTATCATTCCGCCGATACAAGGTAAACTGGCAGATCTGATAGGGATTCATGATTCATATATCATACCGGCTATTTGTTATGGATACTTAGCTTTCTTTGCATTCAGGGTAAAAGGTATTTTGAAAAATCAGGGTATTGATTATGATGCAAAAATTGGTAGCGAAAGTGGACATTAATTTTAATACAATAATTCTAAATAAATAATAATGAGCAAATCAGTAGCCAAGTATGCGATAGGCATTGATGTAGGAGGCACTACTACTAAATTTGGTATCGTATCACGCGAAGGGAAAATTCTAGAGCAGGACCGTATACCAACCAACGCACATGAAGTAGTAGAAGATTTTATCGATGACCTGTATGATAAACTAATGCCGATGATCAAAAGGATCGGTGGTATTGAAAATATTATCGGCATTGGTATGGGAGCTCCTAATGCGAACTATTATTCAGGCAATATTGAATACCCGCCAAATTTAAAATGGAAAGGAATTATTCCTATTGCAGAATTGATGCATAAGAAATTCGGCTTAACAACAAAACTTACCAATGATGCAAATGCAGCAGCTGTAGGAGAGATGACATACGGTGTTACAAAAGGCATCAAACATTTTATTACGATAACATTAGGCACAGGAGTAGGAAGTGGTATTGTGGTAGATGGTAAGATATTATTAGGGCATGATGGTTTTGCAGGAGAATTGGGCCATACAATTATTCGTCCGGGGGGAAGATTGCACAAGAGTACGAAAATGCGCGGTAGTTTAGAAGCTTATGCATCTGCTACGGGTGTACGCGAGACTGCGATCGAATTACTGACATTGCATCCTGATAAGGAAAGTTTATTAAGAGACTATGCATTGAATAATATTACCAGCGAAACGGTATACGAATGCGCTATGCAGGGCGATACGATCGCGAATCAGATATTTGATTTTACCGGGCAAATATTAGGCGAATCTTTGGCCAACTTTATCATGTTCTCTTCACCGGAAGTAATTGTGTTGTTTGGTGGATTAACAAAAGCCGGCAACCTGTTATTAAATCCTACAAGAAAGGCCATGGAAGCTAATTTGCTTCCCATCTTCCAAAATAAAGTAAAATTATTATTCAGTGAATTGAAAGAAGCTGATGCAGCGATACTAGGTGCCAGTGCTTTGATATGGGATGTGTCAGAATATGATTAAGTAAAAAGTCAAAAACAAAAAGTAATAAAAATCCCAAATAACTTAATTGCTATTTGGGATTCTCTTGTAGTTAATTACTGATTAACTTATGGGGTTTAATTTTTTACTTTTGACTTTGTTCTTCTAACCATTTATTTTTTCCCCAACCTTGTATCACATGTTTTTCTGAATGATACGAAGAACGAACCAATGGGCCGCTTTCCACATAATCAAATCCCATATTATAACCGATCTCTCTTAATTCTTTAAATTCATCAGGATGAACAAAGCGTTGTACCTGTAAATGTTTTTTACTTGGCTGCAAATATTGCCCGATAGTAATTACATCAACATGGCTATCTCTTAAATTTTGCATTGTTTGAATTACTTCTTCTTTCGTTTCACCCAAACCCAGCATGATGCCACTCTTTGTACGCATGCCACCTTGTTTAAGGATACGCAGGGTTTCCATGCTGCGCCAATACTTTGCTTGTATACGTACTTGTTTTGTCAGTCTTTCTACTGTTTCAATATTATGACTAACAACTTCAGGTGCCGCATCAATAATGCGTTGAATATTTTCTGCTTCAGCTTTAAAATCAGGAATTAATGTTTCTAATGTAGTATTTGGGTTTAAGGCCTTGATCGCTTTAATGGTGTTGTACCAAATAATAGAACCGCCGTCTTTTATTTCATCCCTATCTACAGACGTAACAACGGCGTGTTTTACTTTCATCAGGTTAATAGCTTCCGCTACCCTTTGAGGCTCGTCCCAGTCTATTGGTTCCGGCCTGCCTGTTGCAACAGCGCAAAAACCACAGCTGCGCGTACAAATATTACCTAATATCATAAATGTTGCAGTGCCTTCGCCCCAGCATTCGCCCATATTCGGACAATTACCACTTTCACAAATTGTGTGCAGCTTATGTGTGTCTACTAAATTTCTTACATGTTTGTATTCTTCACCGATAGGCAATTTGACCCTCAGCCAATTTGGCTTTTTAGGTTTTTGTTCTACCATTCCGTCTATTATTGGTAATTCAGTCATCTATTTTTATTTAAAAAATTCTTATTCAATATCAGTGTTATTCTTTTTTGCGCCATCCGAATATTACAGCTGCATATACACTTACAAAAGTCTGTTTAGGATTTACACCATAAACGATAGGGATATTCTTAGTATAATATTCAGCCGATAAACCTATTTCTAAAGCAGTAACGGTCCTGGTATAATGTCCATAGTCAAACCTTAATGCGGCCTTTGCATATAAGCCTGCTGTTAAGCTTAGGTCTTCCCAACCCTGGGAAATTGTAGGTCCCCCCAAAAGCCCTATAATAGAGGTATCAGTTAAAATGCGATCGAGCTGAACAAATTTCGACGTGCTATCTGCTGTCACTACCTCATATTCATATGGCCTAAGTATTGCAAAGCTAAGTCCTCCTCCAATATTACAGGTAATATTTACGCCATTTTTATTCGCTTTGTTTGCCAGTAGAAATTGCTCCTGAACACCCAGTTTTGTATAGTAGAAAAAATTTTCTTTCCCAAAAATAAAAGGGGAAGAAGTAGCATCGTTGGGATTAGATTGCTTTGCCTCTCTGGCACTTTTGCGTTCCCCGATTTCTAACTGGTATAATAAGGATCTCTTAATTGATTTAGCTCTTCCTATATCCATAAAAATGCCATATCCATCAGAAACAAGCTTTAAACCAAAATCTGTCTGCTTTCTATAATTAATAACACCCTCTTCCTCTTGTTTTACCAGCGAATCAATTTTCTCCTGCTTCTTTTCTTTTCTTTCTTCAGATCTTTTTTGAGAAGAGCTGTTAATTTGTTGCGCAAAACAAGGTAAAGCTGCTATCACCAAACCAACCAAAAATATTTTACGCATAGTAGCTTTTTACTTCAGTAAATTTATGTAAAAATACTACAATGACAGCAACCATTCTTTATGAGGGCAACCTACGCTGTAATGCCCAACATTTACAAAGCGGAACATCTATAGAAACCGATGCACCAACAGATAACCAGGGAAAAGGAGAACGTTTTTCACCCACAGACCTTGTCTGTACTGCATTAGCTACTTGTATGGTCACTACTATGGCCATTAAGACTGCCAGTATGGGGATAGAGCTAAAAGGCACAACTATTAACGTAAAAAAACATATGTTAAATGACCCAAGGATGATAGGAGCGATCGACGTAGAAGTGAATTTCCCTAATTCGTTAATCCTAGAAGAAAAAGACCAGGTTATTTTAAAAAGAGTAGGAGATAATTGCCCGGTTGTAAAAAGTTTACATCCGGATGTGAAATTGAACGTTCAATACAATTTTGCTAAGTAGTCATTAGTTTATTTCCCACAGAGCATTCTAAACAACGCTTTAGATCACAATACTTATTTTTTAATTGAATAAGCGCCTGAGAATCTAAAGCGTTGTTGTTTGTGATCGTTAATGCCGTAAAGCCTTTTGTGATCTCATTTTTTTCTGCTGCAATTTCTTCCATCCATTGTAAAGCTTTGTCTTTGTATTGTTGTTCTTTATGATATTGGCCGTAGGCAAAAAGCACGGGGACAATGGTATTTATCAAAATATTATTGATCATTTGTGTCCCCAGATTTTTTTCTTTAAAAGCAGATGTTTCATCTAACATATAATGATAATGCCAGTAATCGTTCGCCGTTACATTTAATAATTTTTTTACGTCTTTTAATGATTTGGTGTCTCTTATTTGTCCGAATAAATGTGTGCTATTATGAATGAGCATGGCCAGCTGTGCTAATCTAACAGTGGGGAAATTTGATGGCCGCATCCGCAAAAAATGCAATGGTATTTTTATTGGTGTAAGCTTGTATTTGCTTTTGCAGAACAGATATTCTTTCTGTAACATTTTTGGGTAAGCTTCCGTAAGATCATTTTCTAATAATCCTGCCTGTCCGAATAACAATGCTTCTGTTTGGTGAATTTGATTTTTGTGCTTTGCGAGAATATTGATGGAGATCGATTGCGCTATTTTTTCAAAAGCATCACTGTTTACTTTTATCCCAAAGTTTCTTGCAAGCAGCCACCAGAAGGTTTCCTCCCAATGATTGTTGTTGATCTGTATATATTCAAAGATCCTTTGGGCTTTATCATGCAATCTTTCGGCCAACAATCTGTCTTTCCAGGAATTCCAGATAAAGGGTTCAATAGTATGTATGGTATTCTGACAGGCAATGAATGCATTTGTATTCATCAGCTCATCATATTTCGTCAATAATAGCTTTGGTATTTTGCTTTGTAGTTCCAGTGTAGGAAAAGGTAATTGCAGGTCAATATCATCCTGCCAAACAACGTGCAGAATTACATTGTTGTAATTTCTATCACCACTATGTTTATGGTTTTTCCAATCGGATGATCGTAAATGCAACTCGATACTTCCTGCCCAGATCGTATTGCCCATCTTTATTTTAGCGTCTAAAAAATCAGGTCCCTGGTTGGTATTTAATGTGCCGGGATGGAAGATTTGCAATGGCTCATTTTCAACAGTAGTTAACTCATTAAAATTGAAATGCCTGAATTGCCAAATGTATTGGAATAGTTTTTCGTTCATAGGGTGTAATTGAATAACGGATAAAGTAAATTTACTTATCCTTTACCAAACTACAAAGTATTCAGGGCTTGTATTACTCGGCTGACAGGTAGTCCCATTACATTGTAAAAATCACCCTCAATAGATTTTATTCCTACAACACCGATCCATTCCTGAATGGCGTAAGCGCCGGCTTTATCGTAAGGTTTGTATTTATCTATATAAAATTCTATTTGTTCTTTCGTCAATTCATGAAATACAACCTTTGTTTTATCTACAAAAGCAATTTCTTTATCACCATTCAATATTACAACGCCGGTGATCACAAAATGTTGTTTGCCCGCCAGACGTGTTAAAATATTGATCGCATCAGTTCTGTCTTTTGGTTTGCCAATAACATCATTGCCCAATACAACGATCGTATCTGCAGCAAGTATCGGAACAGTAATGGTATTAGACGCCTTTATAGCCAGAGCTTTATTTCTGGCAATGTGCATGGCAATGTCTTCAACAGATAAGTCAGAAGAATAACTTTCGTCTGTCTCTTTTACAATAATATCAAACGGCATTTCAGCCCATTCCAATAATTGTTTACGACGAGGAGATTGTGAAGCGAGTATGATCTTGTTCATTTAATTTTATTTTCAACCAAACATTTGTATTTCAATTAAACTTCATCCCGAACGCTTTCGGGGATCGGACATTTCAACTATTGTTACGTATTAAACTTAAAGAACAGTATGGATAATATACCCGCGAGCATGATAAATTTTATCACGGTGCTCAAACGGTGATATTCAGCAACATTATGTGCCAGGTACAAATTTCGTATCACCCATAACAACGGCAGTATGATCAATAAAAAGCAATATACTGCACTGATCCACCAGCCAAACTGTAATACATAAAACTGAATAATTGCTAAAGCGCTAATCAATACGATGATCCATACACCTACAAATACTTTCGCCGCAGGGATACCCCAGGCGATCGGTATAGTATTGCAATTGTATTTCATATCGCCCTCGATATCTTCCATATCTTTTACCACTTCTCTGATGAGGGATATGATAAATGCAAAGCCACCGTATAATACAGCTAATTTGTAAATATGGTTGAAGGATAATTTAATATCGGCTGCAAGTGGCGTGGTTTTTAAGATAGTAGTATTCACAGCAAAATAAAGTACCAGTATCGTCCACGCGGTTAGTGCAGAAATGATCAGATTGCCCGACAATAATTTTTTCTTAAAAGTGGTGGAATAAAACCACAATAATAAAGTGCTGATAATATTCGCGATCAAAATGATGAGCGTAGTTTTTATTCCTACATACAAACTAATCATAACGCCGATTGTAGTAATGATCAAATGCAATAAAATAGCCCAGCGCCTGTTGATATTTTTTTCGATCACCATTTTATCAGGTTTATTAACGAGGTCAATATTTATATCAAAATAATCATTGATAATATAACCACCTGCGGCAATTAAAATAGAAGCTGCAACAATCAAAGGAAATAATTGTGCCGTTAATTTATTAGGCAATAAATAATAATCAGCAGGAAGTGATGGGATAATAATGCAGTAATAAAAAAGACATTGAGTCAATGCAATGAAAAAAAGATTGGGCCAGCGCACTAAACGAAAAAAGGCAGTTGTTTTTTTCATGTTACAATTTCTACCTCTAATTTACGCATAGAATATTAAATGTTTAATAATGGCCAATGATTATTGAGTTTCAATACTTTTTCAATGACATCCCGGCCGCAGCCTTTGCCGCCTTCAATAGGAGAAATATATTTAGAGATATGTTTAATTTCAACAGCCGCATCTGCGGGGCAACAAGCTAATCCTACCATGCGCATACATTCGTGATCGGGGATGTCATCACCCATGTAAAGTATTTCGTTCCAATTCAAATTATGTTGGGCAACATAATTTTTTAAAGTTTCTATTTTATTATCAACGTTCAAATAAACTTCGTTTATCCCTAAACGCTCGAATCTGTCTCTTACCGGCTCGGAATAACCGCCGGAAATAATAGCGATCCTGTATCCCTTGCTTGCAGCCAGCTTTAATGCATAACCATCTTTGCTGTTCATGTTGCGCGCCATTTCTCCTCCACCTAATATCAATAAGATATCGCTGGCCAAAACACCATCGACATCAAAAACAAAAGTTTTAACAGACTTGAAAATTGCGAGAACATTCATGAAAACTGTATTTATTTCTGAGATAGGATTGCTGATATATGATTTGAATAATTACTGATTTTAAAAAGATCAGCAATCATACATCCGCAATCAGAAATTATTTCTGATTATCCCTCCATTCATATACCCAGGTGCTTTGGATCATTTCCAAATGTCCTTCATTGCTTTGTTCGGGAGTCCCTGAAAAATTAGGTATCTCTAAAACCCATTTGAGCAAATCGGTAAAGCGTATACGATAGATCTTGCCTTCATTGAAATCATCACCAAAGCGCTCGTATAGCTTCATGGCTATATCTTCATAATCGTTCCAATGTATTGGAGGTTCAAAGTGACTCATAATATTTGTTGTGCTATTTATTCTCCCAAAAATTGTGTCTGGTCAGGTAGTGTAACAATAATGTCGCCGCTACTGCCATGTTGTAATACACATTGACAACTTAATCTTGAATTAAGTCTTGGACTAATTGCCCTGTCGATAAAATCTTCTTCTTTGTCGCTTAGTTCTTCTAAATAATTTTCACCTTTTTCTACATATACATGGCAAGTGCTACAAGCACAAACGCCGCCGCAATTGTGGTGAAGATTAATGTCATTTTTAAGCGCCACTTCCAATATTGATTGCTCTGGCTCCTGGTTAGTGATCGTAACCGGTTCTAATCCTTTCTGTTCAAATTTAAACGTAATATTATACATACTTATACAAAGTTCGAAGTGCAAACCTAGTTTACTATTACCAATTACGGAAATCTAAAACAGCTTGGGTCATACTAACGGTTGGTGCGAATGCTGTCAGTGATTATCCGATAGAGGTTTTTTAGTTTTGGATAATTAGCCAAAATAGCGAGGTGTTTGTCTATAGTTGAATCATCATTCCTTATTGCCGGCCCCGTTTGTACATCGGCAGGAGAGTGAGTGCTAAGCCTGCGGGTTGTTTCATTAATAATGGGTAGCAACAGTTTAAAATCAACCTTTTCGTTCTTACAAAATTCTTCCGTTAATGAGAATAGATGGTTGGTAAAATTGTTGGCTATGATGGCTGCAATGTGCAATTTTAATCTTTGCTCATCATTCGCTTTGCTGACGATTGGAGATATCGATAAAGCAAAATCTTGGATCAATTGTATCGCATGGTCTGAATTGCCATCGATCAGTAATGGCATACCAACTGTATCCGGGATTTCTTTGCGTAAGCTTTGCAAAGGATATAGTACCCCATAATTAGCAGAAATATTTTGTAAAACACTCTTTGAAACGGACGCGGCTGTGTGAACCACTAATTTATCTCCAACACTAAATGGATTATCAAGCTTATTTAAAGAATCATCATTTATGGCTATAATATATATGTCCGCCGTTTTGTTAAGTGCGCCATAATTATCCGAAAAATCACAATTTAATTCAGTTGCCAGCGTTTTAGCGTTGGGTAACTGCTTGCTAATGACTTGTAAGATGGTATGACCGCCTTTTTTTATCAATCGGGAAAAAATTGTGGCCACATTACCTGAACCTATCATTACAACTCTCATATATGTTACCTTTGCGGATCATGAAATTAAAGCAAAGTTTAGCAATTGCTTACATCAGAACAAAATTTAAAATATTGGCAACGATCTCAAAACGAAAGGCAGCAGAGGAAGCATTCACTTTATTTTGCACTCCGCTTATCAAACCCATAAAAGAAATTCCACAGCTTTTTAAAGAGGCAGAATCACTTCAGTTTGAATCCAACGGATTAAAAGTTCAGGGTTATCGATGGAATCATCCCCAGCAAAAAAAGGTTATGGTATTGCATGGCTTTTCTTCAGCAGCCTGCAAATTTGAACGTTATATAGCATCGTTAATTGACAAAGGATATGAGGTATTGGCTTTCGATGCTCCGGCCCATGGCAATAGCGAAGGGAAAACAGTTAATGTAGTTCAGTACAGCGATATGGTTAAAAAAGCCATGAGCTTATACGGTCCGATCGATAGTTTCATCGCACACTCTTTTGGCGGTTTAGCGATCAGTTTAACGCTGGAAGTAATACCACATGATGAACATACCAAAGTAGTTTTTATTGCTCCCGCAACAGAAACAACCTCAGCAGTTAAGACAGCTTTTGAAATTTTACAATTAAATAATTCTAAAGTAAAAGAGATCTTCAATAATATTATTTACGAGCTTGGCGGCAAACCAACTGAATGGTATTCGATAAAAAGAGCAATGAAAAATATCAAGGCAAAAATTTTATGGATACATGATGAGGATGATGACGTTACACCCATTGCAGACGTATTAAAAGTGAAGGAAGATCAGTACCCGAATATCGAATTTATCTTCACAAAAGGCTTAGGACATAGAAAAATTTACAGGGATAATGCTGTTAGATCTGCCGTTATCAATTTCCTGTAAACACCACTTTTTTGTTGCTCCTATAGAATGAAAAATTTTGTTTTTTCAATTTTAAAGTAATATTGCAGTATCGTTGCATCCTGTATTTTAATGGTTTGTAGCTATTTAAATTCTGCTGTAATTCAATACAGTATTGATTTTAAGTACTTCTCAATTAGTATAACAGGAGACGATGTATCTTTATAATTCCCAGTCAAGATTCTAGTTTGTGCTGATAAAAAACAATAAATGGCTAAAAATTTATTAATAGTTGAGTCCCCGGCGAAAGCAAAAACCATAGAAAATATTCTTGGTCCTGACTTTGAAGTAAAAAGTTGCTATGGCCATATTCGTGACCTTGAAAAGAACGATATGGGGGTGGATATGAATAATAATTTTCAACCTAAATATATTGTACCTGCAGATAAAGAACGCGTGGTAAAAGAATTAAGAAGCATTGCAAAAAAATCCGATGAGGTTTGGCTGGCATCCGATGAAGATCGTGAGGGAGAAAGTATCAGCTGGCATTTGGCTGAAGTGTTAGGCTTGGATCCAAAAACAACTAAAAGAATTGTATTCCACGAAATCACCAAACCTGCCATTGAAAAAGCTGTAAAAAATCCGCGCACTATTAATATGGACCTGGTAAATGCGCAGCAGGCCAGAAGGGTATTGGATAGAATTGTTGGTTTTGAATTAAGCCCGGTTTTGTGGAGAAAGATAGGCATGAAAGGCGGACTAAGTGCAGGCCGTGTACAAAGTGTTGCGGTTAAATTAATTGTAGAAAAAGAAAGAGAGATCAATCATTTCATCGCCGTAGGAAGTTTTAAAGTAGAAGCTTTATTAGCTGCTACCGATTTAAATAACAGAACTGTTTCTTTTAGAGCAGACGGTCATAAATATAATAAGACAGAAGATGCAGAGAAATTTTTACAAAGCTGCATCGGCGCAAAATATACTGTAAAAGATATCCAGGTTAAGCCCGGTAAACGTACACCTGCCGCACCTTTCACCACATCAACTCTACAACAGGAAGCGAGCCGTAAATTAGGATATGGCGTAGCTAAAACAATGCTACTCGCGCAGAGATTGTACGAAAGCGGTAAGATCACTTATATGCGTACCGATAGTGTGAACCTTGGTGAAACAGCTATGGACGGTATCAAAGCGGAAATAAATAAAAGCTATGGCGATAAATATTTACAGGTACGCAAATACAAAACCAAGAGCGATAGCGCACAGGAAGCGCATGAGGCCATTCGTCCTACTTACATGGAAAACCATACGGTGAACGATCCTGAATTATCACGTTTGTATGAACTGATCTGGAAGCGTACGATCGCCAGCCAGATGAGCGATGCTGAATTAGAAAAAACGACCGCAAAAATTAATATCAGTACCAATAACGAAGAATTATCTGCCAGCGGCGAAGTAATAAAATTTGACGGGTTTCTTAAAGTGTATATGGAAGGAACGGATGATGAGGATAACGAAAATGAGAACGAAGGTGAAAGTCGTTTGCCGAATTTAACCGTTGGCCAATCATTGGATTTTAAACAAATGACGGCTACGGAAAGATTTACCAAGCACTCTGCAAGATACACGGAAGCCTCACTGGTAAAGAAGATGGAAGAATTAGGAATTGGCAGACCGAGTACATATGCACCAACCATCTCTACTATTATCAAAAGAACTTATGTAGAGAAAAAAGATAAAGAAGGCGTTAAAAGAAATTTCCGCATACTGAAATTAAAAGATGATGCGATCCAGAAGATAACGGAACAGGAAAATACCGGAGCAGAAAAATCAAAATTATTTCCTTCTGATCTTGGATTAGTGGTAACAGATTTTTTAAGTCAGCATTTTACTAAAGTGATGGATTATTCTTTTACGGCTAATATCGAAAAAGAATTTGATGAGATCGCAGATGGGAAAATAGTATGGAATAATATGGTTCGCGATTTCTACACACCTTTTCATACAGGCGTTGAGCATACATTGGAAACAGCAGAAAGAGCTGTGGGAGAGCATATATTAGGTAGCGATCCCACAACGGGCAAACAAATTATGGCAAGAATGGGCCGCTTCGGTCCGATGGTACAGATCGGCGCACAGCACGATGAAGAAAAACCCCGCTATGCCAAATTAAAGGCCACACAAAGTATTGAAACCATTACAATGGAAGAGGCACTTGAATTATTCAAGATGCCATTAACATTGGGTGAATATGAAGGATTGGAAGTTGTAGTAAATATCGGTAGGTTCGGTCCGTACGTTAAGTGGGGCGAGCAATTTATCTCTATTCCAAAAGGAAGAGAAGCATCGGAAGTTGATCTGCAGGAAGCGATTGATATCATTACTGCTAAACAAATTGAGGATGCACCTATTGGTTTTTACAATGAAAAACCGATCACGAAAGGAAAAGGAAGATTCGGTCCGTTCATTAAATGGAATGATATGTTCATCAATATTCCACGTGCGTATAATTTCGATTCATTAACGCAAAAAGATTGTGACGAGCTGATAGAAAAGAAGATCGAAAAAGAATCTAAACGCTATATCCAGGAATTCCCTGCTGATAAAATATCGATTGAGAATGGCCGCTGGGGTCCGTTTATCAAGTACAATAAAAAAGTGTTCAAGATCATTTCCGGTCCGAAAGGAAAATATACTGCAGAAGAATTAGCGGTAATTGATGTAGAAGAGATCAAGAAAATGATCGTACTACAAGATCCGAAGGCATTTACCAAGAAGGCGGCTGCTAAAAAATCAGCTACTAAAAAGGCAGCTCCCAAGAAAGCGGCGGCACCAAAAAAGAAAGCAGCTCCTAAAAAGAAATAAGGGTTAATGATAAATGGTTAATTGTTAATGAATTTCATCATTTACAATTAACCATTAACAATTTATCATTCAGTTTTCACCTGATATTAGAATAATTTCCCATAAATACCCCTCCAAAACTGCCATTTTGATAATTTCCGGCAGATTTCTGCTGTAAATATCTTGTTTATTTGTATTTATTAAATATAATCCGCTATCTTTGCGCTCCGAAATTTATGGCTAAACAGGCACTGATCAAACAAGATGGAACGATTTTAGAAGCACTCAGCAATGCTATGTTCAAAGTAAAATTGGAAAATGGCCACGAAATATTGGCTACCATCTCTGGTAAAATGCGCATGCATTATATCAGGATTTTGCCGGGAGATAAAGTGGGAGTAGAGATGAGTCCATACGATTTAACAAGGGGTAGAATTATTTTCAGATATAAATAGCACATTGCTATTGTTTATAAAAACAACAAAAATTAACAGTCATGAAGGTTAAAGCTTCAATTAAGAAAAGAAGTGTGGATTGCAAGATCGTGAGAAGAAAAGGCGTATTGTTTGTAATCAACAAAAAAAATCCTCGTTTTAAACAACGTCAGGGATAATCAGTAGTTTATAATTTAAATTAACATAAGCATGGCTCGTATTGCCGGTATAGATTTACCAAAAAACAAAAGAGGCGAAATTGGACTTACCTACATATTTGGTATTGGTCGTTCAACTGCTCAGTACATTTTAACTAAAGCTAACATTAGCTTTGATAAAAAAGTAAATGAGTGGAATGATGATGAACAAACTGCCATCCGTAACGTAATCAACAATGAGTTTAAAACTGAAGGTGCTTTACGTAGTGAAGTGCAAATGAATATCAAACGTTTGTTAGATATCGCTTGTTACCGTGGTCTGCGTCATCGTAAAGGTTTACCACTTCGTGGTCAGCGTACTCGTACTAACAGCCGTACTCGTAAGGGTAAACGTAAGACAGTTGCTGGTAAGAAGAAAGTAGCTAAGAAATAATTAACTGGTTAGCCAATTGCAGTGATGCAGTTTGGCTAATTGTCTTAATATACGACTTAACAATTTCGAACAAACGCCGGATAGCTTTATAAGTCAGCAGGAGGGTTGGTTCGGTCTCGGGTAACCGGGAAATATTTTTAAAGATTACCTATTTAATCAAATCATGGCAAAAGCACAAAGCGCTAAGGCAGCTTCAAAAAAGAGAGTAGTAAAAGTAGACAGCTACGGAGACGCTCACGTTGTAGCAAGTTTCAACAACATCATCATCAGTTTAACTAACAAGCAAGGACAAGTTATTTCCTGGTCATCTGCTGGTAAAATGGGCTTTAAGGGTTCTAAAAAGAACACTCCTTATGCAGCTCAAATGGCCGCATCTGATGCAGCTAAAACAGCGATCGATGCAGGTTTAAAAAGAGTTGATGTATTTGTAAAAGGTCCTGGTTCAGGACGTGAAGGAGCTATCCGCGCTTTATCACAATCTGGTATCGAGATCGCAATGATCAAAGACGTTACACCTTTACCACATAACGGTTGTCGTCCTCCAAAGAAAAGAAGAGTATAATTTTTAATAAGGCAAAAGTCAAAAATCAAAACCCAAAAGTAAATTCGTCAGAATTTGAACACTGGAATTTGGAATTTGAATTTTGTTATTTTCTAACGGGTACATTATTCATTTTACGATTTTTATAATGATGTACCGTCACTAAAAAATCAACTACAATTATGGCAAGATATACAGGCCCAAAAACAAAGATCTCCAGGATTTTCGGAGAACCTATCACAGGTAACGGTAAATGGCTAACTAAAAACAGTAACCCTCCCGGCATGCACGGCGCAACTCGTAAACGTAAAACTTTAGGTGAGTACGCATTACAATTACGTGAAAAACAAAAGGCAAAATACACTTATGGTTTGTTGGAAAAACAATTCCGCAAAACATTTGATGAAGCTGCTCGTCGTAAAGGTGTTACAGGTGAAAACCTGATCAAATTATTGGAAGCTCGTTTAGATAATACTGTTTTCCGTTTAGGGATCGCGATCAGCCGTCAGGCAGCTCGCCAGTTGGTATCTCACAAACATATCACTGTTAATGGGGAAGTGGTGAACGTTCCATCTTATTCTCTTAAACCGGGAGATGTTATCAGTCTTAAAAATAAAACAGCTGCTAACACTGCTATCACTAGCAATGTTCGTGGTAAGAACCCAAAATTCAGCTGGATCGATTTTAACGAAACTGAATTGAAAGGTACTTTTATCGCTTATCCTGAAAGAGAAAGCGTTCCTGAAAATATCAAAGAACAATTGATCGTGGAATTGTACTCTAAATAAGAGTAACAGCTAAACAATAATTACTAATTAATAATTTATAATCAATATATGGGCATTCTAAATTTTGTTAAACCAGATAAGATAGTTCTTCAAAAAGCAAATGACTTTGAAGCACAGTTTGAATTTCGTCCGCTAGAACCAGGTTACGGTGTAACTATCGGTAACGCATTGCGTAGGGTATTGCTTAACTCTTTAGAAGGGTATGCGATCATCGGAATCAATATCGCTGGTGCAGATCACGAATTTGCTACTTTGAAAGGTGTTACAGAAGATGTTACGGAAATAATCCTGAACCTTAAACAAGTTCGTTTTAAATCTAAAGTTGAACATGAAATAGGCCTTGAAAAAATTACATTGTCTATCAAAAATAAAACTGAATTCACAGCAGGAATGATCGGTGAAGCTTCAAATTCTTTTGAAGTAATGAACCCTGAATTAATGATCTGTGTAATGGATAACAGTGCTAAATTAGATATCGAGATCACAATAGGAAAGGGTAGAGGTTATGTGCCTGCAGAAGAAAACAAAGACAAAAGTTCTGTTTTTGGTTATATCGCTGTAGATGCTATCTATACTCCGATCAAAAACGTTAAGTACAGCATCGAAAATACACGTGTTGAACAACGTACCGATTTCGAAAAATTGATCATGGAAGTTGTTACTGACGGAACTATTCATCCGGAAGAAGCAGTGAAACAAGCTAGCCGTATCCTTATACAGCATTTGATGATCATCACTGATGAAAATATTACTTTCGATACTAAAGAAGATAAAAAAGAAGACCTGGTTGACGAACAAACTTTACAATTGCGTAAAATGTTAAAAACACCACTTGAAGATCTTGATCTTTCAGTACGTGCATTTAACTGTTTGAAAGCTGCGAAGATCAATTCATTAAGCGAACTGGTTCAGTACGAACAAGAAGACCTAATGAAATTCAGAAACTTCGGTCAAAAATCTTTAAGTGAGATCGAACAGGTTTTACACGAAAGAGGATTAGGCTTCGGTATGGATCTAAGCAAATTAAAATTAGACGACGAATAAATTAAAACAAAATCCAAAAAACAAGGAAGCAAAGCCCAAAACTGGAATTTGTTTTACTGGGATTTGGAATTTCATAATCACCTTATAATTCCTGACACGGTATAGGGTTTAAAACAACAAGTCATGCGTCACGGAGACAAACAGAACAATTTAAGCAGAACGGCTTCTCACAGAAAAGCACTATTAAGCAACTTAGCTATTCAGTTAATTACTTTTAAAAGAATTACTACTACAGTAGCAAAGGCAAAAGCACTACGTACTTTCATCGAACCTTTGATCACTAAGACAAAGAAGACTGAAACGAAAGAGTCTATCATGCACAATCACCGTTTGGTATTTAGTTATTTGAACGATAAAGCTGCAGTAAAAGAATTATTTACAGTAGTAGCTCCTAAAGTTGCTGGTCGTCCGGGTGGTTACACTCGTATCATCAAATTAGGTGCGAGAATTGGTGATAATGCGGAAATAGCTATGATCGAATTAGTTGATTTCAACGAAATATACGGTAAAGGAATATCTAAAGCTGCTGCTGAAGAACCTGTTAAAAAGACAAGACGTGCAGGTGGCGCTAAGAAAAAAGCTGATGAAACAACAGAGGCTACTGAAGAAACAACAACTGCAGCAACTGCTGAAAAACCGGCTAAAGTTGCTAAAGAAAAACCAACAAAAAAATAATGACGAATTAATTTTAAATATAAGGCTCCGGTTCATTCGGAGCCTTTTTTTGAGACCTACCGAAAGGGAATGATCGTCTGTTCAAAATGTGAAAAAAATAATTGTATTATAATTGACCGAATTCTTTTCTTTGCAAAACTCTTTTATAAAAATGTCAGCAACTCCTTCCAAAAAACAAGCAATACTAATACTACAAGACGGGACTGTTTTTTACGGTAAAGCCTTTGGTAAAACGGGTACAACAACAGGCGAAATTTGTTTCAACACCGGCATGACGGGATACCAGGAAGTATTCACTTATCCAAGTTATTATGGCCAGGTATTGATCATGAACAATGTGCACGTTGGTAACTACGGTGTAAAAGCCGCAGATGTTGAAAGTGATAGCGTTAAAGTAAAGGGAGTGATCGGTAGAAATTTAGAAGAGCCTTATAGCCGTTATATGGCCGACGGTTCTTTACAGCAGTACTTCGAAGATCAAAATGTTATCGCGATCGATGATGTTGATACAAGAGCATTGGTAGAACATGTGCGCACGCAAGGCGCGATGAATTGTATCATCTCTTCTGATAATACAGATGTAGAAAAATTAAAAGCAGAGCTGGCCAAAGTGCCGTCAATGGCGGGGTTAGAATTGGCTTCTGTTGTATCAACTAAAGAAGCTTATTTTTTAGGAGATCCTGCAAGTGATATAAGAGTGGCAGTATTGGATTGTGGTGTAAAGAAAAATATCCTAACCTGTCTGGTTGAAAGAGGTGCTTATGTAAAAGTACACAACGCAAAAACTTCTTTTAAAGAACTACAGGAATTTAAGCCTGATGGTTATTTCATCAGCAATGGTCCTGGAGATCCTGAGCCAATTGATTTTGCCATCAAAACAGTAAAGGATGTATTGGCTGCAAATATTCCATTGTTTGGTATTTGTTTGGGACATCAATTATTAGCATTGGCGAATGATATCCCGACTTTTAAAATGCACCATGGCCATAGAGGGTTGAACCATCCGGTTAAAAATTTGATCACAGGTAAGAGCGAGATTACTACACAAAACCATGGTTTTGGCGTAGATCCTAAAGCAGTACGTGCTTCCAAAGATGTTGAAATAACGCATTTGAACCTGAATGATGAATCTATCGAAGGTATCCGTGTAAAAAATAAACCGGCATTCTCAGTTCAATACCATCCCGAAGCAACTCCCGGCCCACACGATAGTCGCTATTTGTTCGATGATTTCATTACAATGATCAAAAAAAATAAAAGATAGGTATATAAAACCCAAAAAACAATAAAACAAATCCCAAGACTCAAGTTTTGGGATTTTGTATTTTAGGATTTGGAATTTGTCTTTTGTTATTTGATATTTGAATTATGAAAATAGCTATCATCAACGGTCCTAATTTGAATCTTCTTGGTACAAGAGAAGTAGACGTTTACGGTAATCAAAGTTTTGATAAATACCTGGAGACCTTACAACAGGAATTTCCCGCTGTTGAGCTATCTTATTTTCAAAGCAATGTAGAAGGTGAATTAGTGAATGAGATCCAAAGGATAGGAACTTCTGCAGCGTATGAAGGCATTGTTTTAAATCCTGCAGCTTACACACATACTTCGGTGGCTATTGGCGATGCCATTGCCGCAATAAAAACACCCGTGATCGAAGTGCATATCTCCAATATATTCGGTAGGGAAGAATTCAGGAAGATTTCTCATGTATCAGGCAAAAGTGTTGGCGTAATTTCAGGGTTGGGTCTCAAAGGCTATGCGTTGGCAATTGCTTATTTTACTACAAAGTAGTTTCCCTTTATTTTATCGTTTTCAGAGTGGTCTAAAAACAAAAAAATCATAAAATAGGCTGGGAACAGTCTCTTTTATGATTTTGTCTTATGTGTCTTATAAGATGAACTTATAAGCACTAGTCTCGTTATATCTTAGTGAGCGATCTTATCGTTAGCTTTGATAGTAGGAACTACTAAAAATGCTACTAATAAAACTACACCAGCTGCTGCTGCTCCACCGCTAAGAGAAGAAGATTGTGTGTTGTTAAGATCAGCTGCAAAAGTTGT